>Ga0209798_10000013_pt1 | contig 136878 bp, 133 predicted proteins | sample DOMMetBare3Fresh_FD_187475 | JGI IMG/M metagenome (GOLD analysis project Ga0209798, IMG submission 187475) | Wetland sediment microbial communities from St. Louis River estuary, USA, under dissolved organic matter induced mercury methylation -... | ecosystem: Environmental > Aquatic >...
ACCTGCCACCAGGAAAGCGATACCGACACACCGCAGGCGAGCAACTACCGCATCGTGTCCAATCGCGCCGCCTGCGGCACCTGTCATTACGATGACGGCATCGCAGGAAACCTTGTGCATGATTTTGCAATCGAAGACGGCATACATCCCGGCGGCTTCACGTTCACGGATGACACGCAGTGCGCCGACTGCCACGGCCCGACTGGCACCGTGACCGATGACGAAGGCCGGCTAGTACAGGTGCCGGTCGCACACGAAGTCAGGACGCGGACTGCGGCCGCGAAATTCAAGTTCAACATCGTGAGTGTCGCCAACACGGCTCCCGGCGAGTTCCCGTCCGTGACCTTCTCGGTCACCGACCCGACCAACGCCGATGCGCCCTACAACATCCAGACGGCTGCCCCATTCACGGTCTGCGCGGGCGGTGCCAGCCGCTTGTCCGTCGACGTGGCCTGGAGCACGACCGATTACACAAATACGGGCAGCGGCTCGGTCAATCCGCTCTTCAATCCGGCTCTGCCGATCCAGATGAATCCGCTCACTGCCTGTGGCGGCGCATCGACCGACAACGGCAACGGCACGTTTACGGTCACATCAACGACCGCGATACCGGCGACGGCCGTCGGCACAGCGGCGGTCGCGATCGAGGGTCATCCGGCGCTGGATGCGGACAACGACACCATCGTGGATCGCATCGCGGTGACCAATGCGATCCAGTATGTGCCGATCACGGACGCGGCGGCGGTCGCGCGCCGCTCTGTCGTCAAGATCGAGAAATGCCTCGACTGTCACAATCAGTTGTCCCTGCATGGCAACAACCGCACGGACAAGCCCGAGGTGTGCGTCATGTGCCATAACCCCAACATGACGGATATCAATCGGCGCGTTAATGCAGCAGGCCTCCCGTGCGGAGTCGATTCGATCCAGGAGCCGATCGATTTCAAACGCATGATCCACAAGATCCACGCGTCAGGCGAAGACGGTTCGGGGCGCGTCGGCGTGCCGGTTGAAATCTGCGGCTTCGGCAACAGCTCGAATGTCTTCGAAGTCCTCTACCCCGGCAGGCTCAAGAACTGCGAAGGCTGTCACCTGGCCAATACCTATTATCCGGTTGACGGGTCGCAAGTCCTGGGCACGACCGTTGATGTCGGGCTCGATCGGGCATCGCCGACGGATGACGTGGTGTTCTCGCCGAATGCGGCAGTCTGCTCCGCCTGCCATTACAGCGGGCTTGCAGCGCAACACATAATTCAGAACGGTGGTAATTTCGGCGCAACCAAGGCGGCCGACAGCACACTGATCTCGTCAAGTGTCGAGACCTGCGCGCTCTGCCATGGACCGGGACGTATCGGCGACGTGAAGGTGCTGCACGAGATCGGCACATTCCAGTTCAATTGACGCCAGTCCAAGCCGGGGCACGCGATAGTGCGTGCCCCGGCATTGTGTCCGGGACTCGCATATACAGGGAATCACGGATAGCCGCATGACCAGACCAACGCTTACTCAACTCCTCGCGCTGGTCTGCATCAGCCTTGGCGCGCCGATGCTGGCGGCATCGCAGTCTTCAGCGCGAGCCGAGGACACCCCGTACACGGCGAGTGGCGCCGACACCTGCCTGGCTTGCCACAACATCCCGGCGGTGGTCGGCATATTCCACACCAAACATGGCGTGCCGACGGATCCGCGCGGCCCCTTCGGTGACGGGCAACTGCAGTGCGAAGCCTGCCATGGCCCGGGCGGTTCACATGCAGGGATGGTCCAGCGCGATGGGAAGTTGTCGCAGGTCATTCACTTCGACGCGGGCTCCGAAGACAGCGTCGAGACCCGGAATGGAATGTGCCTCGGCTGCCATCAGGCGGATGCCGGCTTTGCGTGGCATGGCGGGCCCCATGACGACAACCGGGTGAGCTGCGCCGGCTGCCACCAGGTCCACACCGCAAGCGACCCGGTGCGCAACGTGTCGACCCAGGCCGACCAGTGCTATACCTGCCATGAATTCCGGAAGAGCGATTCGCTGAAGGCGTACGCGCATCCGTTGCGCGAAGGGAAGATGGCCTGCACCGGCTGCCACAGCCCGCACGGTGCGACCACGGAATTCCTGCTGGCGCGGCAGACCATCAACGACACCTGCTATCAGTGCCACGCCGAAAAGCGCGGTCCGTTCCTGTGGGAGCACGCGCCGGTCACCGAAGACTGCACGACCTGCCACAACCCCCACGGATCAAATCACCCCGCGATGCTGGTGCGCAGCGCGCCGCTGCTCTGCCAGGGCTGTCATTCACAGAGCGGGCACCCGAGCATTGCCCAGCATGCCGGAGGCCTGGCCAACGGTACGCCGTCGCAATACCTGCTCGGTCAGAGCTGCATGAACTGTCATTCGCAGGTGCATGGTTCGAATCACCCGTCGGGTTCGAAACTGATGCGTTGACGGGCTGGGATGACGCGCGTCCGCGGTCGAGAGGTCGAGAGGTCGAGAAAAATGTCCGAACCCAGATGGACCCGATTCAGACCACTTCCATTCCTGACGTTCGTGGCGTCCGGGCTGATCGTGCCGGTTTCCGAATCAGCGCTGCCCGACACGACTGAATGGAAGTGCGAGCTGTGCCCGTTTGAAAAGGGATACGACGCGGATTTCGCAGCCGGCGCCAGTTATGTCAGCGAGGACACGGCGACATTCGGCGATGCAACCGGCTACGATGAAAAAGGCGGTTACCTGAATGTGGATGGCACGGGCCGCTACGCGACCGACGCCTATCGGCTGAGCTGGCTGCTGCAAGATCTCGGGCTCGACTCGAGGGCTGTTGAAATCAATGGCGCCCGCCCCGGGACTTTCGATTACCGCCTGGCCTATAGCCAGATACCGCGCCACAGGTTCGATAGCACCAGCACGATATTCACGCACGCCTCGAACAACCTGCTGACCTTGCCATCGACCTGGACCCCGGCCAACACGACGGCGGGCTTTGCCGATCTGGCGCAGAATCTCTTTTCCCAGGACATCGAGAGCGACCGCAAGACGCTCAAGCTGGGCGGCCGATACCTGCCGACGACCCGATTCCGGCTGTTCGCCGACTATGAACGGCAGGAGCGCGACGGCACCAACATCCTCGGCGGATCCTACTTCACGAACTCGAGCCTGCTGCCCCATCGTTTCGATTATCAGACTGACCAGGTGGACCTCGGAGTCCGCTATGACACCGACAATGGCTATCTGAAGTTCGCGTACTACGGGTCGTTCTTCCAGGACCAGTTCCTCTCCGCCAGCTGGCAAAACCCGTTCCTGTCGGCGCCCGGAGCCGGAACCAGCGCCCTCGCCGAATCGCCCGACAGCAATTTCCAGCAGTTGCTGCTGACCGGCGGCTATCGCATGACGGCACTGGACACCAGCATCAGCTTCTCGGCGGCGATGGGTCGTGGGAAACAGGACGACACTTTGTTGCCTTACACGACCAACTCCAACCTCATTACGACGCCCCTGCCGCGATCTTCGCTGGACGCGGAAGTCGACACGACCAACCTCGCGTTGACGCTCGTATCGAGGCCATTTCGCGACGCCCGCGTGAAGCTCGCGATTCGCTACGACGAGCGCAACAACAAGACATCCGAGTTGCCCTGGACGCGCGTCATCGCCGACAGTTTCCTTTCCGGCGAGACGGAATTGAATGTTCCCTACGGCTACGACCGGCTGCGCCTGAATGCCAGCGCAGACTACAAGTTGTTCGATACGCTCCGCGCCGCCGCCGGCTACGACCGCACTGAGACCAACCGGGATTTCCAGGAAGTCGCAGAACAGACCGAAGACACCGGCTGGGGACGGCTGGAATGGCGCCCCAATTCATCCCTCGAAATCACCGCGCGCGGCGGCGTGGCAAAGCGGGATATCAATCGCTATGACGAGACGCTAGCCGCCAGTCTCGACCAGAATCCGTTGCTGCGGAAATACGATCTCGCCTACCGCTACCAGCAGTTTGGCGAGCTGTCGGCCTCGGCGTCACTGCCAAAATGGCCGGTTACGGTCAGCGCCCGCGCGTTCTATGCGGACGACAGCTATTCGAAGTCGCGTCTCGGTCTGACCGACAGCGACGAGCTGCGCGTGGCAGCCGACCTCAGCTGGTCCGTGTCGGAAAAGGCATCGGTTTATCTGACGGGCGGATTCGAGGACATGTCCACTCAGCAAGCCGGAAGCGCGGGCTTCTCGACGCCCGACTGGTTTGCAGATTATTCCGACGAGTTCTACAACTTCGGCGGCGGCTTTCGCGTGACCGGAATCGGCGGCAAGATCGACCTGCAGCTCGATTACACGCGCGCCACAGGCACCACCGAAATCGACGTCACCGGCGGCGGCGGGCCCAGCCGGTTCCCGGACCTGGAAACGACGCTCGATTCGGCGCGGGCGCGAGTCCTCTATCACTGGTCCGAGAAACTCGAAGCGGGACTGCTGCTGCGTTACGAAAGTTTCTCGACCGACGACTGGGCGCTGCAGGGCGTCGCTCCGGATACGCTGCCAACGGTCCTGACATTGGGTGCGCAGCCCTACGATGACGACGTCTGGATGGCCGGCATCAGCTTCCGCTACCTGATCGGCGAGCGCTAGCCTCGCGGGCGCCGGCGGCCCGGCACGTCCGCGCCGCGCCGCGCAGGAAATCAAGGGTTCGAGTAGGCTTCGGGGCTTGAATGCCCATGTGGGGCCCAAGTCCATGCGTCCACTGCTTGCGCCGAAATCCATATTCGACGAGACGATTGCACTGATCAAGTCGGGCGATCCAGCTGCGGCCGAGACCCGCTGCCGGTCGGCGCTCGACCAATACCCGCGCGACGTCAACATGCTGGCGCTGCTGGGTGCGCTGCTGATCAAGCTGGACCGCTCCGCCGAAGCCGAATCCACGTTGCGCCAGGTCATCGCCGAGGCGCCGACCTTCGCGAAGCCGCAGGAGGATCTCGGCTTCCTGCTCGTGAAGCAGAATCGTGCGGCCGAAGCCCTGCCCTTCCTGGAACGCGCCACCCATCTCGACCCGAAGCTCGAAAATGCCTGGTTCACGCTCGGCAAGGCGCTCACGATGCTCGGCCGCGGTGCGGATGCGGACCTGGCCTTCGAACAGTGTTTCGCGCTGTCTCCCGAGCGCCGCCTGATGGCGCTCGCGGCAGAGCACCAGAAGGAAGGCCGGCTCGACGAGGCGGAGCACTTCTACCGCCGCATCCTTCGCCACAACCCGCGCAATGTCGACGCGATGCGCCTGCTCGCCCTGATCGCCCTGAAGGCGGGGCGCGACAGCGAAGCGGAGAGCCTGCTGGAGAAGGCAATCTCCCTGGCTCCGGATTTCCTGCTGGCGATCCTGGATCTCGGCCGGCTGAGAAAGGAACAGGACCGCTACGGTGAGGCCCTGGAATGCTTCGACAAGGCGATTGCGCTGGACCCGGCCAGTCCGCAGGCCCATTACCTGCGTGGCTCGACGCTGGCGCCTGCGTCGTTCACGCAGGAGGCGATCGAGGCCTACGAGGAGTGCCTGAAGCTGCGGCCGACGCACGTCGGCGCGCTGATCGGCCTCGGCCATGTCCTGAAGGCCGTCGGGCGCTATCGGGAGGCCGTTGCCTCCTACGACGCCTGCATCCGGCAGCTGCCTGATTTCGGCGAGACTTACTGGAGCCTCGCGAATCTCAAGACTTACCGGTTTGACGACGCCACCATCGCCGAGATGGAGCGGCGCGTCGGCGTGCCAGGGCTCACCATCCAGTCCGAAGTCAATTTCCTGTTCGCACTGGGCAAGGCCTGTGAGGATCGCGGCGATTTCGATCGCGCCTGGGGCTACTACCGCAGCGGCAACATGAAGCAGCGCGCGGAAGTCAGCTACGATCCGGTGCAGACCGAGACGATGAATGACCGCCTGGTCCGCGTATTCTCGGCCGATTTCCTGCGATCCCGCCAGGGCATTGGACTGGCCGATCCCGCGCCGATATTCATCGTCGGCCTGCCGCGCTCAGGCTCGACGCTGCTCGAGCAGATACTGGCGAGTCACAGCCAGGTCGAGGGCACGAGCGAATTGCCATACCTTGGCCGCGTCGCGGTCTGGCTGAATCGCAATCGCGCCGACGGAATCAACTACCCGGAAGCCGTGCGCGAACTGCAGGCGGCGAATTACCAGTCACTGGCCCAGGACTACCTGGCCTTTGCGCAGATGCATCGCCGCTCAGGCGCGCCGCGCTTTATCGACAAGAATCCGAACAACTTCGCCAATGTCGGCCTGCTGTCGCTGATACTTCCGAATGCCAAGGTCATCGACGCCAGACGCCATCCGCTCGACGCCTGCCTCAGCTGTTATCGGCAGTTGTTCGCCAAGGGCCAGAACTTCACCTACGACCTGACGGAAATCGGCGAGTACTACCTGCAGTACCAGCGAATGATGGATCACTGGGCCGAAGTGCTGCCGGGCCGGGTGCTGACGGTGCAGTACGAGGACGTCGTCGCCGACTTCGAGACGCAGCTACGGCGCCTGCTCGAGTTCTGCGAACTTCCCTGGGAACCCGCTTGCCTCCGGTTCTACGAGAGCGACCGGCCGGTGCGCACGCCGAGTTCAGAGCAGGTGCGCCAGCCGATCTACGACCGGTCCGTCGGCCACTGGCAGAACTACGCCGCGCATCTCGATGAGCTCGTCACCGTCATCGCGCCGATTCGCGAGCGGTATCGGCGTTACGAGCCGGTGGCACGTAGTCGAATATGAAGTTGATCCGGTCCGCGGTGCCTTTGTTCATGACGCTGTGGACCTTCTGGTTGTTGATCTCATAGGCCTGGCCGACCTCGAACTGGAATGGCCGGCCGTCGATCATGAAACGGACTCGCGGGTTGGTGACGATCGGCACGTGAATTCGATGACCGGCGGCAAATGACGGATGCGAATCCCGGTGCGGCAGGATCCTGCCGCCCGCCAGCAGTTTTGCCGCCATTGCACGGATGATCGTGCCACCGGGCGGGTACCAGTTGCGGATGATCTGGTGCATCAGCGGCACGGCGGTCTCGGCCAGGCGGTCCCAGCCCGGCTGCTTGCTGACTTCGATGGCCGGCCAGTCCGAAACCTCGGCGAACAACAGCACGATCGAGCGGGTCTGTTCATGGACTTCGTAGTCATGCTGGCGCTGCACGTTCTCGTTCCAGGCGACCTCGTCCTGGGCCAGGATCGCTGCCGCCAGCGACTCCATGTCCACCTTCCCGAAGCTGCGGATCGGCATCCCTATGTCCATGCCGCAAAGCCTATAGCCAGCTAGCGGTCGCCCGCAACGTCCCATCCAAACGGCCAGACTTCGAGGCCATGGATCGCGTTACGGACATCGTGGGTCAGCGTCACCATTCTTGATCTGGTGCCGGGTCGCAGGTCAAGCAACGAAATCGTCGACGGCGAGGAGCCGGCGGCGATCAGTTCATCATTGACGACGCAAAGGCCGCGGCCAAACGCCTGGCGCGCAAGCCTGGCGTCGTCCGGGCTGACATGTGTCAGGCTTTCAGCCGGAAAGCGCGGCACATTGAAGACGCGTTCAGCGTCACGGGTCGCGAACCGCACGACGTCCGCCTCGGTGTCGTTGAAAAGGACGCCGCCGCGGAACGGCCGCGCATTGTGGGAACCGACTGGAATCTCGACCCAGCGACGCAACTGACGACCGTTGAACAGCAGGATCCCCGCCGTCCTGAGGCCGCTGATGTGCATGCCACCCCGCTCGCAATGGACATTGTTCAGGTGCAGTGCGTTTGACGGCGGAGGACCGTCGTCAAACTCCGGGTCGAAGGGCGTGCCGACAAACCCGTCCCCAACGGCAGTCACACGCAGCCCCCAGGAAAAACCCAGCTTGTCGAGGTCGAAGCCCAGGATCGAATCGAAGCCGGTCGACGTCAGGAACAACGTACGCTCGTGGCGGAAGATCTCATGGCAATGCTTCAGATAACGGTTGCGCCAGGACCCGACCAGCTGGAAATCCGGAGTGTAGGCAAACAATTCGTCGCTGGCCGCGACGTAGACCGTGTCGCCATCGAACGCGATGCCGCGCAGGCCGCGATCCCAGCCGCGTCCCTGCCAGTCGATGTCCATCGTGTTCCAGTCGAGGACCCGGGTCGCGCGGTCACGGTCGAAGTCCACGAGGTAAACGCCGCCATGGCTTTCGCCCTGACGGCTGCCACGTACCACCGAAGTTGCGATGAGTATGGTCAGGGCGTAATCAGAATTCGTAGCGAAACTGTACGCCGATGGTCCGTGGCCGGTTGATCGATTGCCGCTGCTTCCCCCAGCGGTTGCTCAGGAACAGGTTGGCGCGCTCGTCCCAGAAATTGTCGACGAAGATCGACGTGGTCCACTTGTCCCCTTCCAGCCCGAATCGCAGGTTGCCGGTCTGGTAAGCAGCCTGGGTCTCGACAGGATTCCCCGAGACGACCGATTCGATGCCCTCGAGGGAATTGACGGACTCGCCGACATACGCGAGGTCGAGCCGCGCGAAGGGACGCGCATTCACCAGGCGCGCAGCCGACGACCGGTACTCGATGCCAAGCGCCGCGCTCCAGTCTGGTGCCAGCGGCAGTCGTGCGCCGTCTGCTACGGAGAATGAGAAATCATTGCCGTCCGCGTCGGTGAGCGTCAGCGTGGTCGCCTGGTCGATCTGCGCATCGTTCCATGCGACCGACCCGTCGACCTGCCATTCGTCGCTGACCGTGACGGCGAATTCCGCCTCGACGCCCGGAATCTTGGCGCTCGGCAGATTGACGAATCCGAGCTGGAATGTCACTGGCTGCGGATCCTCGATCTGCACGGCGAAATCATTCCACTTCATGTAATAGGCGGCAATGTTGAGTCGCAGCCGGTTGTTCAGCCATTCGGTCTTTGCACCCAGCTCGAAATTCTGCAGATCATCGGACTTGTAGTCCCGTGGCAGGATCGATTCCGGCTTCAGCGGATTACTGCCGCCGACACGGAATCCTTCGGAGTAGGTCGCATAGACCAGATGGTCCTCGTCAAACTTGTACGTGAAATTGAGCTTGGCGACCGTGCCGTCCTCGCGCGACTTCTGGTCACCATCGAGGGTACTCAGGCCCTCCGGCTGCTCCTGGTGTTGCGCGAACCTGCGGTCATAGTCGAACCAGCGCCCGCCGGCGGTAATCTTGAAATTTTCCGTGACGTCGAGGCTCACTTCTCCGAAGACGGCGATCTGGTCGAGCTCGGCGTCGTAGCGGCCGAGGAACCAGCGCTCGGTCGGCGCGAGAGGCTGGGGTTGCAAGTCGCTGAAATACGCGAATGACGGCGTGTCCTGGTAATCGCGGACGTAGCTGTCGAATTCCGTGTGGCCCCGCTCCTGGCTGTAGAACGCGCCCACCAGCCAGCCCCAGCGGCTCTCCGAATCGCCCGGCGATGCCAGACGCGCCTCCACGGTCGTGATGCGCGTCGCTTCGTGATTGGTGGCGAAACCCCGGGGATCGCCGCCGAAATCGTAGGCCAGCGTGTCGTAATAGGTCGCGAGCTGGTTGAACCGGAATTCGTAGTCGGTCGCATCCCCCTCGTAGCGGAAATCGCGGTCGAAATAGGAGGCGGACAACACCGCATCGCCGAATGGCAGGGATGCGTTGATCGTCAGCGCCAGCTGGTACCACTTGTCGTCCAGGCTTTCCTTCTCGAAACGCACCTGGTTCAGGTCGCCGACGCCGAGGTTGATGTCTCCATGCCCATCGGCGCTGACGTCCTGGAAGATTACTCCGAGCGTCGCATTCACATCCTCCGATGCATCCCAGCGCAAGGCGGCCCGGCCGCCACTGGTGCGCGTCGAGTTGACGTCCTTCGCCACGACATTGGCATTGTCGAACGTACCGTTCGGGCTGTCGCTCAGCACATTGTCGATGTAACCGGCATCCTCGGCCGTGAATCCGACCAGGCGCAGCGCCAGGCGGTCCTCCGCCAACGGGATGTTCAGCATCGCGCTGATGTCGTATCCCGTGCCGCCATCCTTGATGCTCGACACCTGTGCTTCCGCCCAGGAATCAAAGCCCGCCGGATCCGGCTTATTGGTGATGACGCGCAGGGTACCGGACTGGGAACTTGCGCCGTACAGCGTGCCCTGCGGACCGCGCAAGGCCTCGATCCGCTCGATGTCGATCAACCGCGGGTCCGGGTTGCGGCCGCTCTGCGTGATCGGCTGTTCGTCCAGGTACAGGCCTGCCGACGACACCGCGCCGTATTGAAGTCCGGAACTCGTCACGCCGCGAAATACGATGGTCGTCGCGCCCGGATCCCGCTCGCTGATGGCCAGGCCCGGTATCAGCTTGGCGTAGTCGCCCATCTGCTGCAGGCCGCGCATCGCGATCGCCTTCGAGTCGAAGGCGCTGATTGATTCCGGGACGTCCTGCAGGCGCTCGGCGCGCTTGGTGGCGGTGACGATGACTTCATCGAGACCGGTCACTGCCTGCCCCGATGCCGTACCGGCCATCGACAGCACTGCCGAAACCGCAGCGGTCAGCGCCGGTGAACCCGCCCGTGCAGGCTTCCGAATCGGATCAGCCATGCCAGTCCCCCTCGCAACTGGGCGATAGTAACGGCGGGGCACGGTGGGGGCAATCGGTCCCTTTCAGCCTGACGCATCGCGGCGATAAACGAGCCCCGGTACCGCCCCCATCGCAGCGACATACCAGCCCAGGAACTGCTGCGTGAAATCCTCCATCGGCGACAGGGGCCCGGGTTCGTAAAAGCGCGAGTCGACGCCCGCCTGGTTGCGCTCGATGATCTGCTTGTCGGCGAGCGTCGTGACGTCCCAGAGCCAGGTCAGCTCTGCGCGATCGTAATCCTTTCCCTCGACAGCCGACTCATTGACGAGCCAGGTGATCTCGCAATCAGTGTTGCGCTGGCCGCGCGGCGTGAATCGATAGAAAACCACGTGATCACAGTATGCGAGGCCGAATGTCACCGGCCCCACCTGAATATCGGTCGTTCCGCCGTCGAAACCCTTGATCGTACCGAGCAGCGGCGCGACCTGTGCCCCATCGCGGCTGCCTGTTTGATGGCCGCGCAGCAGCGGGTAGCGATCGAATCCGCGTTCGATACCGAGCGCGCCCGCATCGAGCCACGCCTTCTGCACCACATGCTGAGTGAGCCCGACGGCCGGTGCCCGTTCCATGACCTCCTTCAGCATGGCCGTGCACTCTTCCACCGGCAATGCACGCCCGTGACCGACGGTGTATTCGGGGTGTGCCGGCGCGCAGTGATAACACTCGCAATAATTCTCGACGGTGAGCTTCCAGTTGCTGGCAATCGGATAGTTCTGCCGATGGGCGACCTTGCAGTGCTCCAGCTGGTAAGGAGCCAGCGGCGCGGCCATGTCATTCTCGATCGCGTCGAATGACGGCGGGTCGGCGTCGAAATTGACGAAGATCAGCCCGACAAAGACCTTCGCGTGCAGGCGGCGCAGGCCAAATCGCGAGCGGTCGAATGCCTCCGGCACGCGGCTTGCCGCGCGCAGTGAGCCGTCGAGGCCATAGGTCCAGCCGTGGTAGCGACATGTGAACCGCGATTCGTGACCTTCGTGCGCATCGCAAATGCGCGATCCGCGGTGCCGGCAGACATTCATCAAGGCATTGATCTGCCCTTCGCCGTCGCGCACGATGATGACGGACTCGCCCGCGATCTCGAACAGGAAATAATCGCCGCGCTCCGGGATCTGGCTCTGGTGGCCGACATACAGCCACGACTTCAGGAAGATCCGGCGAATCTCGTTCTCATAGACCTCCGGATCGCGGTACGCGAAACCAGGCAGCGCATACCCTTCCCGATATGTTTCGATCATGCAGCCTCCGGACGGCGCTTGCCGGAAATCACGGCCGCGGTTGCCACCGCAACCGCCACCAGTGCAATGATGATCGTCGTGATCGCATTGATGTCCGGCGTCACGCCCAATCTTACCTTGGCAAAGATCAACATCGGTAGTGTCGTGGCTCCGGGGCCTGACACAAAGCTCGAGATCACCAGGTCGTCGAGCGACAGCGTGAATGAGAGCAGCCAGCCGGACACAAGCGCCGGCAACAGCATCGGGACCGTGATGTCGAAGAACACCGCCACCGGCCGGCCGCCGAGGTCCATGGCAGCTTCTTCAAGCGACTCGTCCATGGCCGCGAGCCGCGCCCGGACGACAACGACGACATAGGCCATCGAAAACGTGATGTGCGCGATCGTGATCGTTGTCGCGCCGCGTGACGCCGGCCATCCGATCAGGTCGGCCATCGATATGAACATGAACAGCAGGGAGATGCCGGTGATGATCTCCGGCATCACCAATGGCGCGGTCACCATGCCGGAGAGCAGCATCCGGCCACGAAGCCGGTTTACGCGATGCAGTGCGAGCGCGACGATCGCGCCGAGCGCCGTCGCAAAGGTCGCACTGACCACGGCGATGCGCAGGCTCAGCAAGGCCGCGCCGAGCAAGTCCTCGTCGGAGAGCAGGCTCGCGTACCACCGCAGCGAGAATCCACCCCACAGCGTCACCAGCCGCGAGTCATTGAACGAATAGATCACGACCGACACGATCGGCACATACAGCAGCGCGTAGCCAAATACGACGATCGTGATCAGCATCAGCGGGCGGTGCTTCATGAGGCCGCCTCCTGCTCACGGCGCTGCAGGCGCTGGAACCACATGATCGGGGCGATCAGCAGGACCAGCAGCACGACGGACACCGCCGAAGCGACAGGCCAGTCCCGATTGATGAAGAATTCGTCCCAGAGCACGCGGCCGATCATCAGCGTATCTGCGCCGCCGAGCAGCGCCGGGATCGTGAACTCGCCGACCGCCGGAATGAAAACCAGCAGGCAGCCGCCGATGATGCCTGGCACCGACAGCGGCAGGGTCACATCGACGAAAGCCTGCCAGCGTCGCGCCCCGAGATCCGCAGCCGCTTCCAGCAGATCGAGATCCAGGCGCTCGAGGTTGGCGTACAGGGGCAGGATCATGAATGGCAGGTACGAATAGACGATGCCGAGATACACGGCGAAATCGTTGTATAGCATCGGCAGCGGGTGGTCGATGACGCCGAGCCGGATCAGGAACTCGTTGATCACGCCGCGGTTGTTCAGCAGGCCGATCCACGCGTAAACCCGCAGCAGGAACGAGATCCAGAACGGCAGGATGACCGCCAGCAGCATGATCTGCCGGCGACGCGGCGGCTGCCGCGCGATGTAATACGCCATCGGATATCCGAGCAGCAGGCACAGCAGCGTGCCGATCGCTGCCATCTTCAGCGACGAGAGATAGATGATCCCGTAGTAGCCGTCCTGGAACAGATAGGCGTAATTCTCGAAGGTAGCCCTGAGGCCGGCGAAGCCTTGCGCGCCCCATTCCAGCAGCGGCGTGAATGGCGGCTGCGCCACGATCGGATCGGAGAAGCTGATCTTCAGGATGATCAGGAATGGCGTGAGGAAGAACAGCAGCATCCAGAGATAGGGTAGCGCCACTGCCCTGCGGAGCCATTGCAATGCCTGACCACCGTTGACTGTGGGTTCTTCGTTCATGACGGCAACAGGATCGTGCTGGCGATTTCCCAGGACAGGTAGACCTCGTCATCCCATTCCACCGTCAGTTTCGCCGACCGCCGCAGGTTCTGTGCACTGACCTGCATTTCGGCACCAGTTTTCAGGCGCACGCGGTAGAGGGACTGGTCGCCGAAGTACGCCAGATCCCAGACGGTTCCCTTGACGACGTTACGGTCCTTCGTTTCCGGAGCCTGCCGGCTGATCGTGATCTTCTCCGGGCGAACCGCAATACAGGCGGCACTCCCCGCCGGCATCACCGCATCCGAAATCACCGACAGATCCGCACCAAGCGCCTCGCAATGCAGCGAGAGCCGCCCGGCTTCCCCGCCCGTCACGCGGCCGTCGAACAGGTTGATGTTGCCCACGAAACTCGCGACATAGCGGTTCGCCGGAAACTCGTAGACCTCCCCCGGCGGGCCCACCTGGACGATACGGCCTTCGGCCATCACCGCAATGCGGTTCGCAAGCGTCATGGCCTCGCTCTGGTCGTGGGTGACGACGACGAATGTCGTGCCGAGCTGGTATTGCAGGCTCGCCAGCTCGAACTGCGTATGCTGGCGCAGCTTCTTGTCGAGCGCGGCCATCGGTTCATCGAGCAGCAGCAGCTTGGGCCGTTTGACCAGCGCGCGCGCGAGCGCGACGCGCTGCTTCTCGCCGCCCGAGAGCTTTTCCGGTTTGCGCGTCGCCAGTGCCTCGAGCTTGACGAGCGCCAGCATTTCCGCGACCCGTTCCCGGATCTTCGGGGCCGGGACATGCTCTTTCTTGAGGCCGTACGCAACGTTCTGCGCCACCGTCATGTGGGGAAACAACGCGTAGGACTGGAACATCAGGTTAACGGGCCGCTCGTATGGCGGCACGTCGGTCATGTCGGCACCGTCGATCAGGATCCGGCCGGAAGTCGGCTGCTCGAAGCCCGCCAGCAGCCTGAGCAAGGTGGTCTTGCCACAGCCCGAACTGCCGAGGATCGCAAACAGCTCGCGGCGGAGGATGTCGAGCGAGACGCGATCAACCGCCGTGACACCATCGAACTGCTTCGAAACCTCGCGGATCTGCACCAGGGGCGTTGCGGGCGTCTCGCTCACAGGCCAGTCTTCACTCGCGACCACAGCCGTGTCCGCTTTCGCTCGTCGACGGGATCGCGGAGCACCGCCTTGTAGAGTTTCGCGCGCACTGCGTCGGGCGGGTAGACCGCCGGATCATCGCGAACTTCCGGCAACAGGAGCTTCATGGCCTTCGGATTCGGCGCCGCGTATCGGGTCTCGTTGCTGATCGCCGCAATGACATCGGGCCGCAAAAGGTAATTGAGGAACAGGTGTGCGTTGCCCGGATGCGGTGCATCCGCCGGAATAAACCACAGGTCGAACCAGGCGAGCGTGCCTTCACGCTGCGTCGTGTAAGCCAGCTTGACGGGCCTGCCCGCCTGTTCTGCCCGGTACATTGCCTGAGCGTAGTCACCCGACCAGCTCATCGCAATGCAGACCTCCTCATTCGGCAGGTCGATCAGCATCTTCGCGGAACTGAAATACCGGATGTACGGTCGCACGGCCTTCAGCAGCTTCTCGACATCCGCCAGGTCCGCGGGATCGAGGCTGTTGGGATCGTGGCCGAGGTAGAGAAGCGCCATCGGAATCACGTCGGTCGGCTCATCGAGGAATGTGATGCCGCAATCCGCGAAGCGGCGCGCCACTTCCGGCTTGAAGATCATGTCGCCGCTGTTGACCGGAGCATCCGGCATGCGCTCATGGATCATCTTGATGTTGTACGTGAAGCCGGTCGTTCCCCAGAGATAGGGCACACCGTAACGGTTGCCTGGGTCGGCCGACTGCAGCATGTTCAGCACCCAGGGATCGAGGTTGCCCCAGTTCGTCAGCTTGCTCTTGTCCAGCGGCTGGTAGACGCCGATCGGGATCAGCCGCGCCGAATAGCGTTCGGCGTGTACGACGACGTCGTAACCGGTGCGCCCGGCCAGCAGGCGCGCCTCCGCCATCTCGGTCGAATCGTACAGGTCATAGTTGACCTTGATGCCGTATTCCGCCTCGAACTTGTCAATGGTGTCCGGTGCGATGTAGTCCGGCCAGGTGAAGACGTTGAGTATCTTTTCTTCCGCTGCGGTCGCCGCGGCGGTCCAGGCCAATGAAAAACCGGCCACCAGCAGCGCAAGCGTCCTCACCCGCTACATCCCCTCGAGACCGCGCTTCAACAGGGCGCGCGCGATGATGAGGCGCTGGATTTCGCTCGTGCCTTCCCAGATACGGTCCACACGCAGCTCCCGGAAGAACCGCTCCGCGGCGTTTTCCCTCATGTACCCGCGTCCGCCGAAAATCTGCAGGACGCGGTCGACGATCCGGTTGGCCGCTTCGGAAGCATACAGCTTGGCGATCGAGCACCGCGCATGCAGCGACTTCAGGTCCTCGCCGCGGTCGTGCGCCTGCGCAGCCTCGTAGGTGATCAGCCGCGCGGCCCAGAGTTCGGTGACGCTATCGGCGAGCATGGCCTGGATCAGCTGCTTTTCGGCCAGTGCCTCGCCCCCGATCATGCGCGAGCCCGCGAATGCGGTCGCCTCCTCGATCAGGCGGGCGGCCGCGCCGCAACTGCGCGCCGCGATCATCAGGCGTTCGCGCCGGAACCAGCTGTGGGCGTACTGCATGCCATTGCCCTCGCTGCCAAGACGCTGGCTCTCGGGGACCACGACGTCATTGAAACGGTAGACCGGATGATGGTCGCTGAAGGTATGGCTGAAGAGCGGCGTGCGCACCAGCTCGATGCCTGGCTGGTCCTTGTCGATGAAGAACAGGGAGTGCCATCCTGCGTGCGGACCATCGGCGAGTCTTGCCTGCAGGATGAAGTAATCCGCATGGTTCGCACTCGTGATATACCATTTTTCGCCGGAGATCCGGTATCCCTCCGGGCAGCGGCGGGCGCTGGTCTCGATCGATTCGGGGTCGGAGCCAGGACCACTTTCGGTGATCGCGTAGCATTCCTTGCGCTTGCCACTCATCAGCGGAAGGATGTAGCGCTTGAGTTGCTCCTCATTGCAGGCTTCGAACATCCAGCGTTGCGCTTCCGAGAAGCACCAGCAGAGCGCATTGGTCACCCGGCCGAGCTGCTCCCAGACCACGACCTGATCGATCACCCTCGCTTCGCGGCCGCCGTGGGCCGCCGGCACATCCATGGCGCTGAAACCCAGTTCGATCGCCAGGCGCTTATGCCGCGATTTCACGTCCTGCGGCAACTTTCCTTCGTTGAGTTCGGCTGCGACTTCCTGCGGGATCAGTTCCTCGCGCGCGAATTTCTCGGCGCGATTCCGCCAGGCCAGTGCCTCGTCATCGAGCGTGATTCGCATGTCCGGCTAGCTCCGTGGCATTGCGGCAGGTTGCCGGAAATGACGGGGGAATGCATCTGCCAGATAGGCCATGGTAATGCGCCATGCCAGATCGCGGCTCATCGACTCCGGCCGCACCAGCAGGTCGAGCCAGAGGCCATCCGTCATGGCCGATAGCCCATCGGCCACCAGCGCCGGTTCCACGTCAGGATAGTCGCCCTGCTCACAAAGCCTTGCGCACATCAGGCGCACCATGTCGTCATAGGACTTGTCCCGCTCCGCGCAGATGCGCCGGTAGGTAGGACGAAACTTCCGCTCGCCCCAGAACGCAAACCAGACGGCGAGCTTGTCACGGGCGCAGATGTTGCGTCGAAAATCGAGATCGACCATGGCCTGCAGACCGGCGGCCGGCGAGACCTCTCCCGCAGCAGCGGCCTCATGGCAAACGCTGCGGTACTCGTCCGCGAGATAGCGCAGGGTCTCGGTCAGCAGCCTTTCCTTGCTGCGGAAATGCAGGTTGACGATGCCCTGGCTGAGCCCCGCTTCGTGCGCCACGGTTGCGATCGTGGTGTCGGCGAGCCCGTGATTCGCCACGCAACGGATCGTGGCCTCGATCAACTGCTGCCGACGCTCTGCTGGTGGCGCTGTGCGGCGCCGCTTCGCCGCTCTACGCGACCGTTTGGTCTTCAGAAATAACTCCCTTGAAATCAGGGACTTAACAGCATAGCCGCCGGGATTTATGCACCATCTTACTGCTTTTCTGAGAGAATTCAATGAATGAATGATTATTCAATGGGCATGGACGGCGGTGCGCCTTTGTGGGAGGCTGAGTATCCGCAGTTCGACCCCGAAACGGCAGGAGGCCCACGGCCATGACACGCAGCCTCAGCAGGTCCAATGCGCACTTCAGGAAGGCGGTCACCCGCCTGCCGCTCGGCGTCTCATCGAACTTCCGTTACTGGGGCGAAGACAAGACCATCTATGTCTCGTCCGCCAAGGGCGCCCGCCTCCGCGATATCGATGGCAATGAATACATCGATTACCGGATGGCCTACGGTCCGTGCATCCTGGGTTATGCGGATCGCCGGGTCGACGATGCAGCCCGTGCGGGAATCGAGATCGGCGGCGTTTTCGCTCTTTCAACGGAGCGCGAATACGCGGTGGCCGAGCGCATCTCGCGGATGGTGCCGGCGGCCGAAATGGTGCGATTCTCGAATTCCGGCACCGAGGCGGTCATGGCGGCATTGCGGCTTGCGCGCGCGGTCACCGGCAGGGACTCGTATGTCGTGGTCGAGGGCGGCTATCACGGCGTTTTCGACGCAGCCTTGTGGCACACGCCGATCGAGGACTGGCGTCCGGCTGCCGGAGAGCCGCATCTGGTGCCTTTCAGCGCCGGTGTGCCGGGAATGCTGCGGGCACTGCTGCATGCCGTGCCGATGAATGACGCCGACCGTCTGGAGAGCGTATTCAAGGCCTATGGCCATGAAATCGGTGCATTCCTGATCGAACCGATCATGGGTAACTGCTGCTCGATCTCGGCAACCAGGGAATTCCTGCATGCCGCCCGCGCCCTGTGCGACCGTTACGGCATCCTGATGATCATCGATGAAGTGAAGACCGGGTTCCGCGTGGCGCGAGGCGGTGTCCAGGAACTGTTTGGCGTGAAGAGCGACCTGTGCACATTCGCCAAGGCGATGGCCAATGGCTATCCCATTTCGGTGGTAGCCGGCCGCAAGGACATCATGCGCCGCTTCGGCGACGGCGTCGTGCACGGCGGTACCTTCACCTGCCACTCCGTGGCACTCGCCGCCGCCGAGAAGACGCTGGAAATCCTCGACGAAACGCCGGCATTGCGGACGATCGCCGAATACGGCACGCGGCTGCGCACCGGCATGAGCCAGATCCTCTCCCAGCGCGGCATCAAGCATTCGTTCAGCGGCCATCCGTCCATGAGCGGCCTGTTCTTCAATGAACATCCGCCGCGCAACTATCGCGACTGGGCCGGCAGCGACTACAGTTTCTACGAAGCGATCGCACCCGAGCTGCACGATCTCGGGGTGCTCTGCGAACCGGATTCCCGCGAACCCTGGTTTGTCTGCGAGGCGCATGACGAACGCTGCCTGGTGGAAACGCTGCAGCGCTTCGAAACTGCCGTGGATCGTGTCCTGAACGAAGTACAAAGCCCCGGACCTGCGCACTGCGCAATATAGGCGGTTATCGTCCGTGACGAACTATGACGCGATCGTCGTCGGCGCAGGCCACAACGGCCTGACAAACGCGGCATATCTCGCGCGCGCGGGCCTGAAGGTCCTGGTGCTCGAACGCATGCCCTGGATCGGCGGTGCCGCGGTCAGCCTGGAAATCTACAAAGGCTGGATGTATTCGAACTGCTCGTACGTGAGCAGCCTGCTGCGGCCAGAGCTTTTCCGCGACCTGGATCTGGCGCGCCATGGGCTGCAGGTAGTGCCCTACGGAGGAGGCGCGACGATCACGCAGAGCGGGGATATCCTCGGCAACTACACGGACGAGGACGTGCAGCGCCGGGAATTCGCGCGGCACAACGCGCGCGATGCCGACGCCTATCGTCGCTATTCGACCGATGTGATTCGCCAGTGCAAGTTCATCCGCCCGCTGCTGCTGCGCACGCCCCCGGACCCGACCTCGATGCGGCCGCGGGATATCCGGGAGATGATCTACCTCGGCAAGGAGTTCGCGAAGCTCGGCGAGCAGGCAATCTACGACACCATCCGCTTCTACACCATGAGCATCGCCGATTTCCTCGGCGAGTATTTCGAATCTGACCTCATCAAGGCGCATCTCTCCGGCAGCGGGATCATCGGCACGGCACTCGGCGTCTATTCTCCGGGGACCGCCTATGTGCTGCTGCACCACTATATGGGCGACGTTGACGGATCCATCGGCGCCTGGGGATACGCCCGCGGCGGCATGGGCGCAGTCTCGAACGCGATCGCATCCGCATTCAAGGCGCATGGCGGTGAGATCATCACCGACGCGCCTGTCGAACGCGTCATCGTCCGCCATGGCAAGGTCGCCGGTGTTGCAACGGCGAACGGCAACGAGTACCGGGCAAAGATCGTCGTTTCGAATCTTGACCCGAAGCGCACATTCACGAAATTGTTCGACGAAAACGATCTCGATCCGGCATTCCTGAATCGCGCGCGCAATTTCAAGATCCGCGGATCGTCGGGCAAGCTGAACATCGCCCTCGATGGGCTGCCCGAGTTCCCGGCGCTCGGCCGCAACAACCCGCTGCGCTTTGGCGACCTCCATTTCCTCGATTCGCTCGAGAAGATGGAACGCGCCTACGACGACTGGAAGAACGGCACCTGGTCGAAGGAGCCGTATCTGGACCTGCTGATCCCGTCGATGACCGACCCGACGATGACGCCTCCGGGCAAGCATTTCATGTCGGTGTTCGTGCAGTACGTGCCGCCGAAGATCCACGGCCGCGACTGGACCGACCAGGACCGGGACGGATTCAAGAACACCTGTCTCGACCAGATTGCGCGCTACAGCCCGAATTTCAGGCAGCTGATCCGGCACGTCGAAGTCCGCACGCCGCGCGAACTCGAGGACGAAGTCGGCCTGACCGAAGGCAATATCTTCCAGGGCGAATTGACCATGGATCAGCTGTTGTTCAACCGGCCGTTCCCCGGCTTCGCGCAGTATCGCGGCCCGGTGAAGGGCTTCTATATGTGCGGGTCCGGCACCCATCCCGGCGGCGGCGTCATGGCGGCACCGGGCGCCAACGCGGCACGCGAGATACTGCTCGATCTGCGTCGTCCCAATCCGGTGCCCGAGGGCTGGCAGGATGACTGACAGCAACCGGATCATCATCATCGGCGCGGGCCACAACGGCCTCGTATGTGCCGCTTACCTCGCAAAGGCGGGTCGCGAAGTGCTGGTGCTCGAGGCGTCCAGCCGGGTTGGCGGTGCGGCGATCACGCGGGAATTCGGGCCGGGATACCGCGTCTCGGCCTGCGCGCACGTCTGTTATCAATTGGACCCGGGAATCTCACGGGAACTTCGGCTCGCGGCGCATGGCCTGAAGACGGCGCGCGCGAACCTCCGGACGGTCGCGCTGGCAACCACCGGCGATCATCTCGTGTTCGAGGGCGGCCGGCTCGAAGCGGGCCCGCTTTCGGACAAGGACCGGGCGGCACTCGCCGACTACCACGCCCGGATGCTGCGATTTGCGCGGGTGCTTGGAAAGCAGAACAACCGGCGTCCGCCGCGCATAGCCGGCGGTGGCCGCGCTGACCTCATCGCCGCGGCGACACTCGGCCTCGATATTCGCCGTCTCGGCCGCGATTCGATGCGCGAGTTCATGCGCATCGCTGCCATCAATATCTTCGACGTCCTGGAGGAGACCTTTGATGCGCCGCTCTTGAAGGGCGCGCTGGCACTCGATGCCGTGCTCGGCACGAATCTCGGGCCACGCTCGAACAACTCGGTCCTGACGATGCTGCATCGCCTGAGCGGCGAGGCGATCGGGGTGACCGGCGGCCTGTCGCTGCCGGAGGGCGGCATGGGCGCCGTCAGCGAAGCAATTGCGTCGGCAGCGCGCACCAGTGGCGCGACGCTGCGGACCTCGAGTCCCGTCGCGCGCATCACGCTGGAAGCGGACCGGGTGTCAGGCGTTGAACTCGAGAACGGCGAAAAACTGCCGGCCGGCACCGTCATATCGAATGCCGACCCGGCGCGCACCCTGCTCCAGTTGCTGGGCGCGCGGCATCTCGAAACCGGTTTTGTCCACCGGATCCGGCATTTCCGTTCCAAGGGCATGGCGGCGAAGCTGCATCTCGCGCTCGACGGGCTTCCCGCATTTGCGCGGCTGCCGGAAGAGCGTGCCTGCGAACGCCTGGTAATCGCACCCGATCCTGTTTACATCGATCGCGCCTTCGATCACGCGAAGTACGGCCAGTGCTCGCCGGATCCCGCGCTCGAGATCACGATCCCGAGCATCTATGACCGGTCACTGGCACCTCCAGGCAAGCACGTGTTGTCGGCAATCGTGCAATACGCTCCCTTTGATGCGCGTGCGAGTACCGACGCCGCGCGCGCCGGATTCCTGGAGCGGACGCTTGGCGTGCTCGAGCGCTACGCCCCGGGGCTGCGCCGCCACATCGTCGCGTCGGAGTTGCTGCTGCCGGCGGACATCGAGCGGGAGTTCCGCATCACCGGCGGCCACTGGCATCACGGCGAACTGGCGGTCGACCAGTTCCTGATGCTGCGGCCTGTTCCTGGCGCGGCGCAATACGAGATGCCGGTGCACGGACTATATCTGTGCGGCGCGGGGTGCCATCCCGGCGGCGGCGTGATGGGATCCGCCGGCAGGAATGCGGCCCGGGCGGTTCTTGGCAAGGAGCGGGCGGCATGAAGCACAAGGAACACTTCCGGACTGCGGTTTACCAGACCCCATTCCATCCGCGCACGTCGCAATTGAACACGCTGAATGAATGGCACCGGTGGAAGGACTACACGACAGCCGATGCTTTCTTCGACCAGGCACTCGAGTACGCGGCGATACGCAATGCCTGCGCGGTATTCGACCTGATGCCGATGACGAAGCACCGCATCACGGGCCCTGACGCACTGCCATTCCTGAATCGCCTGATCACGCGCGACATCGCCAAGATCAAGCCTGGCCGGGTCGGTTACTGCGTATGGTGCGACGACAACGGGCAGGTCATCGATGACGGCACTGTCTTTCACCTGCGCGAAGGTGACTATCGACTATGCTCGCAGGAACGGCAGCTCGACTGGCTCTCACGCTCGGCTCACGGATTCAACGTGTCAATCGTCGAGGACACGCACGATGTCGCCGCCCTCGCCCTCCAGGGCCCGACCAGTTGCGCAGTGCTGAAGGCGATCGGCTGCAGCGGCGTAGAACGCCTCTCTCCATTCGGCATCGCATATTTCCCGTTTGCCGGCGCCGAGCTGATGGTTTCGCGAACCGGGTTCACCGGCGACCTCGGTTACGAGCTCTGGATCGATCCGGCGCGCGCGCTCGAACTCTGGGACGCCCTGTTCGAGAAGGGCGCCGATCACGGCATACGCCCGATGGGCACCCACGCGCTCGAGGTCGCGCGAATCGAGGCCGGCTTCATCCAGGCCGGCGTGGATTTCCTGCCTGCCGACCAGGCGATACGCCTGGAGCGCTCGCGCTCGCCATTCGAGCTCGACCTGGGCCGGCTGGTCGATTTCAGCAAGCCGAATTTCAACGGCCGCCGCGCGCTGCTCGAGGAGCAGCGGCGCGGCTCGCGCTTCCGCCTGGTGCGTCTGGACGTTGAAGGCAACAAGCCCGCGCGATCGGCCTACATCTACGACCGCAAGCGCAACGTCGTCGGCACGGTCACCTCGGCCGAGTGGTCGCCTTCAGCGAAGGCGAATATCGCGCTCGCTTCGATGCACATGCCCTGGGGCCTGCCCGGCGACGAATTGTGGGCGGAGATCTACTATCAGCGCGAACTCAAGTGGTCGCGCGTGATGGCGCGTTGCCGCGTGGTCGAAGGCGCGTTCTTCGATCCGCCCCGTCGCCGCGCAACGCCCGCCGCGGACTTCTGATCGACTGGGCATCCGGGGCGCGCATGCCTCATCGGCTTGATTCACTGCTCCGTCCCAAATCGATCGCGGTACTGGGCGCGACCGAGCGCGCCGGCGCAGTCGGCCGCACAACGGTCGAGAATCTCCTCAAAGGCCGCTACGAAGGCCGCCTCTATGCGGTGAACCCGGGCTATGACTCGGTTTGCGGCGTGCCATGCTTTGCGTCGCTCGCGAGCCTGCCGGAGCCCGTCGAGCACGTCATATTCGCGATCAGCGATGCGCGGGTCGAGGCCGCACTCGAAGAGGTCATCGCCCACGGGGCACGTGCCGCCACATTGATGTCCTCGCTGGTGCTTGCGGACGACCGCGAGCCGAAACTCCGTGAACGAGTGCTCGCGAGGATTCGCAGATCCGGCATGCTGGTCTGCGGCGCCAATGGCATGGGATTCTACAATTTCGATGACGGCATCTGGGTCTGCGGCTTCCCGACACGCATGCATGCCCGGGGAGGCAATGTCGCCTACATCAGCCACTCCGGCGCCGGCATGTGCGGGATCGTCGACTGCGAGGAGCGCATCGACTTCAACTTCGTGGTATCGACCGGCCAGGAACTCGCCGTCGCGATGGACGAATACCTGGATTTCGCGCTTGACCTGCCGACGACCCGGGTCGTCGGGCTCTTCATGGAAACCGCCAGAAATCCGCAGGGACTCGTGCGCGGATTCGAAAAGGCACGCGAGCGCGGGATACCGATCGTCGCACTGAAAGTCGGGCGCACGGAACTCGCCGCCAGGCTGACAGTGTCACACTCCGGCGCTATCGCCGGGCAGGACGCCGTTTATCAGGCGCTGTTCGATCGGTACGGCGTACAGCGCGTCTGGGACATGGACGAACTGGCGACCACGCTGATCATGTTTGCGCAGCCGCACCCGGTCGGGGCCGGCGGCCTGGTCACGCTGCACGACTCGGGCGGCGAGCGGCAACTGCTGATCGACCTTGCCCATGACGCGCAGGTTCCGCTCACCCAGCTTTCGCCCGCGACCACCGAAAAACTCGCCGCACTGCTGGATCCCGGCCTGCCGGCGATCAATCCGCTCGATGCCTGGAGCGCGGGCGGGCCGGACCACCACGTCGCGATGCAGCGCTGCTTCGCCACCCTGATGTCCGATTCGCAGGCCGCGATCGGCGCGGTCGTCCTTGATCGCGTGGCGGGCGGCGGCATCGAGCAAGACTATCTGGAGTATCTGCGCGTGGGCCACAGGGCCTCCGGCAAGCCGGCGTTCCTGGTCGCCAATCGCCAGGGCACCGGCGCGGACGCGAGCGTGATCGCTACGACCCGCGATGGGTTTCCGGTTCTCGATGGCGTCGTGTCGTTTCTGCGCGGTGCGCGGCATCTGTTCGGCTACCGCGACTTCCGGGCGCGCGATCGCGGATTGCTGATACCGGCGCCGGATGCAGCACTTGCCAGCTGGCGGCAGCGCCTTGCTGATGGCAGGACATTGGACGAGAACGACGCGATGAACCTGCTGCGGGACTTCGGGCTGCCGGCGAATTCCGGTCGCATTGCCGAGAGTGAGGCCGAGGCGCGCGCCGCGGCGGGCAAGGTCGGCTATCCGGCTGTCCTGAAGACCGCAACGCGCGGGGTCGATCACAAGTCCGACCGTGGCGGCGTGCATCTCGACATCGGCGACGAGGCTGCCCTGATCGGCGCCTACCGGGACCTGGCATCGCGCATCGGTCCGCGCGTGCTCGTCGCACCGATGATCGTCACGCGCGGCGTGGAAATGCTGCTCGGCATGATCCATGACGATCAGTTCGGGCCCGTCGTGGTGCTCGGTTTCGGCGGGCTGCACGTCGAGGCGCTGGCCGACGTGGTCTATGCCCTGCCGCCATTCGATGCCGCGGAGGCCAGGCGCCTGGTGGACCGCCTACGTTCCGCCCCGCTGCTCCACAGTCACCGCCACGGGCGCACGCTCGCAGTGGATGAATTCTGCGGGAGCGCCGCGCGCTTCTCGGCGCTGGTTGCCGGTCTTGGCGACCTGCTCGCCGAGATCGACCTGAATCCCGTGATCGTGCATTCGGACGGTTGCGTCATCGTCGATGCGCTGGTGGTCCCCAAACCGGTGCACAATCTGCATCAATCCAAGCAGAGGCAAGCCTGATGAGTCTGCAAGCACTCGCTGATCATGATAAGGGCCGCTGGCAGGCGGTCGCGAAGACCGCGCGCGCCCGCATCGAGACACGCCTGTTCATCGATGGCCGCTTCGTCGATGCCGCCGGGGGCGGTCGTTTCACGACCATCAATCCGGCGAATGGCCAGCCGCTCGCCGAAATGTCCGCGGGAACCGCCGTTGACATCGACCGGGCCGTCGCGGCTGCGCGGCGCGCGTTCAAGGCGGGCAGCTGGTCCCGGATGGCGCCCCGGCAACGCATGGAAATCCTGTATCGATTCGCGGCACTGGTCGACAAGAACGCCGAGTCCCTGGCGGTGCTGGAAACACTCGATATGGGAAAACCGATCGCCGACGTCGTCGGTGGCGACCTTCCCGCCGTGATCGACACCATCCGGTTCATGTCCGAATGCATCGACAAGATCGAGGGCGCCGTCACGAACACGGAAGCGGGCGTCATGCACCTGGTGCTGCGCGAGCCGCTCGGTGTCGTCGGCGCCATCTCGCCCTGGAATTATCCGCTGCTGATGGCGGTCTGGAAGATCGCACCGGCCCTGGCGGCCGGCAATACGGTGGTGTTGAAACCCGCCGAGCAGGCGCCGATGAGCTGTCTGCGGCTTGCGGAGCTGTTCTCCGAGGCGGGAGGGCCGGATGGCGTGCTGAATGTCGTGAATGGCCTCGGGGAAGTGGCAGGCAAAGCGCTTGCGCTGCACCCGGACGTTGCGAAGATCACGTTCACCGGCTCGACCGAAGTCGGCAAGCTGATCCTGCAGTACGCCGGTCAGTCCAACATGAAGCAGGTTTCGCTCGAATGCGGCGGCAAGTCGCCGCAGGTGTTCGTGGCCGACATCGCGGACCTCGATCGCGCGGTCACCGCTGCGTACCGCGGAATCTTTTCGAACATGGGCGAGGTCTGCAATGCCGGATCGCGGCTGCTGGTCGATCGCGCCATCTGCGAGCGCTTCGTCGCGCGGTTCATCGAACTGGGCAAGGAAGCCTATCGCCCCGGCGATCCGCTGGATCCGGCGACCAATATGGGCCCGCTCGTGACCCGCGAAGCCCAGCAGCGGGTGCTCGGCCTGATCGAGACCGGGAAACGCGAGGGCGCGCGACTGCAATTCGGCGGCAATGCACCGGCGGGAATGGATGCCGGCTCCTACGTCTGTCCAACGCTATTCACCGATGTGCGCAATGACATGACGATCGCGCGCCAGGAGATCTTCGGGCCGGTCGCCTCGGTGATTCCGTTCGACGGCGTCGATGAAGCGATCGCGATCGCGAATGACACGATTTATGGCCTGGCGGCCGGTGTCTGGACCCGCAACATCGACACCGCATTCCGGCTGGTGCGCGGGATCGAGGCCGGCGTCATCTGGATCAACTCGTTCGATGAGGGCGACATGACCCAGCCATTCGGTGGCTACAAGCAATCCGGCCATGCACGCGACAAGTGCTTCGACAGCTTCAAGAGCTATACGCAGACGAAGTCCGCGTGGTTCCGGCTTTCATGATCAAGAGTGAACATCGCGACGGGCTGGCCGTGCTGACGCTCGATCGGCCCGACAAACTGAACGCAATCAACCGGCCGATGATCGAGGCGCTCGACCGTGCACTCGACACGGCCGAGGCGGACGATGTGGTGCGTGCGATCGTCGTGGTCGGCGCCGGGCGCGCGTTTTCTGCCGGCTTCGACCTCGATATGGGCATGGGCGACGGCCAGCCTGATCCGGCCGACGTGCGCCGCGAACTGGAGAACGAATTCCGGATCATCATGCGCTTCTGGGACTGCCCGAAAGTGACGATCGCAGCGGCGCATGGCTATTGCCTCGGCAGTGCCATGGAACTCGCCGTCGCCTGCGACCTGACGCTGGCATCGGATGATTGCCTTTTTGGCATGCCGGAGGTCCGATTCGGCAGCGGCATCGTTACGATGCTGATGCCCTGGCTCGCAGGTCCCAAGCAGGCGCGCTACCTGCTGCTGTCGGGTGACGACCGGGTGAGCGCCCAGGAAGTGCGCGACATGGGGCTCGTGAATCGTGTCGTGCCGGCGGCAAGACTCTTCGAGGAGGCGCTCGCGCTCGGACAGCGCGTCGCCGCCAATGACGCGCTTGCAGTGCGGCTGACAAAGCAGGCGATCAACCGGAGTCTCGATCTGGCCGGACTGCGCGCGGCGCTCGCACAGGCGCTCGAGACGGACGTCGCGATCGAGACGTCGGAGAGCGCCGAGTCGCGGGAGTTCAATGCCATCCTCAGGAAGGACGGCGCGAAGGCCGCCGTTGCCTGGCGCAGCGCCCGCGCTGCACAGACCACGTCGGGGAAGGGATCATGAGCGCGAAGAACAGCAGCCTGCCCGGCGAATTGCAGAGATACCTCGCGCAGCACCCGGATACGCAGCTGCTTGAATTGCTGCAGCCGGACATGCTCGGCATCCTGCGCGGCAAGCGCGTGGTACGCGATGAGTTCGCAACTCCATTCGGGCCGGGCGTCAATTTCTGCGGCGCGACGGTACTGCTGGACGCCAAGGGCCAGACCTTCGAGCGCATCGACAATGGCGGCCGCGACGGCGATCCCGATGCGATCTCGACTGCAGTGCCCGGTTCACTCGCGCCGGTACCATGGGCTCAGGTGCCGACCGCGCAAGTGCTGCTCGCGATGGCGGACTCGAAGGGCCAGCCGTACTTTGCCGATCCGCGCCAGGTGCTGCGCAATGCGGCGCGCCCGCTGCAGGACATGGGCCTGACAGCCGTTGCCGCGACCGAACTCGAGTTCTACCTCCTCGAACCGGATGGCGATCGTCCCTCTCCAAGAGTCGGGCGCATCCCGGGCACGAGGCGTGCGCAGGATGGCCCTCAGTACGGCAGCATGGAAGACGTCGAGGACGTCGACCCGTTCCTCGCCGAGCTCTATGCCTTCTGCAAGGCGCAGAACATCCCGGCTGGCGCGACACTGAAGGAATTCTCGCCAGGCCAGTTCGAGGTCAACCTCCATCATGTACCAAGTGCCGAACTCGCCTGCGACCATGCGGTGCTGCTGAAACGCGTCGTGAAGGCGGTCGCGCGGCGACACGGCCTCGGCGCGACCTTCATGGCCAAGCCATTCGCAGAATCGGCCGGCTGCAGCCTGCACGTTCATGTCAGCCTCGTCGACAAGGCCGGTCGCAATGTGTTCGCCGGATCGAACCCGAAGCAGCCGTTCTCCGACACTCTGCGCCACGCGATCGGCGGCCTCGCGGCGACCATGGGCGAGTCGATGGCGATCTTCGCCCCGACCGCGAATTCATACCGGCGTTACCGGCCAGGTTTATTCGTGCCGCTCACGCCGAATTGGGGCCTCAATCATCGGAGTGTGGCGCTGCGCATCCCGCTGTCCGCGCCGGAGGACACTCGCATCGAGCACCGGCCCGGCGGCGCGGACGGCAACCCCTATCTCGTGATGGCCGCGATACTTGCGGGCATTCATCACGGCATCACCAATCGCTGCGAACCTGGGCCGATGATTGCCGAGGGCGAGATCGTCGAGGAAGAAGCGACGCTGCCGTTGCGCTGGGAGGCCGCGCTCAACGCATTCGAGGCGGGGTCAGTCCTGCCGCAGTATCTCGGCAAGCGCTATCACGACCTGTATGCGGCCTGCCGCCGCGAGGAATGCGACCGTTTCCATGCGCAGATCACCGATCGCGACTACGAGTGGTACCTGCGCGCCGGTTGAGCGCGACCAGGACGATAAGGCAACGTTTCGCTTTCCATGCAGGTGACAGGCCGCCGGTTCAGTGCGACCATCGGGGCGAACAACATGCAAGACAAGAAGGCGGTGTCTTGGCAACATCTTTCCGGCTACTGACGGCAGCTTGTTGCCTGTTTGTTTGTCAGGCGATGCCGGCTGCCGCCGGCCAGCAGACGCTGCAGCTGCCGCACGAGCTCACGACATTCGCTGACGGACGCGCGCCGATCCAGTCGCTGTACCAGTCCTATCTGAAGCTGCTCGAACGCGGGTGGACGCTCGAAATCGTCACAAATTCACAGCCCACGGGCACTACGCTGGCACTGCCGATCATCGCCCTGCGCTCGCCCCAAAGTGGGCCGGCGGTGTGGATCCTGGCCGGCATCCATGGCGAAGAGCCGGCCGGACCGAATGCGATCGCCGGCACGATCGATGACATCGCAAGACTCGGCGAGAAACGGCCCGTGGTCCTGATGCCACTCCTGAATCCGCAGGGCTATGTGCGCAACTGGCGCTATCTCAACGTCGCGACCTATTCGGACACCATTGACGGGCAGAGCGTTGGCGACTCCTCGCATCTGCTGCCATCACCGGAAAAGCCCGACAGTCCCCGGGCGGCATCGGCCTCAAGTCCAGAAGCGGACGCCGTCACGCGCTTCGTCCTGAAACACCTTGCCGATTATCCGCCCGCCGTCAGCATTGACCTCCACGAGGACAATCTGATCAACGAGGGCTATGTCTATTCGCAAGGCGCACTCGGGAGCGGCGATCCGCTCGCCACCGAGGCGGTCGGCGTATTGAGGGAAAACGGCGCGCCGATCAAGCTGGGTGGCGAGACGCGATTCGGCGAGCAAGTCGTCAACGGCATCATCGGTCCGGTCATCGACAGTTCCATCGATGAATTGATGAGTTGCAAGGACATCATCATTGATGGGCGCGCGCAGCCAGGGCCGGCTGCGCGAACCGTTCTGGTATTCGAAACTCCGGCCGCCGCATTGACACTCGAGCGCCGCATCGCGGCTCATGCAGCGTTGATCCGCCGCCTCACGGCACAACTTGCCGGCGCTATTCCCGCCGTCACGCAGACCCCACTTCCGCCCGAATACGGCATCCGCATACGGGAGGCCTGGATCACGTTGCCGGACGGCGTGCGCCTGTCGGCTGATCTTTACATGCCCACCGGTGACAAGGCAGATGGGAAATTCCCCGTGCTGCTCGAGTACCTGCCCTATCGCAAACAGGAAGGCCGAAGCCGTGATTACCCGATGTATTCCTACTTCGTGCAGCGCGGTTATGTGGTCGCGGCCGTGGATATCCGCGGCACCGGCAACAGCGAGGGCCGGCTGATCCCGTATGAATATTCCGACATCGAGCAACGGGACGGCGAAGTAGTGATCGACTGGCTCTCGAAGCAATCCTGGTCGAACGGCAACGTCGGAATGTTCGGAATCTCCTGGGGTGGCTTCAATTCCATCCAGATGGCAGCGCGCAATCCGCCGGCACTGAAGGCCATCATTGCCGTGGATGCGACAGAAGATCTCTACCAGGAAGATGTGCATTTCATCGACGGGATCATGCATGTCGATTCCTGGGAGATGAGCCAGGATCTCGACAATGCCCGCCCGGGCGCGCCCGACTACGTCATCGATGAAGAATATTTCCGCGATCGCTTCGACACCGACCCGTGGATGCTGACCTACAAGAACCAGCAACGCGACGGGCCTTTCTGGGACCGCGCCTCGACCCGGGATCGCCTGCAGGATATCCGCATCCCCGCCTTCTTCATCGGCGGCTGGTACGACGGCTATCGTGACAGCATCCCGCGCATGCTCGCGAACCTGAAGGGGCCGGTGAAGGCCATCGTCGGTGCCTGGTCGCACGCCTGGCCGCACGATCCTTACCCGAATCCCGGCATGGAGTGGCGATACGAGGCCGTGCGCTGGTTCGATCAATGGTTGAAGGGCATCGACACCGGTATCCTGGGTGAGCCGCGCTTCGCCGTGTACGTGCGCAACTGGCACGCGCCCGGCCCCTATCTCGCGTACGCGCCCGGCAGCTGGCGCTACGAGGATGGCTGGCCCATCTCGCGCATCCGCGAGCAGGTGCTGTATCCGCAGGACGATCACACGCTGAAGCCCGGCGCGCCCGCCGCCACGTCGCATCAATTGCGCTACCTGCCCTCGATCGGCGTGGAGGCCGGCGGACCGGTCATGTGGTGGGGCGACGTCGCGCACGACCAGCGGCCGACCGACGCCTTCAGCCTGGCCTACGACAGCGAGCCACTGGCCGAGGACATGGAAATCCTCGGCCTGCCGCGCGCGACACTCGCAGTTTCGACCGATGCTCCGCGCGCCAACTGGATGGCGCGACTGTCCGACGTGGCACCCGATGGGACGGTGACTCAGGTCGCGGGCGCAGCATTCAACGGAAATCAGCGTCTGTCGGCGCGCGAGCCCTCGGCCATCGTGCCCGGCCAGCGATTCAGGATCGATATCGACATGCATTTCACCTCATGGGTGTTTCCGAAAGGTCATCGGATCCGGCTCGCGGTCAACAACGCCCAGTGGCCGATGCTCTGGCCGACTCCCGATCCGATGACGACGACGCTCCGGCTCGGCGCCGGAACGCATTTGATTTTGCCGGTCGTGCCATACGAAAAGCGCCCCGTGCCCGCCTTCCTGCCGCCCGCGGCGAATCCGGCGATGCCGGGTTTCGAGACGCTTGATGCCGGCACCAGTTCCGGCTACGGGGAAATCTCATCGGTCGAACGCAATCCGCAGACCGGCGCGGCGACAGCAACTGCCACCAACAGCGGCGGCAGCCGCTTCCCCTGGGGCACCGAGCGCTACCACGAAACGATCCGCCACGACGTCACGGATGGCGAACCCGGCAAGGCGTCGGTGCTCGGCACCCACCGGATGGAAGTGGACCTCCCGGGCCGCAAGCTGCTCTGGGAGGCGGAGCTGTCGTTCAAGAGCGACCATGAGAATTTCTACTACAGCTACCTGCGGCGCCTGTCGGAGAATGGCAAGCTGCTGCGCGAGAAGACCTGGATGCGGACGATTCCGCGCGATTTCCAGTAACCAGCAACTGAAACAGGTGAGGACACCGAATGACGATGCAAATCCATAGCGCCAGGCGCCTGTTCTGCGGACTGCTGATCGCGGGCCTTACGGCCGTCGGCGCCGGCTGCGCGAAAAAAGAGTCGGCGGGCGCGGATGGCGCCTCTGCGGCGGCCGATCTCGCCCTGAAGAATGGCGCCATCTACACAGTGGACGGTGCACGAAGCTGGGCGCATGCGGTTGCGATCCGCGGCGGCCGCATCGTGTACGTCGGCACGGACAAGGACCTCGAAGCCCAGGTCGGGCCGGAAACGCGCGTGATTGACCTGAAGGGCCGCATGCTGATGCCGGCGTTCCAGGACTCACACATCCACCCGATCAGCGCCGGCGTCGAAGCCAACAGCTGCGATCTCAATGGGTTCGATACAGTCGACCAATACGTGACCGCGATCAAGAAGTACGCCGATGCGCACCCGGATGAAGCCTGGATCACGGGCGGCGGATGGCTGATGTCGGCATTCGGGCCCGGCGCACTGACAAGCCGCAAACTGATCGATGCCGTCGTTCCCGACCGGCCCGTGTTGCTTTGGAGCAAGGACGGCCACACGACCTGGGCCAACAGCAAGGCGCTGGAACTCGCGGGCATCACGAATGAGACGCCCGATCCGCCGGACGGCCGCATCGATCGCGACAGTCATGGCGTCGCCATCGGCAGCCTGCAGGAAGGTGCCAGCTCGCTGGTGACGGCCGTGATGCCGGCAACCACCGATGCCCAGCTGCAGAATGGCCTGCGCTACTCGGTCAAGCTGCTGAATGGCCTGGGCATCACGGCGCTCCAGGACGCGTCGGTCGACGAGCCGGATCTGAAGGCCTACAAGGCGGTCGATGCCAGCGGCGAATTGAGCCTGCGGGTCGTCGCCTCGATCCTGTGGGAACACGACAAGGGGCTGGCCCAGGTTCCCGACATCGAGCGCCTGCGCGCGGAATACACGTCTGGCCATGTCGTGGCAGGAACCGTCAAGATCTTCATGGACGGCGTGATGGAGAACTACACGGCCACGATGCTCGAGCCGTACCTGATACCTGGCAATGTGCGCGGCATCCCGATGGAGGACCCGGAACGCCTGAAGGAGATCGTCACGCGCCTCGATGCCAATGGATTCCAGGTGCACTTCCACGCCATCGGCGACGCCGCGATCCGCCAGGCGCTGGACGCGATCGAGGCATCGCGCAAGGCCAATGGCGACCTGGGCCACCGCCATCACCTCGCCCACTTGGAGGTGATCGATCCCGCCGATATCCCGCGCTTTCGTGAGCTGGGGGCGGTGGCCAATTTCCAGCCGTTGTGGGCATTCGCCGATCCGTACATCACCGACCTGACCATCCCGTTCATCGGCCCAAAACGTACCAACTGGCTTTATCCGATCGGCAGCGTCCAACGCAGCGGCGGCATGGTCGCCTTCGGCAGCGACTGGTCGGTGTCGAGCCCGAATCCGGTGGAAGAAATCGAGGTCGCAATCACGCGCATGGGACCATTGGGCGAAACGAAGACGCCCTTCCTCCCGGATGAGCGCATCGGCCTGCCGGAAGCGATCGCGGCGTTCACGATCAATGCGGCCTATGTCAATCGCCTCGAAAAGCAGACGGGCTCCGTCGAGGTCGGCAAGATGGCCGATCTGGTTGTGCTGGATCGAAACCTGTTCGCGATACCGCCGACGGAAATATCCGACGCGAAGGTGCTCGTCACGCTGTTTGAAGGCAAGGCTGTGCACGGAGATCTGGACGCACTCTGACCTTCACGCGCCGCCGCGCGAATCCAGGTTGACGCGGTTCAGATTGCCATTCACCTGCGCAAGCAGCCGGGGATCCATCGCGCGGAAGAAGAGCGCCGGGAAATACGACAGCACCAGCATGCCCATGTAACCGCTCGGCAACTGAGGCGCCTCGTCGAAGTGCCGGAGCAGGTGATAGCGCCGCTCGGCATGCACATGATGGTCGGAGTGCCGCTGCAGGTGGAATAGCAGCAGGTTTGAGACCAGATGGTTGCTGTTCCACGAATGGCATGGCCGGCAGCGTTCGTAGCGGCCGTCGTCGAGTCGCTGCCGCAGCAGGCCGTAATGCTCGATGTAGTTCACGCCGGTCAGCTGGAACCAGGCCCAGAGGTTGTGCAGGACGAGCCACGGCAATGCTTTCCATCCAAGCCAGGCCACGAGCCCGCCCTGCAGCAACAGCGTGATGCAGAGCGCCTGCAGGATTTCGTTGCCGGGCGACCAGGGCCCGCGGCCCGTACGGCGCAGGCGCCCGGCCTCGAGTCGCCAGGCACGCAGCACGGCGCCCGGCATCTCGCGCCTGGCAAAGCGATAGACGCTCTCGCCCATCCGGGCGCTGGCGGAATCCTCCGGCGTCGCAACCTCTACGTGATGCCCAAGATTGTGCTCGATGCGGAAATGCCCGTAGCCGGATACCGCGAGTGAGATCATCGACAGGATCCGGTGCGACCTGTCGCCCTTGTGGCCCAGTTCGTGGCCCGTGTTGATAGAAAGTGCGCCGGAGAACCCGAGAGCCACCACGATCGCGAGCGTTTCATGCAAGCCCTGTGCCTGCGTCATTGCATACCAGAAGCCGCCGATCAGGACCCCGACGTGCACCGGCACGGCAGCGAATACCAGCCAGCGATAGAAACGCTCCTGTTCCAGCCTTGGCACTACTTCTTCGGGCGGGCTGTGGGAGTCGGTGCCGACCAGCCAGTCGAGCGCCGGGAGCGCGACATAGATGAATGCGACCGGCATCCACAGAAGCCACCGCCTGCCGGTCACTTCTGCCATCGCGATGCCGACCAACGGCAAGAGCGGTATCGCGAGCGACAGCGACCAGCGCCAGCGATGGCGGTCCACATAGCGCATGGCCCGGCCATTGGCATCCTGATAGGCAATGGTCTTCAAGCCCCCTCCATTGGACGGCCCACATCCGGGCGATTTCCGCCCCCAAGCAAGTACCGCGTTTTGCGCGGGTTTTCAATGGGCTGCCCGCTGGTGCGCCCCCAGGCTCTTGAGCCATGCCGGCTTGTCATTCCGCCGCCCGCGCGTTAGGTTTCACTGCTCGCGACCCACGGTCGCCGGATTGAATCCACCTGGGATACATCACATGCATTTTCGATCAGGACTTCGCCAATTCACATTGGTTGCGGCCGCCGCAGCAATAATCAGCGTCCAGGCCAGTGCCTCGCAGGAGAGCGCCACATCCGGGAGCTACGAGGACCTGGTGTCGCTGTTCGCGCAGTGGCGCGCCTTCGAGGTGCCGCCCGATCGCGACGGCGCGCCGGATTACACCGCCGCGACTTCTGCGCGCCGGCAAGCAGAACTCAAGGGATACCAACGGCAGTTGGCGGCGATCAATCCCGCATCCTGGCCGGTGGAGCAGCGTGTCGACTACGAGATCGTGCGGGCCGAGATGAACGGCATGGACTTCAACCTGCGCGTGCTCCAGCCCTGGGTGCGCGACCCCGCCTGGTACAAGACGCTGTGGACCGAACAGAGCGATACGCCGGCGCACGAAGGCCCGACCAACCATGCCACCGTGGAAGTCTGGACCTATTCGTTTCCGCTGTCGAAGCCGGCCGAAGCCGAGCTGGCGCGCAGACTCGCGGTGATTCCGCCGCTGTGCAAGCAGGCACGCGGCAACCTGACGGGCAATGCGCGCGATCTCTGGGTCACCGGTGCGGGCACGCTTCGCACGCAGGTCGCCGACCTCGACGCCCTCGCGGAAAGGACGCGCGGCAATGGGCGAGTCCTGAAGAAGGCGATTGCGGACGCCCGTGCTGCCACCGTCGCGCTGATCGACTGGCTGGACGCAGAGGCGCCTTCCAAGACCGGCCCGTCCGGCATTGGCAGGGACAACTACAGCTGGTACCTGCGAAACGTCGTCCTGGTGCCGATGGACTGGCAGGACGAGGTTGACCTGCTGAAGCGCGAACTGGCGCGTGCGCACGCATCGCTCAGGCTCGAGGAAGCGCGCAATGCCGGCTTGCCGGAACTGACGGCGGTCGCCACTCCCGAGGAATACCAGGAGCGCGCCAATAACGAGATCACGCGCTACATCGACTTCCTGCGCAGCAAGGATCTCTACCCGATGCGCGACAGTATGGACCCGGCGCTGCGCGCCCAGGTCGGCCAGTTCGTGCCGATCGAGAAGCGCAATTTCTTCTCGATCGCCAGCCACTACGAGCCGCTGGCGCTGTTCACGCATTTCTACCACTGGTGGGACCTCGCGCAGATGCGCGACGAGCCGCATGCGAGCCCCGTCCGCCGCGGTCCCCTGCTCTACAACATCTGGGACAGCCGGGCCGAGGGCATGGCCACCGCCATGGAGGAATTCATGCTGCATGCCGGCCTGTTCGACCTGCGCCCGCGCGCGCGGGAGGTCGTCTGGATCATGCTGGCGCAGCGCGCGGCGCGCGGCCTTGCCTCCCTCTATGCGCATGACAACCAGTTCGACCTGAAGCAGGCGAAAGCTTTCCAGGTCGAGTGGACGCCGCGCGGCTGGATGCGGCCGGACCTCGACCTGCTCGGCTTCGAGCAGCAACTCTACCTGCGCCAGCCTGCCTACGGCGCAAGCTACGTCACTGGGAAGTACCTGCTGGAAAATCTGCTGCGCGTGCGCTCGCACCAGCTCGGCAAGGACTTCTCGATGAAGCGCTATTTCGACGAAGTCAACAGCGCCGGCATGATCCCCGTGTCGCTGATCCACTGGCAGCTCACCGGCCAGGACGACGAAATCCGCGCGCGGAACCAGCCGCCCTGACAGCCGTTGCGGCCGCAGTTGGTGCCGTGGCATGCACCCCGGCGGCGGGCCGAGGCGCTAGTCGAGCCCCTGGTCGGCGATCTCGACGAGGCGCCGTTCGCGCGCCAGATCGAGGTTGCGGCACAGCGCCCAGTAGAGCAGCGACGCCACCGGCAAGCCCACCAGCATTGCAATATCCGCACCGCCCAATGCCTGGGCGATCGGGCCGCGATACATGCCGGAACCGAAGAACGGAATCATGACGATGAAACCGACCAGGTAGGTCGTGATGCCACGCCAATTCCAGCGGCCATACATGCCGCGCGGATTGAAGATCTCGCGAATGGAATAGTGTCCCTTGCGAACGACGTAGAAGTCGATCAGGTTGATTGCCGTCCAGGGCGTCATCAGGTAGAGCAGCAGCACCAGCAGGTCGCCGAAGCGGTGCACGAAATCCGCAGATGCCAGCAGGCCCAGGCCCAGCGCCGCGCTGGTGACGATGGCAAGGCAGACCAGTCGCTTGCCGGTCGAGGCGGGCGCCGGATGAACCGAATCCGCGACCGACATGAGCGCCAGCGATGCGCCATAGGAGTTCAGGCTGGTGATCGTGACCAGGCCCAGCAGGGCCGCATACAGCAACGGCAGACCAAGTCCTGGCAGCGCCGCATCGGCGGCGTACTGCATGGCCGCTGCAACTTCAGCTTGCGGATAGAGCGCGGCCCCGAGACTGCCAAGCAGCATCATCCACGCACCGCCGACGAAGGCCCCCAGATAGGTCCACCAGAACGACTCGCGCACCGAGACCTCGCGCGGGAGGTAGCGCGAATAGTCGGAAACATAGATTGACCAGCTCAGCTGGTAAGCCGCAGCCGCGAAGAACTGCACCAGAAAGGCGGTTCGGTTGAATCCGCCTGGATCCCAATGGCTCGCCGGCAATTCGATCCTGGACAGCGCCGCAACCGAAAATATCAGCAGCGCCGTAATCATGGTGTATGCGACCCAGCGCTGGGTCTTGTGTATCCAGTCGTAGCCGACTGCTGCGATCACGGTCGCGAGCACCGTGAAAACCACCATGATGAGCGGGTCCAGATTCGCCCCCAGGCCGGTCAGCCGCCGCACGGTCTGGGCGACCAGCACCTCGTTGAACGCGTTGTAGCCGATATAGGCGATCAGTGCGACGACCCAAACCAGCAGCGCGCCCATATAGCCGAACTGGGGTCGCGACTGAATCAGTTGCGGCAGTCCCAGTTGCGGACCCTGAGTGGCGTGGAATGCCATGAAGAAGGTGCCCAATGCGCAGCCGCCCAGGACCGCGAGGGTGGTCCACAACAGATTGCCGCCGAGCGCGATTCCAAGGACACCCACTGCCAGCGTCGCCAGATGTGCATCACCACTGAACCAGACGGGCCAGAGGTGCCAGACCTTGCCGCGTCGCTCCGCCAGCGGCACGTAATCGATCGAGCGCTTTTCCAGCAGTTCCAGCATCAGGTCCCCCGGCAGCCGCCGCGGCGCCGGTCGCCTTCCAGTTGCGGTGGCAGTATTATCATAGTCGTTATATATAACGAGGAGCCAGCATGAACCCGGAAGTATTCATCACCTGTGCCGTCACAGGCGATGACACCAAGGTTACCAGGAGCCCTCACTGCGCGGTGACGCCGCAGCAAATCGCCGCTGCGGCAATCACGGCCGCAGAGGCCGGCGCCGCAATCGTTCACATTCACGTGCGCGATCCCGACACGGGCGCCTTCAGCATGGAAACCCGTCACTACCGCGAGGTCGTAAAAATAATCCGCGACAGCAGGACCGACGTCATCGTGAACCTGACCTGCGGCATGGGCGGCTACATCGTCGTGGGCGAAAACGGGCTGGCAGATACGCCCGCGCCGGGCAGCGACTTCGTGACACAGGAAGAACGCATGAAACATGTTATCGACTTGTGCCACGAAGGGCTTTATCGGCCCGACATCGCCACGCTTGATTGCGGCAGCCTCAATTTCGGCGATGGCAACCGCGCCTACGTGTCGACGCCCAACTACTTGCGCAAGGGCGCGCAGATTGCGCGGGATCTGGGCGTGAAGCTTGAACTCGAAATCTTCGATACCGGAAATCTCTGGTTCGCAAAGCAGCTGATCAAGGAAGGGCTGCTGGATACCCCGATCCTGGCGCAGTTGTGCTGCGGCATCCCCTACGGGGTTCCGGCGGATGTCGGGCATTTGCTGGCCATGGTGAATTCGCTGCCTGAGGACTGCATCTGGACCAGTTTTGCCATCAGCCGCATGGAAATGGCATGGGTCGCACAGTCCGTGTTGCTGGGGGGCAATGTGCGGGTGGGTCTCGAGGACAATTTGTATCTCAGCAAGGGCGTCTATGCGAGCAACGCGCAATTGGTTGCCAAGGCGCGCACCATCGTCGAGGCCATGGGTGCGCGTATTTTGACTGCAACCGAAACACGCGAACGGTTACGGCTTCGCTAGCATGGCTTTGCGCCGCATGCTCGCGCCGCGCAGCGTTGCCCTGATTGGCGAGCACGGCTGGACGGAAGCGGTTGCCAGGGCGTCCCTTGCAGTGGGGTATCAAGGCAAGCTGTGGCGCGTCCATCCCAGCCGCGCGTCCACATCGGATGTTCAATACTTCCGCAGCATTGATGATCTGCCGGAATCGCCGGATTCCGCTTTTGTGGCCGTGCCGAACCATCAAGTACCGAAAGTCGCTGCGGCGCTGGCCAGGCGCGGGGCCGGCGGTTTTGTCTGCTTCAGTTCCGGTTTTGCCGAAATGGATACCGCAGCCGCAAGTGAATTGACCGAGGAGTTGCGTCGCAGCGCAGGCGCGATGCCGTTTCTCGGCCCCAACTGTTACGGCATGGTCAATTTCTTTGATCATGTGGCTCTGTGGCCTGATCAGGTCGTCGGCAAGTCGCCAGAGCACGGCGTGGCATTGATCTGTCAGAGCGGAACGATTGCGCTCACCCTGATGTTCAGCGACCGGTCACTGCCACTGGGCTATGTCATCACCATCGGCAATCAGACCCGGCTGACGGCGGCCGACCTGATCACCGAACTGTGCGATGACGCGCGTGTGACTGCCATCGGACTCTATCTCGAGGGTGTACAGGACGGAGCCGGGTTTGCGCGCGCCGCCCACAAGGCGCGCACCTGCGGCAAGCCATTGGCATTGATCAAGTCCGGGCGCACGTTGGCGGCGGCTCGAACCGCGCGCAGCCACACCGGTGCCCTGACGGGTAGCGATGCCGTTTTCGATGCCTTCTGCCGGCAGGCAGGCATTGCGCGTTGCGAAACGCTGGGGGCATTGTGTGAGACCCTGAAACTGCTGCACGCCGGCGGGCCACTCGCAGGCCGGCGCGTCATCTTTCTGGGAACGTCCGGCGGCGACATGGCCATGACTTCGGACCTGTCAAGGCAGCTGCAGCTCGAATTCCCGGCCTTTTCGCCCGACAAGGTCGAGCTGCTGCGTGGCCTGTTGTCGAACCGCGTCAGCATCGCCAATCCGTTCGATATCCATACCTATCTCTGGTTTGAACACGCGGCGCTGCGCAAGGTCTTCGACGCCGTCCTGAGCGAGAACGTCGATGCAGTCGCATTCATGCTCGATTGCCCGCCCGAGACGCGTTGCGATCTGTCTGCGTACACGCCCGTGATCAATCAGTTTGTCGGGGCTGCCGGCGGCGCCAGGCCGCGCGCGGTCGTGCTGGCATCGCTGCCTGAAACATTGAACGCGTCGATCCGGGAGGGTTGCCTGGCTCGCGGCGTGGTACCGCTGCAAGGCCTCCGTGAAGGGCTGGAGGCTCTCGATCAGGCGAGCGCGATGGGCGCTGCCGAGCGGCTGCAGGAATTTCCGGTCCCCCGGCTGCCGCAAACCGCGCGCCGTGCGACCTTGTTCATCGGGGAGCACGCCGCCAAAGCGGCCTTGGCCCGTTATGAAGTTCCGGTGCCGCGTAGTCGCATCGTCGCCTGCGCCGATGTGGCGGCGGCTGCCACCGAGCTCGGGTTTCCAGTGGTGATCAAAGCGACCGGCACAGGGATTGCGCACAAATCCGATCGCGGCGGGGTCGCGCTCAATGTCAGATCAACGGCCGAGGCAAGTCTAGCCGCTGCACAGATGTCGGCACTGTCCCCGCAGTTGCTGGTTGAAAACATGGTTACGGACGGCGTGGCCGAAGTCCTGGTTGGTCTGGTCGTCGACGCGCAGTTTGGGCAGGTTCTGGTGCTCGCCGCCGGCGGCACGCACACGGAGCTCTGGCAGGACCGGGCCAGCCTGCTGCCGCCGTGGACCCGTCGCTCGGTCGCAGCCGCCCTGCAGGGACTGAAAATTGCACCCCTGTTGGCAGGCTTTCGCGGCAAGCCTGCCGGCGATATCGAGTCACTGATTGATGCGGTGATGGCGATTGGGCGCTACGCTGCCGACCACTGCGAGACCCTGGTGGAGATGGATGTCAATCCGCTGATTGTCCGGCCGCAGGGTCTGGGCGTCATCGCGGTCGATGCGCTGATCAGAATTCAGGAGAATTCGCAACATGAATGATGGGATCAGGATATCTCGCAATGGGCCGATCTTCGAGGTCACCATTGACCGGCCAAATGCCAACGCGATCGATCGGAAGGCAAGTCTCGCGCTGAACGCGGCCTTTGAGGCGTTTCGCGATGACCGTGACATGCGTGTCGCAATTGTCACCGGTGCCGGTGAGCGCTTCTTTTCCCCGGGCTGGGATCTGAAGGCTGCTGCAGCCGGCGAGGATTCCGATGAGGACTGGGGTGCGGGCGGATTTGGCGGGCTGAATCACCCGAAAAATCTCAACAAGCCGGTGATCGCGGCGGTCAACGGCATCGCCTGTGGCGGTGGTTTTGAAATCGTGCTGGGCACGGATCTCATCGTGATGGAAGAGCACGCGAAATTCTCCTTGCCCGAGATCAATGTCGGCGTGCTGGCGGATGCGGGTTCGATCAAGTTGCGCCGGCGCATTCCCTATCATGTCGCGCTGGAGATGCTGCTGACCGGCCGCTGGATGGATGCCAAGGAGGCGATGCACTGGGGACTTGCGAATCATGTGGTGCCCAAGGGGCAGGCACTGGCCAAGGCGCGCGAAATTGCGCAGCAACTGGCCGCGGGGCCGCCGCTACTGTTCCCGGCCATCAAGCAGCTGCTGCGCCATACGGAAATGGTTTCGGAACACGAAGCCTTTGCGCTGCACGATTCGCTCGACCTGGTGCAGAAAGTGGTGCACTCCGAGGATCTGAAGGAAGGCGCCCTGGCATTCACCGAGAAACGCAAGCCGCGCTGGACAGGTCGATAGGGCCGACCGGCAGGGCGATCGTCAGCTTCAGCCGCCAAGTGGCCGCAGCAATGCGCGGGAAATGATGTGCCGCTGCATCTCGCTGGTGCCTTCCCAGATTCGCTCGATGCGTGCATCGCGCCAGATTCGTTCGAGCGGCAGGTCCGACATCAGCCCCATGCCGCCATGTATCTGCAGGGCCTGGTCCGCGACCATGGCTAACATCTCGGTCGCTTTCAGCTTGGCCATCGCCATGTCGAGATCCGTGGCAATCTTCTGATCGTGCTTCCAGGCCGCTTCCAGCACCATCAGCTCTGCTGCCCGCAATTCCATGGCCATGTCCGCGAGCTTGAAACTGACACCCTGGAACTTGCCGATCTGCTGTCCGAACTGGACACGTTCGACCGACCAGGACTTGGCAAGATCCAGGGCCCGTTCGGCACGGCCCAGGCAGGTAGCCGCGACTTGGAGTCTTGTGGCACCAAGCCAGGTATTGGCCACTTCCAGACCCTGGTGCAGTTCGCCGAGTATCGCAGAGGTCGGCACGCGGCAATTGTCGAACTCCAGAATGCTGTTGTTATAGCCGCGGTGTGAAACGCTGCGATAGCCCTCGCGCACCGTAAATCCAGCGTGGCCTTTGTCGACCAGAAAGGCGGTCAATCGCGCGCGCGGTCCTCTCGGGCTCGGCTCGGTACCGGTGGCGGCGAATACGATGACAAAATCGGCATGATCGGCATGACTGATGAAATGCTTGGTGCCGTTGATGACGAAGCTGTCGCCGCTCTGCACCGCACTGGTCTTGATGGCACGCAGGTCCGAACCCGCGCCTGGCTCAGTCAATGCCAGGCAGTCCATCTTCTCGCCGCGCACGGCGGGCAACAGGTAACGTTCGCGCTGCTCGCCGACACAGGCAAGCAGGATATTGGACGGGCGGACGACGCAAGTGTAATGCAGCGCGTAATTGGCGCGACCGAGTTCTTTTTCGTAAAGAACCCAGCTGACCGTATCGAGACCGGCGCCGCCCAGTTCCGCCGGCATGTTCGCGGCGTACAATCCCGCCGCTATGGCCTTGGCCTTCAGTTCGCGGCGCAAGCTGTCGCGCAGGACGCCGGTACTCTCGATTTCCTGTTCATGCGGATAGAGTTCCTGTTCGACGAATCGTCTCGTCGATTGCACGATCAGCTGCTGCTCGTCCGATAGCAAGAAATCCATGGTCTTTCCCTCTGCTAGCAGGCGCCGCTGCGCGCGCTGCGGGGTTTCCGCGCCTTGATCGGGACGCTGTTGGCCCAGTTGTGGAGAAGGCGCAGCTGTAAATCGAGTTGCTCAAGCTGCCGCGCGGCTGGCCAGTCGGCCGGGCTGGTTACGGCACTTGCTGTCAGGCCATTGATAAACGTCATGATCGAACCAAGAACCCTCCTGCGCACGGTGCCTGGCCATCGCTGCCATTCCTGCCAATGCGTGGCGATGCAGCGCTCGAAGAGGCTCATATATTCCCGGTGCACGCCGGCATTCAGACGCCGCGCGCTTCGACTGGTCGGAACCATGCCCCAGAACGCGGTCCAGAACGCACATTCGTCGCGGCGCAGCCGGTCGAGAGGCAACGATTCGCTGAGCACCTCCAGCAGATCGCCGCTTTGCTGGTCGCGCCGGAGCAGACGCTGCTCCATGCGCTCCAGAATCAGACGAAGGGCGGCCAGCATCATTTCGTTCTTGGACTTGAAATAGTGAGCCACCATGCCGGTGGTGAATCCCACGGAATCTGCAATTCGCGCGACAGTTGCCTGTTCGAATCCATGCCTGGCTACGACCTGACATACGGCCTGGGCAATTTGCTCGCGACGTTGGTCGTGATCGACCAGCTTCGGCATGACTCAGCGGTCCCGTTCCAGACCGATCGAACGACCGCGCTCACGTGGGGCCGACAGTGTCGCATGCGCTGCCGCGAGGCGTTCAAGTTGTTCTCGTACTTCGGGACCGATGGGCACTGTACGCTTCGTGTTGGTATCGACGTGCAGCTGCATGTGCTCGGCGGTGGCCACCAATGCGGCGTCATGCCCGCGATGCATGCGATGAAAGATGTGCAGGCGCCTGGCATCGAATGCCAATATCTGCGTGGTCACATAGAGCGACTCATTGACACACATTTCCAGTTGATGTGTCAGGTGCGTTTCGACGGTGAAGAACGAGCGGCCGGTCGCTCGATAGGCGGCATCGGCGCCAAGACGCACGAACAAGGCGTCGGATGCGTCACCAAACACTTCCAGATAGCGGGACTCGGTCATGTGACCGTTGTAGTCAATCCACTCCGGGCGTACCTGCATCGTCAGAACCAGCGTCGGACCAGGCTGATCTTGCGCAATCTGTTGTGCCGCCCTCGACGCCTCCCCAAAAAGCCGTTCCTCGACCAATCGTAGTGTCGAGCCCGCACCGACATCATATTGACGCAACACCTGTTGGATCGCGACCAGGTAATCATCACGCAACCGCTCAAGTTCGCGGATCGACCGGCCTGCAGCCTGCACCTGAGTGCCCTCGACCATGCGGTCGATCAGTTTCTCGGTCAATTCGGGCGCCTCGAGTCTGGTCCAGGGCCATTTCAGGCAGGGTCCGAATTGCTCCAGCATGTGACGCATGCCGGATTCGCCACCAGCGAGGTGATAGATCAGATTCGTCCCCATGCCGGCCCAGCGCAGGCCAGGGCCAAAGATAATGGACTCGTCCAGTTCGCCGGTCGTTGCGACGCCATCGTTGACCATGTGCAGGATTTCGCGCCACAGCGCTTCCTGCAGCCGGTCGGTCAGGTGTCCCGGGACTTCCTTGCGCACCCGCAGCGGATGCATGCCGATGAACCGGAAGAAGTCGCTCGCAGAGTCGAGTGTGGCGGCCGCCGTCCGCTCGCCGCCCACGATCTCGACCAACGGCAGCAGATAGACAGGATTGAACGGGTGGGCGACGCAGAATCTTTCCGGCGACTGCATTGAACGCTGCAGATCGCTCGGCATCAGCCCCGAGGTGCTGGAGGCAATGATGACGCCAGGGCGCGTATGCCGGCTGATGTCACCGAGGACCCGCTGCTTGAGATCGAGCTGCTCGGGGATGTTTTCCTGAACAAAATCCGCGGCGCGCGCCATTTGCATGGCGTCGTTCGTAAATGACAATTCACCTTTGGGCGGCAGTGGTGCAGTAATCAGACGCGCCAGGGCCGGCTCCGCATTTCCGATTGCGGAGCGCAGGCTGGCCTCCATCTCAGGCCTGGTGTCCACGGCAATCACGTTGACGCCGAAATGCAGTGCCCGCGCAGCCCAGCCCGCTCCGATCACGCCGGTTCCCAGCAGGCCAAGCGTCTTGACTGTGCTCACGGGGGTGATCCTCTGATCCTGGAAACGACCCATCGCGCCGAACGCGATCGGGTAATATTATGACTGCAATATAATAAGCCTTCAGGCCAGGGGATGCGATCGCCACGGCCGCGCTTGTGCCGGCGGGGGCGCGCCCGGTGACACCGGATCATCGCCCGTGCGGGGATTGTCTTCTAGGCCGCAGGCGCCAGCGGCCGGGGCCGGCCAACGGCGTGACCCTGCACGAAATCGATGCCCATTGCGCGTGCCGCCTCGAGTGACGGCTGGTCTTCGACCTGCTCGGCGATCAGACGGAAGTTCAGCGTGCGCGCCATGCCGATCACGGCCGTGACCATCGCCTGGTTCACCGAGTCGCGCCCGAGATCGCGCATGTACGAGCCGTCGATCTTCAGGTAGTCCATCGGCAATTGCTTCAGGTTTGAGAAACCGCCGAGATCCGTGCCGAAGTCGTCCAGCGCGAACCGGCAGCCCATGCCATGAAGCACGTCGATGAAGCGCCGTGCCTGCTCCAGATTGCCGATGACGGATGTTTCGGCCACTTCGAAGCAGATCTGTTGCGGCGCCACGCTGCTGCGGTCCAGTTCCTCGACCACGAATTCCAGGAATGTCGGATCGGCCAGTGTCTGCCCTGAAATGTTTATGGCCAGGCTGCGCCCCGGGGGAATCCGGATCGCGCCCGCCGCGAGCGCCGCGAGCGCAGCCGTGATCACCCAGCGGTCGATCAGCGACATCAGACGATAGCGTTCCGCGGCCGGAAAGAATTCGGCCGGCAGTATGGCCTGGCCCTCGTCATGCAGCCGCACGAACACTTCCATCGCCGGCCCGCCCGTCGAACCGGGGCGGGTCGGCTCGATCGGTTGCAGGTAGAGTTCGAAGAATCCATCCCGCAGCGCGATCTGCAGACGCTGCAGCCAGTGGATCTCGCCACGGCTGCGGGCGACGGCTTCATCGTGGGATGAATAGACATGGACGTGGCTGCCGGTCTGCCGCTTGGCGACATAGCAGGCGGAATCCGCCGCATTCATGATCTCTTCCAGCGAATTGCTTTCGCCGGTCACTTCAACGAGGCCAAGACTGATGCCGACACTGAAGATACGGTCCTTCCATACGAAGCGGTATTCGCCGATCGCCCGCCAGATGTCGTCGGCAATCTGCCGTGCCTTGTCGAGCGGACAGCCGACCAGCAGCACGCCAAACTCGTCGCCGCCAAGGCGCGCCACGGTATCCGAATCGCGAACCGCCTCGCGAATCAACGATGCCACTTCACGCAGCATGTTGTCGCCTGCGAGATGGCCGCTGGTGTCGTTGACGGCCTTGAAGCGATCGAGGTCCAGATAGCACATCACGTGGTGCTGCCGGCCCGCACGCGCAGCATCGAGGGCCTCTCCGAGGCGGCGTTCGAATTCGCGGCGGTTCACCAGCCCGGTCAGCGCGTCGTGACTCGCCTGATAGGACATCTGTTGCGTCAGACCGCGCAATTCACTGACATCGTGCAGCACCACGGCGGCCCCGGCGATCTCCCCTTCTCCACCCCGGATCGGCGATGCCGACACTTCGACGCCATGTTCGCTGCCGGTCGCACGCGCAATCATCAGTGCCCGCCGGCCCAATGTGGCGCGGCTTCCGGAACTGAGGCATTGCTGAACGGGATCCTGCAGCGGCCGACGATCATGCTCGTCGACGAAGCCAATCAGCGCGCCGAACAGCTGCCCGCGCGCTTCCTCGCGCCGGATGCCCGTGAGCGTCTCGGCAGACCTGTTCATGTAGTCGACCCGGCCCTGGGCATCGGTCGTCAACAGACCCTCGCCGAGCGAATCGAGTGCAAGTTGCGCCCGGCCCGGCAGCAACAGCTGCGGCACCTCATCTTGATGCGGCAACATTTCCTGTGCGCTCAGCAGCACGATCGTGCGTCCGCCGGAATCGACCGGCGTGCCTGACAGCTCCAGTCGCGACACCTGGCCGTGGCTGTCGGACATCTCGATTTCGGTCAGCGCAGGCCCGGATTCGCCCGCCAGAACCCGGACGATGGCGAGATTCACGAGCTCGGCATACTCCGGAACGACGAGATCAGCGAGTTTGCGCCCTACGATATCCGCCACCGGCAGGCCGGCGATGGTCGCAAACGCCTCGTTGACGGCCTCGATGTGATCGCCGTGCAGCAATGCAGGTTCGCGCATACCCGTGAGAATCGCGCGCGCGACATCGACACCCGCGACCGCATGCCCGCGGGCGGACTGGAGCTCTGTTTCGGCCTCGTCCGCGAGCCGCCGCAGTGCTCGCCGTTGCAACAGGATGACGACGGCAAGCACGGCGGCGACAATCGCGAATCCGGCGGCAGCGATCACCGGAACGGTCATGCGGCCAGTCATCCCCCTCGGTCTCGTCGCGGGCTGGGTAGCCGCGGAGCCGTTGAATATGTCGTCTTATGCGATCTCCAGCAGCATATCTCACGCTTGTACTAACGCCTCGCGCGATTCACCATAATGGTTCGGGGTTTCGCGCCCAGCCACCCCGCCAGGAGCAAAATGATCGGGAACATGGATGCCGCGCGCCGGCAGATGATCAACCAGCAGGTCCGCACCTGGGAAGTGCTCGATCAGCGTGTCCTCGAAGCGCTTGCGGCGGTTCCGCGCGAGAATTTCGTGCCGGAAGCCTATCGCGACGTCGCCTTCGCCGACACTGCCATACCGATCGGGAACGGCGAATTCATGCTGCAGCCGAAGCTCGAAGGCCGCATCCTGCAGGCGCTCGGCCTGGAGCGTGGCGATCGGGCGCTCGAAATCGGCACCGGCACCGGCTTCTTCGCGGCCTGCATTGAATACCTCACTGGCGATGTCGAAAGCATCGAAATTCATGCCGACCTCGCCGACGGCGCAACGCGGGCGCTCAAGCGCCTTGGCATCAGCCGCGCCCGGGTCTCTTGCGCCGACGCACTGAACCGAAGCTTTGATCCGCATTACCACGCGATCGCCGTCACCGGTTCATTGCCCGCCTACGATCATCGATTCGAACGCGCCCTGACAGTCGGCGGACGCCTGTTTGTCGTGGTCGGTTCAACACCCGTGATGGAGGCGCGGCTCATTACCCGCACGACAGCGGACTCCTGGCTCAGCGAAACGCTGTTCGAGACCTGTATTGAGCCGCTCCGCAACGCGATCCCGGCTGCGCGTTTTCGGTTCTGACTCCCCATGGATGGTCGTTTTGGCCTTGTTTTGGGAAACATTGCCCTAGGTCATATAGTGATATACACTAGTAGCACAGTAGAACTCTTGTTGCCACCCGCGCCAAGGAATTTCCCCGCATGAACACCAGGCACCGCATTCGTATGATTCTGATCGCCGCGAGCCTCGCAGCTGCGCCGCTGGGCGTCGTGCCGCTGGCAGGCGGCGCCGATCTCGACTCCATTTACCAGCAGGCATTGGTGAACGATCCGCTGATCCGCGAAGCGGAAGCGAATCGCCTCGCGGTACGGGAGTCGAAGCCGCAGGCCCTCTCCGCCCTGCTGCCGCAGGTGACCGCCGGCGGGCGTTATGACGACAGCAAGTCCGATGGAACCAGAACCTTCATCGACCCGGGTTCACCGCCTTTTCCATTCGAACAGAACAGCGATGGCACAGCCAAGAGCTGGAACCTGACTCTGCGGCAGAGCGTGTTCCGCTGGCAGAACTGGGCCGCTCTCAAGCGCGCGGACGCCGAGAGCGCGCAGGCCGAGGCCGATTACCACGCCGCGCAGCAGAACCTGATCCTGCGTACGTCCGAATCCTACTTCAACGTGCTGGCCGCCCAGGACACGCTCGAGGCGGCACAGGCCGCGCACGACGCCATCGAGCGTCAGCTGGAGCAGTCGGAGAAACGCTTCGAAGTCGGCCTGATCGCCGTGACCGATGTGCAGGAAGCCAAGGCCGCCTTCGATTCCGCAACGGCGGCGCTCATTCAGGCCAAGCGCAATCTGGCGACTGCGCAGGAACAGCTGCGCGAGTTGACCGGCTCGACATTTGACGAGCTTGCGAGGCCTGGCGCCGACATGCCGCTCGCCGGCCCGGATCCCGCGAATCCGGAAGACTGGGTGCAACTCGCGATGAACCAGAATGCTCAGCTGATTTCCAGCCGGCTCGCCGCAGACATCACGCGCCAGGACATCAGCGCCGAACGCGGCGGACATTTCCCGAGCCTGGATCTCGTCGTGTCGCGCTCGGGATTCGAGTCGACGGCTGACCTCACGGGCACGACCGTGGGCAAGGACACCTCGGATTCACGCGATACGACCGCTTCGCTCCAGGTTACCGTACCGATCTATTTGGGCGGCTCGACCAGTTCGCGTGTGCGACAGGCCCAGTATCGCCACCAGGCCGCGCGGGAGCGGCTGGAGCGCACCGCGCGCCAGACCGAGCGCGAGACACGCGACGCCTACCTCGGTGTCAATTCCGAAGTCGCGCGCGTGCAGTCGCTGCGCCAGGCGGTCGAATCGGCGAAAACCGCATTGCAGGCGACCGAGGCGGGTTACGAGGTCGGAACGCGCACGTCGGTTGACGTGCTGGAAGCACGCCGACGGCTATTCGAGGCGCAGACCAACTATGCGCGCAGCCGTTACGACTACCTGTTGAATGTGCTGCGGTTGCGGCTCGCGGCCGGCACGCTCGACGACAAGGGCGTTGCCGACATCAATGCGATCCTGACCGAAAACGTCAAGATCAGGTAGCGTCGGTCACTGCGCCGTCCACGACCTGCGTGGCGGCACGCCGGAGCCGGTCGGCGATCGCGGCCCAGGGCTCGTCGTACGGCACGCCTTCCACGATGATCTTCGTCGCGCCCACGCGATCGAGCTCGCGCAGCGCAGCATAAAGGGCGCGACCGTATTCGGCGGGTCGTTTGCCGAGCTGGCGCCATACCAACCGGTCAGAAGCAACGGGCGCATCGCTGCGTGCGATGACGGCAAGGCGCTCGCCCGCGGCGAGCGCGCGCTCGATCTCCGCTCGCAGCTTTGCGGCTTCAACGATGACAAGCGCGGTGCGCGGCGCATAATGCGAGCGATTGCGCCCCGGCGCCCGCGGGGACGTTGCATCGGCGTCGAAGACTTCTCCCACGATGTCCCTGAGCTGGGATCGCGAAATGGCGCCGGGTCGCAGCAGCGTCACGCGCCCACCCAGGCAGGCGACGATCGTCGATTCGAGCCCTACCTCGCAGTCACCGCCATCGAGCACCAGCGCGACGCGATCGCCGAGTTCCTCGTAAACGTCGGCGGCCCGGGTCGGGCTGATGCGGCCGTAGCGATTCGCCGACGGTGCGGCAATTCCGTCGCCAAATGCCGCGAGCAAGGCGCGCGCGACCGGATGGGCGGGCGCGCGCAGTCCCACCGTTGGCTGCCCGCCGGTGACCGCCGGCAGGACATTGGCAGCTTTCGGCAGCACCAATGTCAGCGGCCCCGGCCAGAATGCATCGGCCAGGCGCCGCGCCGTGTCAGACAGGTCGGCAATCCATTCCCCGGCGGCCGCGAGGCTGCTCACGTGAACGATCAGCGGATGGCTGACCGGTCGGCCTTTTGCTGCGAATATTTTGGCGATGGCCGCCGGATTTCGCGCATCCGCGCCGAGTCCGTAGACGGTCTCGGTCGGGAATGCCACGAGTTCGCCGGCATGCAGCAGCGCAACGGCCTGTTCGATTTTTCCGGGTTCGGGCAGCATCCGCTGCACTCACTCAAGCGACGTGCGCTGCCAGCCCGTCTCGTTGCGGCGCAATTCGTATGCCGGCCAGTAATGGCGGTCCAGACGCAGCGTGATGACCTCCACGGAGTCATTCCAGCTGACCGTCTTCAGGCGCAGTGACGAATGATCCGGGCGGCCCGAAACGGCGCGGATAAAGGCATCGAGATCGGGCACAGGGACACCATCCACTTCCGTGATGCGGCGACCCGCCCATAGTTTGTAGCGAGACGCGGGCGAGCCGTACATGAAGAACGCGATGAATATACCGTCCGGACGGACGCCACGTTGCGCGGCCATCGCCCGATGCGGTTCCTGCAGCGTCGCGCCCGCCCAGATCAACACGCGGTCGATGTCTCGTCCGGAAAGCAGGACCGTGTCGAGCGGGACCTCGAGCTCGACCCCGGAGCGCCACAATGTCAGCAGCACGCGGGGCGCGCGCACTGCGGTGTTCACGTCGCTGAAGCTGTTGACGACTTGACCATCGACGGCCAGCAGCAGGTCGCCGGGCACAAGATACCGCGATGCAGGTGAGCCCGCGACCAGCCGCTCGATCGTCAGCACCTGGCGTCGCTGCGGGCTGTGCGCCGTGAGGCGCTCGATCCACTGCTCGCCGAGGCCGATGCGGCGTGCCTCCGCAAGCGAGAGCAGGCTGAACTCCGCTTCCGCGGAATAGAGCGGCCGGCCATCGCGCGCGAATTCCAGCATGTCCTGCACCATGTCGGCCGGAATGCCCATGTTCTGCTGCTCGAGCTGACGGCCATTCTCGTAGGCAAAACTCGACCATAACGCCAGTACGTTGCCGCGGCGGTCGATGATCAGGCCGTCGAAGTCCGCCGGTCCGTTCACCAGGTCGATGACTTCCATATTGGCATCGCGGAATTGCAGCGTCCGCGACAGCGGGAAGGACACCGGCCCGATCGACGCGACGGTCGCCTGCTGCGAAACCACGCGATTGTCCGGGTGCAGCCCGATGACACTTACGGACTCCCCCGTGACCGGCAGGCGGCTGGCGAAATGCACGGCGCGCACCGGCGTGGCCCCCAGCTGCTTCGGGTCGTAGCGCACGACCGCCAGGTTGTGCAGCGGATGCACGTATTCGACCTGGCCGTCCACCTCGATCGTTCCGGCAAAAGTCAGGCGCACATCGCCGATGGCGACCGGTACCGTGTTGCGATCCACGGCGACCAGGCCGCGCTGCGCATCAATGACAACGCCGGTGCCGTGATAGTTGCGCTCGGTCACGCCGGACACGGAGTACGGCATGTTGAATTCGACCAGCACCAGCGAAGGCGCAATCGCGTCGACCAGGCGATCGCCGGTGCGCGCGAATTGCGTGGTACCGGGCTCCGGTGGCGGAGCGTCCGGACCCGCCCCCAGCACGTGGCAGGGCCACAGCCCGGTCGCGTCGTCGCGTATACAGTGCTTGGCCGCGAACCAGCTGCGGTCGATGCGCAGGGACTTCAACTGCGGCGTGCGTGTCTCTTCCGTCGTGAAATAACGCACGGTGACGCGTTGCCCGTTGCCCAATTTGCCGAACGCAGTCAGCGCGTCGCCGAGATTCGCCATCGGCTGCCCGTCCAGTTCGGTCAGGACCGCGCCGCGCGGAATACCCGCGGTGCTGAACATGTAGCCCGGATTTGCCACGTAGACGCCCGCGATTGGCACATTCATGTGACGCGCCATCTGCCAGGACAGCGTGTGCAACACCCCATCGCCAATCTCGAGATATTCGTCCGGCGTGATTTCACGCAGGTCCTGCACCGGCAGCCGGCATTTCCGCGAGTCGCCGCCGCGCATGATGTCGAGCTCGAGCTCCTTGCCGACATTGTCGTCAAGCAAACCGTCCAGCGCATCGAAATCAGTGACCAGCCGGCCGTTGACCGACACCAGGATGTCACCGACCGCAAGCTGGCCGTAGGCTGCGGCAGCCGGCTGCACTTCCGTCACGACCAGCATCCCGGTGCGCGCCGGCGCCGCGCGCCGCGCCGCTGACTCAACGGCGGCGGTCAGGCCAAGGCGGCGCAACTCGTCGTACGGCGTGTAGCGAAACACGGTTTGCAACGTGCCGCGGCTCACCGGACGCCCGCTCTGCAGCAACTCCAGCGCGCGCACGACGCGCGGCAGCGGCAGGTAGAAGCTCGATGCAGCCTCGCTCGAACCCCCGGCGTTCAGGGCGAGCACGCGGCCCTTCATGTCGATGACCGGCGATCCCGACGAACCCCCCGAGGTGCCGGATGCGGCCTGATAGTAGAAGGTGTTGAAGTCGTTGTACTTGCCAACGCCGTAGTCCGGCGCCTCGCGATCGAGGCGCGCGAGCGTGCCGGCCAGGATCGACAGCTGCTCACCCGCGTCGTTGCCGACCACGCGGATTTCGACACCTACCTGCGCACCGGCCGGATATAACGGCAACTCGGCTGGCTCGATGAACTTCAGCTTCGACGGATCGTAATGGTAGATGCCGAAGTCGTGCACCGGGTCGCGATAGACCGGCTGCAGATCGACTTCCTCACGATTGATGAAGGTTGCCTGGGCGGTCACCGGGCCGGCCGTCACGACGTGGCGATTGGTCAGGATCAGGCCGCGCTTGGCGTCCACCACGAAACCGGTGGCCTGTGACGAAGTATTCCATTCGGTATCGAACGCGCGTGTCGAGTCAACCTGGATCGCGACGACACCAGTCGAAATGCGCTCCAGTGTCCTGGTCCATCCATTTGCGGACTCCTGTGACTGCGCCGGCACACACGGCAGCAAGACCATGCCGGCCAGCAGCAGACACCGCATTGCGCGCTTAATCCAGCCGGTACTGGAATGCTGCATGGAATCGCTCTTTGAATTCGCCCGGGGCGAGGGTGTGGTGTTGCGTGCCGATACTGGCGATCTTGATGGCACCCATCAGCGACGCGATCCGGCCGGTGGTCTCCCAGTCGATATCGCGCATCAGGCCATACAGCAGACCCGCCCGATAGGCGTCGCCGCAGCCGGTCGGATCCACGACCTGCGTCGCGCGCACGGCTGGCACCTCGATCGTCCGGCCGCCAGCATGAATCAGCGAGCCCTCCGGACCACGTGTCACCACATAGGCCTTCACGCGCGCGGCCAGGTCGCGGGTCGAGAGGCCGGTACGTTCCTGCAGCAGCTGCGCCTCGTAATCGTTGACCGTCACCCAGACCGCCTGATCGATGAAAGCCTCGAGATCCTGGCCACCGAACAGCGGCAGGGCCTGGCCGGGATCGAAAATGAATGGTATCCCGGCGTGCGCGAATTGCGCGGCGTGGGCAATCATGCCCTCGCGCCCGTCCGGCGCAAGGATGCCGATCGTGATGCCGGCATCGTCCGGCACTTCCAGCAGATGGGAATGATTCATCGCGCCGGGATGAAATGCCGTGATCTGGTTGTCATCGAGATCGGTGGTGATGTAGGCCTGGGCCGTGAACTCGGTGTCGATCACGCGCACGTGGTCCAGGGACATGCCATTGAAATCGAGCCATTCGCGGTAGGGGCGGAAATCGTGGCCAACGGCACCCATCGCATGCCCGTCGGCGCCGAGCAGCTTGAGGTTGTAAGCGATGTTGCCGGCGCAGCCGCCGAAGTAACGGCGCATGGTCGGCACCATGAAAGAAACATTCAACATGTGGATCTTGTTGGCAAGGATCTGGTCGCGGAAGCGGCCCGGATAGACCATGACCGTGTCGTAGGCCAGCGAACCGCAGATCAACGCCGCCATTGCAACCTCATCGGGCGCTCAGTGCCGGTCCAGCAGCACGAGTGCCCAGGCCAATGCGAGTAACGCGAACGCCACGAACACGGCCGCCGAGCCGAGTTCCTTGGCGATGCCGGAAAGCGGATGCCGTTCCGCACCGATGCGGTCGACCGTCGCCTCGACTGCGCTGTTCAGGAGTTCGACGGCCAGAATGAAGAACACCGGGCCTGCCAGCAGCACTCGCTCGACCCCGTTCCTGCCCAGCCAACATCCCAGTGGAACCACGACCAGCGCCAGCAGACATTCCTGCCGGAATGCCTCCTCGCGCCAGGCCGCCGCGAATCCGCGCCAGCTGCTGCCGAAGGCACGCGCGAGACGCGCCGGGCCGGTCATCTTGTCGGGCCGGGTGTTCAAGCGCGAGCCGGCTTCCAGGCCACGTCCAACTGCTTCGCCGCGCGTACGTCGTCCAGCCGCCGCACCGGCATCGTATGTGGCGCGGCCTTCACCATCGCAGGGTCAGCCGCGGCCTCGCGCTGGATCGCCGCCAGCGCATCCACGAAGCCGTCGAGTTCCTCGCGCGTCTCGGTTTCGGTGGGCTCGATCAGCAGGCATTCCGGCACGAGCAGCGGAAAGTAGGTGGTCGGCGCGTGAAAACCGTAATCGAGCAGGCGCTTGGCGAAGTCCATCGCGGTGACGCCGAGTTCATGAGCCTGACGGCGCAGCGTGATGACGAACTCGTGGCTGGCGCGGCGCTCAGGATAGGCTGCATCGAAACCCGCCTCGCGCAGGCGCGACATCAGGTAGTTGGCATTCAGGGTCGAGAACTCCGAGACTCTCTCCATGCCCTCGGCGCCCAGGATGCGCATGTAGACATAGGCGCGCAGCAGCACGCCGGCATTGCCCATGAAGCCCGACAGTCGTCCGATCGACTGCGGCAGGTCGCGTTCGTCCAGCCAGCGATAGCGCTCGCCGTCGCGACCGACGACAGGCACCGGCATGTACGCCAGCAGGCGCTCGCCGACACCCACGGCTCCCGAACCCGGACCGCCGCCGCCGTGCGGCGTCGAAAAGGTCTTGTGCAGATTCATGTGGATCACATCGAAGCCCATGACCCCGGGCAGGACTTTTCCGAGGATCGCATTCAGATTCGCGCCGTCGTAATAAAGCAGTCCGCCGGCCGCGTGCACCCTGCGCTCGACCTCGACGATGCGCCGCTCGAATACGCCGAGCGTACAGGGGTTTGTCAGCATGATGCCGGCGGTCGCCGGCGAAAGCACGGCGTCGAGCGCCGCAAGATCCACATCGCCATCCGGGAGCGTTGCAATCTCGCGGATCTTCATTCCGCACATGGTCGCGGTCGCAGGATTCGTGCCGTGCGCGGCATCCGGAACGATGATTTCATTGCGTGCCAGGTCGCCGCGCGCGCGGTGATAGGCGCGGATCATCGCGACACCGGCAAACTCGCCCTGGGCGCCCGCCATCGGCGTCAGCGACACGGCGGCCATGCCTGTCACAGCTTTCAGCATCTCCTGTAGCTCGAACATGCAGGCCATGAAACCCTGGCCGGTGCTCACGGGCGCCAGCGGGTGGCGGCCAAGGAATTCCGGCAGCATGGCGAGCGAATTGCAGGCCTTGGGGTTGTACTTCATCGTGCAGGACCCGAGCGGGTAGAACTGCGTGTCGATGCTGAAATTCATCTGCGACAGCCGCGTGTAATGGCGTACGACCTGCAGCTCGGAGACTTCCGGCAGCACGGGCCTCGCGCGGCGCCGGAATTGCGCCGGTATCTCGGCCACCGATGCCGGCGGATGCTGGGCAGTCGCCGAACGCCCGCTGCGCGACAACTCGAAGATCAGTGGCTCGGTGGCTTTCATCGGCCGAGCACGCGTTCGAGCGCCCGCGCATAGGCCACGATGTCTTCGCTGGTCCGCGTCTCCGTCGCGCAGACCAGGAGCGCATTGCCGAGCCCCGGGTAATCGCGCGAAAGGTCGTGGCCGCCGACGATGCCGCCTGCCGCGAGCGATTCGAGCACTGGCGCAACCGGCCGGTCGAGCAGCAGCACCGCTTCATGGAATCGCGGGCCGGCGAAGGCCGCGCGCACGCCCTTCAGACCGCAGAGCGCCGCCACCAGTTCGCGAGTACGGGCAACGCAGGCGCTCGCGACCCGCTCAAGACCCGCCGGACCAAGCAGCGAAAGATAGACCGTCGCCGCGGCCATCAACAGACCCTGATTCGTGCAGATGTTGGAAGTCGCCTTGCCGCGGCGAATGTGCTGCTCGCGCGCCTGGAGTGTCAGGGTGAAGCCGGTCTTGCCGTCGAGATCGACGGTGCGCCCGGCGATGCGGCCCGGAATCTGCCGCACATGTTCCATGCGGGTCGCCATGAAGCCGACATAGGGTCCGCCCGAGGACAGCGGCACACCGAAGGGCTGCGCTTCGCCACAGGCGATATCGGCGCCGCCATCACCCCAATCACCGGGCGGCGTGAGCAGCGCGAGCGCCATCGGGTTGACTGCCGCGATGATCAATGCGCCATTCGCGCGGGCCCAGCGCGAGAGCGCGTCGACGTCCTCGAGCTGACCAAAGTAATTCGGCTGCTGGATAACGAGCGCCGTAATGTCCTGTCCCTTGAAGCGCTCGAGCGAGGCCGCATCCGTCGTGCCGTGCTCCGCCGCGAATGGCAGCTCTTCCAGAACGAGCCCCTGACCCTCGGTTATTACCTTCGCCACGCGCCGCCAGGTCGGATTGACGGTGGCCGGCATCAGGATACGCGCGGCTTCCGAGCGACGGTGCGCGCGCACCGACATCAGGCAGGCTTCGGCCAGCGCTGATGCGCCGTCATAAAGCGAGGCATTCGACACGTCGAGGCCAGTCAGGCCGGCGATCATCGACTGGAACTCGTACATGATCTGCAGCGTGCCCTGGCTGGCCTCGGCCTGGTATGGCGTGTAGGCGCTGTATAGCTCGCCACGCGTCACGATCGCCCAGACCGGTGCCGGAATGTGGTGTTCGTAGGCGCCCGCCCCGATGAAGTTGAGCGGCCTGCCATCGCTGGCCGCGCGCGCGGCGACCAACCGCGACACCGCCATCTCCGACAGTGCCGCCGGAACGCCCGGCAGTGAATTGACGCGCAGCTCCCCGGGGATCTCGTCGAACAAGTCGTCGATTCCCTTGACGCCGATGCGGTCGAGCATCACGCGCAGGTCTTCGCCAGTGTGCGGGATGTAAGGCACTGTCAGTCCGCGGCGGCGACTTCGGCGGCATAGGCCCTGGCGTCGAGGAGATCCGCGCCGGCAGTCTTGCCACTCGGGCGCAGGCGCAGTATCCAGCCCTGGCCGTAGGGATCCTGGTTGATCAGCTCCGGTTGCTTCGCGAGCAACTCGTTGCCCGCGAGGACTTCGCCGCCCAGGGGACTGTAGACATCGGACGCGGCCTTCACGGATTCGACGACCGCGCAGGCGTCGCCGGCTGCCAGCACCCGGCCCGCCTCCGGCACTTCCACGAACACGAGGTCGCCGAGCGCCGCCTGCGCATGATCCGAGATGCCGATCTCGATGCTGCCATCCGGCAGCGAGCGCAGCCATTCATGGCTTTTCGTGTAACGCAGGTCGCCTGGTATGTTGCTCATTCCTGTCTCCGCCTCATAGTTCAATCATGATCTTGCCGTTCTTCGCGAACGGCGGCTTGACGACCCGCGCGGGCAGCAGGCGCCCGCGGATGTCCACGTTGACGCTTGCTCCGGTCGCCGCCGGTACCCTGGCAAAGCCGATTGAGCGCTCCAGTGTCGGCGAGAAGGTACCGCTGGTGACTTCGCCATCGCCCGCGCCGTCGACGACGACGCGCTGATGCGGGCGCAGTACGCCGCGCTCGAGCAGCAGCAGCCCGACCAGCTTGCGGGCGACGCCCGCAGCGCGCTGTGCCTCGAGCGCTGGCTTGCCGATGAAATCGCGGGTGCCATCGAGCGCCACGGTCCACGCGAGACCGGACTCGAGGGGCGAAATGGTTTCATCCATGTCATTGCCATACAGATTCATGCCGGCCTCGAGTCTCAGCGTGTCGCGCGCGCCCAGACCGCAGGGCTTCACGCCGGCTGCCAGCAGCGCATTCCACAGATCCGCGGCTGACTCGGCAGGCAGCGAGATCTCGTAACCATCCTCGCCCGTGTAGCCGGTGCTTGCGATGAACCATTCATCGCAGGGCAGACCGAAGAAATTACCGAGCGCGAGGGCCTGCTTGCGGCAGGCTTCCGGCAACAGCGGAGTCGCCTTTGCGCGCGCCTTCGGACCCTGCACCGCGATCATCGCCAGATCGCGCCGCGGCACGACTGCGACGCCAAGCCCCGAAGCAAGCTCACGGATCCATGCCAGGTCCTTGTCCGCCGTTCCGGCGTTGACGACGAGCCGGAACCAGCGATCTTCAAGGAAATAAACGATCAGGTCGTCGAGTACGCCGCCGTCGGGGCGCAGCATGCAGCTGTACAGCGCCTTGCCCGGCGCCGTGAGCCGGCCGATATCGTTGGCGAGGAGACGCAACAGCAGCGGGCGCACACCGGCGCCACGCAGGTCCACCGTGCACATGTGCGACACGTCGAACATGCCGGCATCGCCGCGCACCGCGTGATGTTCCTCGATCTGCGAACCATAACTGACCGGCATTTCCCAGCCGCCAAAGTCCACGATGCGCGCCCCGGCGGCAACGTGCTGTTCGTAGAGTGGTGTCCGTCTCATCGTCGCGCTGCCTCGGCTGGTCGGGGCATGAAAAAGGGGCGGCGGTCCTTCCCGGCCCGCCGCCCCTCTGTCCTGAAACCTGAGAGATAAGGTACCGGGTCGTCCCCGGGGCCGCTCCCCTTCGGTGGGCCCGCGAGGACCACTCTCCAGAGTTCGCCAGATCCTGCCGTTCTGTTGCCTGAGCGTTTCCGGGCGGGTTGCGCCTTCGGCGCCGCACGACTGCGGTCTCTCCGGCAGGATCTCATTGCGATAAGGCAGATTCTAGCGGAAACCGCCGTCCCGCGGGTCTCCCCGCGCGTGCCGGCGGCTGCCTGCCGGGGCCATCGGCTCAGGTTATAGTCGCGCTCCGGCCGACCCAGCTGATCGGAGCCTTTGCATGCCCTGCCTGAGACTGCTGCTCGCCACATTTTGCGGCGTAATGCTGCTCGCGCCGCTCCCGGTCCGGGCCGCCACGGACGCCGCCACGCAACTCAGTGTCCTGCTCGAGCGCGAATGGCAACGGGACCTGGCCGACAATCCACTGCTCGCCAGCTATCGTGGAGACACCCGTTACGACGATCGCTGGCCCGACATCAGCCCCGAGGCACAGGCCGCGCTCGATTCCGCCGATGCGCAGGTGCTGGTCGACCTTGTCGCCATCCCGCGCGAGGCGCTGTCGCCAGCCGACCAGCTGACCTGGGACCTGGTCCGCATCGAATACGAGAATCGGGTCGCGGTCGCGCCATTCCATCCCGAGTACTACGAAATCCGGTCCCGCGAAGGCCCGCAATCGCTGAATGAAGTCGCCGAAATCATGCCCTTCGAGAAGACCGCGGACTACGACACCTGGCTCCGGCGCCTCGCCGCCCTGCCCCGCTTCCTCGACCAGTACTCGGAGCGGCTGCGCCTTGCGGCAGCCGGCAAGCGCACGCAGCCGCGCGTGATCATGGATCGCGTGCTGCCCCAGCTTCAGATGCAGCTCGTGGACGATCCCGAGGACAGCCCGTTCTTCCAACGGTTCGAGCAGTACCCGGAAGCGGTGCCCGAAGCGGACCGGCAGCGATTGACGGCCGCGGCGCGGCGCGTCATCGCGGATGCGGTCGTACCCGCTTACCGCCGCTTCACCAGCGTATTCCGCGAAGCGTACCTGCCGGCCTGTCGCGACACCGTCGGCATCTGGGACACACCCGACGGGCGCGCCTTCTACGCGAACCGCGCCCGGTACCACACGACGACGGACCTGACGCCACAACAGATCCACGACATCGGCCTCAAGGAGGTCGCGCGTAACCGGGCCCTGATGCTCGACGTCATGAAGGAAGTCGGCTTCAAGGGCACGCTGCAGGAGTTCTTCCAGCACCTGCGCACGGACCCGCAGTTCTACTACAAGACGCCGGACGAGCTGTTCCGCGCCTACGTCTACACCGCGAAAATGATCGAGCCGGAGCTCCCGAGGCTTTTCGGCAAGCTCTATCGCACGCCATATGGAGTGCGCGTAATCCCGGCCACCAGCGCCCCGAATACAACTACGGCCTACTACAGCGGGCCCTCATTCGATGGCAAGCGCCCGGGTTACTACTACGTGAACCTGTACCGGCCCGAGGTCCGCCCGAAGTACGAGATGGAGGTCTTGACCGTGCACGAAGCCGTGCCAGGCCACCACCTCCAGATCGCGCTGGCACAGGAACAGACCGACCTGCCGAAGTTCCGGCGCTTCTACGACGTGACGGCCTACGTCGAGGGCTGGGCACTCTATTCTGAACGCCTCGGCTACGACCTCGGCCTCTACAAGGACCCATACTCGCGCTTCGGCCAGCTGACCTATGACATGTGGCGGGCCGTGCGCCTGGTCGTCGACACCGGCATCCACGACATGGGCTGGACGCGCCAGCAGGCGATCGATTACTTCATGGACAACGCGGCCAAGACCGAGACCGACGTCGTCAACGAGATCGACCGCTACATCGCCTGGCCCGGCCAGGCGCTCGCCTACAAGATCGGCCAGATGAAGATCCTGGAGCTGCGCGCGCGCGCCGAGGCCGCGCTCGGCGACCGATTCGACATCCGGGCTTTCCACGACACGATCCTCGCGACCGGCGCCCTGCCGCTCGAAATCGTCGAGCGGACGGTCGACGACTGGATCGAGGCACAGCGCCAGCCGTGATCGCCCCTCGTCGCAAGGCGGTTGCAGTCCGCATCGGCAGCGTCACGGTCGGTGGTACTGCCCCGATCCTCGTGCAGTCGATGACCAATACCGACACGGCCGACGTCGAGGCGACCGCACGCCAGGTCCGGGAGCTCGCCGAGGCCGGCTCGGAGATCGTCCGCGTGACGGTCAACACAGACGAAGCGGCGGCGGCAGTGCCCCGGATCAGGGAGCGGCTGCTCGCCGCCGGCTGCGACGTGCCGCTGGTCGGCGATTTTCATTTCAATGGTCACAAGCTGCTCGCGGCGCAGCCAGCCTGCGCCGAGTCGCTTGCCAAGTACCGCATCAATCCCGGCAATGTCGGGCGCGGCAGCAAGCGCGATCCGCAGTTCGCCGCGATGATCGAGTTCGCCTGCCGCTACGGCAAGCCGGTGCGCATCGGCGTCAACTGGGGCAGTCTCGACCAGGACCTGCTGACCCGGATGATGGACGAGAATTCGCGTCTGCCCGAGCCGCAGGACGCGCTCGAGGTGCTGCGCGAGGCGACGGTCGTCTCGGCACTCGCGAGCGCCGCGCGTGCCGAGGAACTCGGCCTGCCTCACGACGCGATCGTCATCAGCAGCAAGGTCAGCGGCGTCCAGGACCTGATCGCCATCTATCGCCGCCTTGCCGCGCGCTGCGACTATCCCCTGCACCTCGGCCTGACCGAGGCCGGCATGGGCGCCAAAGGCATCGTGTCGTCGACCGCCGCAATCTCCGTGCTGCTGCAGGAGGGCATCGGCGACACCATCCGCGCTTCGCTGACGCCCGAGCCCGGCGGCGACCGCAGCCAGGAAGTGCGGGTCTGCCAGGAAATCCTGCAAAGCCTGGGCCTGCGCGCCTTCATGCCACGCGTCGTCGCCTGCCCCGGCTGCGGCCGCACGACCAGCAGCTACTTCCAGGAGCTCGCGCAGCGCATCCAGGAACATGTGCGTCGGCGCATGCCGGACTGGCAGCAGAGTCATGTCGGCGCCGAGACCATGACCGTCGCGGTCATGGGCTGCGTGGTCAACGGACCCGGGGAGAGCAAGCACGCCAATATCGGCATCAGCCTGCCGGGAACCGGCGAACGGCCTGTTGCTCCGGTCTACGAGGACGGCGAGAAGACGGTCACGCTGAAGGGCGATCGCATCGCCGAGGAATTCCAGGAGCTGGTCGAACGGTACGTCGCGCGGCATTACCCGCGCCGGGAGGCGTGATGGAGGCATTGAAAGAACGCAAGTGCGTGCCCTGCGAAGGTGGCGTGCGCCCACATGACGCGAAGTCCGCCGCCGGCATGATGAAGCTGCTGCACCCCGACTGGCGCCTGGTCGAGGACGGCCGCGCGATCCGCCGCAACCTGAAGTTCCCCGATTTCTGGCGCACCATGAGCTTCGTCAACGCGCTCGCGCACGTGGCCAACGTCGAGGATCATCATCCCGACCTCGAGATCGGCTACAACTACTGCCGGATCCGCTACTCGACTCACGCAATCGGCGGCCTGTCCGACAACGATTTCATCTGCGCAGCCAAGGCCGATGCCCTCGTCTGACACCGGGATCGACGCCGCACACCGGCGGGTCATCTTTGCCTCGTCGCTCGGCACCGTGTTCGAGTGGTACGACTTCTACCTGTACGGCACGCTCGCGGTTTTCTTCTCGTCGCTCTTCTTTCCGCCGGGCAACGACACGGCCGCGTTTCTGGCGAGCCTCGCGACCTTCGGCGCCGGTTTTGCGGTGCGGCCGCTCGGTGCGCTGGTCTTCGGACGTGTCGGTGACCTGGTCGGCCGGAAGTACACTTTCCTGATCACGATCGTCGTGATGGGCGCCTCCACCGCGCTCGTTGGCGTGCTGCCGACCTATGCGCAGATCGGCATCTGGGCGCCGGTCCTGCTGGTGACATTGCGGCTCGCCCAGGGCCTCGCGCTCGGTGGTGAATACGGCGGTGCGGCCACCTATGTGGCCGAGCATGCGCCACCGGGCCGCCGTGGCGCCTATACCAGCTGGATCCAGACGACCGCGACGCTCGGGTTCTTCCTGTCGCTCGCCGTCATCCTCGCGTGCCGGCTGGGTTTCGGCGAAGAGACATTCCGCGTCTGGGGCTGGCGCGTGCCATTCCTGCTGTCGGTCATCCTGCTCGGTGTCTCGGTCTATATCCGGCTGAAGCTCGAGGAATCGCCGGTATTCCTCGACATCAAGGCCGCAGGTGGGCTATCGCGTGCGCCGCTGACCGAGAGTTTCGGGAAATGGCCCAATGCGCGGATCGTGCTGCTCGCGCTGTTCGGCGCGACCGCGGGCCAGGGCGTGGTCTGGTACACGGGGCAGTTCTATGCACTGTTCTTCCTGCAGAACACGCTGAAGCTCGATTTCCAGACGGCCTATCTGCTGGTCGCCGCCGCATTGCTGGTCGGCACGCCATTCTTCGTGGTCTTCGGCAGGCTGTCCGACCGCATCGGCCGCAGGCGAATCATGATTGCCGGCTGCCTGTTCGCGGCACTGACCTTCATACCGATTTTCAAGGGGCTGACACACTCGGTGAATCCGGCGCTCGCGGAATTCGAGGAGCGCGCCGCGGTCACGGTCGCCGGGGCTGATTGCCACGTCCACATCTTTACGAAGCCCAGGACCGCCTGCGACCTGGCACGCGACTTCCTGACCAAGGCCGGGGTCAGTCACGAACGCCTGCCGCAGGATGGAGACCATGAGGTCGTCACGACGATCGGCATCACGCGACTCGAGGGTTTCGACGAGACGCGCTATCGGGAGGCACTGGCCACGAGCGGCTATCCCGCGAATGCCGACCCGGGGCGCGTCAACTTCCCGGTCACCTTGCTGCTGCTGTGGATCCTGATGATTTACGTGACGATGGTTTACGGGCCGATCGCGGCCTATCTGGTCGAGCTATTCCCGGCGCGCATCCGTTACTCGTCGATGAGCCTGCCCTATCACATCGGCAATGGCTGGTTCGGGGGCTTCCTGCCCTTCCTGGCGGCAGCACTCGTCGTCAAGAGCGGCAACATCTATTACGGCCTGTGGTATCCGATCGTCGTCGCGGCTATGACGGGAATCGTCGGCCTCATCTTCCTGCGCGAAACCAAGGATTCCGACATCCGCTCATGAAGGCGCGCGGCGTACCGAGGCCGGGACCTCGCCGGTGACGCCCAGCGCGCGCTGCATCAGCAGCCTCTTGAGCGGTCCGGAAGACTCGACGAGGTCGAGGCCTGCGCGGCGCAACCGCGATTGTGTCGCGTTGCCGCCGTAGAACAGGCGCTTGATGCCGTCGAGGAGCACGATTGCCGGCAGGGCTTCCGCCTTGCGCCAGCGCTCGTAGCGCCTGAGCACGGCCAGCTCGCCCGGGTCGTCGCCCGCCTCGAGCGCCGCGCCGATGACGTCGACGAGCGCCGCGACATCCACGAAGGCCAGATTGATTCCCTGCCCCGCCAACGGGTGAACCGTGTGCGCCGCATCCCCGACCAGGGCGATCCTTTCGGCCGCGTAGCGCCGGGCATGCAGGAGCCGCAGCGGAAACGACGCGCGCGCCGTGGTGGCTTCGAGCCGGCCCAGAACCGCCGCCGATGCGGACGTGACGCGGGCCGCGAAATCGCCTTCGGTGCAATGCACGAGTTGCTCCGCATTTGCTGGCGTCGTCGACCAGACCAGTGACACGCGTCGGTCGGCGAGCGGCAGGAGTGCAAGCGGGCCGGTGTCCAGAAAACGCTGCCAGGCGGTGTGCCGGTGGGCACGCTCACAGGACAGGTGCGTGACGACGGCGCGCTGATCGTAATCCCAGCCGCGCGTGCTGATGCCCGCCTGGGACCGCACGGTTGAGTCGCTGCCGTCGGCACCGATGACGAGTGCCGCGCTGTGGACCCGCCCTTCACTCGTCGTCACGCGGATCGCATCGTCGCCGGTCGCAAGCGACGAGAGCCCGGCGCGCAACAGCACGACGCCGGCCGCCATTGCGCGCTCCAGAAGGGCCGACTGGACTGCATGATTCTCGACGATGTGGCCGAGATCGGGCTCGCCGAGCTCGGCCGCGTCGAAATGCAACGCGCCTGGCCCCTCCGGTGTCGCGTGCTCCTCCCAGACGACCATGCGCTGGTAGGCCGCGGCGCCACGGGCGACCACCGCTGGCCAGGCCCCGGTGAGCTCCAGCAGCCGCTGCGATGCCCGCGACAGCGCCGACACCCGCAAATCGAGCGGCGAACCAGGTGCCGGTGCCATGACTGGCTTTTGTTCGAGCAGCGCGATGCGCAGCGCCGCGGTCCGCGGATTCGTGGCGAACAGCGCCGCTGCGCCGGCTCCGGCCATCGCGCCGCCCACGATGACCAGATCGAAATCGCGCTTCATGCCCGAACCACGAGCGGTAGTCCTCGCACCAGCCGCGGCAGGCGGCCCGCGAGTCCCATGGTACGGCGCGCAAACTCGCGCTTGACCGGACCCATCAGGTCGAACAGCAAGAGGCCGGTGGCGCGTGCCGCACGCAAGGGCGCGAGCGGTTGACCAAAGCCACGCACCAGGCTGTCGGTGAAGCGGATCACAGCCTGCCGGTCCGGTTGCCGCCAGCGCGTGTAACGCTCGAGCAATTGTTCCGCGCCGGGGTCCATCGCGGGACCCTGTTCGGCAATCGCATCGGCCAGCACTTCGGCGAGGGTCGCGACATCACGCAGGCCCAGATTGAAGCCCTGGCCGGCGACCGGGTGCAGCCCCTGCGCCGCATTGCCGATCACCACCGCGCGCCGGGCGGACTGCCGATTGGAGCGCGTCAGGGCGAGTGGATAGGACTGACGACGCCCCACGCGCGTGAAGCGGCCCAGGCGCATGCCAAACGCCTGCTGCAGCTCGGCAATGAAATCCGCATCGGGGAGCGCCAGCGCACGTGCCGCCGCCGCGGGCAGCAGTGTCCAGACCACCGCAGATCGCCCTTCCGCAATCGGCAGCACCGCGATCGGCCCGCCCGGTGTGAATCGTTCATAGGCCGTGTAATCGTGGAAGCGCTCGGTATCGACGTGCGCGATGACGGCATGCTGGTCGTACTCGGACACGGTTGCATCGATGCCGATGGCACTGCGCACCTTCGACTGTGCGCCGTCGGCCGCAACGACCAGGCGTGCCGAAAACTCCTGCCCCTGTTCGGTCACGATGCGGTTTGCGCCTTCGCCAGGCGACAGTTCGCGCACCGCGGACCGGCACAGCGTAAGCCGCGCAATGGCGGCGCAACGATCGCGCATTGAACGGCCCAGCAACCGGTTCTCTATCGTGTAGCCAAGCGCCGCGACGCCCTGCTCTTCGGCAGAAAGGCGCGCAAATCCAAACGCGCCGCGCTCCGACACATGAATCCTGCGGATCGGCGTGGCCTGGGCGGCGACGGCCTGCCAGACGCCGATGCCCTCCAGCACGCGCCGGCTGCCGCCCGACAATGCTGTCGTGCGCGCGTCGAAACTGGGCTGCTCCGCGGCGTCGGGAGCGACCGGCTCGATGACCACGACATCAAGCGGCAGATCTGCAAGCGCAGCCGCAAGTGACAATCCAACCATGCCACCGCCGGCAATGGCGATGTCACAGCGCGTCGATGATGACCGGCTCACGATTGCTCGCCCGGGGGCGGTCTCAGGCCGCCGCCATCAGACGCTCGATCTCGTCCGGTTCGGTCGGCATCGCTGCGGTCAGCACCTCAGGCTCGCCGTGCGTCACGACGACGTCGTCCTCGATGCGCACGCCAATGCCGCGCCACTCGCGCGAAACGCCCTTCGAACCCGGTGCGATGTAGATGCCGGGCTCGACCGTCGTGACCATGCCCGGCTCAAGCAGGCGCCACTGTTCGCCGACCTTGTATTCGCCGACGTCATGCACGTCCATGCCAAGCCAGTGACCGGTCCGATGCATGAAGAACTGGCGATAGGCACCCTCCTTGATCAGCTTCGCGGGCTGGCCTTTCAGGAGCCCGATCCGGACCAGACCGCGCGTGATCGCGCGCACCGCGGCGTCGTGCGGGTCATTCCAGTGGCAGCCAGGCCGTACCTTCGCGATCGCCGCCTTCTGCGCCTCCAGCACGATTTCGTAGATGTCGCGCTGCCGGGCCTTGTAGCGGCCGCCAACTGGCAATGTCCGGGTGACATCCGAAGCGTAGTACTGGAACTCGCAGCCTGCGTCGATCAGCAGCAGCTCGCCATCCTTCATCTGCCGGTCATTGTCGCGGTAGTGCAGCACGCAGGAATTCGGCCCGCTGCCGACGATCGGGTGGTAGGAGATGTCGGCGCGGTTGCGGTGGAATTCGTGCAGGATCTCCGCCATCACCTCGTATTCCATGCGCCCCGGCGCGGTCGCGGCGAGCGCCCGGCGATGGGCCGCGCAGGCGATGCGGGCGGCGCGTCGCATCGCGGCGAGTTCATCGCGGCTCTTGAAAAGCCTGAGCTCATGCAGCGGGTGATCGAGCGCGACGAACTCCTGCGGCGTGTGCAGGCCCTGCTTGGCCTGGGCGCGCAGTCCATTGACCCAGCCGATCACGCGTTGGTCGAATTCCGGATGCGTGCCCATCGTGTAGAAGACCCGCGAGCAGCGCTCCAGCAGGCCTGGCAGGATTTCATCGATGTCCTGGATGGGGAACGCATCATCGGCGCAATGGCTCTTGACCACGCCCTCCGGGCCAGCACGCGCGCCGTCCCAGATTTCGCGCGTGGAATCCCGTTCGCGCACGAACAGCACATACTCCCCGTGCGGCCTTCCGGGCAGCAGCACGGCAACCGCCTCTGGCTCCCGGAACCCCGTCAAGTAGTAGAAATCGCTGTCGGGCCGATAGAAGTACTCGACATCGCCGTTGCGGTGGCGGATCGGCGCCGCCGGCAGGATTGCGATGGCGTCCTTGCCCATCATCCGCATCAGCTGGCGCCTGCGCTTTGCGAATTCGTCTTTCTTCATGCCTTGCTCAATGGACAACGGCTCCAGACCGCGGCTGCGCCGCCCGCATCGCAGCAAGTGCGTCGAATGCAAGCTGCGTGCCGGCCCGCAGGTACTCGAACAACTCCGTGAACGCAGCCTCGCCGGCGTCGGCGGTCTCCAGCGGGTCCAGACGCGCCCGGGCAATCTCGCTGAAATCCTGGAGCACCTCAATGACGTCGTCCAGTTCCGCGATCCGGCGATTCACGCCGCCGGCGCCGATGCCGTACAGGAAGCCGCCGCTCCAGGCCGCCAGTGCCTCCACCCGTTCGTCGAGCGCCACGCCATCGTCCGGAACCAGCGGCGCAAACTCAAATTCCTGCGACTGCAGCGCCCGTAGCGTCCGCAGGTGGAGCTCCTTCAACATGCGCTGCGACCCGTCATCCAGCCGGCCGCCCGTGCCAGCCTCGATCAGCTCGGCGATCCACTCGGGCGTCGTGTAGCCCTCGTGCGCACACAGCGCGCCGCACAGGCAACCATGAGCCTCGGCCGCGCCAACCGCGGATCCCAGGCCGTCGAGGACAGCCTGCACTTCTGCATATGTCACTTCGTTCAAGGTAGCAGTAAATGGTACTCCGCGGCAGCCGGTGACCCCAGTACAAACTGCGTTGACCCGCCTCGTGACGGGGTTTCATAATGGCCGTATGGAAGACGCGACCACTAAACCCGGGCTCGAGCGCGAAATGAAACGACTCGAGCGACGCCTCGACGAACTGGTCGGCGTCGTGGCCCAGCTCAAGGAGGAAAATCGCGCCCTGCGCCAGCGCCAGGATTCCCTCAGCGCCGAACGGGCAACGCTGATGCAGAAGAACGAACAGGTCCGGGCCCGCGTCGAGGCAATGATTGGACGCCTGAAGGCAATGGAGAGCGGTGCATGACCACGGATGCCAGCCGGGTCAGCGTGCGGATCCTCGAGAAGGAATACCACGTTGCCTGCCCCGCCGATGAACGGGCCGCACTGCTCAATTCGGCGGAATACCTGAATCGAAAAATGCGTGAGATCCGCGACAGCGGCAAAGTGGTCGGTCTGGACCGTATTGCCGTGATGGCGGCGCTGAACATTACCAATGACCTGCTTATGTCGCGCGGCCGGGACGAAGGCGCCGAGGCGGACCTGGCTGTGCGGCTGAAGACCCTGCGCGAGCGCGTCGAGTCGGCGCTGACGCGCGGGCAGCAGCTGGACAATTGAATTGACAGCGGGCCGCGCAGCGCGCGACCCGCCACGATTTGGCGCCGCCTGCGGTGTTCGATGTGGGCCTGGGTACTCTCGACCCTAATGTGAAAAACCCAGGAGCGTGGCTCAGCGGCAGCATTGTGCAAGTCCGCCTCGTAGCGGAAAGCCTTAAATGCCGCGGCTTGCTCCACTTGTTGCTCCGGTTCGAGAGCAGCGGTCTGCAACGGCACATGCGGGTGGCGCCTCCTGATACCGGCGATGACTGACAGCGATCAAGCGGGATTGCGGCGGCGCCTGCGTGACGCGCGCCGCGCGGTCGGCGCCGCGGACCGGATCGCCGCAGCGGCCGCAGTCGATGAAACGCTGCGGGGCATGGGCCTGCCGCGTGCACGAACACGGATCGCAGCCTATCAGGCGATGGATGGCGAACTGGACCCTTCCCGCATCCTGAGACGCGCACTCGCGATCGGCTGCGAAGTGTACCTGCCGGTCATCACCAGCATGCGCCGCCGGCGCATGCGCTTCGTACCCTGGCCAGCCGGCTCGCGGCGCCCGCCGGCTGCGGGCGACGCCACCCGCTGGTTCGACCTCGTACTGGTGCCACTGGTCGGCTTCGATGAAGACGGCAACCGCCTCGGCATGGGTGCCGGATTCTACGACCGGCATTTTTCATTCCTGCGTCATCGCCACGCATGGCAGCGGCCGCTGCTGCTCGGTCTCGGCTTCGAGGCACAACGCGTGGACAGACTCCCCGCCAAACCGCGCGACGTGCCGCTGTGGGGCATCGTGACCGAGCGCGGCATCCATGGGCGTGCCGCAGCCCTGAAACGCGGAAAACCCGCGGAAAACGGCTCGTGAACTACTGGCTCATGAAGTCCGAGCCCGCCACATTCGGCATCAACCACCTGGCGGCGGCGCCGCGGCGCACGGCCAGCTGGGACGGTGTCCGCAACTACCAGGCCCGCAACATGCTGCGTGATGATTTCCGCCGCGGGGACCGCGCGTTCTTCTATCACTCGAGCTGTGAGGTACCCGGCATCTATGGAACGATGCGCGTCGTGCGCGGCGGTCATCCGGATCCAACCGCGTTTGATCCCCGGCATCGTCACTACGACGCCGGGAGTGACCGCGCCGATCCACGCTGGTACCAGGTGACCGTGCAACTGCTGCGCCGGTTTGCGCGGCCGGTCACCCTGGAGGCGCTGCGCGAGCATTCCGAGGGGCCATTGCGGGACCTGCTCGTGTTGCGTCGTGGCAACCGGCTGTCGATCACTCCGGTCACCGCTGACGAATGGAAATTCATTCTTCGACTCGCAGCGGAGCAGCCGACGTGAAGCCCGCGCCATGCAAGAAAACAAGCGGTTTCCCGTGATGTGGAAAATTTTCCGGTGCTCAATCGAAAAGCGCCCCGGAGTCGTTGGACGCGATGCAATCGCGTGCGATCGCAGTGCGAGAGTTCGATCACGCGCGATGTGATTGCGCGCAAAGCCCATACCCCTTGCTTGCAATCCCGTCAACCATGTATATACTCCGACCTCGGATTAACCCGACATGGAGATCCATCATGGCGACGAAGAAGAAGGGCAAGAAGAAGGCTGCGAAAAAGAAGTAAGGCCTTCTGCAGTAGGATCGGCGGTTTGTTGATCTATTGACGACTTGGCGCCGGTTCACTGAAAGCAAAGACTGTGCCCGCGAAAGCGGGCACAGTTTTTTGTGGAGGACGCTGATGGACGCCGATTCCAGGAAAAAAGCCGCCGCACGAGCCGCGCTCGATTTCGTTGAGGATGGCATGCTGGTCGGGGTCGGCACTGGCTCGACCGTCAACCATTTCATCGCCGCTCTCGCGGAACGCCGTTACCGCATTTCCGGCGCGGTTTCCTCGTCCGATGCCAGCACCCGCCTGCTGCGCGCCGCCGGCATTGATGTCGTTGAACTGAATGACGCCGGCGACCTGCCCCTGTATGTGGACGGCGCCGACGAGGCGACCCGGCATCTTCACCTGATCAAGGGAGGTGGCGGGGCGCTGACCCGAGAAAAGATCGTTGCGGCCGCCAGCCGCCGTTTCGTCTGCATCATCGACGATACCAAGCTGGTCGCCGTGCTCGGCAAGTTCCCGCTGCCGGTCGAGGTGATCCCGATGGCACGCTCGCTGGTCGCCCGCAGGCTCGTCGGGCTCGGCGGTCAGCCGGTGTATCGCGAGGGATTCACCACCGATAACGGCAACGTGATCCTGGACGTGCACAATCTGAAGATCACGGACCCGGCCGCTTTGGAGACGGAGATAAGCCTGCTGGCCGGCGTCGTTTCGGTAGGCCTGTTCGCGAGGCGCGGCGCAGACTTGCTGCTGGTGGCAGGCGCCGACGGCGTAAAGACACTCAAGCGCTAAGAGATATTCGTGCCGGGTCGCAGGATCGCAGTATCCGCGGGGCGACTGCCATCCTGCGACCCGGCATCTGATGTTGGCTGGGGGACTAGGATTCGAACCTAGGTTGGCGGAGTCAGAGTCCGCAGTCCTACCGCTAGACGATCCCCCAAATTCGGTTCGTCCGCCGGAACCCGACTCAGCGCTTGCTGAACTGCGGTCCGCGGCGAGCCTTCTTGCGGCCGACCTTCTTGCGCTCGACTTCGCGCGCATCGCGGGTCACGAATCCTGCGGCACGGAGGGGCTTGCGCAGCGTCTCGTCGTATTCAATCAGCGCCCGCGTGATGCCGTGGCGGATCGCGCCCGCCTGGCCCGTGATGCCGCCGCCGCCGACCAGCACACGGATATCGAAGCGGTCAACCATCTGCACGAGCTCGAGTGGCTGACGGACGATCATGCGGCCGGTCTTGCGCCCGAAGAATTCGTCGAGCGTGCGGCCATTCACGGTGATCGCGCCCTTGCCAGGCTTCAGGAAGACGCGCGCCGCCGATGACTTGCGCCGGCCCGTTCCGTAATTGTCGTTCAACGCCATGGTGAGATCCTGATCTGTTGCTGGCCCGGGCTCACTTGAGCTCGAGCGATTTCGGCTGCTGCGCCGCGTGCGGGTGCTTGGTGCCGGCGAACACGTGCAGCTTCCTGAACATCTGGCGGCCCAGGATTGTCTTCGGCAGCATGCCCTTGACCGCGTATTCAATCGCCCGCTCCGGGTGCTCGGCAAGCAGCTTGCCAAGCGCGATCGTCTTCAGGTTGCCCAGGTAACCGGTGTGCTGCTGGTAGACCTTGTCGCGGAGCTTGTTGCCGGTGACTGCGACCTTCTCGGCGTTGATCACGATGATGTAATCGCCGCAGTCCACATGGGGCGTGTACTCGGGCTTGTGCTTGCCGCGCAGCCGGAACGCAATCGCCGACGCCAGACGACCGAGGGTCTTTCCGGACGCATCCACCAGGTACCAGTCGCGGCTGACGCGCTCTGGCTTTGCAAAAACCGTCTTCATCTTGGGCCCCTGAAAGGGTCTGGTTCGAGAAAGGCCGGCAAGTTTACACAGATGGCCGGTCATTGCAAAGCCGCAGGCCCCCAGGCGCAAGTCCTTGGCGCGATTAGGGAAGTAAACCCGGCGCGGCTATATAATATGCGTCACATGACCGGCCCCCGCCTGTCGCCGCTCGACCGCCTGCTGGAACTGGCTGATTTGGGACTGCGAGCCAGTTTCGGGCGCCCCTCCGCCACCCGCCCGACCCCGGGGCCGCCGGCTGCTGCCGCACCCGCGGACGAGGGCCGCCGGCGCCATGCCGCGGGCCTGATGCGGGTGAATCACGCCGGGGAAGTCGCGGCACAGGGCCTTTATCACGGTCAGGCGCTGACCGCGCGCTCGGAATCGGTCCGGACGACGCTGCGCCGCGCGGCCGATGAGGAAGGCGACCATCTGGCCTGGTGCCACGATCGACTGGAAGAACTCGGCTCGCGCACCAGCCTGCTGAATCCGTTCTGGTACGCGGGATCCGTCGCCTTCGGTGCGGTGGCGGGACTTCTTGGGGATCGTGTCAGTCTGGGCTTCATGGCCGAGACCGAAAGGCAGGTCGAGGGCCATCTCGAAAGACATCTGGCCAGTCTGCCGGATGATGACCAGCGCAGCCGCGCGATCATTGAGCAGATGAAGTCAGACGAGATCGGACACGGCCGTCTGGCCCGCGAGGCCGGCGGTGACCCATTGCCATCGCCGGTGCCGCAGTTGATGCGGCTGACCGCCCGGATTATGACCGGAACGGCATACTGGATCTGAGTCAGGCACCATTATGTCTTGCGGCGCGGGCGTGCCTGTAATACAACGAAGGCCAAGCCCGCGATAGGCACAGTTCTTAGGCAATTCCGGGCATCCGTCCCAGGGGTACATCATGGAAGAAAGCGTCAAGCAGCTGACCGACATCCCGGCGATCAATCGCTTCCTGAGCTATTGCAGGGTCCGCACGGTGCCGTCCAAGACCGTACTGATCCACGCTGGCGACCTGCCGGATGTTCTCTATTACATCATCCGCGGATCGGTGGAGGTGATGATCGAGGACGAAGATGGCAACGAAATGGTCCTCGCATACCTCAACAAGGGTCAGTTCTTCGGCGAGATGGGGCTGTTCTCGGACAGCCAGCAACGCAGCGCCTGGGTCCGCACGCGTACCCAGTGCGAGCTGGCGGAGATGACCTATCCGCGCTTCCGCCAGGTCGCCTCGGAAAGCCCGGGGCTCGTGTTCGAATTGTCCACCCAGCTGGCGACCCGCCTGGATCGGACCAATCGCAAACTCGGTGACCTCGCCTTCGTCGACGTCACCGGGCGCATCGCGCACGCGATCATGGATCTGTGCAGCGAACCGGACGCGATGACCCATCCTCAGGGCATGCAGATCAAGGTCAGCCGCCAGGAACTGTCGCGCCTCGTCGGTTGTTCGCGGGAAATGGCGGGCCGGGTGCTGAAGGTACTCGAGGAGCAGGGTATCCTGACGGCGCGCGGCAAGACCATCGTCGTCTTCGGCGCGCGGCCCAAGGTCAAGAACCGTTCTGCTCCGGAAGCTTCAAAGACCGCCGCCGCGGCTGCGAAGTAATAGCTTTCAGGCCTTGCCGGCGATCGCCGCGCGCATCGCGCGGATCGTCGCCACGTAGTCCTTCGCGCCAAAGATCGCGCTGCCGGCCACAAATGTGTCGGCCCCCGCCTTTGCGATCGCGCCGATATTGTCGAGCTTGACGCCACCGTCGATTTCCAGCCGGATTTCCCGGCCGCTGACCTCGATCATCTGGCGGGCATCGGCGAGTTTGCCGAGCACCGGCTCGATGAATTGCTGTCCGGCGAATCCGGGATTGACCGACATCAGCAACAGCAGATCGATCTGATCCAGCGTGTGATCGAGCCAGGAGAGCGGCGTGGCCGGATTCAGCACGAGACCGGGCCGGCAGCCCGATTCGCGGATCAGGCGGATCGTGCGGTCGACGTGCCGGCTCGCCTCGGGATGGAAGCTGATCCAGGTTGCGCCGGCCTCGGCGAAATCCGGGACCAGTCGGTCCACCGGATCCACCATCAGGTGCACGTCGATCGGTGCCTTCACCCCGTGCTTTCGAAGTGCTTTGCAGACCAGCGGGCCGATCGTCAGGTTCGGCACGTAATGGTTGTCCATGACGTCGAAATGGATCCAGTCTGCACCGGCGGCAAGCACCGCATCCGCCTCGGCACCGAGGCGCGCGAAGTCTGCGGACAGTATCGATGGTGCAATGACCGGAGTCAGCATGTTGTCACTCTAGCCTATCGCATCCCGCGCGATTCGCGGATGCGCTCATAGGCCGCCTGGATTGCCTGGGTCTTCTGCTTGGCGACGTCGAGCATCGATTCGGGCAGGCCGCGGGCCACCAGCTTGTCCGGATGGTTCTGGCTCATCTGACGCCGGTAGGCACGTTTGACCTCGGCATCGCTGGCGGTTCTCGGCAGGTCCAGGACTTCGTAGGCCTCGGCGAGTGCGTCGCGGCCCGCCGCAGATGCGCCAGGCGCCGACCCGCTTCCAGCCGGGCCGCGACCACTTGCCATGCCGTAACCCTGCAGGCGCAGGACGGTCTCCAGATGGGCGAACTCGATGGCACCGATTTCAAGCGCCTGGGCTACCCGCACGAGCGTCGCATGGCTGGCGCCATGCATGCCGTCGCCCATCAGCGCAGCGCGCATCTGGATCTCCAGGAACATGCGCAGCAAGTCGCCGCGGCCGTTGCAGGCCCGCCGCAGTTCCGCAAGAGCGGCGTCTACGTCAAATGCGCTGCCCTTGCCCTGCCTGAAACACTCCATCGCCGCGCGGGTGTCGGCCTCGCCCAGGTTGAACTGCTGGAAGATCCTGCGCGCTGCCGCAATATCCTGTTCCGAAACCCGGCCGTCAGATTTAGCGACATGCCCCATCACGCAGAAGGCCGTGCGGAAGAATGTGCTCCGCACCAGCGCCGGATCCACGCGTGGACCCGCCGCGTTCCTGGCCGCCTGGAGGTCAAAGAGATGGCCGATGATCAGCCCGATCAGAATGCCCAATGGCCGGTGGCTCAGGAGGTACCCCAGCAGCGCGCCGATCAGCTTGCCGGTCCAGTTCATCTCTTTCCTTGACCGCCTCATCACCCGGCTGCAAGAATCCGCGGTCCCAAGCCGGGCGCGCGCGAGCGCCATGGTACCAAGAGCCCGCCGACCATGGACCCAAGCCCGCTATCTGAATCGCAGCTAACCGGCCTGACCCTGGTCCATCGCGGCAAGGTGCGGGACAACTATGCGATCGACGACTCACACCTCCTGATCGTCGCGACCGATCGCCTCTCCGCTTTCGACGTCGTCATGCCGGACCCGATTCCCGGCAAGGGCCGCATACTCACGGCGATCTCGAATTTCTGGTTCGGTCGAACTCAGCGGATCGTTTCCAATCACCTGACCGGCGAGCCGCTTTCGCGCTACGTCGGCAATCCCCGCGAACTTGCGATACTCGAGGGCCGTGCCGTCATCGTCGAGCGCCTGACGCCATTGCCCGTTGAAGCGGTGGTGCGCGGCTATCTGGCCGGCTCGGGCTGGAAGGATTACCTGCGGAACGGGATGGTCTGCGGCATCAAGCTGGCCGAGGGACTTTCGCAGGCCGCGAGACTGCCGGAGCCCATATTCACGCCGGCAACCAAGGCGCCGGCAGGCGCGCATGATGTGAATATCGGCTACGAGCAGATGGTCGCGATCATCGGCGCCCCGGCAGCGGCCAGGATCCGCGAGCTATCCCTGAAGCTGTATGCGCATGCGGTCGAGTACGCACTGACTCGCGGCATCATCATCGCCGACACCAAGTTCGAGTTCGGCCTGGACCACAGGAACCGGGTCGTGCTGATGGATGAAGCGCTGACACCCGACTCGTCGCGATTCTGGCCGGTGGATAGCTACCAGGAAGGTTCGAGCCCGCCGTCCTTCGACAAGCAGTACGTACGCGACTATCTCGAGTCCCTGGGCTGGGACAAGCGGCCGCCGGCCCCGCGTCTGCCACCGGACGTGATCCGCAGGACCGCGCAAAAATACCGTGAAGCGCAGCATCGTCTCATCGGCTGAGTCACGGCCGGGCACGCGGCGATGAGCGTGGACCTCGATCTGCGCCGGCGCATCGAGCGGCTGTTGTTCGACCGCCATGCGCCAATGCCCGTCAAGCAGATCGAGTGGTTGCTGGGCTTCCTGCGCTATCCCTATGCATTGGTGCGCGACCTGCTGACCGGCGATTTGAATCTGCGTGCCATGGGGCTCGTATACACGACACTGCTGTCACTGGTACCGCTGTTCGTTTTCGCATTCGCCGTATTGAAGGGACTCGGCGTGCACCGGGATCTCGAGCCGCTGCTGTTTGAATTCCTGCGCCCGATCGGCGAGCGGGCCGGCGAGCTGACCGCCCAGATCATGGCCTTTGTCGAAAGGCTGCGTGGCGGTGTGCTCGGTTCACTGGGTCTCGTATTCCTTCTGTACACCGTGGTCACGACGATCCAGAAGCTGGAGGGCGCCTTCAATTTCGCCTGGCATGTGGAGCGGCCCCGGTCCTTGATGCGCCGCATCAGCGAGTACCTGAGCCTCATGGTCATCGGGCCGGTGTTTCTAGTGGTTGCCTTCGGCCTTCTGAACGCCGTCGCCCAGCACGAGAACACGCACTGGCTCACGACCCATGAGCCGCTCGGCACGATCATCCGCGGGCTGGGCTATGCGGGTCCCTACCTGTTGGTGACCGGCGTGTTCACGTTCTTCTACGTTTTCATACCGAATACCCGCGTGCGGCTCCGGGCCGCGCTTGCCGGCGGCGTGACTGCGGGCCTGCTATGGGCCATGAGTGGGGTGATATTCGCGAAGGTCGTCGCGGTCTCGACCAATATGGTCGCGGTCTATGCCGGATTCGCGATCTTCCTCGCCGCGCTGATCTGGATCTATCTCAGCTGGCTGATCCTGCTGATCGGCGCGCAGCTCTCTTTCTACGTCCAGAATCCGCGTTACCTGCGCGCCGGCCAGGCGCCCGTGCGGCTCACAAGCTGCCTGCGCGAGCGCCTCGCGCTCAGCGTGATGCTGCTGATCGCCAGGAACTTTGTTTCCGGCACAAAGCCCTGGCGGCTACGGGGTCTCGCGGAACAGCTGGAGGTGCCGGGTTCCGCACTGGAATCCGTCATCGAAGCACTGGAGCATGCCGGGCTCGTCACGACGACCGACGAGGAAGAGGTGCTGCCGGCGCGTGACCTCGAGAGCATCGGCATGCACGACATCCTGACCGCGGTGCGCGATGAACGACAATACGAGACCTGGCTGCTGTGGCGGGCCCGGACCGAGCCTGAGACTGATTCGATCGCGGACTCGGTGGAATCCGCAATCCGTGAGCGCATGGCTGGCATGACGCTGCGCGACCTCGCGAGCAGCAGGACCCCCTAGTCTCCCGCGATCGTCATCTGCTCGATCAGCAGCGAGCCGCAATGGATGGAGCCGCGGCAATCCACGTCGTCGCCCAAAGCGACAATACCGCGGTACACGTCGCGCAGATTGCCCGCGACAGTGATTTCATGAACCGGCCGGTCAATGGCCCCATGCTCGATCCAGAACCCGGCCGCTCCCCGCGAATAGTCGCCGGTCACCGCATTGACGCCCTGCCCCATCATCTCGGTCACCAGCAGGCCGGTGCCGAGGCGCTGCAGCAGCGCGTCGTAGTGGAGCCTGTCTCCCTCGACCACCAGATTGTGGACACCGCCGGCATTTCCGGTCGTCGTGAGTCCGAGCTTGCGCGCGGAGTAGGCATCGAGCAAATAGCCGGTCAGCACGCCGTTCACAACCAGATCCCGGTCGCGGGTCGCAACGCCTTCGGCGTCGAATGGAGCCGAGCCCAGCGCTCCGCGCAGATGCGGCCGCTCGCGCAGCGAAATCGCCGGCGGAAAAATCTGCTGTCCCGCGGCATCCAGCAGAAAGCTGCTGCGCCGGTACTGCGCGCCACCGCCTATGGCGCCGACGAGATGACTGATCAGGCCGCGCGCGATTTCTGGTGCAAACAGGATCGGTGCCTTGCGCGTCGGAAGCTTGCCGGCGCCAAGCCGGCCAATTGCCCGCCCGGCCGCCTTGCGGCCGACCTCCTCAACATCCTCCAGCGCCCGCCAGTCGCGTGCCGCGGTATACCAGTAATCGCGTTGCATTTCCCCGTTGGCCTGGCCGAGCACGACGCAACTGACGGTGTGCGAAGTGGACGGGTAGCCGCCGACAAAACCATGGCTGTTGCCGAGCACGCGCAACTTGCGATGGGTTGCAACCGAGGCGCCCTCGGAATTCCGGATGCGTGGGTCCATGGCCAGGCCTGCCGCCTCGCAGCGCTTTGCAAGCTCGATTGCAGCGGGGGCATCGATATCCCAGGGATGGCAGAGGTCGAGATCGGGCAAATCGCGGGCCATCAGCCCGGCGTCCGGCAGGCCGGCGAAGGCATCCTCGGCTGTGAAGCTGGCAATCGACAGCGCCTTGGTGACGGTTTCCTCGACCGCGGACGGCGTCAGATTCGCCGTGCTCGCGGAACCCTTGCGCTGGCCGACGTAAACAGTCACACCTAGGCTGCGATCACGCTGGTATTCGAGCGTTTCCACCTCACCGAGGCGCACAGTAACCGAGAGCCCCGAGCTGACGCCCACTCCGGCCTCTGCCGCGGTCGCACCCCGCCGCTGCGCCAGCGTAATCGCCTGTTCAACGACGCTCTCCAGTTCCGGCTGTTCCATATGCGCATGCTAGCATCGCCAGCATGCGCCGCCGTCAGCTGCCCGGGGAGCCACCGCCTCCGACCAAGGGTGAACTGAAGCGCCAGGCCCAGACCCTGCAGGCGCTGGGCGAGCAGTTGATCGAGGCGCCGGAGGAACTGGTAGCCGGTCTCGATCTGCCGGAAAAACTCCGTGATGCCATCGAGCTCGCCCGACGCATCACGAGTCATGGCGCGCTCGTCAGGCAGAAACTGTTCGTCGGCAAGCTGATGCGCAGGGTCGATCCGGAACCCATTCGCGCCGCACTGGAGGCTGTCAGCGAGACCGCGCGCCTCGCGACCATGCGCTTCAAGCGGGCTGAGCGCTGGCGTGACCGGCTGGTGCTGGAGGGTCAGGCGGCAATCGTCGAATTCATGGCGGAATTCCCGCAGGCGGATCGAATGACCTTGTCCCGGCTGGCAGGCGCCGCCGCGGCCGAACAGGCGAGCGGCAAGGCCGGCGGCGCGAAACGGGAATTGTTTCGGTGGGTTCGGGACCTGTTGGGTGGTTGACGCGAATCGGCGCGCCAGCACTGTCGCATTCCGGCGACGCTGCCCGTTTTGGTCGCCGCACCGACGGCGTTAGGCTGATCACGTTGCCCCAATTGTCAAGCATCCCCCTGATTTCGGGCATCCCCCCGCGCCGCGCGACTCCCGGTCGGCACGGGGGAATTTCTATGCCAGTCCCGCGCCGGACCCCGCAATGTGCATGCTAGACTTTTGCGATGAAACCGCTGGTCGGCATCATCATGGGCTCGTCATCCGACTGGGAGACCATGCGCCACTGTGCCGACCTGTTGACCGCGCTTTCTGTTCCGTTCGAAACGCGAATCGTTTCTGCCCACCGCACGCCTGACCTGTTGTTCGAGTATGCCTCGGGGGCAGCAGCGCGCGGGATCGAGGTATTGATTGCAGGCGCGGGTGGTGCCGCGCACCTCCCGGGCATGACAGCCGCCAAGACCCTCCTTCCCGTCATCGGCGTGCCGATCCAGTCGAAAGCCCTGAATGGACTCGACTCATTGCTGTCGATAGCGCAGATGCCGGCGGGCATCCCGGTCGCGACCGTGGCAATCGGCGAACCAGGCGCGAAGAACGCGGCGCTGTTTGCGGCCGCGGTCCTCGCCGGCCGTCATCCTCCGTTGATGGACTCGCTTCGCGCCTACCGCGACCGCCAGACCGCAGAAGTGCTGGCGCATCCCGATCCCGCCGGCAGCTGAGTCATGCACATCGGTATCATTGGCGCCGGCCAGCTCGGCCGGATGATGGCTCTTGCGGGCATTCCGCTCGGATTGCGCTTCACGATGTATGACCGCAGCCGTGACGTGCCGGGCAGCGCGGTTGCCCGGATCGTTACCGGGGAATTTGACGACCTGCGCGCGCTCCGGCGGTTCGCGAGTGCCGTTGATGTCGTGACATTCGACTGGGAGAACGTGCCGGTTGCTTCGCTGCGCGCAATTGCGAAAATCGTGCCGGTCCGGCCGTCGCCGCGCGCGCTCGAAATCGGCCAGGACCGGATTTCGGAAAAGAAGGTGTTCCAGCGACTCGGCATCCCGGTTACACCTCATGCGGCCATCAGTGACCTGCGTGGATTGCAGCGCGCGGTGACGCTGCTCGGCACGCCGGGATTGCTGAAGACACGGCGTCTTGGTTACGACGGCAAGGGCCAGGTCCTGTTGCGCCGGCCCGCCGATGCAGCCGGCGCCTGGAAAAAGCTCGCGGGCCAGGCACTGGTGTACGAACGATTCGTGCCTTTCACCCGCGAGGTATCGCTGATCGCGGCGCGCGACCGCGCCGGACGGATCGTCTTCTATCCACTCGCGGAGAATGTGCACGAGCAGGGCATCCTGGCCGAGACTCGTGCGCCATTTCGCAACGCACGGCTGCAGCGTGGCGCCGAGCGCCATCTCCGCCGGCTGCTTCAGGAGCTCGATTATGTCGGCGTCATGTGCGTCGAGTTCTTTGTCGAGCGCGGCAGGCTGGTCGCGAACGAAATGGCACCACGCGTTCACAACTCCGGCCACTGGACCATCGAGGGCGCGGAAACCAGCCAGTTCGAGAATCACGTTCGCGCGGTCGCCGGGTTGCCGCTCGGCAGCACGCGGTTGCGCGGTCATGCCATCATGCAGAATCTGATCGGTGAGCTGCCATCCGCGCGCAAGCTGCTGGGCCTGCCAGGAGTCCACTGGCATGATTACGGTAAGTCCGCGCGGCCAGGGCGAAAACTCGGGCATCTGACCCAGATCTGCGGCACCCGCCGGGAATGCGCAGCTGCCGCGGCCCGGCTGCGGCGCCTCGCCGGCCGCTGAGCGGAGCCCGCAAACCGCCCGTATGCTAGCCTTGTCATACGCATGTATCTGGAACATTTCCAGCTGACCGAGCTGCCATTCCGGTTGAGCCCGGACCCGGCATTCCTTTATCTATCGAAGCAACATGCGCGCGCCAAGGCGTACATGGAGTCGACCATCTGGTTCACGGACGGCTTCGTCGTGATCACCGGCGAGATTGGCTCCGGAAAGACCACGCTGATCGAGACCTTCCTGCACGAGCTCGAGAAGGACGTGGTCGTCGCGCAGATCGCCCAGACCCAGGTCTCGCCGACCGAATTCCTGCAGGCCGTGCTGGTCCAGTTCGGGTTCTCGCCCTTCAAGATGCGCAAGGCCGAACTGCTCGCGACCCTCAACCAGTTCCTGGTCGAGCAGTTTTCGGCGGGGCGCAGGGTGCTCCTGATCGTCGACGAGGCGCAGAATCTCTCCGGTCGCGTACTGGAGGAGATCCGGATGCTGTCGGGCGTCGAGACCACCAAGGAAAAGGTCCTCAGGATCATCCTGGCGGGCCAGCCCAGTCTCAGTGAAAAGCTGGACGCCCCGGAGATGGTCCAGCTCGTCCAGCGAGTGCGCCTGCGCTTTCACCTGACGGCAATGTCGCCGGAGGACACCCAGGCCTACGTGCTGCACCGGCTGGAAGTTGCGGGTTCGCACGGCCGGCAGATCTTCGCCGATGAAACCTATCCAATCATCTATCGTTACACCGGCGGCGTGCCGCGCCTGATCAACACGCTTTGCGATACGGCCATGATGGGAGCCTATGCGCTCGAGATCCCGCAAATCGGCGTCGGCGAACTGCAGGCCGCGATCGAGGAACTGCAGTGGGTCGAGTTCATGTCGCGCACCAATCGCCTGCGCGCCGCGCCAGTCGTGGCGCCTGCGCTGAGGCAGGTGGGACCGGAAGAAGTTCTGGCGCGAATCATCGTCGCTCATGCCGGAGAGCGGATTGAAGAACGCCCATTGTGCATCGGGCGCATGATCATCGGCCGCACGACCCACAACGATCTGCAGATCGACAGCAAGTTCATCAGCCGCCATCATTGCCAGATCATCACGACGGCGGATGGCAGCCTCATTGAAGACCTCAACAGCACCAATGGCATCCACATCAAGTCAAAGCGCGTCCGCAAGCACTATCTCAACGACGGCGACGTGATCGTGCTCGGCAAGCATGAAATCATGTATCTCGACGAGCGTTCAACGCGCGTCAGGGGACAGCAGCAGGCCGAGGCAACCGGTGATCAGGAAGCCATCGACGAAAACGAGGCCCACAGGGAAGAAGAGGATGGCGAGCGTGCCCCCGTGGCCGGAGCGAACTGATCAGTCGTCGTCGTCTTCGAAAGCCGTGCCGTAGCGGCGCTTCTGGATCCGGTAATCGCGCCGTTTCAGCGTGAGTACCAGCCCCGTGACCACCGCGATCAGCCCGAATACGGTCGCGGCGTCGGACCAGACTGCCGCGCGCCACAGGAATGACGCCGCACAGGCACCGACGCCGATCAACATGTAGACATAGGGCAACGATTCATAGACCGAGCGTGACAGGCGCATCAGTGCATCACTCAGGCGGTACCGCCGACAGTCAGCGCATCGATGCGCAGCGTCGGCTGACCGACACCGACCGGCACGGTCTGGCCATCCTTTCCGCAGCTCCCGATGCCGTCGTCAAGCGCCAGGTCGTTGCCGACCATGCTGACGCGGGTCAGCACATCCGGCCCGTTGCCGATCAGCGTCGCGCCCTTGACCGGCGCAGTAATGCGGCCATCCTCGATCAGGTAAGCCTCGCTGGCCGAGAATACGAACTTGCCCGATGTGATATCCACCTGCCCGCCGCCGAAATTGACGGCATACAGACCGCGCTTCACGGAGCGGATGATCTCCTGCGGATCGTGCGGCCCCGCCAACATATAGGTATTGGTCATGCGCGGCAGCGTCGAATGCGCGAATGACTCGCGCCGCCCGTTGCCGGTCGGCTGCATGCCCATCAACCGCGCATTCAGCTTGTCCTGCAGATAGCCTTTCAGCACGCCATTCTCGATCAGCGTCGTGCAGGACGTCGGCGTTCCCTCATCATCGACATTCAGCGAGCCGCGCCGGCCTGGCAATGTTCCATCGTCGACGACCGTGCAGAGCGGCGACGCCACCTGTTCGCCGATGCGGCCCGAGAACGCCGAAGTACCGCGGCGGTTGAAATCACCCTCGAGCCCGTGGCCAATTGCCTCGTGCAGCAGCACGCCGGGCCAGCCCGGTCCCAGCACGACGGTCATCGTGCCGGCCGGCGCCGGTACCGACTCGAGGTTCACCGTTGCCTGCCGCACCGCTTCACGCGCAAGCCGCATCGGGCGGTCGTCCGCAATGAATTCTTTCAGTGAGTGACGGCCGCCGGCGCCCGCATAACCCTGCTCGCGGCGCCCGTCCTGTTCGACGATGACCGAGACATTCATGCGCACCAGCGGTCGCATGTCGGCGGCCAGCGTTCCGTCGCTCGCGGCGACCAGCACGATCTCGTGCACGGCCATCAGACTGGCGACGACCTGCTTCACGCGCGGATCGAGCGAGCGCGCGTTGCGGTCGAGCTGGGTCAGCAGCGCGACCTTGTCGGCATCAGCCAGCGAGGCGATCGGGTCGTCCGGCAGGTACAGCCGCCGGCCATCGACCGACTTCCAGGCCTGCACCTGGCCGCCGCCGCCCTCGCGCGCGATCGCGCGGGCCGCACGTGCCGCTTCCATCAAGGCGGCCGGTACCACTTCATCGGAGTAGGCAAAGCCGGTGCGTTCCCCCGCCATCGCGCGCACTCCGACACCCTGCTCTATGCCGTGGCTGCCTTCCTTGACGATACCGTCCTCCAGTGCCCAGTGTTCTTCGCGGGCAAGCTGGAAATAGAGGTCGCCCGAATCGACGGCGGCACCGAGCAGCGAGCCGAGCGCCCGCTCCAGGCGCCCTTCGTCGAGGCCCGATGGCGCGAGGATCAGTTCGCGCGCGCGCTGCAACGCATTCGCGCTCACCCAAGCACCCGGTGATCAAGGGCCGGAAAGCTCTGGCGCGTGGCCAGCTGCTGCGCGCGGTCAAGCGCGGCGAGCACCAGGCCGCTGCCGCGTGGCAGGCGCTGCAGCACGCGACCCCAGTAGTCCGCGATCAGGCTGTCACCATAGGTTTCCCGGCCATTCTCGTGGATTCCGGTCTGCGCGGCGGCAATCACGAATGAAAGGTTTTCGACAGCACGGGCGCGCAGCAGCACTTCCCAATGCGCACGGCCAGTCGGACCTGTGAATGCAGATGGCACGCTGAAGATCTCGGCTCCCTCGGAAACCAGACGGCGGTACAGCTCGGGGAAGCGCAAATCGTAGCACACGGTCAGTCCGAGCCGCCCCGCTGGGGTGTCGATCGTGACCGGTTGCGAACCGGGGAAGGCATTGGCCGATTCCCGATAGCCCTCGCGGCCGCCTGGAAGGTCGACGTTGAACAGATGGATCTTGTCATAGCGCGCGACCCGCCTGCCGCCTGCGTCGTAGACGATGCAGGCATTCGCCGGCCGTGCCTCGCCGGTAACGGCAATTGGCTGCGTACCGGCCACGATCCAAATCCCGAGTTCCCGCGCCGCAGTCGCGATTGCCCGTTGCACGGGGCCGTCGCCGTCAGCTTCGACGACTTCGCGACGTTCGGCTTCGTTGCGTCCCATGAAGGAAAAATTCTCGGGCAGCACGGCCACGCAGGCGCCGCCCTCACGGGCTTGTTCCAGCAGCCGCCGCGCCGTGTCCAGGTTGCTGGCGACATTCGCAACCGAAGTCATCTGTACTGCCGCGACGATTGGCTGGATCATGGCGGCTCCTGCGCGCCCCCCGACTGGTCGGCGTGCGGGGGCGCTGCGGCCTGCTGGGTATCCTTCATTTCCTGGGCGCCGATCTGTCGAACCTGCGGATCATCCCAGCTGCCGGTGATCCGATAATAACCACGCGTGGCGCCCTTCAGAGGCTCCTTGAAGATCCGCGAGAACAGCAGGAAAGCCGCACCGATCGCCGGACCGCCTGCCAGTGCGCCCGCCACACCCAGTGAGGCACCCAGCTGACCGGTGACAACCGCGGTCTGGTCATAAGTCTGGTCGCGCAGGCTGGTGTGTCCTGCAAGGCCGATTTCCGCCGCCGAGCCACGCAGCGTCAGGTTATCCGTGTAGGCATCGCCATTGGTCAACTGAAATGTCCCGCGCAGCGTGTCAAAGGACAGACCCTCGCCGGTCACGTCGCCGAAATCAAGCGCAAGACGGCGCGGCAGGTGCGCAATGCTCATGAGTCCCAGCACCCGCCCGGCGCCCGGTTCGACCGAAGTCAGCCGGCCGTCCTCCGCGGCAATCTGCAGCCGGCCGGAAAGACGCTCGATCGCGCTTGATTCCGGCTGGCCCGGCCAGCTCAGATTCGCGGAGATCCGGCCATGATGGGCGGCAACCAGCGTTCCGAGCTGCATCGCGTTCATGAACCCGCGGACGTTCTTGCTCTCGACCTCGAATTCGAGCCGGCACTCGGCGCCCGATTCGCGCACCAGCCAGCTGCCGCGACCCTTCGCCGTGAACGCCGCATGCTCCATCGTGAACTGATTCAGGGTCATTCCCGCAGTGCCCCGTGCGAGCTCCGCCTGCAAGTGACCGTACTGGCGGCCCTCGACCTGCAAGTCGCGGATGTCCACGCGGATCGCGGGCAGCTGACGCGGATCGGACTCGCCCTCGCCGCTGCGCACGGACGGCGCCGCATACAGCCGGTCGAGATTCAGCGTCATCGGCACCTCGCCAGGAAATGTGTGCGGGACGACCAGATGGCCATTGACCGCATCCGAGCTCACGTCGATTTCCCAGGCGCGATTGCCCGGCCGCAGGCGTCCGCTCACTCCCGCGAATTCGTAACCCAGCACTTCCAGGCGCTGGATCGACAGATCGCCTCCGCCCAGCCATTCGTGCAGCGGCCGCCCGCGCGGCCCTTCCCACTTGAGGTTCATGAGATCCGAGATGCTCGCCGACTCGAGGCGGCCGGCGAGCCAGAGTCCCGCCGCGCCTGGCAATGTGGTCGGCGCGATTGGCCCGAACGACAGGATGCCGCGCTCGATCGGCGGATCTTCCGGCTTGCTGCGCCATTGCAGCAACGCATGCACGTCACGCCCGAGTTGCGCCTGGATTTGCGGGCCGGTCTCCCCGCCGAAACTCGCGTTGATCGTCAGCGGACGCGCGGCATCTGCGGTCTTGGCAAAAGGATCAGGCAATTTTGAGGCAAAGCCTCGCAGATCGCTGCTCAAGCGCAATGTACCGCGCGCCGGGGCTTTCTGATCGGCGCTGCGCTCGACCGTCAGGAATCCCCGCCAGTCCGCTGTCCCGGAGGCACCCGCATTGATTGGCAGGTGCGCGACCGGTCGCAGTGGTCCAGCTGCCACAGTGCCCTGTGCATTGACCTCCGTGCTGAGGTCTCCATTCTTCTGCGTCGTCGTCTTGATCGAGACCTGCAGCGGACCCCCCAGCAGCTGGCCGGTCAGCGCCGGCGCGTTGATCTCCCGGTTGCGCACCCAGAGGACGCCCCTGACATCGCTGGCTTCGATCGGCTGCTGGAGGTACTGCAACTTGACGCGGTTGATCGTGGTCGTCACCGTCACGACCTTTTTTTCGAAGTTCTTGAGCGGCAGGTACATTGCGATTTCGCCCGTGACCGGCCCGGAACCTGTCAGATTCGCGAAGCCGGCGCCGAGCGACTGTGCCAGAGGGCTCTCCTGCAGGAAGCGGATGGCGCGGCCAGCATCGCTCTGGGCAGAAGCCCGCAGGGCGACAATGGACTCGCGATAATCCGCGCTGTTGGCCTCGGCCTGGGTGATCGCGATCCCGGCCAGCGAGCCCCTGCTCGCGACCGCCCGCAGGGCGGGCCCGTCAAAGAAGACTTCGGCGTCGAGTCCGCGGACTTCCGGCCAGTCCGGCGCATAAAAAAGCGAGACGCCAGTCACGTGCGCTTCGGCATGAAATCTGCCCTGCCCTTCGCGATACGGAAACCCGCGAGTCGGACCCGTTTGCGAAACCGTGCCGGTGACCAGGCGACCGGCACGGAATGCGGCATCCAGCCAGGCCAGCGACTTTGGCTTCAGCCGTTCGATCGGCAGGTAACGCCAGACCTGCGTCACGTCGAAGTCCGTGACGCTGGCATTCAGGTCCATGAGCGGCAGCAGGCCGGGTTGAAACGCCATGCGCAGCTTCCCGCGCACCATGCCGTGACCGGTGTCGATGATGCCGTCGTCTACCCAGAGCCGCATGCCGTCGTTGAAACGACTCCATTCGATGCGGCCATCAGCCTGATGCAGCTCGGCGATTGCGCGCCATTGCATCGGCCAGCTGACCAGCCCGTCGTGCGTCGTCAGGTGCACGACACCGCCGGCACCGCGACCTTCGATTGCACCATCGAGGCCCTGCAGGCCGGGCAACTTGCCGAACGCCTCAAGACCGATGTCTGCGAATCGGACCCGCCCGGTGATATCGGGTAACCGGCCCTTGCCAGAATCCGCAACGACGACATCGAGACCGAACAGCTCGCCGCGGGGCGCGAGCGCCTGCAGCTTCTCGCGCAACGGCCCGGCGGGCAGCAGCGACGAGAATGCCGCGAGATTTTCGATCCGCAGGTAATCCGCTCGAGCCGCAACCGAAACGATGCGGCCATCGCGTCGTTTCAGCGTCGCGGAGACATTGGTCGGCCGCCAGGCCGCACCCTCGCGCGACAACTCGAGGCCTTCGCCCTCGATGGAGATCTGATCTCCTTCCTGCCGCAGGTGCAGATCACCGGTCACGCGCGTGAATTCTGCGCCATCGCCGGGCAGCCGCAGATTGCTGAGTTCAGGCCTCAGTCGCAAGCTCGTGAGTTTCAGGCCGATTCCGCGCGCCGATGCGCGCACCGAACCGTGGCCAGCGACGGGCACGACAAAACTGTCGGGCAGCAGCGCTGCCCACTGCTCAAGATCAATGTCGCGTGCATCGACGCCGGCCCGCCATTCGAGCGTCCCCGTATCTTCGAGATCGCCCTCGACATCGGCACTGATCTCCATCGCCGAGCCGAGGTGTTCCGGCAGCTCGACCTGTCCACGCAGACTCACATGGTTGCCCAGGCGCTCTATCTCGAGATTCGCACCGGTCAACTCGAAGTGTCCCTGTCGGGCACGAAGATCGAGCACGTCGAGTGTCGCGTCATGCACCACGAACAGGCCGCGTGGCAGACGCGCAAGCGTCAACGGTTGTCGTTCGATGCCCGGCTTCGGCTCGATTGCGCCCTGCCCGACCATCTCGACGCTGCCGTCGGAGCGGATCACGAAATGCAGCCGCGGCTGTTCGAGTACGAAGTGCCGGACCTCGATCCGCCGGTTCCACAATGAGCGGCCGATTGCCAGGCTCACGCTGCCCGATGCGGCGCTGACCAGCGATTCGTCACCTGTGGCCGGGAGCACTCGCGCGCCGCTGAAACGGATTTCCGGTCCGTAACGGCCGATGCGGGCATTCAATGAATCGAATTGCAGCCTGAGCCCGGTCGCCACGCGAACCTGCTCCGCGATCTGCTGCTGGTAGCCGGGCAGCAGTTCGATGGCTAGCCGGAAGGCGCCTACACCTAGCGCCGCGAGCAGCGCCAGTATCGCCACCGCAGCGGCCAGCCAGCGCCACAGCCTCCTGAGATTTTGCCCCGCCCCAGTCATGCTTTCCGGACCCGAACCCTTCCTAGATGAGGACGACGTCAAATTGTTCCTCGGAATACAGTGCCTCGGCCTGCAGCCGGACCGGCTTTCCGATCGCAAGCTCGAGCTCGGCCAGTGCTGCGGACTCCTCATCGAGCAGCAACTCGATGACGTCCTGGTGTGCCAGCACGAGCAGTTCCTGGAAATCAAACTGCCGTGCCTGGCGCTGCACCTCGCGGAAGACCTGATAGGCGACCGTCTCGGCCGTCTTCACGAATCCCCGGGAACCGCAGCTTGGACAAGGCCGGCACAGCTGGTGTTCCAGGCTTTCGCGCGTGCGCTTGCGGGTCATTTCGACGAGGCCCAGTGCCGAGACCGCGGACAGGTGTGTCCGGGCATGATCCGCTGCCAGCGCCTGCTCAAGCGCCTGCAGCACGATGCGGCGGTGCTCGGGATCCTGCATGTCGATGAAATCGACAATGATGATACCGCCGAGATTGCGCAGCCTGAGCTGTCGCGCAATTGAAACTGCCGCTTCGAGATTCGTGCGATAAATCGTGTCCTCCAGATTGCGGTGGCCGACGAAGGCCCCGGTATTGACGTCAATCGTCGTCAGCGCTTCGGTCTGGTCGAACATCAGGTAGCCGCCCGATTTCAGCGCCACCCTGCGATCGAGGGCGCGTTCGATCTCGTCTTCGACACCGTACAGGTCGAAGATCGGTCGTTTGCCGTCGTAAAATTCGATGCGCCCCGCGAGCGCTGGCATGAAGGTCCTGGCGAAATCGGTCATCTGCGTATGCGCGGCCGGAGCATCGACCAGCACACGCTCGACCTGCTCACCGAGCAGGTCGCGAAGCACGCGCAATGGCAGCGGCAGATCCTCATGGACGATCTGCTCCGGGCCGGCGCGATCGGCACGCTCGCGCACCACTTCCCAGAGTCTTTCCAGAAACATCATGTCGGCGCGCAACGCCTCGATCTGCGCACCCTCGGCCACGGTACGCACGATCCAGCCGCCACGATTGCCGGCGAATTCTTTCATTGTCTCACGCAGGCGCTGCCGTTCGTGCTCATCTTCGATTCGCGCCGACACGCCGACACCCCGGCCCTGCGGCATGTACACGAGGAATCGCGACGGCAGTGTCACATAGGTCGTCAGCCGGGCACCCTTGGTGCCGAGCGGATCTTTCAGCACCTGAACGAGGATCGTGTCGCCTTCGTTGACAAGATCACGGATGCTGTCAAAAGCCTGCGTCTCGACGCCGGTTTCCAGACCGGGCGCCGACATGATGTCCGAGGCGTGCAGAAATGCCGCACGATCAAGACCGATTTCGACGAATGCCGCCTGCATGCCCGGCAGCACACGTGATGCGCGGCCCTTGTATATGTTTCCGGCAAGACCGCGCCGGTTGGCGCGCTCGATATAGAGTTCCTGAACGACGCCCTGCTCGACGACCGCGGCGCGATTTTCACTCGGCGTGACATTTGCGAGGATCTCGATGCTCATGCGCCGGCCTGCCAACGACGCACCCCGGCGGAATCCAGTAATGCCGCCGTCTCGAACAGTGGCAGGCCCATCACGCCCGAGTAACTTCCCTCGAGCCTGGCGACGAATACGGCACCGTAGCCCTGGATCGCATACGCGCCGGCCTTGTCACGCGGCTCGCCACTCGCCCAGTAGTCGCGGCACTCGGCGACAGACAGATTGCGAAATGTCACGCGTGTCTCGCTGACGACTGCTTCAAGGCGCCCATCGCTTGCCAGTGCCACCGCTGTCAGTACGGCGTGGCTCCTGCCGGACAACTCCGAGAGCATGCGGACCGCTTCGTCTTGATCCCGCGGCTTGCCAAAGATCTTGTCTCCGATCGCAACCGTGGTGTCTGCCGCGAGGACCGGCAGGTCGCCACCGAGGGCCACGGCGTGGGCCGCTTTCTCGCGCGCCAGGCGCAGCACGTAATCCCATGGCGATTCGGAAGGTCGCCGTGACTCGTCGAGGTCAACGGGCCGGACACTGTGTGTCACGCCGATCTGGCGGAGCAGCTGGCTCCGTCGCGGCGATGCTGAAGCAAGTTGAATGCGATCGTAAGGCATTGAGGCAGCCGGAGAATTTATCAGCATACCCCGTCGCCCGCCGGACCGGGGCAACCGCGTACCAGGGACGCCCGGCATGTTCAGCCCCGATGGTAGGGATGCCCCTTGAGGATGCTCTGCGCGCGGTAGAGCTGTTCGGCCAGCATGACCCGGACCAGGCCATGTGGCCAGGTCAATGGCGACAATGACCAGCGGAAATCGGCGCGTTTCAGCAGTTCGGGGGCAAGGCCATCGGGACCACCGACCAGGAACAGCAGGTCGCGACCGGCTGTGAGCCGGGCCTCGAGCCAGCGCGCAAGCTCGGGGGTCGTCATGGCACGGCCGGTCACCTCCAGTGCCACGACATAATCGCGCGCACCAATGAGGTTGGTCATGGACCGACGCGCGGGGATCTCGAGCAGTTCAAGGCGGAACCCGACGAGGCGTCTGGCGTATTCCGCGTACCCCTCGTTGACCCAGCCGGGCAGCCGGGTGCCGGCTGCGATCAGCCGGGCGCGCATCGGCCAGCGCTCAGGCGAGCCCCGGCGCGCGCAGTGCGGGACGCATATCCCACAGCTTCTCGAGCCCGTAAAACTCGCGGATTCGCGGCAGCATCACGTGCACGATCAGGTCCTGCAGGTCGACCAGCACCCATTCGCCTTCGCGTTCGCCTTCGATGCCGTAGGGCCGGTGGCCGGCCTGCTGGCAGCGTTCAACGAGGCGGCCGGCGATTGACTTGACGTGGCGGTCGGAAGTACCGGTTGCGACGATCATGGTGTCGGCGACATCGGTCAGCTTGCGGACGTCGAGGACTTTGACATTGATGGCCTTCATGTCTTCGAGCGCGGCGATGGCGATTCGGGTCAGCGCGTCAGGTTGCTTCCTGGTCTTCTTCGGAACAGCAGCGGAATTGTGGCGTCTAATCCTCGCACTCTTCTTGGTCATTCCTCGGCTTCACCTGGCCGGGCGTAGCTGCCCTTGGCAGTGATGATCCTACGCACAGCTTCGGGCATCAAGTAGCGCGCATCGCGACCCGCGGCGACGACATCGCGCACCGCACTCGAGGACACATCGAGTTGCGTGCCCATATGCACATAAAGGAGCCCCGCAGGGGCCAGGGACAGCCGCTGCGGATCTTCGCAACGCCGTTCGCGCAGCAACGCGGCGGCAAGGCCGTCGTGCGGCGGCTGCGATCCAGGGCGCGCTGCAACAGCCATGTGCGCAAGCCCGATCAACTCCCCTGCGCGATGCCAGCCGCTCAGTCCCGCGAAAGCGTCCATGCCCATCAGCAGCACGATGGGTTGCCCGCCACGTTCAGCGCGCAATTCCTCGAGTGTCAGCACGGTGTAGGAAGGCCCGGACCGGCGCAATTCGCGGTCATCCACGAAGAACCGCGGATCCTCATCAACGGCCGCGCGAACCATCGCGAGCCTTGTCGCGGCGTTCGCCAGCGGTCGCGCGCGGTGCGGCGGATCGCCGGCCGGCACGAAGGCGATGGTCTCGAGCTCCAGCAGCTCGAAAAGCTCATGCGCAGCACGCAGGTGCCCGAAATGAATCGGATCGAACATCCCGCCGAAGACGCCGAATGGCCGCATCGCGTCTCAGGCGGCCGGCGCTTCAGGAAGCCGGACGCCCGCAATCGCCGCGACCAGGCCCGTCAGCCCGGTCCAGGGATCGCCCTGGGCGAGTCCCTTAACCTGGCGATCGATGCGCCCTGCAGCGACGAAGTGCGGCGAAATCGGCTGGCGGGCGGTGCGACGCAATGCCCGCGCCACCAGCGCCGCGCGCCTCTCGGCCTGGCGGCCGTAGCCCGGTGGCGCATCCGGATTGCGGCGCGCCTCGTCGAGCGCGCGCAACTCGCGGCACAGTGCCCACAACACCAGCGCCGGCTCGGTTCCCTCGGCACGCAGGCCTTCGAGAATTCGCAGACCCCGCTCGGCATCACCGTCGAGCGCCGCCTCGCCGAGCTGGTAGACGTCATAGCGCGCGCTGTTTGCCACCGCAGCCAGCACGTCGTCGGCGCTCACCGTGCCGCCGGCATGCAGCAACGCCAGTTTTTCGATTTCCTGATGCGCGGCCAGAAGATTGCCTTCGACCCGCTCCGCGAGCAGCACGGCACCATCCGGTTGGATCGCAAGGCCGTGGCGGGCGGCGCGCGTGATGATCCACTGCGGCAACTGGCCGATTTCGACCGGCCACGACTGGACGACCACGCCGCCTTTCTCGAAGGCCTTGAACCACGCGGCGCTCCAGGTGTCCCGTTCCGGGCGCCCGGTCACGACCAGCAGCAACGTATCCGGCGCAGGATCGGAAACCAGCTGCGCAAGCGCCGCACCGCCATCCTTTCCCGGGCGTGCACTGGGCATTTTCACTTCGACGATGCGCCGCTCGGAAAACAGCGACAGCGATCGCCAGGAGCCCAGCACCTGGGACCAGTCGAAGCCGCGCTCGACGAAGAAAAGGTCCCTGCCCGCATATCCCTCGGCACGGGCACGCGCGCGGATCGCATCGGCGGCCTCGCCGACCAGCAGTGGCTCGTCGCCGACGACCAGCCAGGCCGGCGCCAGCTTCTTTTCGAGCGTGCGGGCAAGCTGGTCGGTTGAGACGCGCATCAAGCCGATTGTCGGCGCGCGGAGTGCTGGCGGCAATAGTCCCCCGCCAATATAGTGCGTACCCTACAGCGCGGAACATTGAGAGCATAGTGACACTCAGAAACCTGCTGTTTATCGCCGCAGTCCTTGCGACCCCCGCCGCCATCGCCGATGAGGCGCCGCTCCTTCAGGTCGCCGCGCATGCGGGTTATCGCGTGGGCGGCAGCCTGGAGGATGCGGACACCGGCGATAGCGCCGATCTCGATGACAGCGCCAGCTTTGCGCTGGCCCTGGAATTGCGTTACGGCAAGGGAGACGATCGCTACCTTCAGCTTTGGTATTCCCGCCAGGGTTCCAGAGTCAATGACGGCCTGGTGGACCACGACGTGGACATCGAATACCTGCATTTCGGCGGCACAGTGCCGTTCGGAGACAACGACAAGGCCAGGGCTTACCTCGCACTGGGACTCGGCGCGACGCGATTCTCACCGTCCGGCAATGGCGCGCGGGATGTGACGAAGTTCTCCGGATCTCTGGCTCTCGGCGTCGAAATGCCCGTGTCCGAGCGAGTGGCGTTCCGGCTCGAGGCGCGCGGCTATCTGACGGCCGTGGACACCGACGCGTCGATCTTCTGCCGATCGGACAATGGCACCGGCTTCTGTCGCATCGTCGCAAGCGGTTCGACGATCTTCCAGGGGGAAGTGCTGGCCGGGGTCGCCGTCAGCTTCTAGTGTTCATCGGGGATTCTGGCTCCGGCGCTTAGCCAGGCTGCGAGCAGCCGGATCTGCGTGTCGTCCAGTCGTGACCCGAACGCGGGCATCACACCATTGCGCCCCTGGGCGATGGACTGGATGACCTGCGCCCGATCGCTGCCATACAGCCAGACCTGGTCGTTGAGGGCCGGGGCGCCAAGCGCCGCCTGGCCTGCGCCGGTTGGTCCATGGCAGGCGGAACAATATTGCTGGAACAGGGCATTGCCTTCTGCATTCACGGGCGAGCCGCTATCGGCGGCACTGAGGCCCAGCACATAATCGGCGACGCGTTCCACGCCCTGCCCGCCGATCACGGCTTCCCACGCCGGCATCGCCGCCTGACGACCGGAGCGAATCGTTTCCGTGATCTGCAGTTCGTCCCGGCCCCATTGCCAAGACTGGTCCGTCAGGTCGGGAAACTGCCGTGCCTGTCCCGCAGCATCCCGTCCATGGCAGACCGTGCAATTGTTGTTGAACACGCGCCAGGCCGATTGCATCGCTTCGCGGTCATTGGCGAGTTGCGCCAATGGCAAGGCCAGCAGTCGCCGGCGCTGCTCGCCGAACTGCGTCTCGTAATCCGAGAATCGTTCCGCGATCCTGCCGCCCTGGGACCATCTCAAGGCGCCCTTGTAGGCGCCGAGTCCCGGATACAGCATGACGTACACGACCGATATCGCCATCAGCGCGAGGATGAACCAGAACCACCATACCGGCGCAGGCTTGGCGCCTTCACGCAGCGTTTCGTCCCAGACTTCGTGCTCGGTGCCCGCGTCCTTGTCGCCCGCCCGATAGACGTCGAAGACAAACCAGACGAGCGCAATGAAACTGGTGACCGTGATCACCACGATCCAGCCCGCCCAGAATTCCGATGGCATGTCAGCCATGCCGGGCCTCGTCTTCCAGTGGAATCCGTGAGGCCTCGTCAAGCTGCCGGCGGGTCCTCTGCAGCGAGAGCCAGATGATGACCCCGATCATGAATGCCATCACCAGCATGTCACCAAAGAAGATAAGCAGCATCATGGCTGGGGCTCCCCCTGCATGCTGCGGCCGAGCGACTGGAGGTACGCGGTCACGGCATCGAGCTCGGTCTTTCCTTCGAGCTGCGCGGGCGCCGCGGCAATATCCGCGTCGGTATACGGATGACCGAGTCTCTGCAGGGCGCGCATGCGCGCCTCGATCGACTGTCCATGATCCGCCTTTCGGCTTGCGAACCAGGGATAGGCAGGCATGATCGAGGCCGGCACGACGGCGCGCGGATCGAGCAGGTGCATGTGATGCCAGGCGTCGCTGTACTTGCCGCCGACCCGCGCAAGGTCGGGGCCAGTGCGCTTGGATCCCCACAGGAACGGCCGGTCATAGGCGAATTCGCCAGCCCGCGAGTACGGCCCATAACGCTTGACCTCGGCCAGCAGCGGACGCACCTGCTGTGTATGACAGGTGCTGCAGGACTCGCGTATGTAGACGTCGCGTCCCTCGAGCTCAAGCGGCGTATACACGGCGAGATTGGCTGACGGCGCGCCATGGGCATCGTCGAGCACGATCGGCAGGACCTGGACCAGCCCACCGATTGACGACACGACCAGGATGCCGAAGATCAGCAACCCGGTATGGCGTTCGAGCTTCCTGTGCAGTGAGAGGAAATTCATGCGAGCCGCCCCGCGCCATGACCCGCCACCGGCGGCGCGACCAGAACGGTGCGGTGACCGGCAAATGTCCTCGAAAGGTTGATGGCCATCAATACCGCGCCCGCCAGGAACAGCAGGCCCGCGACGAACCGCAGCAGGTAATAAGGTCTCATCGCGGCCATCACGTCATTGAAACTGAAGCGGACTTCGCCCAGTTCATCGAGGGAAAGCCACAGCACGCCTTGCGAGACGCCGGCGCCCCACATCGCAAGCACGTACAGCATCACTCCGGCAAGCGCCAGCCAGAAATGGATGTTTGCAAGGCGCGTGCTGTATAGCGGCGCTCCCGCCAGGCGTGGCACGAGGAAATAAAACGTGCCAAAGGTGATCAGCGCATTCCATCCCAGCGCGCCCGAATGCACATGCCCGATGGTCCATTCCGTGAAATGGCTGAAGACGTTGACGCTCTTGATCGCCAGCATTGGGCCCTCGAAGGTCGCGAGCCCGTAGAACGCCAGTGACAGCACGATGAACTTCAGTGCCGGATCGGTGCGAAGCTTCTGTGACGCGGCGCTGACGGTCATGATCCCATTGACCATGGTGGCCCATGATGGCGCCAGCAGGATCAGGCTCATGACCATGCCGAGCGACTGCACCCATTCCGGGATCGAGTGGTAATGCAGGTGATGCGGGCCCGCCCAGATATAGGTGTAGACGAAGGCCCAGAATGCGACGATCGAGAGGCGGTAGCTCCAGATGGGCTGCTCGGCGTGCTTTGGCAGGAAGTAATACAGCATGCCGAGGAAGCCGCCGGTCAGCAGGAAGCCGACCGCATTGTGCCCGTACCACCACTGGACGACCGCGTCCTGCGCCCCGGCGAACAACGAGTACGATTTGCCCAGCGTCGCCGGCAGCGCGAGGCTGTTGACGATATGCAGCATGGCCACGACGATGATCAGTGCGCCATAGAACCAGTTGGAAATGTAGATCGGTTGCATCTTGCGGCGTGCGATCGTGCCAAAAAACACGACGCCAAAGGCAACCCAGGCGACAGCGATCGCTAGATCGAATGGCCATTCGAGCTCCGCGTATTCCTTGCCGGCGTTCCAGCCGGCCATGACCGAGGCCGCGCCCAGCACGATTGCGAGCTGCCAGGCATAGAACACGAACCAGGCAAGCCTTGGCGCGAACAGGCGCACGTGCGAGGTGCGTTGCACGCTGTAGAACGCGGTCCCGATCAGCGCCGAGACACCGAAGCCGAACAGCACCAGCGTCGTGTGCAGCGTGCGCAGGCGGCCGAATGACAATCCGGGCAGGCCGAGGTCGATTGTCGGCCACACCAGCTCGGCCGCCACGTAAACGCCGGCCACCATGCCAAGCACGGCCCAGAATACGGCGCAGGCCGTGAACGCGGTGACGATGCGGTCCTCGTAATTCATCGCCTCAGGTCCCGATCGGCGGGCCGATACCCTGGCCCCATAGCGCGACAGTCGCCCCGAGCAGGCTGACGGCCGCAACCAGCAGATAGGCGATCAAAGCCGAAGCCATCAGCATGCCGCGGTTCGGGCCGGTCTGCAGCACGACCGGCAGACCGCGATAGAGCAGGTACATGCTCCAGATCAGCGTGGGAACCAGCACCAATACATTGATGAATACCTGCGGATATAGATGAATGATGCTGCCAATCGCGAGCGGCGCCCCGACGATCGACATCAGCGCGAAGCAGCGCCCGAGCGACTGGTTCGCGTCGTAGGTCACGGCCATCCAGCGCGCGACCACCGCACTGCTCAAGAAGCCGAACAGCAAGGCGATAAAATAGGCGGTGCTGATGGCGAGCACGGTTGACCTGGGAAAGAACACCGGCTCGACGCCGAGTCGCCAGCCGAAATTCATGGTGCCGACATAAGCGAAGACCGGCGGCAGCAATCCGATCCACAACGCGAAGCCGAAGAACACCCGCGTGACCGACACTGTCCCGGTCGCCAGGGCTTCGAACACGGCGCCTGGCCGGAACAGCACCCGGCCAAGGTCAAGAATCGAGAATTGCGCTGGCATCGCTTCTCCGGCGAGCTCCTGTGGCCGGCCAGTGCTACAGAGCAAGATTTGCCGCGAAGTATACAATGAGCTTGTTCCAATCTTCACGGCACATTGATGACCTCACTCGCGATTGACATCGAGGGGCTGGCCTTCGCATGGAGCGAGGACCGGCCAGTGCTCGATGTGCCGCGGCTTGCAGTCCGGCGCGGAGAACGCGTTTTTCTGCGCGGCCCGAGCGGCAGTGGCAAGAGCACGTTGCTTGGCATCGTCAGCGGGGTGCTCGCGGCCGAAAGCGGGCGGGTCCATGTGCTCGGCGCGGATCTCCGCTCATTGTCGGGCGGGCGCCGCGATGAATTCCGCGCAGCCCACATCGGGCTGGTGTTCCAGATGTTCAACCTGCTGCCCTACCTGTCGGTCATCGACAATGTGCTGCTGCCTGCGCGTTTTTCTGCGGTGCGCCGCGAGCGGGCACAACCGGATCCGGTATCGGAGGCCAGGCGCCTGCTCGAGGAACTCGGAATCGCCATGACGAAGGCGCCGGCACGGCCGGTCGCGGAACTGTCGATCGGGCAGCAGCAGCGGGTCGCAGTTGCCCGCGCATTGCTCGGCCGCCCGGAACTCATCATCGCGGATGAACCGACATCGGCGCTCGACAGCGACGCGCGCGACGGTTTTCTCCGCCTGCTGATGTCGGAATGCAGTGCGACGGGTGCCGCGCTCCTGTTTGTCAGCCATGACACGGCGCTTGGCGCACATTTCGACCGCCACTTGTCGATCGCCGAGATCAATCGCGCGCAGCCCCAGCTGGAGCAGTCGTGAAGCCGCTGATCGGCCTGGCCGCTCGCAGTCTCTGGAACCGGCGCGGCAGCGCTGCGCTCACCGTGTTTGCCATCGCGATCAGCGTCACGTTGCTGGTCGGCGTCGAGACCGTACGCATCAGCGCGCGAGAGAGTTTTGCGCGCACGATTTCCGGCACCGACCTGATCGTCGGCGCCCGCAGCGGCCCGATCAACCTGCTGCTTTATTCCGTGTTTCGCGTGGGCGACGCCACGGCCAACGTCTCGCTGCAGAGCTACCAACTGGTTTCGCGGCACCCGGACGTGGCCTGGACGATTCCGATCTCGCTCGGCGATTCGCATCGCGGTTTTCGCGTCATGGGCACCACCGACGATTACTTCCGGCATTACCGCTATGGCAACCGGCAGGCACTCGCCTTCATCTCAGGCGGTCCATTCATGGGCGAGCGCGACGCCGTCATCGGAGCCGAGGTAGCGCGCCGGCTGGGCTACAGGATCGGCGACGAAATCACCATTGCACACGGCATCGGCGAAGTCAGCTTCGCCGAGCACGGCGAGCATCCATTCCGGATTGCCGGAATTGTGGCGCCGACTGGCACGCCGGTGGACCGGACCGTGCATGTCAGCCTCGATGCGATCGCCAGGATCCACGAGGGCTGGCAGGGTGGCGCGCACTCGACCGGGGCGACGACGCGCCACCCGCACGACCGCGACGATCCGGAGGACGCGCCGGCGGAAGAAGCCGCGCAACCGGCGCTTTCCGGCATCACGGCATTCCTGGTCGGCATGCGCTCCAAGGACCGACTGCTGCAAATGCAGCGCGCGCTCAATGAGTACCGTGCCGAGCCGCTGACCGCCGTGATTCCCGGCGTGGCGCTGCAGCAGCTCTGGCAGATCGTGGGCGTCGCCGACCGCGCGCTGTTCATCGTGGCAACATTCGTCGTGCTGGCCGGTCTCATCGGCATGCTGACCTCGATCCTGACCAGCCTGCGCGAACGGCGGCGCGAGATGGCGATCCTGCGCTCCGTCGGTGCACGGCCGATGCACGTGTTTACGCTTCTGTTACTCGAGGCGGGCCTGCTCGCGCTCGCCGGCGTGGTCCTTGGCATCCTGGCGGCGCATGCGACCCTCGCGGCCGCGACGCCGGCGCTGGCGGGCCGCTACGGCCTGTTCATGGAAACGGGCGGCCCCGGCATTTACGATGTACTGCTTGCGGGAGCCGTGGTCGGCGCGGCGGTTCTGGCGGGCCTGGTACCTGCCTGGCTCGCCTATCGCAACTCGCTGGCTGACGGACTGACGATCCGCACATGAGACAAGCCCTGATTCGCCTGCTGACGATTCTGCTGGCATTCGTGCCTTTGCTGCAGGCCGGTGCCGCGGCTCTGCAGATCGACTGGATCGAACTGGTACCTGCAGACAAACGCGCCGACTTCGACCCGGCGCCGCCGCCACCGGTACATGACTACCTGACCGGCGAGGGCGGTGGCCTGGCCGCACAGCAGCCGCTTGATTTCAGCGTCAACATGGAACTCGAGGGCAAGGAGATCAGGATTCCGGGCTTCGTAGTGCCGCTCGAACTGGATGAAGAGGGCAACGTGACCGAGTTCTTTCTGGTGCCGTATTTCGGGGCGTGCATTCACGTGCCGCCACCGCCGCCGAACCAGATGGTCCACGTGATCATGAAGAAGGGCATAAAGCTCGACTCCATGTATTCTGCCTACTGGATCACGGGCAAGCTTTCCGCGCGGACCCGCACGACGCGCCTAGGCGCCGCTGCTTATACACTCGCAGGTTCGGATTACGAGGAGTACAAGTTCTGAGTATTGCCAGCCCGAGGCGCGGACTCTATCCGCCCGTCGAACCGCACCGCCAGGGGCACTTGGCGGTCGGTAACGGTCACGAAATCTACTGGGAGGAATGCGGCAATCCTGCGGGCAAGCCTGCGCTCTTCCTGCACGGCGGACCCGGCGCAGGTTGCGACACCCGCGCGCGAAGGTTCTTCGATCCTGCGCGCTACCGGATCATCCTGTTCGATCAGCGCGGCTGCGGCCGCAGCCGGCCGCACGCAAGTCTCGAGCACAACACGACCTGGGATCTGGTCGCAGATATCGAACGGCTGCGCGAGCATCTCGGCATATCGAGCTGGCAGGTATTTGGCGGATCGTGGGGATCGACGCTTGCGCTGGCGTATGCGCAAGCACATCCCGCACGCGTCACGGAACTGGTGTTACGTGGAATCTTCTTGCTGCGAAAAAGCGAACTCGGCTGGTTTTACCAGCAGGGCGCGAGCGCGCTGTTTCCGGATCGCTGGGAAGCCTACGTCGCACCCATCCCCTCGGGCGAGCGCGATGATCTGATGCGCGCGTTTTATCGCCGGTTGACCGGAGCGGACCGCGCCGCGGCCATCGCCGCCGCGCGCGCCTGGGCGGTCTGGGAAGGCTCGACCAGCTACCTGCTGACCGATGACGATAATGTCCGCAAATGGGGCGAAGACGAGTTCGCACTCGCGGTCGCACGCATCGAATGCCACTACTTCGTGCATGGCGGTTTTCTGCGCAGCGAGAATCAATTGCTGGATGAGGTCGGCCGGATCCGCCGCATCCCGGCGGTGATCGTCCAGGGCCGCTACGACGTCGTCTGCCCGATGACGACCGCCTGGGATCTGCATCGGGTCTGGCCCGAGGCGGATTTCCGGGTCGTCGCGGACGCCGGGCATTCCGCCTTCGAGCCCGGCATCACCGACGAACTGGTGCGCGCGACCGACCGGTTTGCGGTCTGAGCCTGCTGCCGGCGCAGCTTGGAAGCTGAGCCGGTAGCAGGCTCAGCACTCGGGCACATTGACCGCGAGCCCGCCTTGCGAAGTCTCCTTGTAGATCGACGACATGTCGCGGCCGGTCTGGCGCATCGTGGCAATGACCTGATCCAGCGAAACCTTGTGTGACCCGTCGCCGCGCAATGCCAGACGCGAGGCATTGATGGCTTTCACCGCGCCCATCGCATTTCTTTCGATGCAGGGTATCTGTACGAGACCCGCAATCGGATCACAGGTCAGGCCGAGATTGTGCTCCATGCCAATTTCCGCGGCGTTTTCAATCTGCTCGTTTGAGCCGCCGAGTGCCGCAGTGAGACCGCCGGCCGCCATCGAGCAGGCCACGCCGACTTCGCCCTGGCAGCCCATTTCGGCGCCGGAAATCGACGCATTGCGCTTGTACAGCAGCCCGATCGCGCCGGCCGCCAGCAGGAACCGGCGCACGCCCGCGTCATCGCTTCCGGGGCAGAGTCTGGCGTAGTAATGCAGCACGGCGGGCACGATACCGGCGGCGCCATTGGTCGGCGCCGTGACGACCTGGCCGCCCGCCGCGTTCTCCTCATTGACCGCCAGCGCCCAGGCGTTGACCCATTCCATCGCGTCCACGAGCCCGCCGGGTGCCTCGGCCAGCAGCATGCGATGCAGCCGCGGCGCACGGCGCGGCACCTTCAGCACGCCAGGCAGGATTCCCTCGGCCGCAAACCCGTGACGCACGCAGGCCTGCATGACATTCCAGATCCGTTCGAGCCCCGCATCGATTTCGGCGCGGCTGCGCAGCGCAAGTTCGTTCTGCAGCATCAAACCATCGATCGTCTGACCCGCCTCGCGGCAGCGCACCAGCAAGTCGTCGGCATTCGTGAATGGCAGCGGCACGTCCGGCGCATTGCGCGCCACGGCAGTTGCTTCGTCGCCCGCCCGTTCGACGGCACCGCCGCCGATCGAATACATCTCCTCGGCAAGCAGCGTGTGGCCACTGGCATCCCGGGCCGTGAAGCGCATGCCATTGGAGTGACCCGGCAATATCTGGTCGCGATGAAACAGCAGGTTCATGGGCTCGTCGAAGGCGATTTCGTGCCGGCCCAGCAGATTGATCCGGCCGGCGCCGCGGATGCGCGAAATCGTCGGTTGCATGATGGCCGGATCGAGGCCGGCCGGATCGTTTCCCTCGAGGCCCAGCAGCACGGCGCGATCGGTGCAGTGCCCCAGACCTGTCAATGCCAGCGAACCGTAGAGCTGCGCGTAGACCTCGGCCGTTTGGTCGAGCAGATTGCGCGCGGCCAGGTCCTGCACGAACATCCGCGCCGCGAGCATCGGGCCCATGGTGTGCGAGGACGACGGCCCGACGCCGACCCTGAAGACATCAAATACCGAGAGATTCACAGCGCCTCCAGGCGCCGCAGCATGAGACCGGCCAGTTCGTCGGCAAGCGCCGCACGCAGCGACTGCTCTTCGTGCTCCTTGGCGAGCACCGCTGTCTCGTCGTAGCTGAGATCGCGGGTCAACGTCACCTTCTGGCGCGCGAGCAGTTCACTGCCACCAGCGCTGACTGAGTATTCGACCGTGTAAAAGACCTCGAACTCGCCCGGCTTGTTGTTTGCGGAGACCGACAGCAGCTCGCGCCCGGTCTCGTCCTGGTGCAGGCGGATCACGGCGCTTGCCGCCACCGGGTCGCTGGCAAGCTTCGCGCCCGCGGCGCGCAGGCGCGCGGCAAGTGCCGAATAGAGCGCCGTGTAACGGTCGGAGGTTTCAAGATAAGGCGCCGCGAGGCTGCCGGGGAGCGGCGCCTGGCCACGCAAATGGAAACCGCAGCCCGTCATGAGTGCCATTCCGCCGACTGCCAGGCACAGGAGCAATTGCCTCATCAGACCACCACATTGACGAGCTTGCCGGGGACATAAACCAGTTTGCGCACCGGCTGACCGGCGACAAAGCGCGCGACGCCGGGATCCGCGAGCGCCGCTGCACGTGCGGTCGCTTCGTCCGCACCGGCGGGCACGGGCACCCGCGCGCGCAGCCGGCCATTGACCTGCACGACGATTTCCACCGTGTCCAGCGCGAGGGCACGGGCGTCCGCTGCGGGCCAGGCTTCGTCGACGACTGCCGTCGCATGACCGAGCGCGCGCCACAGCGCATGCGCTGCATGCGGCACGAACGGCGACAGCATCAGCACGACGAGATCCAGCGCCTCCTGCATCACCGCCCGCCCCTGCGGCGAGCCATCGTTGAAGCGCACCAGCGAATTCAGCAGCTCCATGACTGCGGCGATCGCAGTATTGAATGTCCGGCGCCTGCCGATGTCGTCGCCGACCTTGGCGAGCGTCTGATGCACCTGGCGCCGCAGCTCGCGTTGCGCGGGATCGAGCGAAGCGGGCTCCGGCGCCGCTGCGGGACCCGCCTGCACATGCGAGTGGACGATCTTCCACAGCCGTTTCATGAAGCGGAAGGCGCCTTCGACACCTTCATCAGACCATTCGAGCGTGTGTTCCGGTGGTGCCGCGAACATCATGAACAGCCGCGCGGTATCCGCGCCGTAGCGCTCGACGAGTTGCTGCGGATCCACGCCGTTGCGGCGCGACTTCGACATCGTGCCGATGCCACCAAACTCGACCGGCTGTCCGTCGGCCTTCAGCATGCCGGTCTTTCGCTCGCCGTCGGCGCGCGATTCAACCTCGGTCGGGCTGTAGTAAGTGACGCGGCCGGAAGCGGGTTTCCGGAACCAGATCTCGTTCAGCACCATGCCCTGGGTCAGCAATCGCTCGAATGGCTCGTCGAGGCGGATCAGGCCGCAATCGCGCATCACGCGGGTCCAGAACCGGGAGTAGAGCAGGTGCAGGATCGCGTGCTCGATGCCGCCGATGTACTGGTCCACCGGCAGCCAGTAGGCGGCTCGCTCGTCGACCATCGCCTGTGCGTTGCCGGCGCTGGCAAAGCGGAAGAAATACCAGGACGAGTCCACGAAAGTATCCATCGTGTCGGTTTCGCGCCGCGCAGGCATTCCGCACTTCGGGCAGCGGCATTCAAGGAACGACGGCGTCTTCGCGAGCGGGTTCCCGGAGCCATCGGGTACCAGGTCCTCCGGCAGCCGCACCGGCAGCTGGTCATCCGGCACCGGCACGTCGCCGCAGGCGGGGCAATGGATGATCGGAATCGGGCAGCCCCAGTAGCGCTGGCGCGAAATGCCCCAGTCGCGCAGCCGCCAGACGACCTGTTTGCGGCCGAGGCCGCGTGCCTCCAGATCGCGCGCAATGGCATCCGTTGCAGCCCGGAAGTCGAGCCCATCATAGGAGCCCGAGTTGACGCAGCGGCCCTGATCCGCGTACCAGGGCTGCCACGCGTCAGTTGAATAGGGACGACCGTCCACGTCGATGACCGGCAGGATCGGCAGCCCGTATTCTTTTGCGAACGCGAAATCGCGCTCGTCATGGCCCGGCACGCCCATCACCGCGCCCTCGCCATAAGCCATCAGCACGTAGTTGCCTACCCAAACCTCGGCCTCAGCCCCGTTCAGCGGATGCCGCACGAAAAGCCCGGTCGCGACTCCGCGCTTGTCCATGGTTGCGAGGTCCGCTTCCATGATGCTGCCGCGGCGGCATTCGTCGACGAATGAGCGGACTTCGGCATTGCGCGCCGCGGCCAGTGTCGCGAGCGGATGCTCGGCGGCGACGGCGACGAAGGTGACGCCCATGATCGTATCGGCACGCGTCGTGAAAACCTTGAGCTCGCCGCTCTCGCCGCCGATCCGCCAGGGAAACGAGATGGTTACGCCCTCGCTGCGCCCGATCCAGTTCGCCTGCATGACCCGCACGCGTTCCGGCCAGTCCTTGAGCCGCTCCAGCGCCGCGAGCAATTCCTCGGCGTACTGCGTGATGCGCAGGTAGTACATCGGGATTTCGCGCTTCTCGACCGGCGCGCCGGTGCGCCAGCCGCGCCCATCGATGACCTGCTCATTCGCGAGCACGGTCTGGTCGACCGGGTCCCAGTTGACGACGCCGGTCGTCTTGTAGGCGATGCCGCGCTCGAGCATGCGCAGGAATAGCCACTGGTTCCAGCGGTAGTAGTCCGCATCGCAGGTTGCAAGTTCGCGCGACCAGTCGATGCCGAAGCCGAGCGACTTCAGCTGCCGCTTCATGTGCGCGATGTTGTCCCGCGTCCAGCGCGCCGGCGGGACGTCATTCTCGATCGCCGCATTCTCTGCCGGCAGCCCGAAGGCATCCCAGCCCATCGGCTGCAGGACATTGCAGCCCTGCATGCGCATGTAGCGGGCCAGCACATCGCCGATCGTGTAGTTCCGCACATGACCCATGTGCAGCCGGCCACTGGGATACGGAAACATGCACAGGCAGTAATACTTCGGCCGCCCGCTGTCCTCGCGAGCGACAAACGTGCCCGCGACCTCCCATTCACGCTGGGCTGCGGTCTCGACCTCGGCGGGCTCGTATCGCTCCTTCACGCCATGAAGGATACCCGATACATATCAGCGCCATCAGCAGGCACACCAGCAACACCGGCCAGTTGCCGGTTTGCGCATAGGGCGTGAGCCCGGTCATCGGCTGCACGCTGGATTTCAGCACCGCCGGTACGAATTGCGGGGCCATGGCTATGACAGTCCCGTCCTGGGCGATTGCCGCAGTGATGCCGTTGCTGGTCGAGCGGATCAGGCTGCGTCCGGCCTCGCGTGCGCGAAATCGGGCCATCTGCAGCTGCTGATGCGGCGCCGCCGAGTCGCCGAACCATGCGTTGTTCGTGACATTGACGAGGAGCGTCGCCCTGTCGAGCACTGCCAGCTGCTCGGATCCGTAAGCGTCCTCGTAGCAGATCGTCGCGCCCAGCATCTGCCCAGCCGCAGGCAATGGCGCCTGGTGTTCGCCGCCGGGAGTCATGTCGTAGTACGGCAGGCTCATCAACCGCATCCAGCGGCGCACAAAGTCCGGTACCGGAAAGAATTCTCCGAATGGCACCAGCCGGCGCTTGTAATACCAGGCGTCGCCCGCGGCGCTCATCGCCAGCAGGCCATTGCGGATCTCGCCGCTCTCGAAGTCGAAGCGCAGCAGTCCGATCAGCAGGTCGGAATTGCGGGCACGTGCTTCCGCACGGATCGACGCCAGGTAGACGTCAGCCTCGTGCGCCAGCATGGGCAGCGCTGCTTCCGGCCACACGATCAGGCGCTGGCCGAGCGCATCGCGGTTCAGCGCCCGGTAGCGCTCGAGCGTGGCCGTGCGGTTCTCCGCCTGCCACTTCTCGTCCTGCGGGATCGCGCCCTGCACGAGCGCGACGCTGATCTTCCCGCCCACCGGTGTCGTCCATTGCCGCGCGGCCAGGCCCCAGCTGCCGATCCATATTGCGGCGATGACAGCGATTGCAATGCCGCGATCCCGCCAGCTTCCCCGCAGGATCACGAGCAGGGCACCCGCCGTCACAACGCCAGCCAGCGTGACCAGGTGAACACCGCCGACTGGCGCAAGTGCGGCAAGCGGGTCATCGCTGTGCGAATAGCCGAGCTCCAGCCAGGGGAATCCCGACAGCAACCAGCCGCGCAGCCATTCCATCAGGGTCCAGCCGGCCGGCAACAGCATCAGACAGTGCGCGAGCCGCGATCTGCACCTGAACCTTGTCGCGAGCCAGCCAAGCAACGCGTAGTAGCTGCCCATGACCGCGACCGGCACCACCAGCAGCAAGGCCGCGAGCCAGGCCGGCGCGCCGCCAAAATCATGGATCGCCGTGTAGATCCACCAGGTGCCAGCGAGAAAAAGCCCGGCCCCCCAGCAGAAGCCGAGACTCGCAGCCCGCCGCGGCGCCGCGTCATCCCACCACAGGAACAGCAGCGCGGGCCCGAGAACCGCCAGCGGAAAAATGCCGCGGGGTGCGAACGCCAGTGTCGTCGCAGCACCCGTAAGCGCGGCCAGCCATGGGCCGTGGCGCATGAACCGCGGCCAGAGATTGGCGAAAATCGACATTCAGGATCCGCGCGCTTCCCCGGCGCGTGCCGGCACCGGCGCGGGTGAAGTCACGCGCAACTGGTCGATGCGCCGGCGATCGGCGCGCAGCACCTTGAACTCGTATCCTTCCATCGTCACCGATTCGCCGCGTTTTGGCAGGCGGCCGAACTGGTGCATCACGAGACCACCGATCGTGTCGTACTCCCCTACACTGAAATGGGTCGAGAAGTAATCATTGAATTCCTGGATCCGCGTCAGCGCCAGCACGGCGAACTGGCGGTCGCTCTCGCGGCGGATGGTCTGGTCCTCGTCGATGTCGTATTCATCGGCGATCTCGCCGACTATCTCCTCCACGACGTCCTCGATGGTCACGAGCCCGGACACGCCCCCGTACTCATCGACGACGATCGCCATGTGGTTGCGGCTGACGCGGAATTCCTTCAGCAGCACATTCAGCCGCTTGCTTTCCGGGACGAATGCCGCCGGGCGCAGCACCTCACGGATGTCGAAGCTGCCGGTCGCCCCTTCGGCGAAATAGCGCAACAAGTCCTTGGCGAGCAGGATGCCGACCACCTGATCACGGTCGTCACCAATCACCGGGAAGCGCGAATGTCCTGATTCGATGATGACCGGCAGCAACTGGCCGGGCGCGGAATCACGTTCCAGCACGACCATCTGCGAGCGCGGCACCATGATGTCGCGCACCTGAAGATCGGCGACGCCCAGAACCCCCTCGATCATCGCCAGCGCATCGGCCCCCAGCACGCCGCGGCGTGCCACTGCGCGCAGCAGTTCGATCAGCTCGGCGCGATCGCCTGGCTCCTCCTTGATCAGGCGCCGCAGCCATTTCTTCCTGCCGGGCTTGCGCTCCGTCATCGTCTTATTCTCCGTACGGATCCGAAAAGCCAAGCCGCGCGAGCAGTTCCCGCTCGCGTCCTTCCATGCGCTGCGCGTCAATCCTGCGCTGGTGGTCAAAACCGAGCAGGTGCAGGGTGCCGTGGATCACCATGTGCGCCCAGTGTGCACGCAGTGTCTTTCCCTGCTCGCTCGCCTCGCGCGCCACCAGCGGCGCGCAGATCACGACGTCGCCGATGAGTCCATGTGCCCTGGCGGTTTCCGCAGGCGACGGAAATGACAGCACATTCGTCGGCGCGCGCTTGCCGCGGTATCGCAGATTCAGGGCGCAGCTCTCCGCAGCGCCTACCACGCGGATTCCGAGCTCTCCGGCGCGCCGGCCGGCGGCGAGACGTGCCCAGCCACGAAGCGTTGCCGGCGCAGGCGCCCAGGGCCGGCGCGTGCGGTAGCGCAACAGGACTTCGAGTGTCATTTCCCGCTCCCGCGCCCCGGTTCACGTTCATAGGCCTCGACGATGCGCTGCACCAGCGGGTGGCGCACGACATCACGCGCAGAAAAGCGCGTGACCGCAATGCCCGCAACACCGTCCAGCACTTCGAGCGCATGCCGCAGCCCGGATTGCCTGTGGGCCGGAAGGTCGGTCTGCGTGACGTCGCCGGTAACGACTGCGCGCGAGCCGAACCCGATCCGGGTCAGGAACATCTTGATCTGCTCGACCGTCGTGTTCTGCGCTTCGTCGAGAATCACGAAGGCTTCGTTCAGCGTGCGGCCGCGCATGAATGCAAGCGGCGCGATCTCGATGATATTGCGCTCGATCAGCCGGGCAACGCGGTCGAAGCCGATCATCTCGTAGAGCGCGTCATACATCGGCCGCAGATAGGGATCGATCTTCTGCGACATGTCGCCCGGCAGGAATCCGAGGCGCTCGCCGGCCTCGACCGCCGGCCTCACCAGGACGATGCGGCGAACGGTATCGTTCTGCAGCGCTTCGACGGCGCAGGCGACCGCCAGATAAGTCTTGCCGGTGCCCGCCGGGCCGATGCCGAATGTCAGGTCGAAACCACGGATATTGCGCAGGTATTCCTGCTGGTTCGGTCCGCGGCCACGGATCCGCCCGCGCAGGGTCTGCACGGACAGTGCGTCATCGGCGGACTCACCGCCCATGCCGGTCTCCTGGATCGCCAGATGCACGTCTTCCGCAGTCACCGCATTGGCGCCGGCGCGTTCGAACAGGAGCCTCAGCACGGCCGCACCGGCCGCCGCATTCGCGCCGATCACCGAGAAGCGTCCCGCCCGATGGCGGATTTCGACGCCGAGCCGGTTTTCGAGCTGGTGCAGATTCTCGTCAAGCGGCCCGCAGAGCGCGGCAATGCGCGCGTTATCCGCAGCGCTGAAGTCGACGCTCGATTCCGGACCGCTGGTCAAGCGACCAGCCGGCCGCGCAGCGAATTCGGCATGGCTTCCGTTATCCGGACGCACGCAAACCGGTCGATGAGATCGGCAGGTCCATCGAAATTGACCCAACGCATGTTCTCAGTGCGCCCTGCAAGCTGCCGGGGATCACGTTTCGATGGCCTTTCGACAAGCACGCGCTGGACGCTGCCAATCATGCCCTCACTGATACGCCGCGCCTGCTCGTTGACGCGGGCCTGAAGCAGCGCAAGCCGCTCCTGTTTCAATTCATGCGGAACTTCGTCCGGCAGCGTGGCGGCCGGCGTGCCGGGCCTGCGGCTGTAGATGAAGCTGAATGACTGATCGAAGCCGACATCAGCGATCAGTTCCATGGTGTGTTCGAAATCGGCATCGGTCTCGCCCGGAAAGCCCACGATGAAGTCCGACGACAGGCTGATGTCCGGGCGCACCGCGCGCAGCCGCCGGATCTTCTGCTTGTACTCGAGCCGCGTGTAGCCGCGTTTCATCAGTGAAAGGATGCGGTCGGAGCCGCTTTGCACCGGCAGATGCAGGCAATTCGCGAGCTTCGGCACGTCGGCAAAGGCCTCGATCAGCGCTTCGGTGAACTCGACCGGGTGTGACGTGGTGAAACGGATGCGCTCGAGGTCTTCGATGCGTGCAATGTGCCGAACGAGGGTGGCGAGATCGCAGATCGTGCCGTCGGCCATTGGTCCGCGATACGCATTCACATTCTGTCCGAGCAGAGTGACCTCGCGTGCACCCTGTGCGACCACCGATTCGACTTCGACGACGACCTGGCTGAACGGACGGCTCATTTCCTCGCCGCGCGTGTATGGCACCACGCAGAACGTGCAGTACTTGCTGCAACCCTCCATGATGGACACGAACGCCGTCGCAGCGCCGGCGCGCGGCTCGGGCAACCGGTCAAACTTCTCAATCTCCGGGAATGACACGTCGACCTGCGGCCGGCCAGTCGCGCGCAGTGTCGCGATCATGCCGGGCAGGCGGTGAATCGTCTGCGGACCGAACACGAGATCCACAAATGGCGCGCGGTCCAGGATGCCCTCGCCCTCCTGGCTGGCGACACAGCCGCCGACACCGATCAGCAGTCCGGGCTTGCGGCGCTTCAGCAGGCGCCATTTCCCCAGTTGTGAGAAGACCTTTTCCTGGGCCTTCTCGCGCACCGAACAGGTATTCAGCAGGATGACATCGGCCTGCTCTGGCTCCTCGGTCAGTTCCAGGCCAGCCGACACGCGCAGCACATCGGCCATGCGCGCCGAATCGTATTCATTCATCTGGCAGCCGAATGTCGAGATGTATAGCCGGCCGCTCATGTACCGCTGGAGTTCCGCTTGAAAAAATGGGGGCTTAGGGTAACGGTTTTCGCGCCGCCGATGAAGCACGGCCGGGCGCGTCATCATGCCCCTAAGTCGCCGCAAGCCCTTGTTTATTATCGGCTTATCTTGATGGTTTGGGTCCGAATGTGCCGGTGGCCAGCGCATCGGGTTCGGTCCGCTTGAGGTTGTATATCAGGAAACGGCCGGTGGCCGTGAATCGAGCGCCCTGCGGCAGGGTATCCGCCATGGTGCGGCGGCGCTGCATATGCACCGAACCCTCGATATCGGGCAAAAGGCACGGTTTCTCGTAGAAGTACCCCTGGCCTGCGACGCAGCCGAGCTCGATCAGTTCCTGCAGCTGTTGTTCGTGCGCGATGCCCTCGGCAATGACCTCCAGACCCAGCGTGTCGCCCAGCGTGATGATCGCGCGCGTGAGCTGCGCACCGTCTTCATCGCCACCGAGCTGCTCGATGAACGAGCGGTCGATCTTCACGATGTCGATCGGGAACCGGTGCAGATACGCAAGCGAGGAGTAGCCAGTGCCGAAATCGTCGATGGCGATACGGACACCCAGCTTGCTCAGCAAGTTCAGCTTCTTCAGCATGCTCTCGGTGTTGTGCATCAGCACGCCCTCGGTCACCTCGATGACCAGGCAGCCCGGATCCAGCTTCGACTCCTGCAATGCCAGGTGCACATCGGCGATGACGTCGGCGTCCCGCAACTGCCCGACGGACATATTGATCGCCAGACGCACCTGCCGCCCTTCAGGCAATCGTGCCTGCCAGGCTCCGACTTCCGAGCATGCCTGGCGCAGCACCCAGCGACCCAGCGCGACCATTTGCCCGGAACCTTCCGCGATACTGAGAAATTCGCCCGGCTCCACGAGTCCGCGCCTTGGATGCCGCCAGCGCACCAATGCCTCGACACCGAGCAGGTAACCGGACCGCAGTTCGACGATCGGCTGGTAAAAGAGCTGGAACTGGTCATCGGTCAGTGCCTGTGCCAGTTCTGCCTCGGCCTGCCTGCGCTTGTCCGCGACATCCGGCATTTCAGCCATGAAAACGACGTAGCGGCCCTTGCCCTGAGTCTTGGCCGAGTACATCGCAACATCGGCATTGCGCAGCATCTCTTCCACGCCGTCATCGGGCGTTGCAAACGCGATTCCGATGCTCGCCGCGACACAGGATTCGCCGCCGAGAAACGGGAACGGTTCGCGCAGCGCAGAGACGATGCGGCCGGCGATTTCGATTACCGCCTCCTTGTTGCCAAGATTCTCGAGCAGCACTGCAAATTCGTCGCCACCAAGTCGCGCGACCGTATCGCCGCTGCGTGTGCACTGGATCAGGCGCTGGGCGGTGGCACAAAGCACGCGATCGCCCTGGCTGTGGCCAAAGTTGTCGTTGATCGCCTTGAAGTCGTCGAGGTCGATGAACAGCATCGCCACCCCGTGGTCGCTGCGCTTGCTGACGGCGAGCGCATGCTCCACGCGGTCGCGGAACAACGCGCGATTGGCAAGCAGCGTCAGCGGGTCATGGAACGCCAGGCGCCGCAACTGTTCTTCGATGTCCTTGCGTTCGTTCAGGTCATTCGCAGCGGCCGGCGGTTTGTCGCGGACATCCGCGTCCAGAATGGCGTCGTCGGCCTTCACCGCCGCAGGTCTGCGGAGCACAAATGCGCGGCGCGCAATCAGCAATACCGCCATGACGCCCAGGATCCAGACCAGCACGCGCAGGGACTGGCCAAGATTCCGGGCATGCGGCGCCAGCAGCGCGAGGCCAGCAAGCATCGCGCAAAGCAGCAGTAGCCATGGCGCCGGATGGTCAAACCACCGCGCCAGGGCCCTGTGCAGGCTGCTGTCTGGCTGCCGGGTCGGTCCCAGCTCCATTGATGGCGCTCCCCGTAACGGGCGAACCTGGCTGATGGTGACTTAATACGGGCCTGCGGTACGCCAAGCCGGTCACAGATCGGGCCCGGCCCCCGGTGCTGCAAGCTGCCGTAGTACACGGAAATCCGGAAAACATGGGCCAGTTCCCGTGCGCGGCGGTTACGGGGCTCCGCTCTGGACACCCCTAGAACGGAATGTCGTCGTCGAAGTTTTCCGAGACGCCTGCCGGCTCGGCGCGCGGCGGGGCACGATCATCGCTGCGCTCCGCCGCCGGGCGATCCCGGCCCGCGCCCGCAGCGCCAGTTGCCGCACCCCGGCCACCCAGCATCTGCATTTCGTTCGCGACGATCTCGGTCGAGTAGCGGTCCTGGCCTTCCTTGTCCTGCCACTTGCGCGTGCGAAGCTCGCCCTCGATATAGACCTGCGACCCCTTGCGCAGGTACTCGGCCGCGATTTCAGCCAGGCGATCGAACATCACGACCGTGTGCCATTCGGTGGCTTCCTTGTTCTCGCCGGTCTGCTTGTCGCGCCACTGCTTGCTGGTGGCGATGCGCAGATTCACGACTGCCTTGCCGGAGGGCATCGCGCGACTCTGCGGGTCCTGCCCGACATTGCCCAGAAGAATCACCTTGTTGACGCCGCGTGCCATGGCTGTCTGCCTCTTGTTGTCGATGGCTCATTGTAATCGCCGGCCGGGCCCCGGCACACCGTCAATCGGGTGATTTCACCGGGATTCGGACCGACCAGCCACGGCAAGCCAGCCGGCGGCAGCCAGTCCCGCCAGCAGGAACACGCCCGGAATCCCGGCCGCGCTCCCCAGCAGGCCACCGCCGAGGATCCCGCCGGCGAAAGCCCCGGCAAACTGGCAGGTGGAGAACACGCCGAGCGCTGCGCCGCGGGTCGCCTCCCCCGCGGCCGCCGAAAGGCTCGCGGGCAGGCGCGCCTCGAGAAAATTGAAGGCTCCGAAAAACATCACGAGCACGACAGCCATCGGCAGGAAGCCCGTGTAGCACAGGGCAAGCGCGCCCTGGGTGCCCGCGAGCAGCAGGCAACCCGCAACGACCGACCGCACGGGTTTCGCACTGCGCTCCGACCAGAGAAGCATCGGCACGGTCAACACGAGTGAGGCGGCAAATACGGCCAGATAGAACTTCCAGTGCTCCGGCGCCGCGATGCCGTGCACGTCGCGAAGCGCATGGGGGACAGCGATGAATGTCGCGGTCAGCGACAGGTGCAGCACGAAGATACCGGCGTAGTGAGGCAGCAGGCGCCGGGTCAGGGCCTCTCGCCATGAACGGCGCTCTTGAGCGGCTGCGCGCGAAGCTTCCTTCGGTACCGCGAACAGGATCAGCGCCAGCGCCACGAGCCCGAGACCGCCAATCAGCGCGAATATGCCGGAGACGCCGATTTTTCCCGCCAGCAGCGGCCCGCCCACCAGCGAAACCACGAAGGAGGCGCCGATACTGATGCCGATGAATGCCATCGCACGGGTGCGCGACGCCGCACGGGTGCGATCCGCCAGGAGCGCCATCACCGGACCCGAAACGGCACCGAGGCCCTGCACGATGCGCGCGAGCACGAGCGTCCAGGCAGTCGCGGCGAAATAACCGAGCGCCGAGCCGCCAATGTGCAGCAGCAGACCGGTCACGATCAGCGGGCGCCGCCCCAGGCGGTCGGACCAGACGCCGAAAGGAATCTGCATCAGCGCCTGGGTCAGGCCATAGGCCCCGACCGCAAGCCCTGCCAGAAGTGGCGTGCCGCCAGGCAAGGAACCCGCGTACAGGGCGAGTACTGGCAGCAGCAGGAAGAGCCCCAGCATCCGGACCGCGTAAATGACGGCGAGTGTCGCGACAGCACGGCGTTCAGGAGGCGAGAGCGCCGCGGGAGCATTATCCAAGGGTGGAAATCCCTTTGCAGCGCATGGAATGGCCCGGTTATTCTAACAGGCTCGCTGCGCACCAGCCGGGCGGCACCGATCGAAGCACATGACCAAGACCATCCAGATCCGCGGCGCCCGAACGCACAACCTCCAGGGCATCGACCTTGACCTGCCGCGCGACCGGCTGATCGTCTTCACGGGGCTTTCCGGCTCCGGCAAGTCGTCGCTCGCGTTCGACACGATCTACGCCGAGGGCCAGCGGCGCTACGTCGAGTCGCTGTCAGCGTATGCGCGTCAGTTCCTGTCGATGATGGAAAAGCCCGACGTCGATTCGATCGAAGGCCTGTCACCGGCGATCTCGATCGAGCAGAAGTCGACTTCGCACAATCCGCGCTCGACCGTCGGGACGGTCACGGAAATCTACGATTACCTGCGCCTGCTGTATGCGCGCGCCGGCATCCCGCGCTGCCCGGACCATGGGCTCGACCTTTCGGCGCAGACCGTCAGCGAAATGGTGGACCAGGTGCTGGCGCTGCCCGAGGGCACGCCGCTTGGATTGCTGGCACCAGTCATCGCCGGGCGCAAAGGCGAGCACCAGCAAGTCGTCGGTGAACTGCGCGGCAAGGGTTTCGTCCGCGCCCGTGTGGACGGAAAGCTGGTCGAACTGGACCAGGAAATCCGGCTCGATCCGAAACGAAAACATTCGATCGACGCGGTCGTTGATCGCTTCAAGGTGCGCGCCGACCTGCAGCAGCGCCTGGCGGAATCCTTCGAGACCGCGCTGCGGCTTGGCGAGGGGGTGGCCCGCATAGCGTTTCTCGAAGAACCGAAACGCGAGGAACTGGTGTTTTCCGACAAGTTCGCCTGCAGGGTCTGCGGCTACTCGCTACCGGAGCTGGAGCCGCGCCTGTTCTCATTCAACAACCCGGCCGGCGCCTGCCCGGGTTGCGACGGCCTCGGCGTGAAGCAGTTCTTCGACCCGGAGCGGGTCGTCACACACCCGCAATTGTCGCTGGCCGGTGGCGCGGTGCGCGGCTGGGACCGCCGCAACGCCTACTACTACCAGATGATTCAGGCGCTGGCCCACCATTACAAGTTCGATGCGGAGGCGCCCTACAGCGGCCTGCCGGCGCGCGTGCGGGATGTGCTGATGCAGGGCAGCGGTGGCGAGGAAATCGAGTTCCGGTATTTCGATTCACGCGGCCGCACCATCAAGCGCTCGCACAAGTTCGAGGGCATCCTCCCGAATCTCGAGCGGCGTTACAAGGAAACCGAATCGATGACGGTGCGCGAGGAACTCGCCCGCTATCTCGGCACGCGTCAGTGCCCCGAATGCGACGGCGCAAGGCTCTCGAAGCCGGCGCGCTTCGTGTTCGTCGGCGGAGTCGCGCTGCCCTCCATCGCGGCGCTACCCGTGCGCCGCGCGCTCGAATTTTTCGCACAATTGCGCCTCGAGGGCTGGCGCGCGGATATCGCCGCCAAGGTGGTCAAGGAAATATCCGACCGGCTCAGTTTTCTGGTCGACGTCGGCCTCGACTATCTGACCCTAGATCGCAGCGCCGAAACGCTCTCCGGCGGTGAATCCCAGCGCATCCGCCTGGCAAGCCAGATCGGCTCCGGTCTGGTCGGCGTCATGTACATCCTGGACGAGCCTTCCATCGGCCTGCACCAGCGCGACAACCAGCGCCTGCTCGACACGCTGCACCGGCTGCGCGATCTCGGCAACACCGTCATCGTCGTCGAGCACGACGAGGAAGCGATCCGGCAAGCCGATCATGTGGTGGATCTCGGACCAGGCGCCGGCGTGCACGGCGGGCGCGTCGTTGCCGAGGGCCGGCCCGCCGACATTGAGGCAAGCCCGACATCGTTGACCGGCCAGTACCTGTCTGGCCGGCGGCGCATCGAGATCCCCGATGTGCGCAGACCGCGCAATCCGAAACGCATGCTGCGCGTGCGCGGGGCGACCGGCAATAATCTCAAGTCCGTCGACGCGGCATTCCCGATCGGCCTGATGACCTGCGTGACGGGCGTTTCCGGCTCCGGTAAGTCGACACTCGTCAACGACACGCTGTACCGGCACACGGCCCGCGAGCTGGATCTCTCGTCGGAGCAACCGGCGCCCTGTGCGGGCGTGGACGGTATCGGCGAAATCGACCGAATCATCGACATCGACCAGAGCCCGATCGGGCGCACGCCGCGCTCGAACCCGGCCACCTACACCGGGCTGTTCACGCCGATCCGGGATTTGTTCGCGGGCACGCCCGAGTCGCGCTCGCGCGGCTACCAGCCGGGCCGCTTCAGCTTCAACGTGAAAGGGGGCCGCTGCGAGGCCTGCCAGGGCGACGGCGTCATCAAGGTCGAGATGCATTTCCTGCCGGATATCTATGTGTCCTGCGATGTCTGCAAGGGACGCCGCTACAACCGCGAGACCCTCGACGTTCACTACAAGGGAAAGAACATTCAGGAGATCCTCGAAATGACGGTCGAGGATGCCTTCCCGTTCTTCAGCGCCGTGCCCACCGTGGCCGGCAAGTTGCAGACCCTGCTCGACGTCGGTCTTTCCTATGTCCGGCTCGGCCAGAATGCGACCACCTTGTCAGGCGGCGAGGCGCAGCGCGTCAAGCTCGCCAAGGAACTTTCCAAGCGCTCGACCGGCCGTACGCTCTATATTCTTGACGAGCCGACTACCGGTCTGCATTTCGAGGACGTCAAGCACCTGCTCGCGGTGTTGCACCGGCTGCGCGACGAAGGCAACACCGTGATCGTCATCGAGCACAACCTGGATGTCATCAAGACTGCCGACTGGGTCATTGATCTCGGCCCCGAGGGCGGCGACGGCGGCGGACGCATCGTCGCCGAGGGCACGCCCGAGCAGCTCGCACGCGTGGGCGCATCCTTCACGGGTCGTTATCTCAAGCGTGTCCTGGCGCGCACGAAGAGCGCCGCATGATCGCGCGGCGACTGCTGCTGTTCGCACTGCCGCTGGCCCTGCTGCTGACGGCAGGTGACGCGCTTGCCGACAAACTCACGGTTTCATCCGCCTGGGCGCGCGCAACGCCGCCCGGCGCCGGGATGGGCGCCATTTATCTCGTCATCAAGAATGGCAGCACGAAGTCGGACCGCCTGCTCAAGCTGAAAACCTCCGTCGCGACGAGCGCCGCTGTTCACCGCACGGAGATCGTCGACGACGTCGCGCGGATGCGCGAGGTCGCGGTACTGCATGTCGCGCCGGGTGAGAAAATCGAGTTCGCGCCCGGTGGATATCACGTGATGCTGACGGGACTCAGGAAACCGCTGGTCCCCGGAAGGACCTTCGTGCTGGAGCTTCTATTTGAAGTCGCCGGGCCGCGCCGCGTGGTGGTCGCGGTCCGGGACTGAGTTCAGCGCGCCGGCACCGTCGCGCTGCGGTGGGTCGAGAACTGATGCGCCACTTCGCCATGGGCGCGGCGCTCACGAAAATCACCATTGGTGTATTCGGCGACGACGCGGCGCCAGAAGCGGATCGCGCCCGGATTCCGTGCCTGCTCGGAAATGGTCCATTCGCCGGCGAAGCGCGAGAACAGCAGCATGGCCGCGCCACGCCCGACACCGCAGCGCCGAAATGCCGGCCCGACGAAGAATTCGCTCAGGCGGTAATGGCGCTTGTGGTCATCGCCGGTCACCGCCTCGCGCTGGACCAGCGCGAATCCCGCGAGCTCGTTCTCGCGCAGGACGACGAATGGCACGGAGCGCTCGTCGCGGAACCATCCCTGCACCAGCTCTTCGATGCTCTGTCCGGTGACCGTCAGCGAAGGGAACACGCCCGTCTGGTCGGCAGCCAGGTCAGCGAGATAGTCCCCGTAGGCCCGCTGGATCCAATCGCGGTCCTTTTGTGAGGCTCTGGCTTCACGAATGCTGATCGCCATTGCAGATCCCTGAAAGGGAACGGCCGGGTGGAAGGCCGCGGTCGATTCCGCGCCTTCCGCCCCGGCCGAATGAACCTATACAGCCAGGACTTACTGCTGCGGAGCTTCTGGCGGAGCTTCGGGCGTCACAGCATCCTTCGCAGCCGCGGCCGCATCGGTGGCAGCTTCGCCAGCCGCATTGGCGGCATCGGTGGCAGCTTCGCCAGCCGCATTGGCGGCATCGGTGGCAGCATCAACAGCTGGCGCCACGGCTTCCTGCGCGGCAGATGCCGCATCCTCGGCAGCCTTGGCAGCAGCATCTTCCTGTTTGCTACCGCATGCACCCAGCACGAGGGCAACCGCAATGGCGCCCCAGATCTTTGCATTCATCGTCAGTTACCCCAGATTCGTTCATAAAGAGTGGGAGGGAGAAATCCACGGACAGAACAACGCTTTTTCAGAGTCCGATGTTTTGTCGTGCCGGCGGATTCTAGCCGCATCACAACCGTTTTAAAAGGTCGCAAATTGGCGACAGTGGCTCGCCGCAATCCTTCGGCGTGGCCAATGGAGCCGCCAGCGATTACGCTTCCATCCGTACACGACCCGGGGGAACACGAATGTCGCAGCCAGCAATCCCAGCGCTGTTTGGCGCCCACCTGCAGGAGATGATGGTCAGGGCCGACGGCTTGCTGGCTGCGCAGGGTTACGACGGCTTGATCGTCGCCTCCGGCAGCCCCCGATACGTGTATCTCGACGACAACAGCTATCCCTTCAAGCCCAACCCCCGTTACCGCTGCTGGGTTCCCGACGCGACCCCCGACTGCTTCGTCGTTTACCGCCCCGGCAAGCGTCCGCGCCTCGTCTTTCATCAGCCGGACGACTACTGGTACCTGCCGCCGGCCCTGCCGGAAGGCTACTGGGTGGGCTCATTCGACCTGGCGGTCGTGCGTTCCGAGGCTGAATCAAGGCGAGCCCTGGCGGCGGGAGGCCGCTGGGCGATCCTTGGCGAGCCCTGCGCCGCTACCGAGGGGCTCGGGGATCACGACCCGTCGCAGCTGACGCGCCCGCTGGATTACGCCCGTGCCGTCAAGACGCCTTACGAGGTCGAATGCATGGCCCTGGCCTCGGCCGCGGGCGTACGCGGTCACCGGGCCGCGGAGGCCGCTTTCCGGGCGGGCGCCACCGAATACGAGACCCACCTCCGCTATTGCCGGGCCACGGGTGCACGCGAAGAAGAACTGCCCTACAACAACATCATCGCCTTCGATACCCATGCCGCCGTACTGCACTACCAGCACCTGGACCGGCAGCGGGCACCGGCGGTGAAAGCCTTCCTGATCGACGCCGGCGCCCAGTTTGCCGGCTACAGTGCCGACATCACGCGCACCTACGCCGCCACAGACGGCGAATTCCAGGCCCTGATCACCGCGCTCGACGCGGCCCAGTTACGGCTTGCCGCACTCGTGCGCCCCGGCAGGGACTATCGCGAGATCCATCTTGCCGCTCATCGCGAGATCGCTGGCATTCTGGTCGCGCACGGCATTGTCCATTGCACGCCGGAGGCGGCGGTCGCGGATGGCCTGACCTCGGTATTCTTCCCGCACGGCATCGGCCACCTGCTTGGCCTGCAGGTGCACGACGTCGGCGGACTCATGGCGGGCCCGCAGGGCGGAACGCGGCCACGGCCGGAAGGACACCCTTATCTCCGCCTGACGCGCGATCTGGAGGCGGGTTTCGTCGTGACGATCGAACCGGGCATCTACTTCATCGAATCGCTGCTCGCGCAGGCGGCCGCAGACGTTCGCAGCCGTGCGATCGACTGGCAACGCGTCGAGGCCCTGAAACCCTTCGGTGGAATCAGGATCGAGGACAATGTGGTTGCGGGCCCGGGCGTGCCGCGCAATCTCACCCGCGAGGCGTTCGCGGCCGCGGGCTAATCAGGTGCCTGATTAGGTGCCGGGTCGGAGCTTGGCTTAGGAGACCGCGAACCTGCGACCCGGCACCCGATTGATCAGCGCTGTTTCAGCAAGTCGCGGATTTCCGTCAGCAGCACTTCCTCGCGCGGCGGGACGGCGGCGGGGGCTGGCGCCGGTGGCTTCTTCATCTTGTTGATACCCTTCAGCGCCATGAAGATCACCGCCGCGATGATCAGGAAATCGATCACCGCCTGGATGAACTGGCCGTACATGATCGCGACCGGTTCACCCGTCTTGGAATCGGTGCCGAGTACGGCGCTCAACCCCGCGAAGTCCACGCCGCCCATCAGCATGCCGATCGCCGGCATCAGGACCGCACCGACCAGCGATGACACGATCTTGCCGAAGGCGCCGCCGATGATGATGCCAACCGCCATGTCGACCACATTCCCCTTCATGGCGAATTCTTTGAATTCTTGAACGATACTCATTTCTTCACTCCTGATTTTTCTGATTGGAACTTCAATCAATCCCTGGGGTGTGGTGCAGAGTACCACGAACTCCAGACCGGATCCGCGGAAGGCCGTGGCCATTTCAATGCAAGCGGGAAGCCGGTCGCGACGACCGGCGCGGTTGGTCGGAAACGCTCAGCCCGCAGCGGCCTTGCGGCGGCGCTTCGGTTCCGCCGTGGTCTTGGCAGCTTTCTTCTTTGGCGCCGGCTTCTTCTCCGCCGCTTTCTTCTCGGCTTTCTTGCCGGCTTTCTTCGCGGCCTTCTTCGTGTCGGGCTTTTCAGGTGGCGCCGGCACCAGCACTGCATCGGCCTCGACCAGCTGCATGAAGGCCATCGGCGCCATGTCGCCGCCGCGCGGCTCCATCTTCAGGATGCGCGTGTAGCCGCCGGCGCGGGCGCGGAACCGCGGCCCGATGTCGCCGAACAGCTTTTCGACCAGCGTCGTGTCACGCAGCTGGGACATCGCGCGGCGGCGCCCGGCCAGCGAGTCGCTCTTGCCGAGCGTGATCAGCGGCTCGACGACCCGGCGCAGTTCCTTGGCCTTCGGCAGGGTCGTGCGGATCTTCTCTTCACGCAAGAGTGCAGCGGCCATGTTTCGCATCAGCGCCTTGCGATGGGAGCTGTTGCGTGAAAGCTGGCGGCCGGACAGTTGATGTCGCATCTAGTTGTTTCCTGTGCGCGGCTTCAGGCCGTGCGCAATTCGTCTTCGCGGCGCAGGGAGGCCGGCGGCCAGCCTTCGATCCGCATTCCGAGTGTCAGGCCGTGGCTCTCGAGGACTTCCTTGATCTCGGTCAGCGACTTCTTGCCGAGGTTCGGCGTGCGAAGCAGCTCGACTTCGGTGCGCTGCACCAGGTCGCCGATGTAGTGGATATTTTCGGCCTTCAGGCAGTTTGCGCTCCTGACGGTCAGCTCGAGTTCGTCGACCGGCCGCAACAGGATCGGATCCGGCAGCGGGCCCGATTCGCGGCTTGGCGACTCGCCCTGACCCTCGAGATCCACAAACACCGTCAGCTGATCCTTCAGGATGCTGCCGGCGCGCCGGATCGCCTCGTCCGGATTGATCGTGCCGTTGGTCTCTATGTCGAGGATCAACTTGTCGAGATCCGTGCGCTGCTCGACACGGGCGGACTCGATCGCATAGGTGACGCGCCGCACCGGCGAGAATGATGCGTCGAGCTGCAGCCTGCCGATCGGCCTGCTCTGCTCCTCGAATTCGAGGCGCTGGACTGCCGGCCGGTAGCCGCGGCCGCGCTCGATCTTCAAAGTCATGCCAAGCTCGATCGGCTTGGTGAGATTCGCGATGATCAGCTCGGGATTCACGATCACGACGTCATGGTCGACCTGGATGTCGCCGGCGGTGACGGGACCCGGGCCTTTCTTCTGCAGGCGCAGCTCGACCGATTCGCGGGTGTGCATCTCGATCGCGACCAGCTTGAGGTTCAGCAGGACATCGACGACGTCCTCCTGAACACCTTCGATGCTGGTGTACTCATGCAGCACGCCGTCGATCTCGACTTCGGTCACGGCGCAGCCGGGCATCGACGACAGCAGTACGCGCCTGAGCGCGTTGCCGAGCGTATGGCCAAAGCCGCGTTCGAACGGCTCGATCACGATGCGGGCCTGGCGCGCCGCGGTCTCCGTGACCTTGACAGAGCGGGGCTTGAGGAATTCCGTTGCGGAGCCTTGCATTGCCGTCACCTGTTACTTCGAGTAAAGCTCGACGACGAGATTTTCGTTGATGTCGGGCAGGATCTGATCGCGGTCCGGCAGCGCCTTCAGCGTGCCGGAAAACTTCTTGTCATCCACTTCGACCCAGTCGGGCAGGCCAACCTGGGTCGCAATCGTAAGTGCAGCCGCGATCCGCGCCTGGCTGCGGGACTTCTCGCGCACGGTGACCACGTCGCCGGCCTGGCACTGGTAAGACGGCACATTGACTGTCTCGCCATTGACCTCGATCGCCTTGTGGCCGACCAGCTGGCGTGCCTCGGCACGCGTGGCGGCGAAACCCATGCGGTAGACGACATTGTCGAGCCTCGATTCCAGGAAGCGGAGCAGGTTCTCGCCGGTCGAGCCCGACTTGCTCGCTGCCTTCGAGTAATAGTTGCGGAATTGCCGCTCCAGCACGCCGTACATGCGGCGCAGCTTCTGCTTCTCGCGCAGCTGCACGCCGTAACCGGACAGGCGCGTGCGGCGATCGCCCTTGATGCCGCCCGGCGGCACTTCGAGCTTGCACTTGCTCTCGAGCGGCTTGACGCCGCTCTTCAGGAACAGGTCTGTGCCCTCGCGGCGCGAGAGCTTGCACTTGGGACCCAGGTATCTGGCCATGATTCGGTGGACCTCAGACGCGCCGCTTTTTGGGCGGTCGGCAGCCGTTATGCGGAATCGGCGTCACATCGGCGATGCTCGTCACCTTGAGACCGCAGGCATTCAGCGCGCGGACCGCGGATTCGCGCCCCGGGCCAGGGCCCTTGACCTTGACCTCGACGGTGCGCAGGCCATGTTCCTGCGCGGCCACGCCCGCCTTCTCGGCGGCGACCTGCGCGGCGAATGGCGTGCTCTTGCGCGAGCCGCGAAAACCGGAACCGCCGGAAGTCGCCCACGCAAGCGTATTGCCCTGCCGGTCGGTGATCGTGACGATCGTGTTGTTGAACGACGCATGGACGTAAGCGATGCCTTCCGACACCTGGCGCTTCGCCTTCTTGCGCGTCTTGGCCGCAGCCGGAGCCGCGTCCTTCTTCTCTTCGGCCTTCTTCTCTTCGGCCTTCTTCTCTTCGACTTTCGTCTCTTCGGTCATCTTTTTACCTGGTCAGTCAGTGTGCCGGCGCCGGCTCAGCTCTTGGCGGGCGCGACGTTGGTCTTGATCGCTGCACGGCGCGGGCCCTTGCGCGTGCGCGCATTGGTGCGCGTGCGCTGGCCACGCACCGGGAGCCCCTTGCGGTGGCGGATGCCGCGATAGCAACCGAGATCCATCAGCCGCTTCAGGCTCATCGAGTTCTCGCGCCGCAGATCGCCTTCCACCAGGAAGCGCGAGATGTGCGTGCGCAGCATGTTGACCTCGGCCTCGGTCAGGTCGCGCACCTTTGTCTGCGGGTCGACTCCCGCAGCCGCACAGACCATCCTCGCCCGCGACGGGCCGATGCCGTAGATATGCGTCAGCCCGATTGAAACGTGCTTGTTGACGGGAATATTGATGCCGGCGATGCGCGCCATGGCTACCGACCCCTGAGCCGCGGAAAACGCGGCAGCATACGTGAAAATGCCACTTTTCTCAACCCTGGCGCTGCTTGTGGCGGGCGTCCGACGAGCAAATGACCCGCACGACGCCGCGGCGCCGGACGATCTTGCAGTTCTTGCAGATCTTCCTGACCGATGGACGAACTTTCATCTCCGACTCCCGGACGGTGCGGCCGTTTTCATCGCGGCGCCCCACCCTTGCCAAAACCACGCAGGTTGGCCTTCTTCATCAGGCCCTCGTACTGGTGCGACATCATGTGTGCATTCAGCTGAGCGACGAAATCCATGACGACCACGACGATGATCAGGAGCGACGTGCCGCCGAAGTAGAACGGAACGCGGCCGTAGGACATCAGGATTTCCGGCAACAGGCACACCAGCGTCACGTACAACGCGCCCCAGACGGTCAGTCTCGTCAGCACCTTGTCGATGTATTCGGCGGTCTGCTGGCCTGGCCGGATGCCCGGTATGAAGGCGCCGCCCTTCTTCAGGTTCTCGGCGGTCTCGCGCGAATTGAACACCAGCGCCGTGTAGAAGAAGCAGAAGAACACGATCAAGCTGCCGTAGATCAGCAGATGGAGCGGCTGGCCCCAGCCGAGTGCCGCGGCAACGCCCTGCAGCCAACGCGCACCTTCGCCGGTGCCGAAGAAACTCGCCAGTGTCGCCGGGAACAGCAGCAGCGACGAAGCGAAGATCGGCGGGATCACGCCGGACATGTTCAGCTTGAATGGCAGGTGGCTGGTCTGGCCGGCATACATGCGCCGCCCGACCTGGCGCTTCGCGTAATTGACGGGGATACGGCGCTGGCCGCTCTCGACAAATACGCAAAACGCAGTGACCGCCCCGATCAGCAGCACCAGCAGGATCGCGAATGCGGGGTTCATCTCGCCGGAACGCACCTGTTCGAGCGTGCCGCCGAGTGCCGCCGGCAGGCCGGAGATGATGCCTGACAGGATGATCATCGAGATGCCATTGCCAACGCCGCGCTCGGTGATCTGCTCGCCGAGCCACATCAGGAACATGGTGCCCGCGGTCAGCGTCGCGACGGCCGGCACGATGAATGACCAGAATCCCGGATTGATGACGACATTCTGGTTGGTAAAGGCGATCGCGGCGGCAAAGCCCTGGAAGCTCGCCAGCACGACCGTGAAGTATCGAGTCCATTGAGTGATCTTGCGGCGCCCCGACTCGCCTTCCTTCTTGATCGCGGCCATCGACGGCACGACAACCGCCATCATCTGCAGGATGATCGACGCCGAGATGTAGGGCATGACGCCCATTGCGAAGATCGACAGACGCGACAGCGCGCCGCCGGAGAACATGTTGAACAGCCCGAGGATCGTGCCTTCCTGGCGATCGAACAGCCGCGCCAGCGCCACCGGATCGATGCCGGGCACCGGTACGAAGGTGCCGATGCGGTAGACGACCAGTGCGCCCAGCATGAACAGCAGGCGATGGCGCATCTCGGTGTAGCGAGTAACGTCACCGAGCGCGAGTGCTGCATTGCCTGCCGTAGTTGCCATCGTGTTCTGCTGCCCGCCGCCAGGCCGGTCAGGCCGCGGCACCCTCTTCGATCTTGCCGCCGGCCTGCTCGATCGCCGCGCGCGCACCCTTGGTCGCACGCACCGCAGGGCCGCGCAGCGTCACCGCGCGGCTAATCGAACCTGAGAGGATGACCTTTGCTTTCTCCGTCTGCAGGGGAACGACGCTCGCGGCAATCAGCGCCGCGAGGTCGATGACGTCGGCCTTTACCTTCGTAAGGTCGGTCAGCGTGACCTCGGCCCGGGTTGCGTGCATGGCCGAACGGAAGCCCACCTTTGGCAGACGTCGCTGCAGCGGCACCTGGCCGCCTTCAAAGCCGACCTTGTGATAGCCGCCCTTGCGTGCCTTCTGGCCCTTGCCGCCCTTGCCGCAGGTCTTGCCCTGGCCGGCGGATGCGCCGCGCCCGACGCGCAGACGCGGCTTCCTGCTGCCTTCCGCGGGCTTCAGATTGTTCAGTCGCATCTCGTCGCTCCTCCAGTCGTCACGCCCGCTCGACGCCCAGCAGATGCTGGGCCGTGCGGATCATCCCGCGCACCTCGCGCGTATCGGGAACCACGCGCGAATCGCGGATCCGCCGCAGCCCGAGCCCGTACACCGAGGCGCGGATGTTCTGTAATTGCCCGTGCACACTGCCTTTCAGCGTGACCTTCAGCTGTTCCTTGCTCATTGTGCTCCGCCCATGATCTCGTCGAGGGTCTTGCCGCGCTTTGCCGCGATGCGATCCGGCGCGGTCATGCGCGAGAAGGCATCGAATGTTGCACGCACAACATTGATCGGATTGCGCGAGCCGTAGCACTTCGCCAGCACGTTCCGCACACCCGCGCATTCAAACACCGCGCGCATGCCGCCACCGGCGATCACTCCGGTGCCGTCCGACGCCGGTTGCATGTAGACGCGCGTCGTGCCGTGCCGCCCCTGCAGGGCGTAATGCAGCGTGGCGCTGCGCAGCGGAATCGTCGTCATGTTCTTGCGCGCCTGCTGCATCGCCTTCGCGATCGCAGTCGGCACTTCGCGCGCCTTGCCGTAGCCGAAACCGACCTTTCCGGCGCCATCGCCGACCACGGTCAGCGCGGTGAATCCGAACTGCCGGCCGCCCTTGACAACCTTGGCTGTACGGTTGACCGCGATCAGCTTTTCGACCAGGTCGTCGCCGGATGAGGATCTTTCCACTCGTGCCATTACGTTTCCCCCGGAATCAGAACTTGAGGCCGGCCTCGCGGGCCGCCTCGGCGAGCGCTTTCAGGCGCCCGTGATACTTGAAGCCGGAGCGGTCGAACGCCACCGACGTGATGCCGGCCGCCTTGGCGCGCTCGGCGATTGCACGGCCGACCGCGGCCGCCGCGACCGCGTTGCCCGTACCCTTCAGGTCTTTGGCAACGTCTTCCTGCACAGTCGAGGCGATCGCCAGTACGCGCGCGCCGTCGGCGGTCGTTACCTGCGCGTAAATGTGCTGTGGTGTGCGGTGCACCGTCAGGCGCGCGGTGCCGATTTCGCGGATCTTCGCCCGACCGCGTGTCGCGCGCCGCAGGCGCCGATCCTTTTTTGTCAGTTGTGCCATGGCCTTACTTCTTCTTGCCTTCCTTCATGACGATCCGCTCGCCGGCATGCCGCACGCCCTTGCCCTTGTACGGTTCGGGCGACCGGTAGCCGCGGATCTCGGCCGCGACCTGGCCTACTTTCTGGCGGTCGATGCCCTTGATGACAATTTCGGTCTGGCTCGGCGTCTCGATCGTGATGCCATCCGGCACCGCGTAACTGACCGGGTGCGAGAATCCGAGCGTCAGGTTCAGGTTCTTGCCCTGCACCACCGCGCGGTAACCGACTCCGACCAGTTCGAGCTTGCGCTCGAAACCCTTTGTAACGCCCGCCACCATGTTTGCCAGATTGGCGCGCGTCGCACCGGCGGTCGCGATCCGCTGCGGCGCATCCTTCGACTCGGCGACCGCCACCAGCAGCTGCTGCTCCTTCTGCGCAATCGTGATGCCGCGCTCGAGACGCATTGTCAGCGCTCCCTTGGCGCCCTTGATGGTCACGGCATCAGCCGCAAGCGTCGCACTGACGCCTTTCGGCAGGTCCACCGGCAACTTGGCAATTCTGGACATGATCCGGGCTCCTCAAGCCACCAGGCACAACACTTCGCCGCCCTGACCGGCACGGCGCGCCTCGCGGTCGGTCATGACGCCGGCAGGCGTCGAAATGATCGCGATACCGAGCCCGCCCAGCACTTTTGGCAATTCATCCTTCGAGCGATACAGCCGCAGCCCCGGCCGTGAAACCCGCTCGAGGCGCTCGATCACCGGCCGGCCAGCGTGATACTTGAGCGCGATGGTCAGTATTGACTTGCCGCCGTCCTTGCGGACCGCGAAATCGCCGATATATCCCTCGTCCTTCAATACGCGGACGATCGCCAGCTTGACGCGCGAGGATTGCACCGAGACTTCCGCTCTTCCGGCGCCCTGGCCGTTGCGGATGCGGGTCAGCAGGTCTGAAATCGGGTCGGTCATGCTCATTGCATTTGGCTCCTCACCAGCTCGCCTTGCGAAGGCCGGGCACGTCGCCGCGCATCGTCGCCTCGCGCAGCTTGACGCGACCGAGACCGAACTTCCGGTAGTTGCCGCGGGAGCGCCCGGTGATCGCACACCGATTGCGCTTGCGCGAGGGGCTCGAGTCGCGCGGCAGCTTCTGCAGCGCCTCGATCGCGGCCATGCGGTCTTCCTGCGCTGCCTTGGGGTCGCGGATCTGCTCCTTGATCTGCGCGCGCCTGGCGGCGTACTTCTTCACCACTTTCGCGCGGCGCTTCTCGCGCTCGATCATGTTGGTCTTGGCCATCGGTCACTTCCTGAATGGAAAATTGAACGCTTCGAGCAATGCCCGGCCCGATTTGTCATTGCGCGCATTGGTCGTGATCGTGATGTCCATGCCGCGCAACTGGTCAATCTGGTCGTACGCGATCTCGGGAAAGATGATCTGTTCCTTGACCCCGAAGCTGTAGTTGCCGCGGCCGTCAAATGAACGCGGGTTGACGCCGCGAAAATCGCGGATGCGTGGCATCGCGACATTGATCAGGCGATCCAGGAACTCGTACATGCGCGCGCCACGCAATGTCACCATGCAGCCGACCGCCAGTCCTTCGCGAATCTTGAATGTTGCGACGGACTTGCGCGACTTGCGCACCGCCGGTTTCTGCCCGGTGATGCGCGCGAGATCGGCGGTCGCCGCATCCATGACTTTCTTGTCGGCAACCGCTTCGCCGACACCCATGTTGACGGTGATCTTCGTCAGGCGCGGCACCTGCATGTCGTTCTTCAGCCCGAGATCCTGGCGGAGCTTCGGCATCACGACCTCGCGGTAATGCTTGTGCAGTCTTGCTGTTGCAGCCATCTCTGCGCTCTCCACTCTCAGGAATCCACGACTTCGCCGTTGGACTTGAAGTAACGAACCTTGCGTCCGTCCTCAAGCGACTTGCGGCCGACCCGATCGGCCTTCTTGGTGGCCGGATTCCACAGCGCCACGTTTGACAGGTGCAGCGGGGCTTCTTTCTGGATGATCGCGCCGGTCACGCCTTTCGCCGGATTCGGGCGCTGGTGCTTCTTGACCATGTTGACGTTCTCGACGAGCACGCGGCTGCCGTCCAGGATGTTGACCACGGTTCCGGTACGGCCCTTGTCGCGCCCGGTTGTTACGACGACGGTGTCGCCCTTACGTATCTTCTGCATCGTCCTTCCTCCGCCGTCAGAGAACTTCCGGCGCGAGCGAAATGATCTTCATGAACTGCACATTGCGCAGCTCGCGCGTCACCGGCCCGAAAATCCGGGTGCCAATCGGCTCGAGTTTGGGCGTCAGCAGCACGGCCGCATTGCCATCAAAGCGGATCAGGGACCCGTCCCCGCGGCGCACGCCGCGACGCGTGCGCACCACGACCGCGTCGTAAACCTCGCCCTTCTTGACCTTGCCACGCGGGATCGCGTCCTTGACGCTGACCTTGATCACGTCGCCGACTCCGGCGTAACGGCGCCGGGTTCCGCCCATGACCTTGATGCACATGAGTTCGCGGGCGCCGGAATTGTCCGCCGCCACCAGGCGAGTTCTGAGCTGGATCATGGTCCTGGCCTCCGGTCACTCATTTGCCGGCGCGCGTTCGATGACGCGCACCAGACGCCATGCCTTGCGCCGCGACAACGGGCGGCATTCGGCAATGGACACCGTGTCGCCCGCGCGGCACTCATTGTTCTCGTCGTGCGCAAGCAGCTTGGTCGTGCGCCGCACGTACTTGCCGTAAGTCGGGTGCTTCACCAGCCGCTCGACCGAGACGGAAATCGTCTTGTTCATCTTGTTGCTGACGACGGTGCCGGTCAGCATACGCGCCAACTTTTCCGACACCGGAGCCTCAGTCACGCTAGCCATCACGCCTTACTCCCGGCGGCAGTGCCGCGCCCGAGCTCTTTCAGTACGGTCTTGACCCTTGCGATGTTCTTCTTGACCTTGCCGTGCTGGTCCGGCCGCGCCGGCTGCCCGCTTGCGGCAGCCATACGCAGGTTGAACTGCTCACGGCGCAGCGCGATCAGTTCCTCGCGCAGTTGCACCGCGCTCTTGCTGCGCAAATCCTTGATGCTCATCAACGCACCTGCCGCTTGACGAAGGCGGTTGCGACCGAAAGCTTGGCCGCCGCCAGCCTGAATGCCTCGCGCGCCTCAACTTCCGGCACGCCCTCAATCTCGAACAGCACCTTGCCCGGCGTCACCTTCGCAACCCAGTACTCGACGTTGCCCTTGCCGCTGCCCATGCGGACCTCGAGCGGCTTCTTGGTGATCGGCACATCGGGGAAAACGCGGATCCAGATCTTGCCGCCGCGCTTGACGTAGCGCGTCATCGCTCGGCGCGCCGCCTCGATCTCGCGCGCAGTCATGCGCGAGCGGTCCATCGTCTTCAGCCCGTAATCGCCGAACGCGACCGAGCTGCCCCGCGCCGCCATGCCGGAAAGGTTCCCCTTGAACATCTTGCGGTACTTGGTCCGCTTGGGCTGCATCATGTCCGGTCGTCCTTGTCGTTCAGCCGGCCGCCGGCTCGGGGGCTGGCTGCTTTTCCTGGGTCTCGATTACTTCGGCCTCGGCCTCCTCGCGATCGAATACCTCACCCTTGAAGACCCAGACCTTCACGCCGATCACGCCGTAGGTCGTACGCGCCTCGGCAAGCCCGTAGTCGATCTCGGCGCGGAACGTGTGCAGCGGGATGCGGCCCTCGCGCGTCCATTCCGACCGGGAAATCTCAGCGCCATTCAGACGCCCAGCCACGCGCACCTTCACGCCCAGAGCGCCGCTTCGCATCGTATTGGTCACCGCGCGCTTCATCGCGCGCCGGAACATCACGCGCTTCTCGATCTGCTGCGCGATGCTCTCGGCGACAAGCTGCGCGTCGAGTTCGGGCTTCCTGATCTCGGCGATGTTCAGCCGTACGTCCTGCACCGCCATGTTCATCAGCTTCGCCACTTCGACCCGGAGTTTCTCGATGTCCTCGCCCTTGCGGCCGATCACGACGCCCGGTCGCGCCGTATGGATAGTGATGTTCGCCTTGCGCGCCGCACGCTCGATGTGGATGCGGCTGACCGAGGCGTCGGCGAGCTTCTTCCTCAGGAACTCGCGCACCCTCCAGTCCGAGAGGATGTGCGCCGGGAAACTCTTGGTATCCGCATACCAGCGCGACGACCAGTCGCGCGTGATGCCGAGGCGGATACCGATCGGGTTGACCTTCTGTCCCATTTGCTGCTCCGTTCGCCCGCTTCTTACCGGGCCTTGTCGGCCACGGTCACCTTGATGTGGGAGAGCCGCTTGACGATGCGGTTGCCACGGCCTTTCGCCCGCGCGTGGAAGCGCTTCGCCACCGGCGCCGCGTCCACCTCGATGCGGGAGATCTTCAGTTCATCGATGTCCGCGCCGAGATTCTGCTCGGCATTTGCGATCGCCGACTCGAGAACCTTGCGCACGATGCGCGCGCCCTTCTTCGGCGTGTACGCGAGCACGGCGAGCGCCTGCCCGACCTGCTGGCCACGCACCATGTCGGCCACGAGCCGGCATTTCTGCGGTGAGATGCGCGCGTGGCGCAGAATGGCTGACACCTGCATCGCATTACTCCGGAGTCGTCTCGACTTTCTTGGCCGACGAGTGACTCTTGAAAATCCGCGTCGGAGCGAATTCGCCGAGCTTGTGGCCGACCATGTTCTCGGTCACGAGCAGGGGCACGTGCTGTCGACCGTTGTGCACGGCGATCGTCAGCCCGACCATGTCCGGCAGGATCATCGAACGCCGCGACCAGGTCTTGATCGGCCGGCGGTCGTTCTTTTCGCGGGCCACCTGCACCTTCTTGGCGAGGTGCAGATCGACGAATGGGCCCTTCCTCAGGGAACGCGGCATTTCTCTCAGGCTCCTTTCTTGCGCCGGCGCACGATGAACGCATCGGTACGCTTGTTGTTGCGCGTCTTCTTGCCCTTCGTGTGCAAGCCCCACGGGGACACCGGGTGCGGGTTGCCCTGCCCCGAGCGGCCTTCACCGCCACCGTGCGGATGGTCGACCGGGTTCATCACCACGCCGCGCACGGTCGGACGGATACCGCGCCAGCGCTTCGCGCCGGCCTTGCCGAACACACGCAGGTTGTGCTCGTCATTGCCGATCTCGCCGATCGTCGCGCGGCAATCCACGCTGACGGTGCGGGTCTCGCCGGACTTCAGGCGCAGGATCGCATTCGCGCCCTCGCGGCCCGAGTACGATGCGGAACTGCCGGCGGCACGCGCGATCTGGCCGCCCTTGCCGGGCTTCAACTCGACGTTGTGCACCAGCGAGCCCACGGGTATGTGCCGCAACGGCATCGCGTTGCCGGCGCGGATCGGCGAATCGGCGCCGGACTGCAGCTCGTCGCCCGTGGCCACGCCTTTCGGCGCGAGGATGTAGCGGCGCTCGCCATCCTTGTAGAGCAGCAGCGCGATGTAGGACGAGCGGTTCGGGTCGTACTCGAGCCGCTCGACCTTCGCGGTGATGCCGTCCTTGTCCCGACGGAAGTCGATCATCCGGTAGTTGTGCTTGTGGCCCGAGCCCTTGTGGCGCGTGGTCATGCGCCCGGCATTGTTGCGGCCGCCGGTGGACTTGTGGCCGGCGACCAGCGAGCGCACCGGTGCGCCACGGTGCAGCGTCGAGCGGTCGGGGCGCAGCTGGAAGCGCGTTCCCGGCGAAGTCGGCTTGAGTTTCTTCAGTGGCATGATCTGGTCCTGTCCCTGCTCAGGCGCGCTCAGCGCCGGCCATCTCGATTGTCTGACCCTCGGCCAGACGCACGTAGGCTTTCTTCCAGTCCGAGCGCCGGCCAAGGGAACGCCCGAATTTCTTGCTCTTGCCCGCCTGATTGACGACCCGCACCTTGTCGACCTTGACCTCGAACATGAATTCGACGGCGGCGCGGATCTCCGGCTTGGTCGCGTCCGTGCGAACCCGGAACACATACTGGTTTCCGAGCTCCGCGATGCGCGCGCTCTTCTCCGAGACGTGCGGCGCGATCAATACGTTGATGAGCCGCTCCTTCGAGATCGCACTCATGCCAGCCTCTCCTCGAGCATGCGCAGCGCGCCGACGGTCGCGAGCACCTTCGGGTAGCGCGCCAGGCTCATCGGATCGAGGCTCGCGACCGGCAATACATCCACGCCCACCAGGTTGCGGGACGCGAGATGCAGCTTCTCGTCATAGGCCTCGATCAGGATCAGCACATTCTCTAGACCGAGTTCGGCAAGCTTGCCAACCAGCATCTTCGTCTTCGGCGCATCGAGTTCGAGCGCGCCGGTCACCAGCAGACGCTGTTGCCGCACCAGTTCCGACAGCATCGAGCGGATCGCGCCGCGGTACATCTTGCGATTGACCTTTTGCGCGTAGCTTCTGGGCTTGGCAGCAAATGCGCGGCCGCCGCCGACCCAGATGGGGCTCCTGATCGAGCCAGCGCGGGCGCTGCCCGTGCCCTTCTGCGCCCACGGCTTCTTGCCGCCGCCGCGCACTTCGGCCTTGGTCTTCTGGGCCTTGGTGCCGGAGCGGCCCGCGGCCGCGTAGGCTGTCAGCACCTGATGGATCAGCGGCTCGTTGAATTCACGGCCGAAGGTCGCATCGCTGACATCGATTTCGGAGCCGGATGCCCCGCCATTCACCAGCTTCAACTTCATTGCCAGTGTCCCTCGGTCACTTCTTCGTTGCGGCCACGAACTTGCGGCGCTTGCCGGCCGCGGCCTTGACCGACGGCCGCACCACGACGCGCCCGCCCGGGGCTCCCGGCACCGATCCGCTGACCAGCAGCAGATTGCGCTCCAGGTCAACCTGGACGACCTTCAAGTTCTCTTCCGTGCGGCGTACGCCACCCATGCGGCCCGCCATGCGCTTGCCGGGGAACACGCGGCCCGGGGTCTGGCGCTGGCCGATCGAACCTGGCGAGCGGTGCACGACCGACGCGCCGTGACTCGCGTAACCACCGGCGAAACCGTGCCGCTTCATGACACCGGCATAGCCCTTGCCGATCGTCGCGCCCGTCACGTCGACGACCTGGCCGGCCTCGAACATGTCGACCTTGAGTTCGGCGCCGGATTTCAGTTCCGCACCTTCGCCTTCGGCGAGGCGGAATTCGATCAGGCCCTCGCCCGGCAGCACGCCGGGCTTGGCGTAGTGACCGGCGGCAGGCTTTGTCAGGCGGGAAGCGCGGCGGCTGCCGACAGTCACCTGGACGGCGCGATAGCCATCGCGGCTTGCGTCCTTGACCTGCACCACGCGGTTCGGCAGCACCTCGATGACCGTCACCGACTGGGCGTCGCCCGCGTCAGTGAACACCCGAGTCATGCCGGCCTTCCGGCCGACCAGACCTATGGTCATGATTTATATCCTTTTTTACACTGCGTCGGCTGCAATTGGCCGGCGCTGTCCCAACTCGTCCAAACGGGCCAAACCCGGCCCCGAAAAAAGCCGCCTAGTATAGCCGCCCCGCGGTTCAGTTCAACTTGATCTGCACGTCCACCCCGGCCGGCAATTCGAGCCGCATCAGTGCGTCGACTGTCTTGTCGGTCGGGTTGACGATGTCCATCAGGCGCTTGTGGGTGCGGATCTCGTATTGATCGCGCGCGTCCTTGTCGCCATGCGGCGCGACCAGCACCGTGAAACGCTCGATCTTGGTCGGCAATGGCACCGGGCCACGAACGGTCGCCCCCGTGCGGCGCGCGGTCTCGACGATCTCGCGTGCCGAGGTGTCGATCAGCTTGTGATCGAATGCCTTCAGGCGAATCCGGATGTTCTGGCTGGTTGCCATCGCTGCACCTTTACTTCAATACTTTCGACACGACGCCGGCGCCGACGGTGCGGCCGCCCTCGCGAATCGCGAAGCGCAGGCCCTCCTCCATCGCGATCGGCGCAATCAATTCCACCACCATC
>Ga0209798_10000016_pt1 | contig 117146 bp, 101 predicted proteins | sample DOMMetBare3Fresh_FD_187475 | JGI IMG/M metagenome (GOLD analysis project Ga0209798, IMG submission 187475) | Wetland sediment microbial communities from St. Louis River estuary, USA, under dissolved organic matter induced mercury methylation -... | ecosystem: Environmental > Aquatic >...
CTGTTTACGTTATTTTTGTCGGCCTCGGCCTTCTCGCAGGCCAAATTGCGCATAGCGATGGATACCGACGCCGATAATAAGGCGGATTTTACAGTATTTCGCCCCAGCAATAATGTCTGGTATATCGCCAAGAGCGGCGGCGGCTTCACTTTTACTCAATTCGGACTTGCGAGCGAAGATATTATGGCGCCGGGTGATTTCGATGGCGACGGAAAAGGTGATATCTCGGTTTGGCGTGACACGACTGGAGCATGGTACCGGTTCAACAGCTCAAACGGGACCTTTGTAGCAACTTCTTGGGGCTCATCGGGGGATGAACCGGTTGGTCGAGACTACGACGGTGATGGCAAAACGGATTTGGCAGTTGTCCGCCGAACCGGTGGTACTATGATTTGGTACGTATTGAGTAGTCTTAATGGCAGTTTTCAGGCTGCGCCATTTGGTTTATCCACTGATTATTCGGCGCCTGGCGATTATGACGGTGACGGTAAATTCGATCTTGCGGTACAACGGCCCGGTGCGACTTTAGCCAGCCAGTCCACGTTTTACGTGCAAAGGAGCACAGCGGGCTTGCTCGTCACAAATTGGGGGTTGGGTAACGATCTTGTTGTACCCGGCGATTATGACGGAGACGGAAAAACCGACGTCGCGGTGGTTCGGGAGGGCACGACGGCAACATCCAGCCTTGTCTGGTATATACAAAAAAGTACTGATGGCGGTCTGATCGCGGTTTCATTTGGTACTACCGGTACGGATCTGAATACACAAAATGATTATGATGGCGACGGCAAGACGGATATTTCGATTTGGCGCAACACCACTGGCCAGTTCTGGATATTACGTAGCACCGACGGTGTCATTCAAGCCACGTCATGGGGATCCTCAGACGATTATCCTGTCGCAAGTTACGATACCCATTAATTTCGCGTAATCATTGAAAAATGGAAATGGTTGAGGGCTTACAGTCTTCAACCATTTTTGTTTATCGAGCAGGTTTGTAGTAGTTTTTCATTATTGCGATGACTGACCTGAACAAAACGATCAACACGGTATTTCCACAAAAGTCTGTTGTCATTATTGGCGATCTCGTAGCGGATCAGTTTTTAAATGGCACGATCTCGCGTGTGTCGCGCGAGGCGCCCGTTTTCATCCTTCGACACGATGCTACCGAGACGCTGCCGGGTGCCGCGGCTAACGCGGCCGTCAATGTGGCGTCGCTTGGTGGTAAACCGATTTTAATCGGTGTAACCGGCCAAGACCCCAACGGCGAACTTCTCATCGACAACCTTTCGGAACTCGGGGTCGATTGCGGCCGAGTTGTTTCCGACGCGGAATTTTCAACTACCACCAAGGTGCGCGTCCTCGCGGGCCAGCATTATGCGGCTAGGCAGCAAGTGATAAGGATCGATTACGAAAATTCTACAGCCATCTCCGCGATCTCAAAGGAGTCTTTGAGGCGAAATCTTGCCGACACGGCTGATTTTGCCGATGCGATAATAATTTCGGACTACAATTATGGTGTTGTATTTCCCGAGATCGTCGATGATGCACGTGCCATCTCACGCAGACGCGGCATACCGTTGGTAGTGGATTCGCGGTTCAGGCTTACTGAGCTGACCGACGCCACAACCGCCACGCCCAATCGTGAAGAGGTCGAACATATCCTCGGTAAGAATTTTAGTGCTGATGATTGTTCGCGGCTACGAGAAAAACAGGGTTATGAGGTGCTGCTGGTAACAAACGGCAATCAGGGAATGTTGCTTTTTGAGAGGGACCGGCCGCCGCTAAATATCAGTGCTATTGGCTCAACAGAGCCCGTGGACGTCACAGGCGCGGGTGACACGGTAATTGCTGCATATGCCTTGGGACTGGCGTCGGGACTCGCCTTCGCTGACGCAGCGGATATTGCAAATCACGCCGGCGGCATTGTCGTTATGAAGAAAGGAACGGCCTGCGTCTCCCCGGACGAGTTGATCGAGTCACTGAAAAATTCACCAATCTCGTTTGTTTCAAAACACGCTGAATAGACCACCTATGTCCGACAATCTTGCTCCAATAATCGATCGCTCGACGCTCATCCGCGAGGTTGCGCGTCACAGAGCGGCCGGAGCAAAGATCGTCCTTGCCAATGGCTGTTTCGACCTATTTCATGTCGGGCATGTCCGTTATCTTTCTGGAGCAAAAGCCCTCGGCGATATCCTGGTGGTCGGTATAAATTCAGACAGGCAGGCGCGGATGCTCAAAGGCGAAGGTCGACCTTTTATGCCGGAAAATGAACGAGCTGAGGTTGTGTCTGCAGTGCGTTGTGTCGATCTTGTCACAATATTTGATGAGCCGACGGTCGAGGACTTGATTCGAGCGATTCGTCCCGATTTCCATGCAAAAGGAACTGACTATACGACCGAGACTGTGCCAGAGCGAGACGTTGTTCGCGAATGCGGCGGTACTGTCGCCATTGTCGGGGACCCAAAAGATCATTCATCCACGGTTCTGATAAATTCAATCGGCCGCGGCGCAAGACTGTGAGCAGGCGTTTCGCCGAGTCTGAATCGTGATAACTATTCCATGTGGCTCGCACGCACAAAAAACGATCTGATCATCGAGGTTTGGGAAAAGCTCGATTGTGAGAATGTCGGAGCGTCCGAAATCGAATCGATCGAAACGGTCGTAGCCGACCAATACGGCAAATCGGCTGTCGATTCGCCCATGATTGTCGCTCGTCTGCTCGCGGATGAAGGGGCCGAACTTCGTCATTCCGAGATAATGGAGCTGTATGTTGAGCGTGCATCCGACCGGCCGTACGATGCCGCTTTGCGAAATGTGCTGCAGATGGACAATCTAAGCAGCACGGCGAAGTCGATAAAAAGTCTTGAAAACCTGCGGCGAAAATACCAGACTGATAATGACCGAGAAGGCATTCGGCTTGTTCGCGAGACTGCACTTCGCGGTAAGAAGATCGCGACGGAGATATCTGAGCGAACAAATGTCGATGCGGTGACGCGAAAGCTAAACGCTGAGATCGCGGAGTGGTTTACCATATGGCTGCAATCACCCGACGTCTTCGATAACTGGGTCGCCCTGCGGCAACAGTCGTCCGAATTCCTTGATACATTCGGACAAATTCGAAAGCCCTAAACACTCAAAATGCGACGCTTTTATGATCCTTCTATAAAATCTCCCGGCGAAACTGTTTCGTTAAATGCTGACGAAACAAGGCACCTGCGTGATGTTTTGCGGCTGCGAGTAGCCGACGAAGTGTCTGTCTTTGATGGCTGCGGCGGTGAATATCGATGTTCGATCGTCACAATTAACAAGAAGAGCGCGGATCTCGCCGTTATCGAAAAGACGATACCCGCGTCGCCGGAATCAATGCTTGAGATCACGGTCGCTTCGACGGTTCTAAATGGTGAAAAGCATGATCTGATCATTCAGAAAGCTGTCGAATTGGGCGTCTCAACCCTCGTCCCGCTTCATACGATTCGCTGTGACGTCCAGCTTAGAGATGCCGCAAAGCGCATGGAACGCTGGCAACGTATTGCTCTCGAGGCCACAAAACAATCTGGCCGGGCGCGGATCATGGAGATCGCCGAACCCGCCAAATTCGATAAATTCATTTTGAGCACGGAGAGTAGCAATACGGTATTGTTTTCAGAGAGAGACGGCGGCTCATTTTCGGATCTAAAAGCCGACAAAAAAATAACCGCCTTGTTCGGACCGAAGGGCGGTTGGGACGATTCTGAATTGGAAGCGGCCAGATCAAACGGCATTAATATCGTGACGCTCGGCGGCCGCATCTTGCGCGCCGAAACCGCGTCTATCGCTATCACGGCGATACTTCAGCACCGTTTTGGCGACCTCAACTGACTCTAAAATACCGGCGACGGCTTTGGCCGGTAATAGGCGTCGCCTCGCTGCTTCATCTTCGCTTTGGCTCCAAGTTTGTCAATAAACTTCAGAAGATTGTCCTTGTTATCGAACCTGAAACTCGCGGTACCCTTAGCCTCGATATCCGGATCGTCGAAAGTCATATTGGCGTATTTCGTGCTTTTATTCATCAGGCTCGCCAAACCAGCACCCGGCAGCGGAATGTGGCTGATCACCTTGCCCGACTGAGGTACGCTTTCCTTTGAGTCAGGATAGATCACGATCAGCGAGTCGTACGGGATCGAAAACATCTCTCGCCCGTCTTGGCGGTTAAATACAAGACGCGAATTAGCGTCATCAAATTTGAGCGTGCCTTTTTCCTTGCCGCTCGCCCCAAAAATGCCGCCTTCGTAACGCGCGGCATATGAATCAGGAGTGTTCGTAACCGTTGGCGTCCGGTCAACGGGCCGCGGCTGTGCGTAGATCATTCCCGCCTGAAGGCATGACGCAAAAGCAATAAATAATACCTTTTTCATAAATTTGTACAACGATTTCGTTAAATTAAATAATGGCTCGTCGGTGACTGATTAATAGACGTAAATAGCGGACGGAAGGTTGTCATTTTGCGGCTGACAAATTCTTTGTGCCTGACTGCTGCGAAAGACGCTCCTCGGCGATCCTCACATATTCCTCAGAAATTTCCGAACCTAACCATTGCCGCTCCAGAAGTTGCGCAACTTTCGCGGTCGTGCCGCTTCCCATAAAACAGTCATAAACCAGATCGCCCGGATCAGTCCAGGTTAGGATTTGATCCTCGACGAGTTTCTCGGGAAATATCGCCGGGTGCTTAAACGCGATCTTATCCTTCGACGACGATGTGCCAACGTTGTAAAAAAAGATATTGTTGACCTTACGCTCTTTCGGCGCGACGTGGTCGTGAGCAAGATCGTTGCGTCCGACCTTTGTAATGCGAAACGACTTGAACGCTTTCTCCTGTCGAATCGGCTGTGTGATCGGATTAAAAGTCGTCGGCTGGCCCTTACTGAAACAGAACATATACTCGAAACACTGCCGATATCGTTTACCGCAATCACTCGGTATCGGATTGTTTTTGGCGTAGATCATCGTGTCATGAACCTTGAATCCAGCCTCCTGAAACGTGATCGCGTGCCGAAAGCTCGTCAACGTTTCGTCGCCGTTCAATGTTCTGTCTCCAACGACCCAGATCACCACGCCGCCCGGTTTTGTCTTTTGATAAAGCATCGCCGCGATCTGTTCGACCGGAAAGTGGTAACCGTTGTAATCGCGCAGATCATCGTATGGCGGGCTCGTGATCGTCATATCAATGAGATCATCGGGCATTCGATCTAACGTGTCGATACAGTTTTCGTGGTATATTTTGCCGAATTGCATATCTACAGCGGCCATTTCTCTAAAAAGTCCGCGAGAAACGCTTTCTCCGGTTTTTCCATTTCGCTTTCGAGAAACTCGCGAAATTGTTCCTGTTCGCTAATGTAATCTTCTTCGCTTATCTGTCCGGCAAAATATACTACACGTAGCCATACGAGATAGGTATTAAGCGTGTCGATCTGGTTGTACTCGACGATCTTTGTCAGATCTCCGCCGAGCCACAGGTCGGTGACCTGGTCGCCTTTGACATCTATCTTACCCGGAAATCCACAGAGTTTCGCCAGTTCGTCGAGCTTGGGCATCATCGCCCCGCCCGAGAACCGTTTGATGAGATCCAAATGGGCCTCGCTATTGCGGGCGTCAAAGTAGTCTGGGCCTTCCCACGGCTTGTTTGGCCGCTGATTAAAGGCCGGTGCCGTGACCTCGTTTATGATGCCACGCTGGATCAAAACCTGCAGATCCGACTCGGCCGAATTATAGCCGACAAGTTGAGGCCGGCGGTCCCCAACAATATAAAGAAACCGTTCGATTATCGCCGCCTCGTCCACACTGTCAGATTCGAGCGGCAACTTGGGCAACGAGTTGAGCGAAAATTCGGTTACGCGTTCGCGGTCACGGTTAAAGTGTGATTTTCGAGACAAAAACGCAATCGACACGACCCGTGAAAACATGTATTTCAAGAATGGTCGAGGATTTTCAACTTCTTTATATTGCGGCGAGTGTTCCCACAATACCTGCATTGCCTCAAGCTCGGTTGTCTCGTCCGGAAGGTCGAAGAGGCGTTTGCCTCCCGCGGCATCAGGTACCCACTCAAGATCGTAAAAAAGCGAAAGTTCTGGGATCGGATTTTTAAGCATGAATCGGAGAATCCTGAAAGCTGAGTTTAACACAGAGAAAATGGATCATAAAAAGTCACGCAACCGGCTGATAAGAACTGCCTGATATAAGTTCTACATAATGTTAACTCTGCAGGGTTGATCCGGCCGTCTGACCAACCATACCGTTGATTAATGGCCGATTTCGTGTGGAAAATGGATTACAATCATCACCTCGGAGTATGTAAGTTGTTATCGAATAAAGGCTTGTTGTTTTATGGCACAGTGGTTGCTGGGTAGTATAGTGCAAAAACAAAACGGTCTAAACCGACAGTGGAGGGTTTTAGATCAATCTAAGGGGAGATTTTATATGTTAAAAAAATACTTTACGTCATTATTGATGGTCACAATGTTGGGAATTATGGTGCCTGTGGCATCGACGACAGCAATCGGACAAACACGATACTACAACAGTCGTACACGGACCTATACGACCTATAAGCGACCAAATGTCTATCGGCGTCACCGTAGGGCGTTCAACGTCGGTATCGGAACGGGTGTCGGAATGCTCGTTGGCGGTTTAGTCGGCGGTAAGAAAGGCTTGGTAATAGGCGGTTTAGCAGGTGCCGGCGGCGGAGCACTGTTTACGCATAAACAACGCCCGAAGAATTACACTCGCCGAACCGTCGTCAGACGTACTTACCGCAATTATTAATCTAATCGCGGATCAGTAAAATGATCAAAAGCCCCGCTCGCCTTAATGGCTTGCGGGGCTTTTTGATATCAGACAAACTGCAGATGCCTAAAAAACGTAGGTGTTTGCCTGGATCATCGTCTCCGCGATACGCTGGCGAGCGGCGATCGTATTGATGGGCGAATTGTTCTTGGTGAACCGTTTTAAAGCAACCAGCAAAGTGCGGCCCTCGTCACCCTCGGCAATCGCGGCGATGGTATTCTTAGCAGCAGAGTCGATTCGCTGGATAGCATCATTGCAATAAACCGAAGCCATATCAACATATCGTCCGGCCGCCTCATCGCCGTTCTTCTCGGCAATCTTTTTAGCACGCAGGATCGCCGTTTCCATCTGATATGCGTCCATAATGATGTCGGCGCAATTTATGAGAACCTCTTGCTGATCGGCGAGGCCCGTCATGTATTTCTGAGCCGCAGTTCCGAGTACCATAAGCGCTATCTTCTTTGCGTTTTGCGCTAATTTTGTTTCCGCAGCGAGTATGCCCGAGTCTTCGTCAAACGACATCTGCGGATTGAGAATCTCGTCCTGCAGAGCCTTTGCCGCCTGCAGTAGACCGAGCTTGCCCTTCATCGCCCGTTTCATCAACTGCCCGGGAATGAGCATTCGGTTGATCTCGTTCGTGCCCTCAAAGATACGGTTGATACGCGAATCGCGATACGCTCTTTCGGCCGGATAATCTGCCGAATAGCCGTAACCGCCGTAAATCTGCACCATTTCATCGACAACATAATCAAGCGACTCGCTGCAAGCGACCTTGTTGATCGACGATTCGACCGCGTATTCCTCAATCGATTGCAGTTTTGTCGCGCTGTCGGCTCCGTCGCCGATCAGGTGATCGATCATACCGACGGTGCGGTAGGTAATCGACTCGGAAACCCAAGTGCGGATCGCCATCTCGGCGAGTTTATGCTTTATGGCACCGAATGACGAGATCGGCTTATTAAACTGATGGCGTTCGTTCGCGTACCGTACGGCCTCATGAATCGCCAATTTTGCACCGCCCGTGACCGACGCACCGAGCTTAAAGCGGCCCACGTTGAGCACGTTAAATGCGATCTTTGCCCCGTCGCCGACATTGCCGATCAGATTGCCGACCGGTATCTTGCAATCGGACAGAATGACGGCCGTCGTCGACGACGATTTAATACCGAGCTTGTGCTCCTCGCCGCCGGGACGACAGTTTTCCGAGCGCGGAACGAGAAAGCAGGAGAACTTCTCTTTCTCGCCGTCGACCTTGGCAAAGACAAGAAACACATCGGCAAATCCGCCGTTTGTGATCCACATCTTTTCGCCGTTTAGGATGTAATGCTGGCCGTCGTCGCTAAGCTTTGCGACACATTTTGCACCGAGAGCGTCGGAGCCCGAGCTCGACTCGGTCAGGCAATACGCCGAAACGGCCTCGCCTGAAATGATCTTCGGTATCCATTCTTTCTTAAGCTCCTCAGAACCCCAATAGAGTATTGGAAGCAGCCCGATCGAAGTCTGGGCGCCGTAGGTCGAACCAAAACCACTTCCCCGCCCGACCATCTCGGCGATGATACAGCCCGAAACCTGATCGAGGCCGAGACCGCCGTATTCTTCAGGAATTGTCGCGCCAAGCAGGCCCAATTCGCCGGCCTTTTTTAGCAGATCGCGAGCGACCTCCCATGCGTGACTCTCGAGGGCGGGCAATTGCGGCGCGACCTCGTTGTCAATGTACTCGCGACAGGTCTCACCGATCATGCGGTGCTCGTCGGTAAAATCTTCCGGCGTAAACGTCTCAGCGACGCTCGAATCAGCGATCAAAAACTCGCCGCCTTTTACATATTCTTTTTCCATTTGTGCTTCCATTTTTCATTGCTCCTCTTTTCGAAACTATTTAGCGTGCTGTGAGATCGACAGCAGATTTCCATCAGGGTCCTTAAACCAGGCGACTTTAGTCCCGTCGGGGGCTGCCCAGATGCCTTGCTCGTCCTGCGTCATCCAGGGAAAGTCGTATATCTCGAATTTGACTCCCCGCGAAGTAAATTCCGTAGCGGATCCGACGATGTCATCGACTTCCCATCCAAGAACCGAGAACTCGTGCGGCGTAAACTCTTTGACCGGCGTCACTCTAAACATAATGCCACCCGTATCAAAAACCAGCGCAAATCCATCATCGGATTTGAAGGTAAGTCCGAGCGTGATCTCGTAGAATTTCTTTGCCTCGTCCTTTTTAACCGTCGGGATGAGAATTACCGGTTTGGCATTTGTCAACATATCCGTCGCCTCTATTTAGTCGATCCGTTCGAAGATCCCAGCGGCTCCCATTCCGCCGCCGACGCACATTGTGACCATACCGTAACGTGCGTTTCGACGCTTCAGCTCTTGTAATAAGGTCGCGGTCAATTTCGCTCCGGTGCATCCGAGCGGATGGCCGAGTGCGACCGCACCGCCGTTTACATTTACTTTCGACGGGTCCATTTCGAGCACCTTCATCACGGATAATCCCTGCGCGGCAAACGCTTCGTTCAGCTCGATTACATCGATCTGATCGAGAGTGAGACCCGCTAGTTTCAACGCCTTTGGAATTGCATAAACCGGCCCGATGCCCATTTCCTCGGGCAAGCAGCCGGCGGTTGCGAACGAGACAAAGCGTGCGAGCGGCTTAATGCCGAGTTCGGCCGCTTTATCTGCAGACATAACGACCGCGGCGGCCGCACCATCGGACATCTGCGACGAATTCCCGGCCGTCACAGTTCCGTTTGCGTGAAACACAGCACGAAGTTTCGCCAGGCCTTCGAGCGAAGTGTCGGCACGCGGGCCCTCGTCCTGAGCAAAGACGATCTCTTTGCGGCGAACACGTCCCGCCTCGTCAAATTCGTCGACAAAAACATTCATCGGAACGATCTCGTCTTTGAATTTGCCGTCACTAATCGCCGCGAGAGCCTTTCGGTGCGAATTGTATGAGAATTCGTCAGCCTGTTCGCGTGTGATCTCGTATTTCTTGGCGAGATTCTCAGCCGTCAATCCCATGTTCAAGTAGTAATCGGGATATGTATCCGCCAGCCGCGGATTCGGGCGAAACGTGTTACCGCCCATCGGAATAACGGTCATCGATTCCAGTCCGCCGGCGACGATAGCATCGGCACCGCCTGCCATAATGCGTTCTGCCGCTATAGCGATGGTCTGCAAACCCGACGAACAATATCGATTGACGGTCATCGCCGAGGCCTCGACCGGCAGCCCGGCGAGTATCGATGACGTCCGGGCGACATTCATTCCCTGCTCAGCCTCGGGAAACGCACAGCCCATGATGACGTCGTCGATAAGCGATACGTCAACGCCGGCACGAGCGACCGCCTCTTTGATCGCCGTCGCCCCCAGCTCGTCCGAACGCGTGTTCCTCAACGTGCCCTTCGGCGCCTTACCCACAGCCGTACGCACGGCCGATACAATTACTGCTTCTTTCATAAATTTTCTGTCGGAACCGCCTCCGTAAGGGGGCGGCCAGTTCGATGGTTGCAAAACTGGCCGCACGCTAACCCGAGTGGTTCTGACACTCCTTATACCTAAAACACGACACGAGATGATCGTTGACCATGCCGGTCGCCTGCATGTGCGCGTAGATGATAGTCGAGCCGACAAAACTGAAGCCGCGTTGCTTCATGTCTTTGCTTACGCGATCTGACACGTTGCTCGTCGCCGGTATCTGTGAAGACTCGGTCCATTTGTTCACTATCGGCACGCCGCCGACGAAATCCCAGATGTATTTGTCGAACGAGCCGAACTCGTCCTGCACTTTCAAAAAAGCTTTTGCGTTCGTGACGGCAGAATTTACTTTCAACCGGTTGCGAATAATGCCCTCATTTTGAAGAAGCTCGGCGATCTTAGTATCGCCGTATTTCGCGACCTTTGCCGCGTCGAAATTATCAAAGACCTTACGATACGCATCACGCTTTCTGAGTATCGTGTCCCAGCTCAAACCGGCCTGGGCGCCTTCCAAAACCAAGAATTCAAAGAGCCCACGGTCGTCATGCAGCGGCACGCCCCATTCGGCATCGTGATAGGCAATTGCCTGATCGTTCTTTGCCCAACTGCAACGCTCCATTAATTTCGCAGCGGCTTGCCGGTCTTGAGCATTGCCGCGATCCGTTCCTGCGTTTTTCGCTCACCGCAAAGCGAAACAAAAGCTTCGCGTTCGAGATCGAGCAGATACCGCTCGGATACAAACGCCTTGTGGTTCATATCGCCGCCGGTGAGGATCTTCGCAAGTTTCTTACCGATCAACTCGTCGTGATCCGAGATGAAGCCGCCCTGTTTCATCATATGCAGGGCCAGCTTTATCGCCGCTTGGGCCGATTCGCCGAGAACCATGATATCGGTCCGCTCGACGGGTGCCACGAAACCCGAAGCGTCCATGTTCAGAACTTCCTGTTTAGCGTCGGCTATCAGACGGTCGCCGTTCATCGATATGGCGTCGGTATCACGAAGGAATCCCCAGGAATGCGCTTCCTGCGCCGACGTCGCAACCTTGCCCATTCCGATCATTTCAAAAGTCTTCTTTAGGAACGCGAGCGGGTCGGCTTCGGGGGCATTCGCAGCGGCATCCATCGCACGCATTGTCATCTCCTTTGTGCCGCAGCCGGCTGGAATTACGCCGACACCGACCTCGACGAGGCCGATGTAAGTTTCGCCCGCCGCACGCGTCTTATTGCCGTGCAGAGCGATCTCGCAGCCGCCGCCAAGCGTCAATCCGTAAGGCGCCGTTACTACCGGTTTCGACGAATAGCGGAGACGCATCACGGCGTTTTGCAGGGAACGAACCATCAAATTGATGTCGTCCCACTCTTCCTCTTGAGCGGCGAGCAGGAGCATCATAATGTTGGCACCGGCCGAAAAATTGCCACCCTGATTGCCGACGACGAGCCCCTTGAAATTTTTCTCCACTTCGTCAAGAGCGAAATTCATCATCGCAACCGTGTCGCCGCCAATCGAATTCATCTTTGAGTGAAACTCGAGACAAGCAACGCCGTCGCCGATGTCGATTAGCGAAGCTCCGGGATTTGATTTGATAACGCCGGTTCTCTCTTTTATCGTTTTGAGAACCAGGACACCCGGACGGTCGGGCATCGGTTTATGTTCGCCCGCTACCAGGTCGTAAAACGAATAATTGCCGTTCTCGTTCTTATAGAAAGAGGTTGCGCCCGAGGCGAGCATCTTCTCGACGCTTGCCGGGATGGCCTGACCTTCTTTCCGCATACGCTCGACTGATTCGACAACGCCGATCGCGTCCCAAGCCTCAAAAACGCCGATCTCCCAGCCGAAGCCCCATTTGATCGCATTATCGATCTCAACGATCGTGTCCGCGATCTCGGGAATACGGTTGGCGGCGTATCGCGAAACACGCGAGGTCGTCTTCCAGAGGAATTCACCCACACGGTCGTCGCCCCAAACAAGAGTTTTGACCCGCTTTGCTTTGTCTTCGATAGCCTTTGCAGCGTCGAGCGAAGGGAATTTTGTCTTGGTCTGCGGCTTGTATTCAAGAGTCGCAAGATCAAGCTCGAGAATGACGCGTTTGCCTTCGGCATCCTTCGATTTCTTAAAAAATCCACCGTTAGTCTTGTCGCCGAGCAGTTTTTTGTCGAGCAACGTTTGGATCAACCCGGGAAGTACAAAAACGTCGCGATCTTCGTCATCAGGAACGGCTGGATAAAGGTTGTTTGTGACGTGGGCGGTCACATCGAGACCGACGAGATCAGACGTTCTGAACGTCGCAGACGAGGCATGGCCGATCGCCTTACCCGTCATCTGGTCTACCTCGGTCGGCGAAAATCCCATAGCGATCATCTCGTGGATCGTAGCCATCATGCCGAAAACACCGATGCGATTAGCGATAAAATTCGGCCGGTCCTTGGCCGGAACAACGCCCTTGCCGAGACGCTGATCGAGGAAGCCAGAAACCGCACATGCGATCTCGCCGCTCGTTTTCGAGCCCGGGATAACCTCGACTAGTTTCATATAGCGCGGCGGATTAAAGAAATGTATCCCGACAAAGTGTGCCTTGAAATCGTCCGAAAACGGCTCAGCGATCGAGTCGATCGGGATGCCGCTCGTGTTCGAGGCAATCACGGCACCGGGCTTTCGGTTCTTGTCGACCTCGGCAAAGAGCTTATGTTTGATATCAAGATTTTCGACAACGGCCTCGATGACAAAATCGCAATCCTTGAGTTTAACGAGATCGTCGGTAAAATTACCCGTCGTGATCATCTTGGCGTTGTCGCCGAGCATGAACGGAGCCGGCTTAAGCTTTTTAGCAGCGTCGAAAAGTGAATTGACGATACGGTTCCGAACCGCCGGCGACTCAAGCGTCAAACCGTTTTTCTCCTCGTCCGGCGTTAATTCCGATGGGGCAATGTCCAGAAGCAGCGTCGGTATCCCCGCGTTCGAAAGATGTGCGGCAATGCCCGCTCCCATCGTTCCCGCTCCCAAAACTGCGGCTTTGGCGATATTCATTTTCGTAGCGATTTTGTTCGGCTGTTGCTCGTCGCGAACTGCCGCATTTCCGGTATTTGTCATTTCCTGTTAGCCTCGTTTAGTTCAGCAATATTTACGTGGAATTATAACTGAATGAACATTCATTCATCAAGTCGACATCGTGACTCGCCTTGACATCTGTCGCAATTGAGGCAATACTGCTTCCCGAACTGAAAAGTCAATTGGTACCCTTTTTAGACGGCAGTCTCCCTAATTTCTGTGTTTCTCTGTCGAGAAGTGGCTCCCAAAATAAATTAAAACGGAGAATAAAAACAAATGAAAAAGATTTTCATGCTTCTACTAATGTCCCTGTCACTCACAGCTGCGTCGTATGCTCAGACCGATACAACGAGTAATACGCCCGCCGCAACAACCACGGAAAAGCCGAAGAGAGTAGTATTTCGGGCAACAAAAGACCAAGTAAAGGAAGCTCAGACCATATTTAAGGACAAGAACCTTTACACGGGCGAGGTGACGGGCAAATCTAATGCTGATTGGAAAGCTGCGGTCAAGAACTACCAAGGCGAAAACGGCCTTGCCAAAAGCGGATCGCTCAACCGTGCAACGCTCGAAAAAATGGGAATCGCACTTACAGATAAGCAAAAGCTGATCCCGGTTTCCGCCAGCTCGTTTGCGACCGTGAAAGCACCCAAAGAACCGAAACCTAAAACGGTCAAAACCACGTCTGTCTCGACGACTCCGGCCGCGGGTGCCACTGGTGACATGCCAAAAAGACCAGCACCGTTTCGTGCAAACGAGGAACAGATAAAGGCTGCTCAAAAGATGCTAAAGGACGGCAAAATGTACTCCGGCGAGGAGACCGGCAAGCTCGACGACGCGACTCGCGACGGAATTGGCAAATATCAGGAGGCAAACGGTTTGAAGGTCACAAAGACACTCAACGCCGTCACGCTCGAAAAAATGGGCATTGCATTGACGGATGCTCAAAAAGCAAATGTTGCCGCGATGGCCGCATATGAGGCCGCAAAAACCTCAAAGAACTAATTAAACAACTATTAATCTTGAATTGGCCGCGTTCGTAATGCGGCCTTTTTTTGTATTTTGGCGCGGGCGGCGTTATATTTATCGAGATTAAACGTTGGAAACGTTTTCACGCGCACAACTCAATATGAACCGAGCTTTTTCTATATCGATACTGTTACTAATGCTCTCGGCGACCACACTCGCCCAGCCTGACAAGGCATCGGCCGCGATCCGAAAGGTGATGGACGAGCAGGCCGCGGCGTGGAATCGCGGTGATCTCGAGGGCTTTATGTTTGGCTATTGGAAGTCCGACAAACTCATTTTCGTCTCCGGCGACCGCGTCACCCGCGGTTGGCAGCCGACGCTGGATAATTACAAGAAAACTTATGGCGCGAAAGGCCAAATGGGTGTGCTCACATTTTCTGACCTGGAGATTACAGTCCTCTCAAAAAACGCTGCCACGGTTCTCGGAAGCTGGTCATTAGCCCGCGAAAAGGACAATCCGAAAGGTAAATTCACGCTTTTGTTCCGCAAGTTCAAAGAAGGCTGGCGGATCGTGATGGATCATTCGTCCTGATATTTCATCTGTCTGAAAGCGAAATCTTTGCCCCTAAGGTGACTCTCGATGAAGGAAGATCCGCTCTGGCAATGCCCGAAATGCCGACGCCCGTTTGCCATACGAAATCAACCACACTCGTGCGGCGCATTTTCTGTCGCGGACTTTTTGAACGGTAAGCCTCCGAATGCGATTGCCATGTTCGAGCGATTTTGCGAACTCGTTGCGTCATGCGGGCCCTTTAGATTCGCCCCGGTAAAAACCCGAATCGGCTTTCAGGTACGCATGATCTTCGCCGCCGTCAATGCCTTGAACGAAACGAGTATGAAGTGTCACGTTGTTCTCGCCAGACGACTCGAGAATCAAAGGTTCGACAAGATCGAATCGTTTTCTCCGCGGAATCATCTACATTGCTTCAAAGTAAGTTCGATCGAGGAACTCGATGACGAGGTCGTAGAATGGATTCGAGAAGCGTACAAAGTGGGTAAACAGGACCATTTGCGTTAGACATGCATCTCTCCACAGGCTAAAAATGCCGGTATTTGCACACGCCTGGCGAAACCCGTTCCGATAATGCCGATGCCAACCTTTTCTTTCACAATAGAGTTTTTTTTCGTAAGACGGTGCACCTAACAAAAAAGCGTAAGGATATTTCCTTACGCTCCGTATTGATCAAAAAGTTTCAAAACTTAATCGATTCCCAGTTCAAGGCTGCCAGCGCGTTTCGCACCGCGATTGCCTTTTTTCAGAAATATTTCGTAGTTTTCCATATCAGAACCGGACAAACTCAGTATGTGAGCCCCGACCAAAAACCTATCACCCGCGGCGTCGGTCACAACCCTTTCATACCTGCGGCCGATCGCCCTCATATTGATCTTACCGGTGGGCAGATCGATCTCGATATTCAGATTTCTTTCGTGGCCGACGAGATATTTTTCTTTTACACGGATCGATGGCACGACGAATCCAATTCCTGTGCGGCTAATGTCGACGGTCTCACCCAAAATGCACGCCGCCCGAGCCGCCTCACGCGAACGCTCGGTGTTCAATTCCGGGTCGAACCAAACCTTGATCGGCGCTATATGCCGCCTGCGTGACGAAACCATACGCTCCGACAAACTTCGGTTCAATTTGGATATTAATTCACGGATCATTAAGTTTGGCCCTGATAAAACAACCGGACTCTAATTTATAAACCTATTTTCGAAAAATATCAACAACTTTTCCACAGCTTTGTTAAACACGCTTGTTATTTGCTCATCGGCTTCCCGACGTTGTCCTTGCTCGTGACGCGGGATATCCCTTTGCTGTCGAGCTTTAGCAGGAACGAAAATTTACCGCTTTTACCGTATACCGCGGGCGTTGCAGTTGCGAAATACCCTTTTTTATCGGCCGCGAGGTTTACCACATAGTTGTATCCGGTAGAGTCGCTTGATTTTACGTCGTCAGGCAGCAATCCGTCGGCGATCAATGTCTGCATATCTGTGTAAACGCCACCGTTTTGCAATGAATGGGCCAACTGCGCTTTTGATATACGTTCCAGCATCTTTTTCGCCTCATCCTCGTGCGTCTCGATCCTCAGGTTGTAAAAGTAATTCTTGCCGTCGCGCTTTATCCGTTTCGCAGCGTCGTCGTCGGCCGTCAGTATCACCCAATTCGAATTTTCCTTTCTGAGCTTGATCGTCTGAATCTCGTTTTTGTCACTGTCCTCACTAGGCAGATTAGCCGTTACGGTCGCACGGTCACCTGTAATGATCTCGCCATTTATCTCAACCTCCGCCGGTACCTGTCCGGCGATGGCCTCAAAATCAACCGAAAATTCCTTCAACTCGGTGTCGGTCAAACCCTCGATCGCAGGTCGCAGATTTGTCAGGAAGATAGCCTCGCGGAACTTCTTTTCGCGAAGGTATTTGTAGAATACTCTGACCGTATCGGCGGGGCCGTTGGGTTCGATATCGATAGTCGCACCCTTTGGCGGCACGGCTTCGGAATTTGTTGTCAGTGTTTTATCAGACGACACGACGGCATTAGCATTTATCGCGGTTTTTGGTTCGGCAACCGAGCACGACCAACCGAGAGCGCCCAATAATAGGAAAAAACGAAGTCCTTTCTTGACTCGAAACCGATGATTAAGGGTTGAAAAAATATTCATTTCAGAATCAATTGTTGTTTGAACTAACTTGCAGGAAAACTTAAGAAGAAAAAAGAGCGACACGCCTAATTTTCATTATACGTGCCGCAATCAAAAAGTTAAAACAAAATTTTACTTACCGGTTTACTCCTTGCTGCTCCCTTTCATCAACCGTTCACGGCCGACGAGATAAAGAACCACGCAGATCACAAGGAACGGAACCGCCCCGAGCCACCATGCGCTGTCGCCGCCAAAGAATGGATTGCTCGTCTTTGCCCAATCGGCCGAGGCATTCGAGATCGACGAGAGCGTGTCAGAAAACGCAAATATCGCGAACAAGATACCTGCGACCGCGGCTCCGGCGATATAGCCCGACGCCATGAGAACGCCATGCGATTTGTCAGTTTCGGCGACGATCTGTTCCTCTGTCAAGTTCTTTTCGGCGAGCTTTTTCTTTAGGTAAATATCGACGATCTTGCGAATAACGCCGCCGACGAATATCGGCGCGCTGGTCGCGATCGGCAGATACAGGCCGACGGCAAATGCCAGCGAGGGCACGCCGACGATCTCGAGCATTACAGCGATCATGGCGCCGATGAGCACTAAGCCCCACGGCAGATCCTGCCCCAAAACGCCCTTGATGATATAGCTCATCAGCGTCGCCTTTGGCGCGTCGTAACGAGTCAGTTTATTGCCGTTCTCGTCCTCTTTGACCACGCCGTTTATCGCGGGATCAACGAGATAGACGGGCTGGCCCTGATTGTTTACAAGGTATTTGCCGATCTGCCCGGATTTCGGGTCAGTGTTTTGCCAGACGCGATATTGCGTCGTGTCGGCAGCGTATGTGCCCGTATGAACGGTTTCGCTCTTGATCTTGCCGCCGTCACGAAACAGCTTGTCCTCGGTTACGGTAAAACCGGGCGCAAACTGCTTTGCATCAACCTTCTGGTAATAGGTGCCGCCGGTATTCAAATAGAGCAGCAACGGGCCGAGCACGAGCGCCGACGCCAGAGCACCGACGAGAATTGCGATCTGCTGCCGCCGCGGAGTTCCACCGACGAGGAAGCCCGTCTTCAGATCCTGCGAGGTTGTGCCGCCGTTCGATGCCGCGATACAAACGATACCGCCGATCGAGAGTGCCGTCACAAAATACGGATCAGGCGCCGTCCAACCGAGCGCCAAAAAGACGAGACACGTGAAAAGCAGCGTCGCGACCGTCATACCCGAGATCGGGTTTGACGACGAGCCGACCTCGCCCGTCAATCTCGACGACACGGTAACGAACAAAAATCCCAAGATAATGATCAAGATCGCGCCGAATACCGAAACAACCGGATGTTCGAATATGCTCAACCCAAGCTGCGGCGAAAGTAAAATCGCGGCAAGCAGGACGATCACGCCGACGATGACCCACTTCATCGACAGATCCTGATCTGTACGCGGCAGTTTCATGCCGTCCGCGTCAGTCCCGCCGCCGCGGAGATCGGCGAGGCCCGACTTAAGACCGTGCCAGATCGTCGGCATTGAACGCGCGAGCGAGATAATCCCGGCCGCCGTCACCGCACCGGCGCCGATGTACAAAATGTACTCGCCCCGTATGTTACCGGGCGACATAGCGGCGATATTTTTGCCTACTGCCGGAGCCAGCGGATTTGTCAGCGCCTCGCCAAAATATTTGATCAGCGGTATCAAGATCAGATACGACAAAACGCCGCCGCCGAGCATAATCGCCGATATATACGGCCCGATAATATAGCCTACGCCGAGCAGCGCAGGGTTGTTTTCGAGGTGAATCGAACCGCCCTTGAGCACATTGTCCGGGAGATCTTTGCCCGGCTCGGGGTTCCAAGCCGAGAATACGTCCATCAGCGATTTGTAGATAAAGCCGATGCCGAAACCCGCCGCGATGATCTTGCCGCGATGTAGAACTTCCTCGTCCGTCGAAGTTTCACCGCCGCCCTCGTGTGCAGCCTCGCGAGATTCCTTCGACGCACCGGCTATGAGAACCTGCGCGCAAGCCGTGCCCTCCGGGTATTTGAGCAAGCCATGCTGGTCCTTAATAAGTGCTCGTCTGAGCGGAATCATCATCAAAATGCCCAGCAGGCCGCCGAGCACCGCAACCAGCGTCACACGCCAGATCTCAAGATCGAAGCCCAAAATTAAGATCGCCGGCATTGTTACGCCAATACCGAACGCGATAGACTCGCCGGCGCTTCCGGCGGTTTGCATCATATTGGCTTCGAGAATCGTGGCGTCACGAACGCCGACCTTCGACATCAGGCGAAACAGCGTGATGGCAATAACCGCAACCGGTATCGACGCCGACACGGTCAGGCCTGTCTTGAGCACGAGATAGAGCGACGACGCGCCGAAGACGATGCCGAGCAGCGTGCCGACGATCAGCGGAAACGGTGTCAGTTCGCGTAATTTTGCTGCGTCTGGAATATAAGGACGGAAATTCTCTAAAAAAGGATTTTTCATGCCGTGTAAGGCCTCCTGATTGTCTTTTCTACTACCCTCAAGCGATAAGAGGGTTAAATCGGGGAAAGGATTTCGGAACTTGCGTTAATTTACCGTGCATTTGCAAAAAACGCAATGGCCGAAACCCGCTTGTAGGCTTTGTATTAAGTTGGTCAGAAACTTATTTCGCCTTTTTCCCTACGCCTGGCCGAAATAGGAAAACCAGCGGGATAGCGCAGATGACTACAAACATCATTACGTAAAACACGTCGATGAAGGCGAGCATTGCGCCTTGCCGGTGGATCTCCGCCGCCATCATCGCGTGCGCCTTGCTTGTGGCTTCGGCGGCGCTCAGGCCCGCATTTTGTAGCGATTGCGTTGTACGCTCCATCCATCCGACATAGTTGGGGTCATAAACCGAGGCCTGTGAGTTCAGGACTCCGACGTGATATTTGGTATAACGGGCAAGGAGCGTGGTCAGCAGCGCAATACCAAAACTGCCGCCGAGCCCGGCGCTCGTTGTGATCAGCGATGAGGCATTATCGGCCTTTCCCTCCGGCACGCCGCGAAAGGCTGCGGCCATCACAGGCGAAAAAAGAAACGCTCCGGCAAAGGTCTGCAGCACGCGTCTATAGGCCATATCCCAATAGCCGGCCTCTAGGTTTAGATTCGCCAGATTCCAGATGGCAAAGGCGGAAAATGACAGCCCCGCGACCGCCAAGTAACGGGCATCGATCCTCTTCATCATAAAGCCGGCGACCGGTATCATGATCACTGAAACGATCCCGCCGGCAGTGTTGATCATTCCGGAGTCCTGCGCCGAAAACCGCAGCATACGTTGGGCAAAAAGCGGTATCAATACAGAGGAACCGTATATTGTGATCGCGATGACAAACACGACGATCGCTCCCGAAGCGATACTCCTGTTGCCCAGCAGCTTTAGGTCGACTGCCGGGTCATCCTGTGTTAGTTCCCAGGTCACGCCGATGACCAATGCCAAAACTGCAATGATCGAGAAAGTGACGATAAAATTAGATTGAAACCAATCTTCGTGGTTTCCTTTGTCCAAAACGATGGTAATAGCTGCAATTCCGATGGTGATCAGCAGTATCCCGACCCAATCGATCCGCTTTCCGGATGCTCGCATCTGCTTTCGTTCCGCGATCGTCGATTCGGGCTCGGTCACGAACCTCGAAACCAGAAAAAGGGACAGGATCCCGATCGGCACATTAATAAAAAATACCCAGTGCCAGCTATATGTGTCGGTCAGCCAACCGCCAAGGGCGGGAGCAAAGATCGGGGCAGAAACAATGGTTGCGCCGTAGATCGAAAACGCCATACCGCGTTGCTCGGCAGGCACGCGGTCGACTATAAAAGCCTGTTCAAGCACGACTAAGTTGCCGCCGCCCAAACCCTGAATGACGCGAAAAAACACGAGCATTTCGAGGCTAGACGAAATGCCGCACATAAATGATGAGCCAATAAAAATCGCCACGCACGCGAGATAGAGACGTTTGCGCCCAAAGTAAGTTGAGAGCCAGCCGGTGATCGGCACGATCACGGTATTTGCGACGAGGTAAGAGCTGGTAACCATCGAAGCTTCTTCGGGCGTAACCGACAGATTTCCGGCTATATTTGGAAGTGCGACATTGGCGATTCCGGAATCCAGAATCTCCATAAAGCTCGCAATCGTCAGGATCGCAACCATCAGAAGCGGATGCGATCGAAAAAAAGATTTTTTTTCGGAGGGTGCTTCGAGGGCGATTTCTTCGGCGGACATATACGATTATTAGAGCGTAAATCGCGGGCGCGTCGTCCGCCGCCTAAAGCACGTGAACGCGGGATGAGACGCTCATTCCGGGCACGAGTAGGTGAACATCATCGGGCTTTTCTTCAAATAGGATCTTAACGGGTATTCGCTGGACGACTTTTACAAAATTTCCGCTCGCGTTTTCCGGCGGCAAGAGGCTGAACGCAGATCCCGTACCGGCCTGAAAGCTCTCGATGCGGCCGCGGAATGTCCGCCCGGGAAACGCGTCCACTTTTATGTCGACACTCTGGCCGATCTTCATTCTCTCAAGCTGCGTTTCCTTAAAATTCGCGACGACCCAAACCTCGGTCTGCGAAATTGCCATAAGCGAGGCGCCGGGCTGGACAAGTTGGCCCTCTTGCACATTTTTTCGGGTTACAAAACCGTCCTCCGGAGCGAAAATCTTTGTGTATGAGAGCTCAAGTTCGGCCTCTCGCACGGCGGCCTCGGCTTTTTCGATGCCGGCCTCGGCCGTGCCGATCTCCGATTGATCAACCGCGATCCGTTCGGGAGCAGCGTCTGCATCGCGAAGCCGTCCGATCGACTCATCGACTTCCGACTGGGTGCGATTGACGCGCGAAAGCGATTGTCTGTAATTGTTCTGCGCCGTTACGACCCGCGCTTGCGCTTCGCCGATGCGCGATTCGGCTGCCGTGACCTGGTTTTGGGCGGCTGTCAGCTCGGCCTTCGCACGTTGCAGCGCATTGTCGGCCAAATCGAGATTTTGTCGCGATACGGTGCCCGATTTAAATAGCGAGAGCGAGCGGTCATATTCCAATTGAGCCAGCCTAAGGTTTGATTCCGCATGTGGGACCTGCGCCTCAGCCAAAGTCCGATTTGCTTTTGCGGTCCTAACGGCCGACTCGGCCTGTTGTATCTCTGAGCGTTTTGCCTCCGCCGTCAGACCGGATTCGGCCACGTTATTCCTGGCGGTTTCCACATTTGAACGTGCCTGGATGGTCGATGCGTTTGTCACTTTTCGGGTAAGATTAGTTTGCGCCTGAAAGCGAATTCGTTCGGCCTCAGCGGCGTGAAGCTGCGATTTCGCATTTTCAAGCCGGGCAGTCAGCGCATCGGAATTGAGTTCAACCAGCGGATCGCCCTTTTTTACAAACTGATTTTCCTTTATATAGACCTTAGCGACGTAGGCCGAGATCTTCGGGCTTATCTGTACGATCTCGCCGTCAACAAACGCGTCATCGGTAAACTCAAACTGCCGTGCGTACAGCCAATAAACCAAACCGGCGATGGCGGCTACCAGCAAAACGGTACCGGCAATATAGAACGGTTTGCGGTTGCGTCGTTTTGTTTCGGCTTGAGCCGGCAATTCGGAAGCTTCGGTGTCAGGATTTGATTCGATCTCCACGTTAGTGTGGCCAGCTCCGTTGCTGTGCCCGTTGACGGACGACTCGGCGACCGGTGAAGTCTCTGCTCGTTCCGTTTCTTTGTTGAGAGTGTCGCTCATTGCCGCCAAATAGCTAAAAATCCTGTTGATGAATGTGGAACGAGACTGCAAACAATCTATCACAGTGGGTGCAAATATTACCAGCCTTTTTTGTGATGTGGGTTTAGCCTTGCATCAGTTTTCGGCTATTGTAGATATTGAAATTTCCACGGCATTTGAACGGTCTTTATTGACTTTCAGGGCTTTCTAAATCGGATGAATATGACTAAAAAGGTTTATCCCCGAACTCCAAAATATATGAAATGGCTTCCATTATCTTACAAGTCTCGCCCTTTATCGGCGTTGACTTTGCGGACGTTGTGCCTCTGGGGGTTATTCCTTTTGTTAGGCCTTGCGACATTTGCGCAGATTCCCGCTCCGAAAGACACGCTCGGCTTTACGCCCGGCGACGATCGCAAATTGGCAAGTTGGGCGAGCATCGTCGGTTATTTTAAGAAGCTCGATGCGGCAAGTGATCGAATGATCTTTGAGGAGATCGGGAAGACCACGATGGGAGCGCCGTTTGTTTACGCGACGATCAGCTCGCCGGAGAATTTGAAGAACCTTGCGAGATACAAAGAGATAAATGACAAGCTTGCCGATCCGAGAAAACTGACTGGACCGCAAGCGTCCCCGCTTGCCCGTGACGCGGCCGCAAAGAAGCTGATCGCCCAAGGCAAGACCATCGTCCTCATCACCTGCGGCGTGCATTCAACCGAGGTCGGCTCGACGCTCTCGTCTATGCTGATCGCGCACCGCCTTGCGAGCAGCAACGAACCTGACATAAAGAAGATCCTCGACAACACGATCATCCTTCTCGTACCGTCGCTCAACCCGGACGGCGTGGATATCGTAAAAAACTGGTACGACAAAACGCTCGGGACGCCGTACGAGGGCACTGAGCCGCCGGAGCTTTATCACAAGTACGTCGGCCACGACAACAACCGCGATTGGTACGCATTCACGCAGGTTGAGACGCAGCTCACTGTCGATAAAATTCACAATGTCTGGCACCCGCAGATCGTCCACGACATCCACCAGCAGGGTCAGAACGGTTCGCGGCTTTTCCTCCCGCCGTACATGCAGCCGGTCGAACCAAACGTGCCCAAACAGATCGTCGAGGGCTACACCGAGCTCGGTAATCACATAGCCGGCGAATTGCGTAAGAAAGGCCTTTCCGGGATCACAACCAACTCAACCTACGACGCGTGGACGCCCGCGCGTGCATATTCGCACTATCACGGCGGCGTGAGGATTTTGAGCGAGACCGCCTCGGCGCGGCTCGCGACACCGGTCAATATCAAATTTGAAAATCTGCGCGCAGGCTCCGACGACGGCTACGACCCAAAGGTCGAATCCCCAAACTTCGGCCCCGTCTGGCGCGGCGGCGAGTGGAAGCTTCGCAACATCACCGACACCATGACCGCCGTCGCATTCACACTGCTAAACCACGCCGCTGACAATCGTGAGCGGTGGCTGTCGCGATTCTACGAGATCGGAAAGGAAGCGGTGCGGCCGAGGAAGAATGGAGAACTGACCGCACTTGCAATAAAGGACGCGTATTTATTTGACGAACTGCCGGAAATACTCAAACGCGCCGGTGTCGAGCTGAAAGAAACAGCAATTACGAACTTCAAGAAAGATGGCGAAATCGTCGTTCTGGTCAATATGGCTCAGCCATATAGTGGATTTGCTAAGGCTCTTATGGAGAGACAAGTTTATCCTGACTTGAAAGACGAACACGGTACGCCAATAGCTCCGTACGATGTCACCGCCCACTCGGCATCACTGCTATTCCACCAAGATGTTGTTCCCCTTTACTCGAAAGTCCGTGAAACGGGCGGCTGGGGACGAAGTTTACCGAGTTATCCCGGTTGCGGGGGAACAAAAGAAGGACCCAAAGTTAATCATGTTCAAATTTATCGATCAGAAATACCGTCAATGGACGAAGGATGGACAAGACTTGTTCTTGGGGATAGTCGGCATTGGTTTAACTATGGTAGGCAATGCGAAAAGCTGAGTCCGACCACAATTCGAAACAATAGAATTCAGGACCTTAAATATGGGAGCGCACCGTCAACTATTCTCTTCCCCGACCAACCTCCCGCGCAGATCCTCAACGGCTACGCTAAGGGCACGATGCCGGACGAGTACACGGGCGGTGTTGGGAAGGAAGGAGTTGAAAATCTGAAAAAGTTTGTCGAGGCGGGCGGCACGCTCGTCTTTCTAAACCGCTCGACGGAGTTTGCGATAGAGCAATTCAACCTGCCGATCCGCAACGTGGTCAAAGGCCTCGACCGAAAGGCGTTTTACATACCCGGCTCGATCCTCCGCACCGAACTCGACACAACGCACCCGATCGCCAAGGGAATGCCGCAGCAATCGATCGCGTGGTTCGAGAACTCGCCCGCGTTTGAGATCGTCTCCGGTGTCAGTAGCCCGCACGTAAGTAAGGGCTCAACGTCGAGTGGAGATGTAGCTGGAGCCCTTACTAACGTGCGGGCTACGGACACGCCCGACATCCGGATCATCGCCCGCTACCCGTCCGACCCGTCGAAGATTTTACTCTCAGGTTGGGCTCTCGGAGCCGACAAGATCGCCGGCAAGGCCGCGCTCGTCGAGGTACGTATCGGCAAAGGCAAGATCATCCTGTTTGGCTTTCGCCCGCAATACCGCGGCCAGTCGTTAGCAACGTTTCCGCTGCTCTTCAACGCGATCTCGAATTGAGATTCACCGCAGAGTCGCTGAGACGCAGAGGAAATTAAACAGGATGCACAAGATATACAGGATCTAAGGAGCAATCACCTACAATCAGATCTAATTTATCTTGTCCATGCTGTCTATCCTGTTAATTTGTCTTCTCAGCGTCTCTGCGGTTCAAATTCCCCGTCCGGCGTGCTAGATTCTAAAGTTCGCCGATGAAAGAAAATATTCAAGAAACACGCCTCGATAAAGGCCTCACAATTCTCACCGACCGGATGCCTGGTGTGCGGAGCGCGACGCTCGGGTTCTTTTTCCGCGTCGGGTCGCGTCACGAACCCGCGGAACTAAACGGCATTTCACATTTTATCGAGCATACCGTTTTTAAAGGCACACAGAAACGCACCGCGCTCGACATCGCTATCGAGCAGGACCGCCTTGGCGGCAATCTTGACGCGTTTACCACGCACGAGGAAACGGGATTTGCGATCAAGGTCATCGACGACCAATTACCAAAGGCGTTCGACTTGATCGCCGACATGCTCATAAACCCTCGGTTTGACGATGCCGATCTGGAAAGCGAACAGCGTGTCATCATCGAGGAAATGAAGATGATCGAAGACTCGCCCGAGGAATTCTTAGGGGAAATATTCAGCGAGGCGTATTTTCCCGGCCATCCGCTCGGGCTAAACATCGCCGGCACGCCGAAAACGGTCAAGAGCTTTGACGCCGGCATCACACGCCGTTATCACCGCGAGGTCTATAACGCCGGCAATCTAGTCATCGCCGCGGCGGGAAATGTCGATCATGACGAGGTCGTCGCTTTGGCGAGTGCGGCCTTTGCTGGATCAGAGAACCACCCCGTCACCGAAGCGGTGACACCCCTCCTTCGTAAGGAGGGGAGCCCTGATCCGGTGGCTCCGATCATCGTCCGGCAAAATCCCAATCTCGAACAGGCTCACCTGATAATCGCCACGCCGCTAATTTCAGCAATCGATGAACGCCGGTACGCGGCCGACTTGCTCTCGAACATCATCGGCGGCGGAACGTCGAGCCGTCTGTGGCAAAAGATCCGTGAGGAGCGAGGCCTTGCTTATAGCGTCGGGGCGTCGTCGATTATGTATCAGGACTGCGGACTGTTTTCGATCTTTGCCGGAACCTCGCCCGAGCAGACGCTCGAGGTGGTCGATCTCGCCATCGCGGAGATGCGTGATGTCGCCCGAAACGGCGTGATCGCAAACGAACTCGAACTCGCCAAGCAGCAAACCGCCTCGTCTATCCTGCTCGGACTTGAGGATTCGGCTGGCCGCGCGGCATCGTTGGCTCAATCCGAGATGCTCCACGGACGCCAGATCTCGGTCGAAGAGTCGCTCGAAAAATATGCCGACGTGACGCTCGATGACATTCAAACACTAGCCACTGAACATTTTCGAACCGAAAACATGGCCTTCGCCGCGCTTGGCGATCTGAACGGCATTACCATAGACCGCGAACGCCTCGCGATCTAAACCTTTTACCGCCAAATAGATCTCTTGCATTCAGCGAAAATAGGTATATATTTGCGGTAGAATGAGCAACTTTAACCTCAAGAAATTTTTTCTCTACCTGCTGATAATCTCGGTCGGTATTAGCGCTCTGATCGGCATTGGCGTGATCCTGATTGGGAATTTTGGCGAACTTGAGACAAAGGTTCTATTGACGACATTGACCGTCACGGTGACGAGCATTCTCGGCCTTGCGTGCGGGGCATATCTCGAAACTCGTCGTGGCCGTCTACTGCCGATCACGGGCATCGCATGTGCGTTAGTCTCGGCGGTGATGTGGATGTTCATCATCTGGGCATGGCGCGATCAAAATGACACGTTCGTAAAAGTCCTGATGTCGTCAACACTCTTTGCTGCTTCGTGCTCGCACCTATCGCTGCTATCTCTCGCCCGGCTCGAAAAAAAGTTTATGTGGTCGCGTTATGCGGTGCACCTAGCCGTCTGGTCAATGACTGCGCTGGCCATGTTTCTGATCTGGAGCACGCTTTGGCACGACAACGATTTAGTCGGCCGGGTAATGGGCGTTCTCTCGATCGTGATCGGTGCTCTGACGGTGATCACGCCCGTGTTTCACAAGCTCAGCGGCACGGGACTCGAATCTACCGCAATTGATTCTGAGATAGAGCGATTGAGAATTCGGATCGGTGAACTTGAAGCTAAAAAAGCGGAAATTGCCGGCACGAAATTGCGCGCATCTGATTCGTAGATCAGTTTTTGTAGTGAATAGGGTCTTCGACCCCAGCCTGTTCAAATCCTCGCAGACGCAAGGCGCATGAGTCGCATGTGCCGCAAGCGATGTCGTTTGATCGATAACACGACCACGTAAGATGCAGCGGGGCATCTATCTCGATTCCCTTTCTTACGATCTCGGCCTTTGTAAGGTGAATGATCGGCGTGCGAATTTCGATCCGCGTGTCGGGTTTTGTCCCGGCGTCGATCGTCTTTTGAAATGCCTTGTAAAACTCCGGCCGGCAATCGGGATAGCCGCTCGAATCTTCGGCAACAGCGCCGATGTAGATCGCGTTAGCACCGATGACCTCGGCCCAACTCACGGCGATCGAGAGCATATTCGCATTGCGAAACGGAACGTAGCTTGTCGGAATTTCTTTCGAATCCAGATCGGCTTCTGATACCGCAATATTCGAATCCGTCAGCGACGAACCGCCGATCTTCGCGAGATGCTCGATCGAGATATCAAGTCGCGTTTCAACGCCAAAATGATCGGCGATGTCGTTGAAAGCCCTACGCTCACGGGCTTCGGTTCGCTGGCCGTAACTCACGTGCAAAAATCCGAGCTCGCCCTCCTCACGCGCCGCGATCGCCGCCGTTACGCACGAGTCCAACCCGCCGGAAACTAAAACTATCGCTCTAGACGCCACGTGCTTCTGCCCCCCAAATGAACTTATGCATTTGTAGATTTAGCCTAACTTTTAGTCCGCTCCGCGAAACAGCTTCGGCGATCTCCGTCAGGTTTTCAAGGCCAAAGACCGGCGAGATAAGTACTGCTTTTGCACGGTGTTCAAGATCGTATTTCGCGATGACCTCTTTCGCGAATTCCCAATCGCCCATGTCGGCGATAACGAATTTTACTTCGTCAAGGTCAGTGCGTAATCGCTCGAGATTTGGCCAATGGTTACGTTCAGCTTCACCGGACGACGGGCATTTTACGTCCAGAATGATCACAGCCCGCGGGTCCACCGGTTCAGTCGATACAAATCCGCCGGTTTCGATCAGGACCTCATAGCCTCGATCGCAAAGTTCAGTGATAAACGGAAACACACTTTTCTGTGCAAGTGGCTCGCCGCCGGTGACCTCGACTAGATTGCAGCCAAATTCGTCGAGTTTTGCAAAGATGTCATCGAAACCGACCTTCTCACCGCCGTAAAAAGTGTATTCGCTGTCGCACCAAACGCACCGCATCGGACAGCCCGTCAGACGCACGAATGAACACGGCCGCCCGGCGTGTGACGACTCACCTTGGATAGATAGAAAAATTTCGGTGACTTTTAATTCCACAAAAAAATTTAGCCACAGATTAACACAGATAGACACAGATAAGACGACACGCAAAATCCGATTATCTGTGTTCATGTGTCTTTATCTGTGGTTGATTTTCTTAATGGAACCGGCCCTCCGCTAACACAGGGGGTTCTGACTTTGTTAAACTCATAAAATATGCGAGCACAATTGAAAAAGTTTATGGCCGCGATGGACGAGAATTCGATCGCAATTATTCCGGCGGCGCACGAGGCGACCCGTAGTTACGACACCGAGTACAAATTCAGGCAAGATTCGGACTTTTGGTATTTGACTGGATTTCCTGAGCCGGACGCAATCGCCGTAATCGCGCCTGGTTCGAAAAAACCGTTTATGCTTTACGTAAGGCCGCGCGATCCGGTTATGGAAACGTGGTATGGGCGGCGTCAGGGTGTCGAAGGCGCAGTAAAAAACTTTGGTGCAGATCGGGCGTTTTCGATCGACCGTTTCGGGGCCGATCTCGCAAAGTTGCTAGACGGACACGACAAGCTTTATTACCGGTTCGCTCTTGACAGTGCTCTGGACCAACAGATCCTCAATTACCTGTCCAATCAACGCCAACGCCGCCTGAAAACGGCCTATCCGCCACATACGATCATTGATCCAACGCCGATCATTGGCGACATGCGTCTGCATAAGACGGACAAAGAAGTTGCTCTAATGCAAAAGGCCGCGACGATAGCCGGAGAGGCCCATATCCTCGCAATGAAGAAGGTAAAACCCGGCATGAACGAGGCTCAGGTTGAGTCGTTTATGGAAGCTTATATGCGAGACAAAGGTGCGAGCGGCGTTGCCTACAACTCGATCATCGGCGGGGGCGATAATGCTACGATCCTGCACTATGTCGAGAATAATATGCCGCTCAAGAACGGCGATCTCATCCTAATCGACGCCGGGGCCGAGTACGAAGGCTACGCGTCGGACATTACCCGTACTTTCCCGGTAAATGGCAAATATACCAAGGCTCAGCGTGAGATCTACGACGTCGTTCTCGACGTTCAGCTGCAGTGTATCGAATATACAAAGACCGGAAATACGGTGAAGGCGCGCCAAGAACTCTCGATCGAGCTTTTGAGCGAAGGTATGAAGAAACTTGGCCTGCTCAAGGGCAAAACAAAAGACATTATCAAGAAGAAATCGTACATGAAATATTACATGCACGGCGTGGGCCACTACCTCGGGCTCGATGTGCATGACGCGGGCCGTTATTTCGTCGATCAGACCGCCAAGCAGTCTCGACCGTTTGCGCCCGGAATGGTTTTAACGGTCGAACCAGGAATTTACGTGCCGCCCGATGACAAATCGGCACCGGCCAAATATCGTGGTATCGGTATCCGCATTGAGGACGACGTGCTTGTCACCAAAGACGGCAATCTCAATCTGACGTCCCTTGTCCCGAAGGACGCAGACGAGATCGAGGCGTTGATGAATGGCAAAAAGGCCAAACCACCGGTGCGAAAACCAGCAGCCAAGACGGCCGCGCGAAAGTAAAGGCGGTTTATGCATCTCGACGATATAGTCAAAAACCTACCGACTATCTTCAGCGCTCTGCTGGTGAGCATCCTTTTTATTCAATCCGGGTTGGATAAAGTTCTGGATTGGAAAGGAAACCTTGATTGGCTGACCGGCCATTTTTCTAAAACATTTTTGAGCGGAACCGTTCCGATGATGCTCGCGACGATCACCATGATGGAGTTGGCGACCGGCTTTCTTAGCGTGGCCGGAATCTTCTATTTCCTGGCCGCGGGTTCGACTATTCTGATTTTCTACGCTTCGGTTGTCGGCACCGCATCGCTTACGGCACTCTTCTTCGGACAACGGGTCGCCAAAGATTATGCGGGTGCCGCAATTCTGATCCCTTATTTTCTCTTGCTGATCGTCTTGATGTATCTGACTGATCCGTTTCTAAAGGCCTAAAAGGCGATAGTGATCGCCAACAAAAAAGCCCCGGATTTGTAATCCGAGGCTTTTTTTGACTAAAAATTCCGCTTACTCAGTCCCGCAATCGCTGATAGTTCAGCGCTGTATTCTGACAACGGTGAATCGAGCCCGGTAGTCCTTTGGCCTGATCGTCCTGCCGCTTCTGGGCATTGGCGTGAGCGATTCGAGGTTGATCGCCCAAAAATCGTATTGGTCGCCTCTTCGGCCAGTGGTCGTGTTCAACTCCATCATCTTGGGACCGCCGCTGAGGCCGCTGACCTGAACCTTAATTTTCGCATTACCGGCCCAGATGCAATCAACATCGATCGGGCAGCGTGAATCCTCGACAACGCTGATGAATTTGATCTTGATGCGAGAGCGCGACGTTGTTTTCTGCTGTCCCGGCTTTAGTGTAAGGGTATCGGTTGTCTGCGCCGCGACGAGTCCGCCGATACCGAGGATCATAACGAAAGTAAGGATAAGTGTTTTCATATTTGCCATCCGCTCAGGCCAAATTGGCCGTTCATTTGAGGATATCGACGGGCCGCAGGTTGCAAGAAAAATGGCGGCGGCCTATGCTGCAGTCGAAACTGCGGGCTGCATATTCTCAATTACGGCGTTGGCAAATTCAGCGGTTTTGGCCGTGCCGCCAAGGTCCTTGGTTCGCACTTTGCCCTCGGCAAATACCTTCATCATCGAATCTTCGACACGCGCGGCAGCATCTTTTTCTCCGATGTATCGGAGCATTACGATCGCTGACATCAGTATCGCCGTCGGGTTGGCGATTCCCTGGCCGGCGATGTCCGGCGCCGAGCCGTGAACAGCCTCAAAGACTGCTCCCTGTTCGCCGATATTTGCACCCGGAGCAAGGCCGAGACCGCCGATCAGGCCCGCGCAAAGGTCGGAGAGAATATCGCCGTAGAGATTTTCCATCACGAGCACGTCAAACTGCTCGGGCCGCATAACTAGCTGCATGCAGCAATTATCGATGATCTTATCGTCCGCGACGATGTCGGGAAAATCCTTTGATACATTGTAAAAGCACTCGAGAAAAAGCCCGTCCGACAACTTCATGATGTTGGCTTTATGAACGGCGGTCACTTTTTTACGGCCGTTGTCGCGGGCGTATTCAAACGCATAGCGGCAAATTCGTGTAGACGCTTTTTCGGTAATGATCTTAAGACTCTCAACGACACCCGGAACGACTATGTGTTCGAGGCCGGAGTAAAGACCCTCGGTATTTTCGCGAACTATGACCAGATCGAGTTCCGGATAACGGCACTCTATATTGGGCAGAGCCTTGATCGGACGGACGTTCGCGTAAAGATCGAGCGCCCTTCGCAGGCCAACATTGACAGACGTAAAACCCTTTCCAATCGGCGTCATGATCGGGCCTTTTAATGCGACTTTGTTGCGTCGCATCGACTCGATTGCCTCCTCGGGCAGCGTGCTGCCGTATTTCTCCAGTGCTTGTGCTCCGAGGATCTGGGTTTCCCAGGTAATATCGACGCCTGAGGCTTCGACGATCCGGACGGTCGCAGCGACGATCTCGGGCCCAATACCGTCGCCGGGAATTAGGGTAACAGTGTGTTTCATAACTTATATCCTATAATAAAATTTACAACGGACGGCGGATAAAGGACAAACACGATCAGTGATGGATCAGGATGTACTAATAATTGGCGGTGGCGTTATCGGCCTGAGCATTGCCCGCGAGTTGCACAAATCGGGTGTTCGGCGAATCACTCTGGTCGAAAAGGGCCAATGCGGCACCGAGGCATCGTGGGCAGCGGCCGGAATGCTCGGTCCCCAGGCCGAAGCGAACGAATCAGGCCCTTTCTTTGAACTTTGTTGCTCATCGCGTGATCTATATCCTGATCTGGCGGCCGAATTGCTAAATGAAACAGGCGTCGATATCGAACTTGATCGTAGCGGCACGTTGTATCTTGCTTTTACTGACGACGATGTAGCGGAGCTTCGCGAGCGATTTGAATGGCAGCGGAAGGCTGGCCTCGCGGTCGAACATTTGTCCGCGGCCGACATTCGCAAGCTCGAGCCGCTGGTTTCGCACGACATCCGCGTGGGGCTGTTTTTTCCGCACGACTGGCAGGTGGAAAATCGCAATTTACTCGTCGCGCTCAGACGTTATGCCGAATTAAACGCGGTTGAGATACGCGAAAATACAAAGATCGAACGGCTGCTGGTCGAAAACGGGCGTGTCGCTGGCGCCGAGACCGACGCGGGGCGAATTACCGCGGATCGAACGGTCCTTGCAACGGGTGCGTGGACGTCACTCATCAAACTTGGGCCGACGGATCTGCCATTTGAGGTCAAACCGGTGCGTGGACAAATGATAGCCTTTAGAAATGCGAAAAGGCTCTTTCAGAGAGTGATTTACTCGCGACGCGGTTACATCGTGCCGCGTAACGACGGCCGAATCCTAGCTGGCTCTACCACGGAGAATGTTGGGTTTGACAGATTAGTTACGGCAGAGGCGTCGATAATGCTGAGAGAATTGGCCTCCGAGATCAGTCCAGGTATCGGAAAGCTGAAAATCGCGGATCAATGGGCGGGGCTGCGGCCGCAGACCTTTGACGGGTTGCCTATAATTGGAGCGATCGACGGACTTGACGATTTATTTATAGCGACGGCCCATTACCGCAACGGCATCTTGCTTGCTCCGATTACAGCAAAGCTCGCGGCCGACAAAATGATTCGCGGGGATGACTCCGAACAACTTAGGATATTCGGGCCGGACCGTTTTGATCTTCTCAGTAAGGCCATCGGCAATTGACCAGAGATTTTTATGCGTTTTATTGGTTTATTCTTGATCATGTTCGCGACAGCCGGTGTGTTTGGCCAGTCCCGTCGCGTGGTCCCGACTAGCGTTCCGGCCACATCGGAAACGGCGGTCGCGAACTCAGAAATCACAGTCAAGCAGATGTTCGACGAGGCTAATGCTTATGCAAAGGCCAAATTTGCAGAATATATTGATAAAAAAATCCCATATACGGATGCGCTTCTGGCAAGAACAAAGCTCGAGGAACGCCAGCTCGCCGCAAAGTACGCCACAATGGCCGGCGGACGCAAGACGCTCGCGGGCGAAGACTTTTATTACCTTGGAATGCTGCATTGGATCGCAGAGAATCTGGACGGAACAGCCGAAAATCTTGGTAAATTCCTTGCTTCGGAGGTTCCCGCCAGCGACCGCCACCAGACTGCAAGATCCATCGTCGTTGTTGTTTTGGCGAAACAACGAAAACTTGACGAAGCCGAGACCACCCTTGCCACGTATATCAAGTCTGAGCCTACCAAATTAACCGAGCGTTCACGGATGGAGAGCGAGCTTGCACGCGCATATAAGGCCCAAAAAGACGTAGTTCGAATGGTGCCGCATGCTGAGGAATCGTACAAAGCGGCCAAAGAACTGCTTAAGGATGTCACGTCACGGTCCAGGGGCCTCGATGAGTTTTTTGATGCCGGTATGTTGGTTTTCGAGGGCTATCGTGACAGCGGTAAACCGAACATGGCCGAGGACTTGCTCGATGACGTCCGTTCCACTGCCGCGACAGTTCAGGCTCCGAACCTCTACTACTACGCGGTCGATCAAAAGATCAAGTATTTGATCGAAACGGGCCGCAAGCCACAGGCGATGGAATTCTACGCTACGTCGCTCGTCAGCGCCGGTAAGGATTTTATTAGGAACAACTCTTCGACGGATGTACTTACTCGCTTAAAGAAACGCGAAAAGCATTATAAATTGCTTGGACTTCCGGCTCCGGAACTACCATCGGCGGATGTTTGGTTCCCGGGTGAGCGCAAAAAGATCGCCGACCTAAAGGGCAAAGTCGTATTGCTCGATTTTTGGGCGACTTGGTGTGCGCCATGCTTTGACGCTTTTCCATCCCTGTCCGAATGGCACCAGGAATTCGCTCGTGACGGCTTTGAGATACTGGGTGTAACCCGTTATTACGGTCTGGTAAACCGCCGGCCTGTTGATAATCCGAGCGAGATCGAATATTTAAAACGATTTCGACAAAAGGAAAATCTGCCGTACGACATTGTCGTGGGAAAAGATCAGGCGATGCAGATGGCGTACGGAGCGACCGCCCTGCCAACAGCGGTTTTGATCGACAGAAAAGGCGTTATACGCTACATTGAATCGGGAACGAGTCCTGCTCGGCTCGAACAGATGCGTGAGATGATAGTCAAACTTTTGGCTGAACAGTGACCTGATGCCCAAGAACGTCCGCAACCCCAGGCAGAAAAACACCAAGACGCAAGGCCTGTACGATCGTATCGCCGATGTCCAAAATCTGGCGATGAAGATCAACGGATATCGCGCGTCCGTTGCAAAATACCTCAAATCTCTCGATCTCGATATTGGCCCCGACTCGCTCGTTTTGGACGCGGGCAGCGGAACCGGCATTGTGACGCTCGCGTTCCAGGACTCCGATTTTTCACCTCAGCGTATTGTCGCGCTCGATCTATCGTTCAATTCGCTGAATGTCGCTCGTGAGCAATTTAGAAAGCGTAGAAAATATGCCCGAAAAACGGACGCCGTGCAGGGTAACATCCTCCAACTGCCTTTTCCCGACGACTCATTCGACATCGTTTTGATGTGTGGCGTGCTCGAATATACGCCGCTCGACGACGGTTTGGGCGAGGCGGCCCGCGTCCTAAAACACGGCGCGCCGCTCGTCTTTTTGCCGGTCAAGCCGTCGATCGTTGGATCGGTTCTTGAGCTGCTTTACAATTTTAAGATCCATAAGCTGGACGACGTTCGAACGGCCGCCGCAAAATACTTCAATATCGTCGGCAATCACGAATTTCCTATTACCGAGCCGATCGCGTGGTCCAAAACCATCTTTCTGCTGGAAAAAAAATGACGCGTTCGCCACTTATCATCGGCCATCGCGGAGCGAGTGCTCATGCGCCGGAAAATACGCTTGCGGCGTTTCAAATGGCGATCGAGGCGAGTGCCGACGGCGTCGAGTTTGACGTACAGCTTGCGAAAGACGGCATTCCGGTTGTAATTCACGACGCGACGCTCGAACGCACGGCTTTGCGCCGCGAGCGAGTTTGCGATCTTACATCGCGGCAGCTAGGTCTTATCGACGTTGGGTCGTGGTTTAACACAAAAAACCCGAAATGTGCGGTGCTAGAATTTAACAAAGAAACGGTTCCAACGCTCGCACAGGTTCTGAAACTTTTGAAGAGTTTCGGTGGCCTTATCTACATAGAGCTAAAATGCGACGAATCGAATTGCGCACCGTTGGCTGCCGCTGTCTGCGATATCATCCGCGATTCGCCGCTGCTGCCGCAGATCATCGTTAAGAGTTTCAAGCTCGCCGCGATCCCCGAGGTTCGATGCCGACTTCCAGATGTAAAAACCGCTGCGCTTTTCGAGCCGAAGATCATGGATTTTCTCCGACGTCGCAAACATATCGTCGCGATCGCGCGCGAGTTTGGTGCCGATCAGGTCTCTCTGCATAGTTCGCTTGCAACGCGGAATTTGGTGTCGCTCGCGGCCGAGGCGCAAATGCCCGTAACCATCTGGACGGTCGATGATCCTGCCTGGATAAGACGCTGCCGCAAACTCGGAATCGGAGCTTTGATCACAAACGACCCGGGACGTTTGATCAACTCACGCGAGTTTTAGTCAACTTTCTGCACGTATTAGGCATCTATTTCCTAGGTTTGGTGGATAATGGTGAAACAATGAAAAGATCGCTCACATTCCTGTTTGTTATTCTCTGCGTCTCGGCAGTCACTTTTGGACAGCCGGAAGGCGTGGTCAAAAAGGATCTCAGCTCGGCTGAAATCGATCGAATAATCACGAAGGTTACCGAAAATGAGAGCGATTTTCGTGCTGCGCTGACTAATTATGTTTTCAACCGATTTGCGACGGTGAACATTATCGGTATGGGCGGCCAGATCGCCGGAACGTATCGCCGTGATTCGTATATGACCTTCAGTCAGGACGGCGGGCGTTTTGAAAAGATCTTATTTGCGCCCGTCGCGACGACGCCTCCGGGTTTTGTCACACCGGAGGATCTCGAGGATCTCGGCGGCGTTAATCCGTTTGCCCTCGAGCCCGCGTTTGTTCCGCAATACAAATTTTCGTACATCGGTGTTCAGAGGATCGACGAACTAAACCTGTATGTCTTTGACGTAACGCCAAAGATAATACCCGACCCTAAAAAGTCGAAGCAGCGGCTCTTTACCGGTCGAATCTGGGTCGACGTGGATGACCTGATGATCGTCAAATCAAAGGGAAAAGCCGTGCCCGAAACAAAAACCAACAAATTCCCGGTGGTCGAGACGACGCGAGAGCAAGTCGACGGTAAGTACTGGTTTCCGTCGGATGCACGATCGGACGACGAACTCGTTTTCGATAACGGCAACGTTACAAAGATCAGAATGCGCGTTAAGTATACCGGCTACAAAGTGGGCCGCAGCGAAGTGCGAATTCTCGAGGACGAAGAGCCGGCAAAGCCAACTCCAACGCCGACACCGAAAAAACCTCAATAGTTGTTAACGGTGAGTGATGAGTGGTGAATGAGAGAAACGGGTTTCGTCAATCACTCACCACCGACTTTCCTTAACTCGCTCGCGATTGCTTCCCGCGTTTTGGTTAGTAATTCCATAATGTCGTCTTCAGTTTTGCCGGCCGTCGATATCGGTGGCAGCAGCACTAATTCGATCTCGCCGGCATATGCAACACCCGTCCTTTTGCCCATCATCCAATCAGTATTTTTTATCGCTGCCGGCACAATAGGAGCTCCGGTCTGCAGGGCAAGGTGAAACGCTCCCTTCTTGAACGGAAGCAGCTCGCCGGGCATCGCACGGGTCCCTTCGACAAAAACACCAAACGAATATCCTTTATCCATTACCTGACGAGCTTTTTCCATCGAGCGTACGGCTCGCTCTTGATTTGAGCGGTCTATTGCGATGATATTCACGAAACTCATTCCCTGACCCAGGACCGGTACTTTCAAAAGCTCTCTCTTAGCGACTAAACCCATGCGTTTTCCGGCGTCGAAAAAGAGTGCGGCCGAGTCGATGTACGAGCGGTGATTGGCCGCAAAAACATAAGAGGTTTCGGGATCAACATTCTCGAGGCCGGTCACTTTTACCGTGGCCCCGCACGCTTTGAGCCAAGTTTTCGCGCCCCATTGAGCAAGCGGATAGAGCCAGATCCGGCGATTAATGAGCCACAAAACAATTAGGGCCGGTGTCGCCACAAATAGCAGCAGAGAACCGGCGACGATCCAGCTCCACCAATAGCGAAGTTTCCCGGCCAGCCGCGATTTGTTAGACTTTTGGACAGGAAAAGTCAGCTTTTTATTTTCGTCGGTGGCGATGTCTGCCATAGGTTTTTTCACCGCAGAAACGCGGAGCCGCAGAGATAAGAGTAGCTATGATTATGAACATTTCGCGACGTTTTCGAAAATCCAAATACTCAAATTTGCTGCCTGCCTTCTTCGCGTCTCTGCGTCTCTGCGGTTTGATTTTGATTGCGGCATTTGCCACCGTTGCCCAAGTTCCAAGCCCAAGATCGGTACTCGGGTTTACCCCGACCGACGACCGGACCATTGCCGATTGGCGGCAGATCACCGATTACTTTGCACGGCTCGACAAGGCGAGCAATAAGGTAACGGTCAAGGAAATAGGAAAGTCGACGCTTGGAAAACCTCTGATCGTTGCCTTCATATCGTCGAAAGACAACATAAAGAATCTCGAAAAATACAGGCAGATCAGTGCTAAACTTGCCGATCCTCGAACCGTAAAAAGCGAGTCCGAGCTTGCCGACCTCGTCAAAAAGGGCAAGACGGTCGTCTCGATCTCGTGTTCGATCCACTCGACAGAGATCGTAGCGTCGCAGATGTCGATGAATCTGGCGTACGAGCTTGCAACCGCGAACGACAGCGAAACCAAAGAGATCCTCGACAACACGATTCTACTGCTAATCCCATCGCCAAATCCCGACGGCATCGACATCGTCGCCAACTGGTATCGCAAAACGCTAGGCACAAAGAGCGAGGGCACGTCGCCGCCCGAACTTTATCATCATTACGCCGGTCACGACGACAACCGCGACTGGTTTATGTTAAACCTCGTCGAGACGCAGGTCGTTACAAAACTCTTTTGGCAGCAGTGGTTTCCGCAGATCGTCTATGACATTCATCAACAGGGGCCAAACGGTTCGCGCTTCATCATTCCGCCGTTCTTCGATCCGCCAAATCCACGGATCGCTCCGTCTATCCTTCGCGAGGTTGGTCTGATCGGCTACAAGATGGCTGCCGATCTGCAGGCGAAGGGCGTCGCCGGCGTGGCGACTGATTCGACGTATGACACGTGGTGGCACGGCGGATTTCGCTCCGCGCCGTATTATCACAACTCGATCGGAATTTTATCGGAGGCCGCCAGCGCTAGTCTGATGTCGCCCGTCACGATCACGCCGGACGATCTCAAGCGAAATCGCCCCGTTCGCGGGCTGTCATCGGTGCTCGAAACAGCAACCAACTTTCCCGACAAATGGAATGGTGGGTTATGGCGTCCAGCTGACATTGCGAATATCGAGATGATAGCTTCGCGAAGTCTGCTGCAGATGGCTGCGAAATTCAGGCCGCGGTATCTACGGCAGTTTTACGAGTATGGAAAGTCTAATCTTATCCAAAAGGCAGACGAACCAAAGGCGTTCATAATAGGGGCCGGACAGCCGAATCACGAGGCGGTCGCGCGATTTATCGAGATTTTGATGGCGCAGGGAATCGAAGTTTTCGAGATGACGCGCGAGCTCTGGGTAAAGATGGAACCGAAGGCGGATTTTCACGAAATGCCGCTCGGAGGTTATGTTGTTTTTGTCAACCAGCCGCAGAAAAACAACATCCTGAGCCTTTTTGAGCGTCAAGTATATCCCAACCGCTTACTACCAAATGGCGAGGCCGAGGTACCGTATGATGTCGCCGGTTGGACGCTTCCGCTACAGATGGGCGTCGAATATGACGCCGCGTGGGACATTCGCGATCTCGAAAAGGATAAAGCAACGCTGACGCTTGTACCTTTCGCTAATCGCGTCCGTGCGCTTCTCGGACTAGATCAATCGGGTACACCGTTTCTCGGAATGAAGTATCCGCTGAAGACCGTACCAAAGATCGCGCTTTACCGAGGCTCGACAAGCTCAATGGACGAAGGATGGACGCGGCTTGTTTTTGATACGTTTCGTCTCGTTTACCGGAGGCTTTCGGATGCCGACATGCGCAACGGAAATTTTATCTGCGAGCAACTCGTTGTGCCTGGCCCTTTCAAAAATTGTGATGCTGTTGTCCTGCCAGCGGACAATGAGAATACAATTGTAAAAGGCCTCAGTGCCGATCGATATCCGACAGAAGTCGCCGGCGGCATCGGCGAGACCGGCGTCGAGAATCTTAAGAAATACGTAGCGAATGGCGGCAAACTCATTTGTTTTGACGATTCCTGCCGGATGGTTATCAAGCGATTCAATCTGCCGATGAAAAATGTGCTCGCGGGTTTGGGACGAAATGAATTTTACAATCCCGGCTCGATCGTCCAACTCAATGTCGACCCGCGGGCACCATTGGCGCGCGGCCTTCGCGAGGATACCGCCGCTTACTTTACAGATAGCTCGGCCTTTGAGATCTTGTCAGAATCACCTGCCGTAGCGAGTGGTTTAACCCGGCCCAGGGACATAAAAACGATCGCACGCTATGCATCAAAGAATGCTCTTCTTTCCGGCTGGATGCTTGGCGAAAAATATCTCAATGGCAAAGCCGCTCTCGTCGAAGCAACCTACGGAAAGGGCAAAATAGTCCTCTTCGCCTTTCGCCCGCAACACCGCGGCCAAACGTGGGCGACGTTTCCGTTCATATTCAACGCTTTGGAAAAATAATCGGCGTTAGGGGATCGATTTGGTATTATTTACGTATGAATTTGCGTTCTACCTCATTCATTCTCGCGATTATTCTATTCTCACTCTTTCCGGTTTCGGCTAAGGACAACTACGTTTATTTCTATCTGGCGCAAGAGCCGCTCATACGCATCGGTTTATCAACAAATGCTGGTTCGGTGTCGATCGCGACGAGCGATTCGTCGCTTGTCGCCGTGAGTCCGGATGAGCCGAGCAAGTTGCTCGCGACGACGCGGGTATCTGTTTCGGCCCGCACATACCGACCGCCGGAGATCGAGAATTTTCGCATCGAATTTCAAAATCTGCCCACGCAGACTGATGCTGCGACGCTCGCGAAAGATATTCGCGATGCGACGGGCGAAACTGCGTTAGCGAGTATCGATACGACGACGAACCTATGGAAAGTGTGGGTTGGTTCTGTAAAGGACACGAGCATCGATGCGGACGAGCTAAAGGCAAAGCTTGCAGAAAAGGGCTTTGAGGACGCGGTGGTTGTGATTGAAAAGAAAACCGTGATTTCCGCAGATGCAGTTGCACTCTCGCAGCAGCTAAAAACGTCGGGCCCGAGCGAGGTCCGCAGCCTTATAAAACCGACGGGTTCGAGGTCGGCGAATGTAACGGATACCATCGACCCTAACCTTCGCGAAGTAAACGTCAACGCACCGATTGCTGCGGGCAGTTTCTCTTCGCTCAAGCCGATTGCTTTCGGCTCGCTGAATGAGCGTGCAAATCCTGTAAAACTAAACGGCAAAGCGTATCGCGGCAAGATCGAGGTGTTTGTAAATTCACGCGGCTCGCTCACTGTCGTCAACGTCGTGCCGCTCGAAGATTATCTGCTCGGCGTCGTGCCAAGCGAACTCGGTCTGCCACAGCTCGAGGCGCAAAAGGCGCAGGCCGTCGCCGCCCGGACCTACGCGATCGCCAATATCGGCGGTTACGGCCAACAGGGTTTTGATATGGTGCCAACGATGGCGTCGCAGGTCTATAAAGGCGTCTCGATCGAGACCCGGATGGGTACGCAGGCCGTCCAGCAGACTCGCGGCATTGTGGCGACGTATCACGGCGTGCCGATAACTGCCTATTACACATCAACGTGCGGCGGCCGCACGGAGGATGGCGAAAACATTTTTGGCAAGCCGGAGCCTTATCTTCGTGGTGTCGAATGCTCGCTTGAGGGCCGACGCCATTTTGAGCCTTTTTTCATTAAGACTTCGCGCCAGCCCGCAAAAGTCCGCGACGAGGGCAATCTCGAACTCGTTCGCCTAATGTCGATATTTGCGTCCAACGGTTTTCAGCTGTCAACGTCACAGATGACCGACGAATGGTTTGAGGGCACTCCGACGCAGAGCGAGATGTCGAATTGGCTTAATCAACTAGCGACAAGATTTGGCAAATCGTTTCCGAATGTAAACAGCGATACCACCAAGCCGGTCGAGCTCGCCCGGATTCTGACAGGCTTCATCTATACTGAAAACTATGCGGATACACTGCTGAGCGAATCGGATGTCAATTACCACCTCTCATTTGACGATGCGGCAGAGATTCCGAAGGATCGCCGCGCTGACATCGCGGTTCTGCTTCGGGACGGATACTTCGCCATCTATCCTGACCTGACGCTAAAACCGAATAGGCCATTTACGCGGGCAAGAATGCTGCGACTAATTCGCCAGATCTACGATAAGAAAAAATGGATGCCTGAGCTTTTGAACGGTACCGCAAAGCCAACGTCTGACGGCAAACTCGTTCTGAAAACGGGAAAGTCTGAAAGGCAGATAACGGTCCGCCCCGATGTTTTCCTATTCCGAGAATTCGGTGATCGCGTCTATCCCGTTCGAGAGGCGGCTCTCGTTGGTGGCGAAGAGGTGAAATATCAGGTCGACGCTCTCGGCGCCGTCAAATACCTCGAGATCAAGCCGACCGAACTGACGACAACCGCCGAGAATATGTCGCCGTGGGAGCTTTGGAATAAATCACTGTCGCCGGGCGAGGTGCAGTCCCGTCTCTCGCGATACGTCCGCGGCATCGGCACACTTTACGACGTCACCGTTAAAAAAGTCGGGTCATCGCGGCGGCCGATTGAACTCGAGATCGTCGGGTCGAACGGAGTCAAAACCCTAAAAGGCGGCAAGATACGCTCGGCACTACGACTGCCCGAACAGCTTTTTGTAATGAATAAACGATACTCAGGCTCGACCGCTGTCGGCTACACATTTACCGGCAGAGGCCTTGGCCACGGCGTCGGGATGTGTCAATACGGTGCCTTCGGGCTCGCCAAAATGGGCGTCAAGTACGACGAGATCATCAAGCACTATTACACCGGCGTTGAGCTGACGAGGGCATATTGAAGCTCGCAAGGTTGCTAGTCCGCGTTTTCTTACTGGTCGCGCTGACGGCCGGATACACTATTGCCCAGGCACCGCAAACTGCAAAGGTCGAGCTTGGTTCGAGCACCGCGAAGAACGGATTTAAGAACGAAGACGAAATTCGCGATAAATTTAATAATTGGAAACTGGACGAGGATGCAAGGGTCTGGCTCGCGGCAATGAACTATAAGGTGGCCGAGATCGAATCGGTTATAGCGACAAAGCCGCACGGCAAGAAGGCAGATGTCGAGGTTGTTATCAAAACCAGATCTGGCGAAAAAAAGGAAGGCATCTCGATCAAACTTGTCAGTAGCCCAAACGGCTTTAACCAGATCGACAAACGGTGGCTGTCGCACTACGTCAAGATGTGGAAAGTACCGGTGGATGTTGAGTCCGCTCTCAAATTATTTGTAGGTGAAGTGCCGCCAAATAAGCCATCGCGTGATGCGAACCGGATGTTTCTCAACGAACTCGACCCGCAAACTCAAAAAGCTGTGATCGATTTTTTCACCACACACAAAACCGATATCGTGTCAGATTTGTTTTCCGGTGACGGAGCGCACGCCGCAGGCTGGGTAATGGTGGCACTAAAATCAGTGGACAAACCACGTTGGGTGTTGCGGACAGACGTGGACACTATTAAATTCTTTAGCGAGGGCAAGGTGGAATTGACTCGAAACGGCAACCTCAAGATCGGCCGCATAACGATGCAGCGCAAAGGCGGCGACGCCGGCCGCGACACCGCAAAAATGCTTCAATTCAAGATAAATCCCGCTTTACTCTTTGACGCAAAGTAACACATCCGATCGTACAAGACTGCCATCTTTATCATCGGCATCGCCAGACGGCCCGAATAGCGAACCGCGTAGATCAATCTACGACTACTTCTTATGACACGCCCAACACTCGGTCGCATTAGGAACCTTTGACCCAACGCGATTGAACGAGACCTGGAAATGACACACGTCGCAAGCCTGATGGAAAGCCATCTGATTAGTGAGCTTAGTGATCGTCGTACTTCCCGGATCCTTCAACATCGGTATCTCTGGTATAAGCTTTGGCGTTTCGCCCACCCGAGCGTGACAATCGCGGCAGGCAGCGACGCCGGCGGCCTTCGGGTCTTTGGCATACAGTTCGGGCGTAAGTGTCGTCGTACGACCTACGGGCCATGAAGTTTTCAACGGTGGATATTTAGCAAGTTCGGACGCCGGTTGCGCCGTGTGGTGGCATTCGATACAGGCGATCGGCCCGCCGATACTATACACGCCGCTGTTGTGCTTGACGTGGTTAAATGTGACCTTTCCCTGCTTTCCGTCCTTTGCAAGAATGATTACCTCGGGAATCTTCTTTTCCTGATCGGCTTGCGGTTTGGGCAAAATCTGCGCATTTGAGCGATTGTTATCAAAGTAGAAGTAACCGATCGCTAACAATGCGATCACGATTAATGAACCACTATATCTTTTCATTTTCACACCTCCTCTGATCGATGCTTCAGAATTCCTGCTTACCGCTATTATTATCCAAAATATCGTTGTCCGAAGTGACAGCGGTCACAAATCGGTTAATTCCTGTTCGACCGAACTTCTGGCTTATTCACCGACATGAAATCCATTTGCGTCTTAAATTATTCAAATCGAATTGGCAGCCGCGACTAAATGGGAGTGCTAGAATATCGAAAGCAGCCTTTTTTCTTGTCCTTTAGTACGCAATGAGATTTTCACGCCAACAGATCATCGGCTCGATCATCGTGCTTGTAGTAATAATCGGGTTCGGTCTGGTCCGTATGTATTTAGCAGCAGAATGACGCTGATGACCAGAGCTTCGTCGTCAAAATGTTGTGCAGCTCCGTTATTATGCGGTTACTTTTCGTTGCTGCATACATGCTGGCTCGTACTCCGCGCAGACACCGATCCGTGATAATCTTTGACCATCTGTGGTTTCAATCGTCTCTAGAAAGCCGATATTCGCTATCGCTGGGCCAACCGCGTCGGCTAAGACGGCGCTCGCCGTTGAGCTCGCGCTAAGAGTTGGCGGCGAGGTTGTGAATTTTGATTCGGTGCAGATCTACGGCGGGATCGAGATTGCGACGGCTAAGCCAACTGCGGAAGAAAAACGCGGGGTGCCGCATCATCTCATCGATTACATTGACCCTAACGTAAATTACACGTCGGCTGATTGGGCTCGCGATGCGGCGGAAAAAATTACTGAGATCGAGTCGCGCGGAAAAGTACCGATACTGGTCGGCGGAACCGGATTTTACCTTCGAACGCTAAGGCAGCCCCTGTTTGACAGTCCGAAGACCGACGAGAATTTGCGCGAGCGTCTGCGCGAGCTACAAAACCGACACGGAGCAGAGCATCTTCACGCGATGCTGCTCCGTGTTGATAAAGAAGCGGCGTCAAAGCTTGAACCGCGTGATTACGTCCGCGTGATACGCGCTCTCGAGGTCTATTTTCAGACAGGTGCACAAATCAGCAAAAAGCAGCCGCACCGAGCCGAGCCGCCGGAATTTGCTGAGCGAATACGGCTTTTTGTATTGAATCCGCCCCGCGACGAGCTTTACGAAAAGATCAACGCACGGACGGAACAGCATTTTGCAAACGGTCTCGTCGATGAAGTGAAACAGTTGCGTGCAAGCGATGTAAAAGATAACACCAACGCCCTTGGTGCTCATGCCTATCGGCGCGTGTGCGAATATCTTCGCGGCGAGCGTTCCCTCGAATCGGCGATCGAGCAGTCGAAACAGGACGTTCGCAACTACGCAAAACGTCAACTGACCTGGTTTCGTCGCGAGAAGAACGCAACCTGGCTGGACGGTTTTGGCGATACCGATGAGGTCCGCGACCGGCTTTGGACGGCCATAAGCGACGGCTGAAGTAAAATCGTTGTCGCTCGGCGCAAATCTGGTATAATCGGGTTACGGCGAAAAAAGTAAATTTTGTTCGAACCGAGGAATCGTTATGGAAAAGCAGGCTGCCCAGAATATCCAGGATGCCTTTTTGAACTCTGCTCGACGCGAACGGATCACGGTTGTGATCCACCTGTTGCAGGGAGCAACGGTGTCGGGTCGTATTAAGAGTTTTGATAAATTTTCGGTGCTGCTCGATGTTGGCGGCCCTGAGGTTTTAATATTTAAGCACGCAGTTTCCTCGATCTCACAGGAGCGTCGGCCAGAGCCCCCACTGCCATCTTGAAGGGAAAATTCATCACTTTTGAAGGCATCGACGGAAGCGGCAAATCTACACAGTTACGAATGCTCGCCGGTCATCTGCGCACCCGCGGCGTCGATGTGATCACCACATGCGAACCGGGCGGCACGCCATTGGGGCGTCATTTACGCGAAGCATTTCTCGAGACCGAGGAAACGGTCGCTCCGATGGCCGAGCTTCTGGCTTTTGCCGCTGATCGCGCACAACACGTCGAATTTCTCATTAAACCCGCGATAGCCGAGGGACGTATCGTTATATCCGATCGCTATGCTGATGCGACGTTCGCATATCAGGGCGCCGGACGCGGATTTCCGGAAGCGAAAGTGCTGCAGGTGATCGAGCTTGCGACTGGCGGCCTGAAACCCGATCTGACACTCTTTTTCGACATTTCGGTCCACGAGGCGCTAAGACGCATGATCGACCGGGATCACACCCACGCAAAGAAAAACCGCATGGACGACGAAACTGCGGAATTTTACACTCGCGTACGCAAGGCCTATTTAGGCATCGCAAAACGCGAACCTAAACGTTTCCGGGTGATAGACGCATCGGGCTCGATCGAAGAGATCCACCTTGATGTAGTCGAGGCTGTTTCGGCGATTCTTAAGTAAATGTTTAGCAAGCTAGTCGGGAATGAGAACATAAAACTGACGCTTCGGCGGCTGTTGTCAAAGGGGCGAGTGCCCAATTCGCTGCTTTTTGCGGGCGATGACGGCGTGGGCAAACGTCAATTTGCGATTGAACTGGCGATGGCGTTTATCTGCAAAGAACCAATCGAGAACGAAGCTTGCGGCGTGTGTGCGGCGTGCAGCCGTGTCGACACATTCGTAATTCCGGAAACGACAGACAAGAATAAAGACGAATTCAAAAAGGTTTTTTTTGGCGGGCACAGCGACGTCGGCAAGGTCGTCACCTATAAACGGACGATACTCGTCGACGCGATCCGGGATCTGGAAAAAAACGCTAATTTTCGTCCGTTTGAGGCAAAAAGCCGTTTCTTCATCATCGACGACGCCGATAATATGAATGACGAGGCGTCTAACGCCCTGCTGAAAACACTTGAGGAACCGCCTTCGACATCTCACATTTTCCTGATAACATCGCGTCCAGATTCCCTGCTTGCAACGATCCGTTCGCGGTGCCAGGTACTGCGATTTGCGCCGGTCGGGACGCACGAGATCGAGAAATTCCTGATCGACGAACGCGCCTTTTCACACGACGAAGCCAAGCTTGCGGCCCGGCTTTCGCGCGGCAGTGTCGGCCGAGCTGTTTCGATCAAGGTCGACAAATTTAGGGTTCAGCGTGAAAGAATGCTCGGCGTCATTACAAATGTTATCCAAACCGGCGACCTAGCCGCTCTGCTACGCATCGCCGAGGAAATGAACGATGCCAAGAACAAAGACCATTTCGAGGATAATCTGGACATTTTACAATCGCTTATCCACGACGTTTGGACCGTCAGCGTGAGCGGGGATACGACACGCGTGGTAAACACCGATCTGGCGGACAAGCTAACGGGCCTGGCGGAACAATCGAGCAGCGCCGATATGCCCAGGTGGCTCGCTGAGATCGATACGATACGTGAAAACCTTGCGGTCAATATCAACCGCAAGATCGCGGCTGATGCGTTATTCGTGTCGATGGCGGGTATTTAAACTGCACGTAACGGACTATAATTGAACGATATGCAAGCCGAACAGCAATTTAACAGCCTTGCCATTTCGCCAACCGTCGAGCGTTTGACGGCTGCCGCCGGAGGTGCTGTAGTCATCGGAGCGTCGGGCGCCGTTGCGTATTTTGATCCGGCGAAGGCAAACTTCTTTCCTGTTTGTCCGCTCTTTGCGTTGACTGGATTTGCATGTCCGGGCTGTGGGCTGACGCGCGGCTTTCACTCGCTGTTTCACGGCGATATTATCTCGGCAATCGATTTTAATGCATTGATACCGGTTTGGGCGATGATCTTTGCTTACGTTTTTGTGTCTCTGGTTTTGCTCGCGGTTCGCGGGAGAGGATTGCCGATGTGGCCGACATGGCCGCGGTTTTTGTGGACGTTTATGATCGTACTTCTCGTTTTCGGCGTCCTGCGTAACCTGCCCGTTTATCCTTTCACGATCCTATTTCCGTAGAATTCATCCTATTTTAGGTGATCTGGACGAGTTTGCTGCTTTCTACGAGCGATTTGGCGGCCGAGCCTTCTTTGCGGAGCAATTCTACTTCTTTGACGAATTCCTCAACGATATCTTCGCCTGCAACGCGCCGCATAGGCACGCCGTCCTTAAATATCATCCCGACGTTGCGCCCAAACGTGACGCCAAGTTGCGAATCGTGCGCTTCGCCCGGTCCGTTAACCGCACAGCCCATGATCGATAAATGCAAAGGTTCCTCGACGTGAGCTAGACGGCGCTCGACCTCGGTGACAATCTCAACAAAATTATCAATATCGAGGCGTCCGCACGTCGGGCAAGCGACGACGGTCACACCGCGTTTGCGTAATTCGAGCGATTTGAGCACTTCCCAGCCAACACGGACCTCTTCGTGCGGCTCGGCCGCCAAGGACACGCGTATCGTGTCACCGATTCCTTCGTGAAGCAGGATTCCGAGTCCGATCGCCGATTTGATGGTCCCGCCAAACGGCGTTCCCGCCTCGGTCACGCCAAGGTGCAGCGGATAATCGACCTTTGCGGCCATCAAGCGATATGCCTCGACCATCCGGTTTACATCGGACGCTTTTAAGGAAATGACCGTGTTGCTAAAGCCAAGATCCTCGAGAATTCGAATATGCCGCATACCGCTCTCGACCATAGCCTCGGGCGTCGCGGTGCCGTATTTTTTTAATAGATCTTTTTCAAGCGAACCACCGTTAACGCCAATTCGGATCGGAACTTTTTGGGCCTCAGCCGCACGGACGACCTCACGAACACGGTCGATATGCCCGATATTGCCCGGGTTAATGCGAAGCTTGTCGATGCCGGCGTCGAGAGCCTTGAGCGCAAGTTTGTAGTGAAAATGGATATCGGCGACTATGGGCACATTTGTACGCTTTCGGATCTCGTACATCGCGGCGGCCGCGTCGTCATCAGGCACGGCAATACGGACGATCTCACATCCGGCCGCGACCATTTCCTCGATTTGGCGTATCGTCGCGTCAACATCGGTCGTGTCTGTTTTGGTCATCGACTGTACGACAACGGGCGCACCGCCGCCGATCTGCACATCGCGAACCATTACCGCTTTGGTAACTCTTGCCATAAAAACTATTTAGAAATTAGCCGTGAAACGTCAAAAAAGATCACGGTCACCATCAGCAAAAGCACGATAGCGAGGCCCGTCATCTGAATCCGCTCTTTGGCAACCATCGACAGTGTCCTGCCAAACCACGACATTACCTTCTCGATACCGAGTACCATGATCTGCCCCCCATCGAGCATCGGTATCGGCAGCAGATTCATAACGCCAAGGCTGAGGCTGATCGCCATCAGTACAGAGAGCAGACCGATAAATCCGCTTGCGAAAACGGTTGTTACGATGATCTGCCCGATGCCTATCGGACCCGAAACGGTATCGCGTGCTGAGCGTTCGCCGGTGCCGACCTGGCCGAGAGCCTTACCGGTAAGTCTCAGAATTCGCAGATTTTGATCGACCGCTGCCGAAAATGCACCCGCGATGCTGACCGGTTCGCGATCGTTGAGCAGCATCGTGTCAAACGAGATACCGACACGCCAATCGTTATCTTTTAGAACTGCGGTGGTCGCAAGTTCGAGACGTTGGCCGTTGCGATTGACGGCTAGCTTTATCGGTTGGTCCTTCGCTTCACCGACCAAGATCTTCATCTCCTGGGTGTTGCGGATCGCCTTATCATTAACGGACATTATCCAGTCGCCTTTTTGCAGGCCCGAGGTAGCCGCCGGCATTGTGGGGTCAATGCTGCCAACAACCACCGGTTCGACTCCGGCATCGGGCGCCATGTCGAGAAATCCGCCGGATTGTCCTTTTTCCGTGACCTTGGTAGGAACGATCTTGAGGTTTGTTCGCTGACCATTGCGCTCAGCTATCACCGGAACTTCTTTTTCCGGAATCAGCAACGCATCGTCCTGAATTCGATCCCACGACGGATTTTCGATCCCGTCAAAACTAACTATTCGGTCACCGACCTTCAAACCCGCTTTGTCCGCTGCGCCCTCAGCTTTTACAAAACCCACGATCGGCGCCGGATTTGCCGGAACACCATAAATGAGGGCCATTGTGAAAGGGATGGCGAGCGCCAGAACGATGTTCATAAACGGCCCGCCAACCATTACGAGAAACTTTTGCCACCGCGGACGCAGTTCGTAAAGCTCCGACGCGGGAACCGGATCGGTCGTATCGTCTTTGCCCTCGAGACCAACGTTCGATTCGTCGCCGTAGAGTTTGACGTAGGCCCCAAGCGGTATCGCAGACACGCGATAGTCCGTGTGGCCAACTTTAAACCCGAACAACCTAGGCCCCAACCCGAAAAACGAATATGCCTCGACCCGCATTCCAAAGATCTTGGCGATAATAAAATGGCCAAATTCGTGGATGTTGATAGCAACACCGAGAACAAAAAGAATAGCTAAAACTGCGACTACAATATCTGGCATCTATATAATTCCCTCAACTAAACACTTGCACTTAGAAACAAATTCCACCTAGGTGGTTGTCATTAAAAGTGTATGACCCCGTGCACAAGCGAGTCAAACTAATTCGAGATCGCCGCTGAGCTCACATTTGCGGACAAAAGTTTGCTCGCCGACGCACGCGCGTCACGGTCGACGGTTAATATCGTCTCGAGATCCGCGCCGTATTGGGTCTCGTGTTCGTTCATCACACCCTCATTGATCTGAGCGATCTCTGACAATTTGATCTTTCCATCGAGAAACGCCTGAACCGCCGTTTCGTTTGCCGCATTTAAGACCGCCGGCATCGTGCCGCCGGCTTTTAACGCCCTATAGGCAAGGTCGAGACACGGGAAACGGTCAAGGTCGGGTTCTTCGAATGTAAGCTGTTTGAGCTGTGACAGATCGAGCGTCGGCGTGCAATTCTCTCTGCGCACGGGGTAGGTCAGAGCGTATTGAATGGCGTGTCTCATATCGGTCACCCCCATCTGAGCGATGATCGATGCGTCCACCATTTCGACCATCGAGTGGACAATCGATTGCGGATGTACGATCACCGAGATATGGTCGGCATCAAACCCGAAAAGCCATTTAGCCTCAATGACCTCGAGGCCCTTGTTCATCAGCGTCGCCGAATCGATCGAGATCTTGTCGCCCATTTTCCAGTTGGGGTGATCGAGAGCTTCTTCCAGGGTTGCGTTCTCAATTTCTTCCTTTGATTTTGCGCGAAACGGCCCGCCGGACGCTGTTAGGATCAGTCGGCTGACTTCGGCCCGCCGCTCGCCTCTTAAACATTGATGAATGGCGTTGTGTTCGCTGTCGACGGGAAGTATCTCAGCGCCTGACTTTTCGGCGGCTGCGGTCATCAATTCCCCCGCCATAACGAGCGTTTCTTTATTGGCCAGAGCGACCCGTTTCCCTGCCTCGATCGCCCTCAGGGTCGGTACAAATCCGACCGCTCCGACAGTCGCCGACATCACAATTTCCGCCTCGGGATGTGTCGCAACCTCGACCAATCCATTAGAATTTAACTCGATTCGCGGTGTTTTAGCGCCCAGCGCGCTGAGCTCGCCTTCCAAAATCTCCGCGCACGTTTCATCGTCGCAAGACACAAGCTCAGGTTGAAATTCGGCAATCTGCCTTGCAAATCTCGACATGTTACGCCCCGCGGCCATAGCGACCACGCGAAAGTCCTGCAAGTGTTCGATAACTTTTAAGGTGTTGCAGCCGATCGAGCCGGTGGAACCGAGGATGGAGATGGCTTTCATAAGAGCAATCCACAGGTTAACACAGATAAACACGGATACAAATCATCTGGTTCGGGTCTATCCGCGTGAATTCGTGGCTAGTCTCTTGGTTTTATGCTTTTTGAGAGATCGCTCCGAGTGACCTGTTTCTGCGCGCCGGTTTTCATATTCTTGAGCGTCACTTTTCCATCGGCAAGCTCGCTCTCTCCTAGAACGCATACAAGCGGCACTTTGATCGTGTCGGCATATTTGAACTGCTTGCCGAGCTTGTCGGCTACGGGATAGACCGTAACGCGGAGGCCTTGTTTTCTGATCTCGGCGGCCAATTTGAGCGATTCGGCAATCGTTTCTTCGCTCCAGATCGTTACCATAACATCAGCCGGCGTCGAATCGGCGATCTCCGGCGGAAACATCCCGCGTTCCTCCATCACGACCAAAATGCGTTCGAGGCCAAGCGAAAAACCGCACGCCGGAATTTGTTCCTTCCCAAACATTCCGATCAAACCATCGTATCGCCCGCCACCGCCTAAACTTCCGGCAAGGTCAGGGACGTTGATCTCCATTATCGCTCCGGTATAATACGAAAGTCCTCGCGCAAGGCTCGGGTCGATCAGTATCGGGGCCTTGTTGGCGAATTTGAGTATCTGACCGAGTTCAGTTAGCGTCTCGTTGCTGACGATGTTGATCAGATTAGCGACAATGGTGCGATTAATGTCTTTCTCTTGATTAAGGATCTCCTGCGTTTTTTCAAAGATCCCCAGCAGCATTGTCGACGCCTCGTCCGAAATACCTCGCTCACTAAGCTCTTGAGCAACGCCGTCGGCACCAATTTTGTCAAATTTATCGATCGCGATCAGGGCGTCCGTGTGCAGCTCCTCGGGAACACCCGCGGTGTCGAGGATGTCGGTCAGAACCTGACGATGATTGAGCCTAATGGTGTAGTCTTTGAAACCAAGCCGGGTCATGATCTCGCTCACGGCCGTTAATATTTCAGCCTCAACGACCATCGAATTTGAGCCTATGGCATCGACGTCACATTGATAAAACTCACGAAAACGCCCACGGGCTGGACGATCAGCACGCCATACCGGTTGTATTTGATAACGTTTGAAAAACTTTGGCAGATCGTTCTTATTATTAGCGACGACCCGGGCAAGCGGCACGGTCAGGTCATATCTGAGAGCCAAGTCGCTCAATGATTGCGGATTGCGGATTACGGATTGCGGATTGTCAGCGGCAAAAGCTTCTTCTAATTTTTCGCCTCTCTTTAAAATCTTATAAATAAGCTGATTGCCCTCTTCGCCGTATTTGCCCATCAGCGTTTCGATATTCTCGACGGCAGGCGTCTCAAGCGGCTCAAAGCCGTAAGATTCGTATACGGACTTGATGACGCCGATGACGTATTCGCGTTTGCGAACGTCTGCTGGCAAAAAGTCGCGCATGCCGCGGGCTGGATTGGTTTTAGACATAAAAGGTTAGTTTACCGCAGAGACGCGGAGACGCAGAGAGGAAAAAAGAAAAATTAACCGCAGATGAACACAGATGAACGCTTGTATAACAAAATTACTGCCGATAAAAATTCTTATCTGTGTAAATCTGCGTCCATCTGCGGCAAAATATCTTACTCTGCCCCTCGGCGTCGCTGCGGTTCAAGTATAGAGATTTTTGAGTTCGACGTAGTTTCGCCATGATTTGTCGAGATAGGCAAGTTCGTCGTCGGTGAGTTCGCGTTTTACCTTTGCGGGCGAGCCCAACACGAGTGACCGCGGCGGTATCTGCGTGCCGGGCGTCAACAGAGAGCCGGCACCGACGAGCGAATTAGCACCGACGCGAACGCCGTCCATCAGGACCGCGCCGATCCCGATCAGGCAACCACGTTCGACATAACATCCGTGCAGCGTAACGCGATGTCCGACGGTAATTTCGTCTTCGAGAAAAGTCGAATGCGTTTTTGAGCTGACGTGAATGATCGTGCCATCCTGAATATTTGTCCGCGCGCCGATGCGAATAAAATTCACATCACCGCGGATTATTGAGCCATACCAGACGCTTGCGTTCTCGCCGATCTCAACGTCCCCTATCACGATGGCGTCGTCCGCTATAAAAGCGGTCTCCCTGATCTTCGGATAGATGGAATTGAATGGTTTGATCATCGCGCCAGTTTTCGTCGCAGCATTCCGTAAAGTTTTTCCAGTTCCGTGACTCGCATCAGCTTCGCCGCGATCACAAACGCAATGCCGCCGAGTGCGATCGGCACGAAAGCCTCGGCTAATCTGATTGTAAAAGATGCAGCCCCGAATCGGTTTAACAGAAAATGATAGGTCGCATAACTTACGATCGACAGTATTGCGGAGGCGGCAGCGATCTTCGTAAACGAAAAGATAATGTCGCGGCCGTTCAGCCTCTTGATCCGCCGCCGCATCAGCAACGCGAGCGCAAAAAAGTTCACTAGGGCCACGATTGACGTAGCCAGAGCGACGCCGACATGCCCATAACCGTGTGGTGTCTCAGGAGTGACGCCATATTGAGACAGCCATTCGCGCAAAAAATAACTTCCGGCAAAATTCACCCCGATCGACGCAATCGAGATCATCATTGGCGTTTTTGCGTCGTCAAGCGCGTAAAACGCGGGCGATAGTATCTTGATCGCGGCATAACCGGTGAGGCCAATCGAATAGCCCGCGAGAGCTATCGCCGTCATACTGGTCGCCGTAGCGTCGAACTTCCCACGTTCGTAGATCAGCCGGACGATCGGTTCGCCAAGCACTATCAGGCCGCAGGCCGAAGGCAGGGTCATAAGAAACACGAGATTCATCGATGAAGAAACAGTGTCCCGAAAATCCTTTATCTTTCCCTCGCTTGCGAGGCGCGACAGCACGGGGATCGCTGCGGTGCCGACCGCGACGCCGAAAAGCCCGATCGGGAATTGCATCAGGCGAAAGGCGTAACTTAGCCAACCCTGCGCCCCTTCAATGCCCGAGACGAAGTACGTGTTTGTCAATACGTTGATCTGGACGGCCGATGTACCGAGGATCGCGGGCGTCATAAGGGCGATCACTTTCTTAACGCCGGGATCCGTAAAACTCAGGATTGCGGAAAAGCGAAACCCGACATTGAACAACGCTGGTATTTGCATCAGGAACTGCGCAGCTCCGCCGATCAGGGTGCCGATCGCCATCCCGATGATCGCCCATTGAGACGGAAAATCCGGGATCGCATTCTTGTCACCCGAATTGAGCCACCCGCCGCCGCTTAAGTAGTAAGCTAGACCGAGGCCAAAGATGATCGAGACGATGTTAAAAACTGTGGACGCTGACGCCGGAATGCCGAAAACGCCCTTTGTATTGAGCACGCCCATCGCTACGGCCGCGAGAGCAACAAGCAGGATGAACGGAAACATTATCTGCGTAAGCGTGGTCGCAAGTGCGGCTTTTTCCGGTGAGAATCCGTCCGCGACGAGATTGACGAATTGCCGCGAAAAAATAATGCCCACGATACAGATAACGCTCATTACGACGGCGAGCGCATTAAGAACCAGGCTCGCGAGGCGCCACGCGGCCTTTTCGCCTTTGTTAATCTGATAATCGGTAAAAACCTTGACGAACGCGACCGACAGAGCACCTTCGGCAAAAAGATCGCGGAGGACGTTTGGAATTCGAAAGGCAACTACGTAAGCGTCGTAAAGAAATCCGGCGCCGAAAAACCGGGCGAAGATCATCTCACGCACAAGGCCGAGGACGCGCGAAAACATAACCGCGATCGAGACTATGCCAGCTGAACGCGCAACGCTGGTTTGCTTCGTTTTCGGTATTTCTATCGCGGGTTCGGCAAGTGATTCCGGCGTCTCTTGTATCGGTTGGTTTTGTTCGTTTTCACTCATCGATCAAACGCGAATTATCTCACGCGGAATCCAAAAAAGAAAAAAGGAAGCAATTTACCTGCTTCCTAGCTCTTCAAAACAAAAATTCTATTGAGATCATTCGTTGCCGTAGGCTCGGCTGTTCGGATTGCTTATCCGCGTGCGGGCCAGCCGCGTTTCAAGCGGCGTCGCGTCATAGACCATCGGCACCGCGCCGCCAAACTGTCCCTGGACGAGCGAAACAAAGTAATTTTGAAATGCACGGAATCTCGCGACGTTTCCGCGTTGATTGAATATAACGAAGAGTAGCTTGCCGTTCCGCGTACTAACCTCACCGGCGAGGGCGCTTACGCCGCCGTCTGTATTGCCAAGCGTGCCGGTTTTGCCGACCACACTGCCGCGTGAGAAATCGGCATCGAATCTGCCTTCGAGTGTGCCTTTATCAACACCAGCGACGGGCATAATATCGGCGAAGGTTAGTTTGTATCTTGCGAGATCGGACCTCAGGGCACGCAGAAGCCGCATCATTGCATTTGGCGTTACGCGGTTGTACCCAAGCCCGCTCGAGGTCTGGATCGAAAATTCCTGTGGCTGAATTCCTGCGTTTAGCTGAACGACTCGCGAAACAGCGTACGGCCCGCCAAGCATGTCACCGAGGCGCTCAGACAGAAAGTTGTTTGAATAGCAAAGTGTTGCTTTCAAGATTTCGCGTATCTGCGTCGATTCGTGTGTGAACAATAAATGCAGGCTACTCGGTATCGGCTGGACGTAAACCGTTCCCGTAAACGATACGCCCGGAATTCCGTTGGCCTGGTTGAACTTACCTGAATAAGAAACATGATTTAACCAAGCCCTGGTCGCGGCCGCACTTCGCTGGGTCGAATCCAGAGTTGCAAGCAGCGATTGTCCGGAACCGAGCGGCGAACCTGAATAATTCATAACAAAATTATCCGTTACGATAAGGTCGCCGGAAACCGACCGAATCCCCATCTTATTTAATTCATTTGCGAGGGCAACGCCATGCTGGTACAGGAATATTGGGTCTTTACCGGCAACGTAAACATTGCCGTTGAGCGTACCCGTTGTGCGATCGATCGCACCGTCAGTGTAGACGCTCGTCATAAACCGGTATTCGGGGCCAAACGTCTTAAGAACGGCGTAGGCGGTCGCGACTTTTACGTTTGACGCCGGGTTAAAGGCCGCGGATGAATTGCTTTCGAGTACGACATTTCCGTCTATAGATTCGACTAAAACCCCTGAATAACCGGGAATCGATACTTCGCCGAGTACCGGAAAAAGCGTTCTAATTTGATTCTGCGAGACGGGCGCCGGCGTTACACTTCCGGTCTTGGTAACAAGTGGCGTCGCTTTCGGTTTAGCGGGATAACTTTCCGACTTGACCTGTATGTCCTGGAAAAGCGGAGAGCGTGTGTCTTGTCCGATGCTGATCCCTGCCATCGATATCGAAATCGTGGCAAAGAAAAACCAATTGGCTGCTTTTTGGGTAAATCGTGTCATTAATATTCGGTCGTTTGATCTGATCAACAGGCAGGCTTTCGCGGCACTAGAAAGCAACGCTGGTATAAAATATACCATAATTCACTCAAAGATTTCAATTTTCGGGTATTCCTTAACATCATCTTTCCATACATCCGTTACTTAGGATGATATCCACCGACAAAGAGATGTTATCAATTAAGCGTTGCTTATGGCAACGATTGATTTTAGTTATACAGCAAGTATCAGGAAAATGGAAGATTTTTTTGAGGTATCGAAAGATTAAATTAAACGTTTGATTTTTTAAGAGGCGGCTTACTTGGCTGACTTTGCCGGACTAAGATATTTAACCATCGTGATTCGGGTGCCGTCATCGGTTTGCTCAAACTTCACTTCGTCCATAAGGCCCTGAATTAGCTTGAGCCCCCAACCGCGGCGGCCCTCGTCCCTAGCGTCGTCTTGAGCATTTTTGTCGATCAGCCGCAGGCCTCGATTCGAAATCGTGATCGTTATCTTATCGGCGTCAACCGCGAATTTCTGATGGATCCTGCGGTCAGGGCTCATTGAGTGTTCGGCGGCATTAATGCAGGCTTCGACAAGGGCGGTCTTTATTTGATTGATGGCTTTTGCAGGAATATTATGGCGCTTTGCGATCTCCTCAAACGTGTGGGTGGCGATCATCTCGGTATCCTCGCCCATCGGAACGTCGATCTCGTATTCGTTGACGGCCTTTTTCGTCAACGAAGATACCTCTGCATTTAGAACTTCGGCCATCAATTCAATTTGTTTACGGCTAGATCCATAGGCGTTTCGTTCCCGCAAAACCTCGATCGCATCGGGCGTAAATCCTTCGGGTGCGATCAGCCACAGGCGGAAATTTTCGAAGTTGCAGTTTGCGGCCGTCATTTCGAGTCTGTCACACCAAAAATCGGCAAGTTCGCGTCCGGCTTCGAGCTTCGAGTCGATCTCGATCGCAAGCCAGGCGGTTTCTTGTTTTTCACCTACATCGACGAAACCTAGGGCCACGGCCGAGCGTTCGATGTCGCAGAATTCGCTCAGCCGCGAGTAGAACGATGCTGTGTGCGCCGTATAGACAATCCGCGGCAGGCTGATCTTTTCGTTATCCTCGCGCAACGCTTTTAATATTTTGTCGTCTCCGGCACCTTTGAATTGGCTCTTAAACCTGTCGTAGTCGATCAACGCCGGCGAAATCTGGCGACCGTCAAATGAGAGCATTAGCTCACGCAACCCAATGGACCGGTTTCGTCGGTAGAATCGCGCCATTAGCTCGGGTGCGCGTTTGACGTTCTCCGAGACTGATTCGCCCACCGCCATAGCCCTCGGAACACCTTCGATCGCAAGCGTTACCCGTCCACGAATATAGTCACAGAGCACGATGTTTTCGGTATCAATCTGGACGTAGCCTGAATCCAAACTAACAATTTCGTAGTTGTTGAGCTCACAGATCGCGGCATCGAATTCCGCGTTAGCGAGCCCTGAATGTTTCCGCCAATATGTAATGGGAGTTCTGCCTTCATTGGCCGCCATATTTTCGGACATAAGCTTAAGGACACTCGTTTGCGTCGCGTCATCCGACAAGACACGGTTGAATATTGAGTCAAAGCATAATGAGATTCGTCCCCCGAATATCTCGTCCGTATAGATTTGCTCAACTAGTTCGAAGCTATTGAGATCATTGCCGTTAGCCGATGCCGCCGCAAAAAGAGACGCGATGAGACCAGTGTTCGCCCCAAGCTGGACGGCCATCAGATCGCGCGTTTGATCGTTTATTACAACTCCGGTCTTCGCCGAGACTCTTTCCACAAATTTGCCAGCGCTCGTAAATGAAAGAGCTTCGACCGGCATCGTTTCAAACTTCGTTCTGCCAAAGAGAAAACGACGGAGGCCCGAAAAAACAAATTCGACCGTCGAGCGCGTATAAATATCGATAATCTCGTCAAACAGCGAGGTGCCGCCTTCAAGTTGGGACGTTACATGGAGGTCGTCGATCATTACGAACGGACGAGCGCCGTGAGCAGCGGCTCTGAGCGGCGAGCTCAGGCAGTTTCGGATAAATGACCTGTCATCATTCAGGTGGCTGTCGCTATGGCACCTCTCCACAAGCCGATCGATCCAGTAACCGTCGGCCGGAACCGCCAATTCCGTGATCTCGCAGATCTCGGGTGAGGCTGCAATAATGCCGGCGTCACGTCGTCGGAACGCTACGGTTTGCAAGAGGAACTCGTGCAAAAAGCGGAGCGCGGCATTACGGGCGGTAACGTCACTCGCTTTGATTTCAAAATAGAATGGAATCGTCTCTTCCTGATCGAGAAACAATCGGTCAAATGTCTGCCTTAGGAGTTCCGAGGCTCCGGCGGACGGGGTCGCAAGCAAGACGAGCCCTTTCGGACCGCTTTCGCGTTTCGCGTGATCCATCAGACGATTGAATTCGCCGGTCCGACCGACAAAGTCCGCCGGTTCGTTTTGCGAAAATACTCGCTTTTTCGATGGCCGTTTCATTCTTTTAATCGTTGCGCCCGGTTTTTAGATTTTCGAAAGAAATTACGCGATTACGCCCCTTGCGCTTTGCCTCATATAGAGCTTTATCCGCCGCAGAGATCAAGTCCCCGGACACGCAAAGCTCCGCCGAACAACTTGCTATCCCGATACTCATCGTCACGCGGCGATGTGGAAAGTCCGCATGTTCGATATTGATCCGTATGCGTTCGGCAATCGCCGCGGCCTCGTCGCTAGTCGTTTGCGGCAGCAAAATGCAAAATTCCTCGCCGCCAAAACGTGCCGCTACATCGGCTGCGCGTAAGGTTTCGCGGATCACGTAACCAACGATCTTGAGGGCCACGTCACCGGCCGGATGTCCGAACGAATCGTTGTAAGATTTAAAATCATCGACGTCGAGCATCATAAAGCTCATCGGAAATCCATGACGATTTGACCGCTTTACCTCTTCTAACAAACGCTCTTCAATATAGCGCCGGTTTAACAACCCGGTCAGAGCGTCGGTAACCGACAGCTGCTCGAATTCGCCGGCCCTATCCTTTAGCGTCGCCCTATCGATCGCAATTGCAAGCTGGGGTGCGATCGCCTGAAACAGCTCTAACGAATCTCTGTCAAAAGCGTTTCCACAAGCTCGGTCGGTAAAATTCATAACCCCGATAGCGCGACCGCTAATCGAGATTGGGCAGCTCAAAAAGGAATTTGTCTTATACAACCTTTCAGGCGGAGCCGGCGATAATCCGGTTTTTGATACATCCGAAACTGCGACCGCCTCATTTTTGGCAAAGACGATCTGCGCCACCCGTCCGCCCGTTTCTTCGCCGATTGCCGGGTCGTTTTTCGCTCCGATCAAAGCCTTAACCTCAAGCTCTCCCTTTTTTTCGTCAAAGATCATCAGCGATGCTCGTTCGGCTCGCAACATTTCGGCCGCGATTTGCGTTACGTTTAGCCAAAAATCCTCGGCGTCAATCCTTTTGAGACTTTCGCTAAAACTACGAACCGCCCGTGAAATTGTTCCACCTTGCTCGACCTTTCCGCGAAGCCTCAAAAGCTCGAGTTGGGGTGCGATCGAACGACATATTCGGCTGATCTGTTTTTTTGTAGCGGTATCCCTGATCTCGTCGAGAATGGCGATTGCGGCCAATACGTTTTCTTCGACGCAGATCGGGAAGAGATTCATCGTTCGAGCGTCCTTTTTCGGCGGCGTCTTCGATCGTTCGCCGAGTTCGAGCGGCATTTCTGCCTGTGCAACCTCGATCAGACGCGGGTCGTTAGCCGACAAGCCGAGACGAACCTTTCGGTTTTTCATCTCGCCAAGGGTCGCAGTATTTTCGAGCCGATCGTCCTTATTATCAAGCCAGATCAAAGCGGCAAAGCCGTACTGACGAGAAAGAAATTCGAGAATTGAATCGACGGCTTTTGGGTAGTCGGATTTCACCAGCGAACCAAAAAACGACCGCCACGCGCTGGTTTCGGCTGCGCGTTTTGCGCTTGGGTTTCGTTTGGCCGGGACCACCGGTTTGGGTTTGGGCTCAGGATTGACCGCATCAAGTTCAAGGCCGATCTCGCGGTTAAACCGCTCGACAATGTTAGGGACGTCTTCCGTCGGTTTAGTTGCGGGTCGAGCTTCTGATCTCTGTGTTGATTTGGCGGGCTTTTTGGATTCTGTTTCGACGCTTGTCACCAGCTTGTCCCCGACAAGGTTCTTGAATCGTTCGACGGTTTTTCCCAGGATTTCGGCAGAAGCGACGAGTAAAATGTTTTCGAAAAACGTCGAGGGCGGAAATTTGCTCCAGTCGCCTGAGATCGCTCTCGCGGTCGCCTTTCGATAATTTTCGACTTTCACAAAGGCCCGTCCGACTATCGCGACCATCATGCCATTACGATCTCTCACAGGGACGGCGCGGCACTCGAGACCTGCGTGGCACTCAAAGCCGATAACCTGCCCAGCCTCTGCTGCCTTTTCCAGTGCCCGACCGCAGAACTCTGCGCAGGCAGGCGAAAATTCATTCGACGGATTTAAGTTGCGGCATATCGAATTATTATTCGAGACATAAGCTTCGCGCTTTTCTTCCTGGAGAATTGCTATCGCCAAGCCGCTTTCATTGGCCAGGCTGTCCAGCACATTTTTGTCGGGTATCTCGCTCAAAACGCCCATCGAATCTACCAAATAATCGAATACTAACCCGCCGCGCCGGAGTTAGCGGCTATCAGCTGCGATTTTTATTTACCTTATTAAACGCTGAATTAGCCCGAATTTTCAATAAAAAGGCGTAGGAGCGAACCATTTGAGAGCCTTACGGGCGCACATCTGTCAAACCCCGATCGCACCCATTTCAGCCTTCACATTTTCTTCGATATTTGGATGCTCGAGGTTGATGCGAATGCAGGCCGCAAAGTGGCGTGGTTTGATCTCGACGAGCTGCGGCGTGATGCTCTTGCAGCCGTCAATCGCGTAAGAACAGCGTGTGTGAAAGTGGCAGCCCGATGGCGGGTTGATCGCTGATGGAACGTCGCCCTTTAGGATAATTCGTTCGCGTTTTGCCTCTATCTCAGGGTCGGGAACCGGCACGGCCGATATCAGCGCCTTGGTGTACGGCATTAACGGATCGCTATAAATTTCCTTACCGTCCGCAAGTTCAACTATCTTACCCAGATACATCACCGCGACACGATCAGAAAGATGCCGCACAGCCCGCAGATCGTGCGAGATAAACAGATACGTGAGATTCTTTTCCGCCTGCAAACGCTCCATCAGATTCATTATCTGAGCCTGGATCGAGACGTCGAGTGCAGAGATCGGTTCGTCGGCGACGATGAATTCGGGTTCCACCGCAAGGGCTCGAGCGATACCAATGCGCTGCCGCTGGCCGCCTGAGAACTCGTGCGGATAGCGCTTGATAAAGCGGCGGCTTAGTCCAACTGTCTCCATCAGATCCTGAACGCGTGATTCGACCGAGCTTCCGTTTGTAAGGCCAAATGAGCGAATCGGTTCGCCAATGATCTGACCAACCGTCATTCGCGGGTTGAGCGAAGCATACGGATCCTGAAAGATCATCTGTAAGTGCTTGCGCTGTTCCCTCATCGCTCCTTTCGGGATATGAGCGAGGTCCTTACCGTCATACAAAACCTTTCCGCCCGTGGGTTCTGTCAATCGTAAGATCGCCTTGCCGAGCGTCGATTTACCGCAGCCGGATTCGCCAACAAGCCCCAAGGTCTCGCCTTTCCGGATGTCAAGCGAAACGCCGTCCACCGCTTTGACAATTTTTGCGGCTCGGAATAGGCCGCCACCGGATCGGTAGTACACCTTCAAATCCTGCAGAGAGATAATGTTGGTTTCGTTATTTTCAGGCATTATTTCGAATCTCGCTCTGCTTGTGATTCCGAGTAGACATCCGCCGCAAAATGACAAAGCGAATGATGGTTCTCGTTTATCTGCACATACGGCGGAAACTCCCGACGGCAAATGTCCTCGGCACGTTCGCATCGCTCGGCAAACGGGCAACCGGGCGGCAAATGTGCGACATCCGGCGGCAAGCCCGGTATTTGGTAGAGTTCTTTGCCTTGTTCGTGAGCGGGGTCGGGAACGCTCTTTAGCAATCCCTTTGTGTATGGATTTGCCGGCGTCGCAAAAAGCTCGCGCGTCGGAGCCTGCTCAAAAACCTTTCCGGCATACATTACAATGATGTTGTCCGTCATCCCAGCGACGACGCCGAGGTCGTGCGTAATGAGGATAACGCTAGTGCCCATTCGCGATTTCAGGTCCTTGATCAGTTCGAGAATCTGCGCCTGGATCGTTACGTCGAGTGCGGTCGTTGGTTCGTCTGCGATGAGTAATTCCGGATCACAGCTGAGCGCCATCGCGATCATCACGCGTTGGCGCATTCCGCCCGAAAACTCGTGCGGATAACCATCGAGCCTTTCTTCCGCGTCCGAAATGCCGACCATCTTCAACATTTTGATCGCATGCTCGCGAGCCTGCTGTTTTGTGTGGCCAAGGTGAAGCTGTGTGACCTCCGTCAGCTGCCTCGAGATCGTCATAAACGGGTTGAGCGAGGTCATCGGGTCCTGAAAGATCATTGCGATCCGCCGACCGCGAATTTTTCGAACCTCATTGATCGGCAATCCGAGCACATCTATGCCGTCGAAAATGATCTTGCCGCCTGCGATCTGCCCCGGCGGTTCTGGGATGAGACGCATTACAGACAAATTGGTGACCGATTTTCCCGACCCCGACTCACCGACAATACCGAGCGTTTCACCCTTTTTTAACTTAAACGAAACGTCGTCGACGGCCTTTACAAGTCCGTCTTCCGTCCGGAAATACGTCTTGAGTCCATCGATCGATAATATGTTTCCGTTTGAATTACTCATTTCTTCTCGCCACACTGTCTGATGCCTGAGTTTTCGACGACGTCGATTTCGGTGATGAGATTTCTGCGGCCATATTTGTTGTAGTAAAAATGCACGCCTTTGTACTTAAACCCGTCCGGTGACTTACCGTAGATCTTTTCCGTCTCTTCCTTTGTTGATCGACCAAGCACGACGCCACGACTTGTCCGGCCCATGAAAGGCGCTTTGATCTCGATCAAAAAAACTTCGTCGCGTATATCATTTTGGCAGAAATAAAACGAGAGACCGGCCCGATCATAGGTCAGTTGATAAGAGTATTTCTTGTTGATTTCGCGACGAAACGACTTGCCATATTTCTTGATGACGTCTGCCGAAGTTGATTTTCCTACGCGTATTCCGCCGACCCCGACGCCTTCTTTAATTGCCCGAAGTGGTTGTCGTGATTGGCCGTAAACCCCAAAACACATCGCTAATATCACGACAAAAACAAATGTTATCCTTAGCACAAATAAGAGATCTCCTAGAATTTCCGAGTCTGCGGATCCAACGCGTCGCGCAATCCGTCGCCCAAAAAATTGAGTGAAAACAATGTCAGAGCCATCGTTAGCCCCGGAAACAGCAACTGCCACGGGAATATCGCGATATTCTTTACGCCATCCGCGGCGAGGCTGCCCCAAGAAGCAAACGGTGCCTGTACGCCGAGGCCCAGATAGGACAAAAACGCCTCGGTAAGCATCACGCTCGGAACCGTAAGTGTCGCATAAACGATCACCGGTCCGAGCGCATTTGGCACCAAATGACGAAAGATGATGGCAAACGTGGAGACTCCCGTCGCTTTTGCTGCCATCACGAATTCCTGGTTCTTAAGCGAAAGGATCTGTCCGCGAACAACGCGCGCCATCGTCAGCCACGACACGAGGCCAAGTGCGAAAAACAATAAAAATATCTGGCTCAGCCCTTGATTACCTGCCCCGCCAAGCGTTGCCGACAGCCATTTTATCCAATCGGGCGTGCTCGGTCCGCCAAAGACAGAGAGCAAAACAATTACGATCAGGATATATGGGATCGAATAAAATATATCCACTATTCGCATCATCAAATTATCTATTCGGCCACCTAAATATCCCGCAGTCGCACCGTAAGACACACCGATTATCAACGAAACAGTTGTTGAGATAATCCCAACCATCAGCGAGATACGGCCGCCCTGAAGCACTCGAGCGAGTATGTCACGACCCGCGTCGTCTGTTCCCATCAAATGCCTGAAAGACGGCCCCATTGCCTTTACCAATTCTTTTTGTTCAGGAATAGAATCGTAGGTATAGCCGGTCGTCCACGCAATGATCGCCGGGCCGATGATGACCGCTACGATCATTAAACCGAGCACTATCATGCCAAAAACCGCCAGCTTGTTACGCAAGAGCCGTTTCCAGGCATCGCGCCCTAACGAGGCGCCTTTGATAATTTCGACATTCTCCGTCATAGAAACCTACTCGTAACGAATCCGAGGATCCAAAAATCCGTAACTGATATCGACGATCAGATTAAAGACCATGATCAAAATCGACAAAAATGCCACGATTCCGAGTATCAATGGCTCGTCACGATTGAGAACCGACTGTATAAAAATATTGCCGAGGCCCGGAATTGCAAAGACCTTTTCGACGACGACCGTTCCCGCGAGCAGTGCCGCAAGTGCCGGGCCAGTGAACGAAACCACCGGAATTATACCGCCGCGGATCGCATGGCGAAGCAAGACGCTCCTTTCATCAAGGCCTTTGGCACGTGCGGTTCGAATATAGTCGGAGCGCATAACCTCAAGCATTCCGGCCCGCGTCAGACGCGCAATGTATGCCGTATAGATCGCGGCAAGCGTGACAACCGGCAGGATCAAAGACAACGGCCCTCCCAAACGCGCCGACGGGAGCAGGTACAGCCAGAACGAAAAAATAAGGACGAGGATCGGGCCAAGAACGAAATTCGGCACAGAAAGCCCGAACATCGCGAGCGACATCGAGCCGTAATCGAACCAGGAATTTTGCCGTAGGGCTGCGATCGTTCCAGCGGTCAAGCCCAATGTGAGGGCTAGCAGATAGCCGAGAATACCGATCGTTGCTGAATATGGCAGATGCCGCCGGATGATCTCGTTGACCGATTGGCCCTGATACTTTAGCGAATCACCAAAATCGCCGCGAACAATATTCGACATCATCATGCCGTATTGCGTGTACCACGGCTGGTCCAGTCCGTATTTTTTGCGAATCGTCGCTTCGACCCCGGCCGGCAGCTTCTTTTCACCTGAGTAAAAATTTCCGGGAGCAATGCGGACCAGTCCCCACGTCAATGTCACGACGACCAAAGCCATCGGGATGATCATAAGCAATCTGCGGAGAATGAAGCTAAACATCGTTTCTGTTGGTTACTTCGTGACCGCCTTTTGAGTTGCGGTGAGCTCGTTCAGCTGTCTTTCGAACTGCGGATCACTGTCGGCCATTATGTTCTCGACATCGTGATCCCATTTTGCAGGATCGCTCTCAATGTATACAAATTTCCAAGCAAAAAGCGTACCGGGATTTGGATACATTCCTTTAACATAAGGCTTTTTCATCCAGTTCGTCGCGTTGATGGTCAGCGGCACCGATGGCTGCTGCTCCATCACGTAAAACTCCGCCCGCGCAAGCATTTCGTATCGCTTGGTCGGGTCCAGTTCAGCGTTGGCATCGTCGAGCATCTTGTTGTATTTCGGATCGTTAAAGCCAGCATCACCGTTATTCGGATAGCCGTAATGGAGCCCTAAAAACGTATACGGGTCCATATAATCACCCGACCACAGGCTCTGGGCAAATCCGACATACTGTACATCGTGCCGGTCCTTTAGAAACGTCTTAAACTCCTGACTCTTAAGCGGGACGGTGATGCCTAAATTCTGTTTCCATTGAGCCTGTACAAACTCGGCAATGCCGCGATTGTTCTCATTCGTATTAAAAGTTATCGAAACGGCGTCCGTCGGGAAGTTTGGGCACGAATATGTATCGCCGTTCTTTTTTACTGGAAAGCCGGCTTCGGTAAGTATTTTTCGCGCTTCTTCGGGATCGAATTTGCGGTAATTTGCCCAAACCTCTGGTGCGATACCTCGTTCCTTCCGAATCTCCTCGCTAACCTTCTCGCGGGCTTTGTCATATTCAGGGAAGATCCCAGACGGCGTCAGATCGTACAAGGGCTTTGTGACCTTTCGATAATTTGAAAGCGACACCCGGTCGGTGGCAAGCGCAAAAGCCTTGCGCAGCCTCAGATCATTGAACGGCGGCTTCGTTACATTCATGCTGTAATAAGCCGTCGACGCCTCGGGAAAATTCAGGTACTCGTCCTTGTACAAGCGAACCTCTTCGGTCCACGAGGTAAGCACGGAGTGATTCAGAAATGCATCGATCGCGCCCGCCTTGTAAAGATTTAGGATTGTCGAATTCTCTTCGAGCGGATAAAACTCCAATCGATCGAGATGAACATTCGCCGCGTCCCAATAGTTCGGGCTCTTTTCAAGAACCAACGCGTCGTAGGGGCGGTAGTCCTTGATTCGGAATGGTCCATTCGTTACGATATGTTCCTTTCGGATCCAGTCCTTTCCCCAGGTTCTGATAGTGTGCTGTGGTACGGGCCGAAAAAACTGGTGAGCCAGAAGTCCAACAAAAAATGGTGCGCTCTGCCGAAGGGTTATCCGGAGCGTGTAATCATCAATGGCTTCGATCCCTATATCCTCAGCCTTAACAGGTACAAATTCCGCGCCATTCACGGCCGCTTTAAGTTTCGGGTCGGCCTCGATCTGCTTGGCGCGAGCTTTTTCGTCCCCCTCCAGCGTAAGGCGAGCGGGTTCGTGGATAAATTTATTAAAATCGGTCTCCGGGCCGAATGCCACGTGCGGTTTTGGTTCGTCTCCGCCAAAGTCCTTGGAAAGCAGAAATGCATCGCCGTTCTTTACAAATACCTGTTCGGTTTTGAATGCCTCGGCGTATTGTATGAAGAACCCAAGTTCCGCAGATGACGAGAGGATTTCGGGCGAAAACGCGCGGCGAAAGCTGTAGACAAAGTCATTAGCCGTGATTGGCGTACCGTCGTTCCATTTTGCGTTATCGCGGAGATGAAAGATAAACTCGTCAACATTCGGGCTGATTTCCCAGCTTTTTGCAAGTGCAGGAATTGGCTGTTGGTCCTTGGGGCCGTATTCGACAAGGCCCTCGAAAAGAGCCATGTAAATGCGGGCTTCGGGCTGGCCCGACGATATATGCGGATCAAGCGTTTCAGGTTCCGAGCCTGTTACATACCGAAGCACATTGTCCGTCGGCGCAACCGTTTTGCCAAAATATTTGCCTCGAGCGGAAGACGAACATCCTGAGATCAAAACGCTCAAGATAAGAGCGGCGACCGCGATCAGGAAATAACTAGATCTTTTTTTCAGCATATAAAAGACCGGGAATGTCAGGGCAATGAACTTTATCGAGTTTATCATTGCCGCGCGAAACTTACGATTCGCCACGGGTTGATTTTGGGGGCCAGTCAGTGCGGATCGTCACAGCTTTAAGCGACGGAGCGTCCAGCCCGTTAATATCAAAGCCCTGAACATACGGCTTTAAAAGCGAATAAGAAGTCGGAAAATAGAGTGGTATCGCTGTCAGTTCATAGAGCGCATCTTGCTCGGTGAATGTCGCTTCGGGCGGCGATACCGGTCCCTGATTTTCCGGCTGCCGAACAAACGGGTCCTTTAACAGCTCGTTATCCTGCTTTTCTCCGTACAGCAGCGTGGGTACCGAAGTTTCAGTTTTGCTCGATTCTGCGCGAGAAAGCTGCGGATCACCGTCCGTGAGCGTCTTGCCGCTGCCAAAGATCGCCGTCAGGCATACCGCTTCATCCGTCGTCGGAAGAACTATGCCGCGGCGTAGCAGGTCAAAGTCGCCTGTGGCACGCACCGATTCGATCTCGACCGGATCGGTTACAATTATATCGGTATCGACGTTGAGATTTTGCTTCCACATACGCGCAACCGACCGCGCTACACGCTGCTGTGTGTCGTTTCGATTAATGACAAGCCGAATCGGCCGAATTGTCTGTCCATCGGTGTAGCCGGCCTTTTCAAACAGTTTCTTTGCCTTTTCGACATCAAATGAAAGAGGTTCGCCCTTAAGATTTCCGAGCGGAATGAACTTGTTTGCCGGCTGCGTCGTGCCTTCCATATCTACCTTCGATAGCTTGTCGCGATCGATCGCCAACGTAAGCGCCTCGCGGATACGGCGGTCGTCGAATGGCGGACGCGCCGTATTGAATTCGTAATAGTTCAAAGCGCTGTGAGCCGTGTGGCGAAAGTCTTCGTATGGCGACAAGAGCTTTACCGCTAGCGGCTCAAACGTTGCGTTTGTGACTACATCAACCGCGCCCGATCTATATGCCTCGAGGGCCGACTCCGCGGTGTTTGACGTAACGAATCGAACGCTCTCTAAGGCGACTGATCGTCTATCCCAATAATTGTCTGAGCGTTCTAATGTGATGCTGGTATCATCGATCTGCGAGATTCGAAATGCTCCATTCGTGACTATGTTCTGGTCAATAAGTGTCTTTTCGAAATTGGTGCCGTCGCTATAAACCGGAAGGAACGCGGGGCTCGACACAAGTTTGGGGAAGTCCTTATCAGGTTTCTGAAGAGTCACTTTTAGCGTCAGGTCATCTATCGCTTCGACGCCGAATTTCGGAGTTTGCGGTTTCGGCTCGTCCGGCTTGCGAGGGCCGGGCCTTGCCGGAATCGGATTTTGAGAACCTGATAAATGCTCAGAATCGAGGCGTGAAAGAGTATTGGCGCGCTCGGTTTCAGTTTGCAACTGACCCGAATAGTCATTTGGTTCCGCTAGGGGTTTTTCCTGCGGCGGCTCTTTGGCCTTTAATCCGACTATATTTTCGAAGAGAAATCTGTTCGCCGCCTTTTCGCCAAGATCGCCGAGGCGTTTCCACGAACGCACAAAATCCTCGGCTGTAATGCTCTCACCGTTCGACCACCGAGCTTCCTTCCGTAGGTGAAACATCCAAATGCGGAGATCGCCGTTCGCTTCCCATTTTTTGGCAACCGCGGGAACCTCATTCAGCGTTTTGCCGTCCAGAGTTGTGAGGCCCTCGTATATCGCTCGAACCACATCCGTTTCAGGAGCGGCTGCGGCACGAGCCGGATCGAGGGATCCAGGCATTTTGCCGTTGCTCCACCTAAGTTCCTGCTTCGCGGGCGGTTCGGTTAGAGCGTAATACGGCTCAACCTTTGGCCGCTCGAGTTGGTTGCAGCCTGCAAGCAGAGCAATCGAGAAAGCCAGTGCCGACCACGCGCTCGCTGACAGGGCGGATCGCAAAAATGCTTTTCTGAATAAAGTTGTGAGCGCCGGTCTCATCATCGCTCTAGAGGGCGGGAAGACTGAGTTTCTTAAATACTGCTTTGGTCCGATTCTGCGTCTCAGCGAATCCATCCGAAGTATCGATCAGATAATCGGCGAACCGCTTTTTCTCTTCCTGCGGCATCTGGGCCTCGATACGTCTTAACGCGTCGTCCTTTGTCAAATTATCACGCGTCATCAAGCGTTCCAATTGTATCGCAGGTTCGCACCACACGACAATCAGTTTGTCGAAGCGTTTATAGCCGCCTGATTCGATCATCAATGCGGCATCAACGATCGCAATGCCGTGCGGATCGTTTATTTCAAGCTCTTCTATCCAGCGATCCTGAGCCGCGATTACGAGCGGATGAACGATCGAATTGAGGTTGATTCGCTTTGCCTCGTCAGCAAAGACGATGGCGCCAAGTTTCCTGCGATCAATCCGACCGCTGGGCAACACTACGTCGCTGCCAAACTCGGCTACAATTTGTCGAAACCCTTCCGTGCCCCGCTCGACAACTGCTCGGGCAGTGTCATCAGCATCGAGCACGTGGCAACCGAGCTCGCGAAAGACATCGCAAACATACGATTTACCGACGGCAATCGAGCCCGTGAGTCCGACCGTTAACATCAAGCTACTCGATTATGTCGTTTTGCTAGTTTTTGAACGTTGAATTCGGCGATTTCAGTTAAGGTCAAACCAAGCTCGTCCGCGCAAGCCGAAATGTACCATAGAACATCGCCTAGTTCGTCCTTTAATTTGCCGCGTATCTCGTCATTGATCACGCCGCCGTGATCCCGCTGGATCTTCTTCACGATATTTGCGACCTCGCCCGCTTCGCCCGCTAAACCGAGCGTTGGATACTCGACGTTGGACATTCGCCTTGGGTAAAGAGCCGTTTGGCTCGCTTCGGATTGATATTCTTCGAATTTCATAAGATTTTTCACCACAGAGTTCACATAGAACACTGAGATAACAAAAGCAGATTTAATCTAACTCTGTGCCCTCTGTGTTCTGTGTGGTCAAATTCTTCGTCGGAGTTTCGCGGCGGTCACAGTGTTTTTCATCAACATCGCTACCGTCAACAAACCGACGCCGCCCGGAACTGGCGTGAAGTCTGCAGCCTTTTCCATCGCCTCCTTTGGATTAACATCACCGACGAGCGTAAAACCGCGATTCTCAATGGCCCTTAAGCGTTTTTCTAGTTCCTCGCCGTCAAAGAAAGTCGCCGCAATTTCGGCGTCCGAAACATTATTTATACCAACATCGATCACCGTAGCACCTTCGCCGATTTGATCGCCGCTGATAAAGCCAGCGCGGCCTATGGCTGCGACCAGGATGTCAGCTTGCTTTGTAATTTCACCAAGATCTGCGGTTCTCGAATGGCATATAGTTACCGTCGCATTTTCCCTAAGCAATAGAATGGCCATGGGCTTGCCGACAATGTTGCTGCGACCGACGATCACAGCGTGTTTGCCGGCGATTTCGATATCCGAACGTTTTAGAATCTCGATCACGCCTGCCGGCGTACACGGAGCGAGAGCCGGATAACCTTGCATCAAGCGGCCCGCGTTTATCGGATGAAAGCCGTCGACGTCCTTTGTCGGATCAATACGTTCGAGTATCTCGCGTTCATCGATGTGTTTGGGCAGAGGCAGTTGAACCAGGATTCCATCAATGTCGTTGCGGCCGTTTAGCTTCTCGACAACGGCGATTATCTCGTCCTGCGAGGTTTCGGCCGGAAAGTGCAGATGCTCCGACTTGATTCCGATTTCTTCGGCAGTCCTAACTTTACTGCCGACATATACCGCCGATGCCGCATCTTCGCCAACCCGAACGACCGTGAGCCCGGGTGAAAAGCCGTGCACCTCACGCAGATCGGCAACCTCGGCCGTGATTTCGGCTTTGATCGCGTCAGCAATGGATTTTCCACTTAGAATTCTTGCTGCCATCTCTTCTTTACCCAGATTTTACAGGAAAGTCCAAAACTTTGCTAAAATCCGGTTAATGAAACGTTTAGTCGTCCTGCTCGTAATTGTCCTTTTCGCATTTTTCAGCACGACGCCACAAATTCTCCCCGATACTCACACTAAGATAAGGCACTCAATCGCGGCTCGCGACTACGCTGCGGCCATTGCCGAATTGCAAGCCCTGAAAACCAGAAACCCGGAATCGTTTGTCGCCAACAACTACGATTATCTACTCGCTCGAATGGCTGAGTCTGATGGGCAGTTATCGGTTGCGATGTCCACTTATCAAGCCGTTGCTAATCGCAACTCGGTTTTGCAAGCATACGCGCTCAAACACCTGTCGCAGATAGCTCGCTCGACCGGAAATCTCTTGCTCGAACGTATTTATTTGACAGATCTTCTGCTGAATTCGCCAGATAGTTTGCTCGCGAGTAGCGCTCGTTTGAGACTCGCTCACAATGGCTTCGAGAGCGGAAACTACGGAGAAACGATTCGAATTCTGAACAGCCGTGTTCGCACTATTCCCGACAATTCATTCATGAAAACCAACAAGAACGGTTATTTCCGAGACAACTACGCATTGCTTGGTGAAAGTTTTTTGCGTAGCGGCCAGATCGCACGAGCCCGCGAGATATTTACGGAGTTGCTCGACAAAATGCCGAATTCTCTGCAGCCGGACGATGCTGCCCTGACAGCGGCAAAGGGCCTTGACCTCTTGGAAGTGGGTGGCGAGAATTTTGGTAAAAAGGTTCCTGAACTGACGGAAACGGAGCATCTTCGGCGAGCGGGTATTTATCAATTCAACCGCGAGCTTACAAATGCGAAGCTGCATTTCGAGGCGATGATAGCCCGTTTTCCGAATAGTTCAAACGCTGCCGAAGCCATCTTTCAGATCGGGCGCGGCTACACACAGCAAGGCGAGTTTGTCGAGGCGTTGAAATGGTACGAGCGCGTCCACGAACAGTATCCCGAAAGCGCCTCTGCGAGCGAGTCTTTACTACAAGCGGCGTCCGCCTACGGCCGTGTCAGTAAGCAAAAAGAAGCTATTTCGCGTTACCAGTCTTTTATTGAAAAATATCCGGCGGACGAAAAACTTGACCGCGCGTACCTTAATATCGTGGACGTTTTACGAGACCACGGTGACGACACGGATGCGTTGAAATGGTGCGCAAAGACGCAAGACGCATTTAGGGGCAAACCGCCCGAGGCGATCGCACTGTTTGCCGAGGCTCGAATATACTTCACACGCGACGATTGGCCCCGTGCGCTTGACGCGTTAGAACGCTTAAGGCAATTGCCGAACCTTGGTGGCTCGACCGTCCCCGGCGGCACGAACGATGTGGAAGTTTCGTTTTTAAGGGCGTTCGTTCTCGAACAACTCAAACGATATGCCGAAGCAATAGATGCATATCTTTCGATTCCCGACGGTCGCAGCGAGTATTACGGTTGGCGGGCGACCGAGAGGCTGAAAATGCTTTCGGCCGACGAAACCGCAGGGTCGTTTGTCGCGCAAAAAAGCGGTGCTTTGGCCGCAGCGATGAAGGCAAAGGACGGCGACGTGAGGCGAAAGGCTGCATCGGCAATTTTGCGAATGGAAGTTGCACCCGACATGCGCGAAAGGGCTCTTGGCGTCTTGAAAAATACTATCGCGACGTTGCCTAAGTATCAGGGAATCAAGGCCTTTAAACTGGACAACCAAGATCTAAAAGAGAGCATATCGCAGAAAACTATTGCACGCGGGTTACTCTTTCTCGGTCTCTACGATGAAGCGGCATTAGAGCTCGAGGCCGCTATGCCCAATGCAACTCAAGTGGCTGACGACCAAGCATTTACATTGGCAACATATTACACCCGAGGTGATCGGGCTGATCGAGGGTTGGCGTTTATCGAACCGATCTGGAAAAAGATCCCGGCGGACTATCCAACGGATTTAATTCCGCACGACCAACTCGAGTTGCTTTATCCGACACCTTACGCCGACGCCCTGTTGAAATCTACCTCGAAGGGCGCCGTCGATCCTCGGCTGATCCTTGCGATAATGCGTCAGGAATCGCGCTTTCAGCCTGACGCTTTGTCGAGCGCCGGAGCCCGCGGTTTGATGCAATTTATCTCGACGACTTCGAAACAGGTCGCCGGCGAGACGGGCCGTGATAATTTCCGTCAAGCGGATCTCTACTATCCGCCAAATGCAATATTCTTCGGAGCACAGTATCTCGCCGATCTTTTTGAGGCCTTTCCAGGTCAGCCCGACGCCGTCGTGGCCAGCTATAATGGCGGTGCTGACAATATGAAACGCTGGTTGGCAAGGTCACAATCTAGTTTGCCTGAGCGGTATGTGCCAGAGATCGTTTATTCACAGTCGAAGGATTACGTATACAAAGTAATGACAAATTACCGGATGTATCAGTATCTCTACGACGAGAAACTGCAGCCGAGATGACTTTTTGCGAAGGTTGTAACATCATTTAAATATATGCGTGTAATTTTATTATTTTTGCTGGTGATCGTCGCCTTATCAGGCTGTAAGAACGACGCAAGTTCTGCCAACGGCAGCTCCACTGCCAAGCGTTACCAACTAAAGGGAAAAGTCGTTTCAGTTGATCGTACAGCAAAGAAAGCAACGATCGATCACGAGGCAATACCCGATATGCCCATGCCCGCCATGACGATGCCATTTGCTATTCATGCGGATTGGGTCTGGGACGACCTCGTTCCGGGGTCGGAGATAAGAGCCGAGCTTGTCGTTGACAGTACGGCCAAGGACCCGTATTTTCTCGAAAACATCGGCATCGTAGCCGCTCCTGACCCAAATAAGCCGCCAGTCCCGATCAACGATAACTTTGCCCAGATCGGCAAAGAGGTGCCGAATTTTACTCTTACAAACCAGGATGGAAAACGAATCTCGCTTGATGATTTTCGAGGAAAAGCTCTCGCGATAACATTTATTTATGCGAGATGCCCGCTGCCTGATGCCTGCATCCGGATGTCGACAAATTTCAGCGACACGGCTAATCAGATTGCTACAAAACCCGAACTGCGCGACAAGATCAGGCTACTGAGCATATCTTTCGATCCCGCAAACGACACGCCTGAAAAACTTCGAGCCTACGGGATTGGCTACATGGGGAACGACCCGAAGACGAAGTTCGACGTCTGGCAGCTGGCCGTCGGCAAAGACGCCGAGGTGCGGAAGATCGCGGACTTTTTCGGGCTACGGTACGAGGTTGATCAAACCGATAAGACACAGATCAATCACAGCCTCCGGACAGCGGTGATCGCTCCTGACGGAAAGGTTACGAAAATACTTGCCGGAAATGAATGGACGCCCGCCACGCTGTTGAAAGAAATGGAGGAAGCGTTGGCGAAATAATTTTCTATTCTCGACAGTAGACCGCGTTGCCGGCAACCATCGTCATCACAACATCTCTCGCATTTGACGCAAAAACAAGCGCTGTATGGATATCGTTGACAGGCCGCTGCGCGGCATGGGTCAATGAAACGACGGTAATATCCGCCTGCTTGCCGGTCTCAAGCGTACCGACCTTATCTTGAAGTCCGAGAGCGGTTGCGCCCCCAAGCGTTGCTGCCCTAAGCATCTCCTCAGCCGTTATGAATCGCCGACTGCCGACGCGATTTCGAGCAGTGAGTGAGGCAAAACGCGATTCTTCCAACAAGTCACACACGTTGTTGCTTGCAACGGAATCGCTGCCGAGTCCAACGCCGATCCCGCTGTTTAGAAAGGCCTCGAAAGGCGCGTAGCCGTGGCCAAATTTTGCATTAGATTTTGGGCAATGTGCGATCGTAGAGCCGCTATCTGCGATCAGACTAATGTCGCTCTCTGAAACGGTTACGCAATGGGCGAGCAATGGCGTTGCGTTAAGTACGCCGAGCCGATCGAGATACTCAACGGGTGAGCAATGCGGAGCGGACCATTCGAACCCGTATTTCTTAAAGATGCCGGCAAAAAACCCGGTTCCACTCATTAGAAATTCATTTTCATCTGTCGATTCCGCAGTGTGGATCGTAAGTTTTACTTTTTCTTTGGCGGCGAAATCGGCGATCAATTTGAAGAGTTTTGGGCCGACCGTGTACGGCGAATGCGGCGACAGACCGACCTCAACCAAATCAGTGGCGGATGATCGCAGATGCCCGAATTTCCCGATCAGTGCATTAAAATCGTTTTCCGCGGTTCTGTCGTCCGGTGAAAATTCCGTTTCCTGAAATAAAACGCCGCGTAAACCCACCGCTTTTAAAGCCTCGAGACCTGCAGCGCCGAAACGGCCAATATCGCCAAAACACGTAACGCCTGCCTGTGCGCCTTCGGTCGCGCCCGCAATCGCGGCAGCTCTGATACCATCGTCGGTAATACCTGTGCGTAGGTCATTAAGTTTTATCAGCCACGCTGAAAAGTCGTGCTCGACGTCATCGAGGCCGCCGCGCATTGATGTGATCTCGAGATGCGAGTGGCAATTTACAAAGCCCGGCAGGATTGCGGCGTCGCCAAAATCCTGGACGTTTGCGGTCGGAAATTGGCCAATAATGTCTTCACGATTCCCGACGCCGGCTATTTCACTCCCGTCGACGGCAACCGCACCTTGTTCGATCGGTGGCCCTGAGACCGGCAATAAATGGGTCGCCGTTAGGATCTTCATTCTAATTTTGAATTTGCACGGAACGATATCGGGCAAGGATGGATCTAACGTAATTCTTCGTCGATGCGATACCGATACGCTCAATAAAATCTGCTTCGCTGAGCGACGAGGCGTCGGCGTTTTTCGTCCACTCTTCGACACGACTCGGGCCCGCGTTGTATGCGGCGAGCGTCATCGCTGTCTCGGCGGGGCGTCCGCGATATTGCTCGCGCAGTTTTTCTAGGTACCAGCAGCCTGCCTGAATATTTCGCTCGGGGTCGGCGAGAAAAGCGTTCACGTCCTCGGCCGTTTGTTTTTCAAATTCCTTAAATCCGGTCTCTTTCGCCCATTCGCGCGCGACCGTCGGCGTAACCTGCATCAAGCCTACCTCCTCGTTGGCGCCCAGCTTCCACGCTCGGAAATACGTTTCCTCGTAGATCAAACTCCAAACGACTTTTTCGTCCAAACGGTAGACGCGTGATTGCCTTTCAATTAGCTCGTCGTATCGATGAACCCAATACGACGGAAAAAAATAGCTCGCAGCCAGCGCGAACACAACGACGATTATCAGGCACGAAATTAAATACCGGAACATTGGACAACGTGTAAGGCTATTTTTTGCGTGTTCGCTCCAATTTTGCGACGCTTCCTTCGTCGTGAACCAAACGCACCTCGGTCTGTAGATTAATGTTCTTCGCCTTCGACGATCGAATTCCCGACCGCGCGATCTCCGCAAAAAGATCGACGTCATAATCGGCTTCGAGCGCCATTTCACGACGAACCTCGAGCAGTACTTCTAAAAATTTGGGCCGCCGATACATAGTTCCTAGGAACAATTGTTTACCGGACGCACGTATTCGTCAACCACGACGATTATTGAAAGTGTTTAAATGGGGGTTTATTGGATCAGGGTGAGTGTCGAGATGTCTTCGAATTGATCGGGCGAAATTACTATAACATCGTCCCTGGACAATATACCGGTAAGGCTTTCAAAGCTCATCGGCTCGGCAAAGAGGTAACCCTGGCCGCTTTCACAGCCTAGCAATTTGAGCAATTCCAACTGAGTACTCGTCTCGATTCCCTCACCAATGACTTTCAGGCCAAGGTTACGAGCCAAGGTTATGATCGCTCGAACGATCTCGTCGTTTTTACCCTCGGCATCGATTATCGAAATGAATGAACGGTCGATCTTAAGCGCGGAGATCGGCAGCATTTTCAGGTAGCCAAGATTTGAGTAACCTGTCCCAAAATCGTCGATGTTGATTTCGATGCCGCTTTCCCGAAGCTGGTTGAGCATAACGATCGCACGATCCTGGTGTTCAAAGAAAACTGATTCGGTGATCTCCAGCTTTAGATTACTTGGCAGAAATCCGGTGTCGACCAATACGGTTCGGATGTCATGAACGAGCGTGTTCTGGCCGAACTGGCGGCACGATAGATTTACGCTTAGTGAGTACCTTTGGTCGTTCGATTCGTTCCTGCGGAGCGAGCCGATCTCTCTGCAAGCCCGGCGAAGCACTTGTTCGCACAACCGATCGATCAGTCCTATTTCCTCAGCAAGAGTAATAAATTTGTCCGGTGCAACAAATCCGAGTTCGGGATGTTCCCAGCGGGCGAGCGCCTCAAAACACTCAATTTCTTCGGTCTTTAGATCGTAAATTGGCTGATAAAATACTCCGATCTCCTCGCGTTCAACCGCTCGGCGGAGGTCAGTTTCGAGCCGGAGTATTTCCTTCGCGGCACTGTGCATCTTTTCGTCAAAGACCTCGTGACGTGCTTTGCCAGCTCGCTTTGCCTGATACATTGCCGTGTCGGCGTCACGCATTACGTCCTCAGAAGACTTGTGCTTATCCGATGCATTGAGAATACCGATACTCGCCGAGCTATATACTTCGTGGCCCTGCAGGTCAAAGGCAACGCCGAATTTTCGCTGAATACGGTTGGCTATTCTCATCACCTCGCGGTCGTCATATTTTCCTTCGATAAGTACCGTAAACTCGTCACCACCAAGCCGGGCGACCACATCTGACGGCCGCATACAGTCGCGTAGACGCGCGGAGATTTCCCTTAACAATTCGTCGCCGATAAGATGGCCGAGACTGTCGTTAACGTATTTGAACCGATCGAGATCGATAAATAGCACGCTGACCTTATAGCCTTCGATTGTGCGAGTTTTTTCGAGAGCCTCGCCAAGGCGCCCCATAAAGAACGGCCGGTTCGGCAGGCCCGTCAACGCGTCATGAGTCGCTTCGTGCTGGAGTTTGGCCTCGGCATTTTTTTTCTCCGTAATGTCCTGGATCTGAAAAATAAGGTTGGGTTGTTTCGATTTCGCGTCGCTTGCTGCCGATACGCTCCACGATGTCCAAACCATGCCGCCGTTCTTGTGGATGTATCGCTGCTCCATCTGATAATTGGCGAGCTTGCCGCCGACCAATTCGCGAATCTTTGTCATTGTGCGCCCGAGGTCCTCTGGCAGAATTATGGATTGATAATCGGTCGCAAGAAATTCCTTCTCGGTATAGCCAAGTATCTCGGTCAGGGCAAGATTGACCTTAAGCCACTCGCCTGAGGGCGCCACAAGGCCGATCCCGATCGGTGCATAGTCGAATGCACTTCGAAAACGCTCCTCGGATTCGCGCAGCGCCACCGACTGGGTTTCCAGTACCTTTGCGTACTTCTCGGCCTGCTCTGCTTGCTGCATCGAGATCTCAACGTTTTTCAAGTACATCCGGTACGAAAGATAAACGAAGAATATTACCGGGAAAGCCGCGAGCATTATTCCGAGGCCCCAGACGCGCGAGATCTGTACAATTATTCCCGCACTTGCGGCACCAATCAGATAGGACAAGAATGTCCAGATATATTTGCTCTTCCAGGTTTCCCACAGCGGCATGTCATCTCTCAAGGATCCCTGGATTGCGGCGAGTGTCGTGTTGACGAAAAACTGTGTAAGTGCAACGAGCGAGAGCGTGATTATGAATATCTGTATGTTGTCAGCGTATCCGTAGACGAATGGTTTATCGAATATAAACCTGAGCGCGTCGATCACCAAAACGACGGCTCCCGTCGAAACCGCCATTGTCGCCGCATTAAAGAAGACAGTGATTTTCCGGTTGCAAAATCGCCAGGCCGACGCGGTCGCCTCGATCGCAGCGAGGATAACCGCAAATTCACCACCGTATAAGATCAGAACCAGGAAAATGAATGTGTCGGAAACCGATACGTGCGATTTAAATCGCGGGATCTGAACTGAGATGCGTGACCCGACGGCTATCGTAAAGACACTCAGCAATACCAGATAAACATCCGCTTGCCTCAGATCGACGTTTACGAGCGCAGCCAGAACGCACAACGCCCCGGCGGCGATCACCGTCACCATAAATCGATCTGATATCTTGGCCTTGTCCATTTGATAAACACCCTTTCAAACGGCGTTTTTGAGCAAACGATTGCTCAAATTAAAACAATCTACGTTTGAAATTTGTTGTGGTGCAACTGAAATCTGGGAAGGTCCTCTTCGAAACGCGAAAAGAAGGCCGAGTTCCGGCCTTCTCTATTATCACGTATAACAACGCTTTTGTCCATTGTTTTCTTCGGTTAAACAAATAATGTCGTGCAGTGATCCGTATTCATAAAACCGGCTTTTTGAAAGCTCTTGTGGGCGCCTTCAAACTCGACATTGCTTAGCATGCAGATATGCTCCACACGGTTCAATAACTCAAGCGACAAAGATGCCAAACATTTCGAACCGATTCCACGCCCGCGAAACTCCTCGCTGACGTAAACGCCTTCGAGATAAATGACATCGTCGGTCTCGGCGATGATGTCCGCCTTAAAAACCAGTTTGTCGTTTTCGAACACCGTGAAGACACGTCCCTGTTCGATCCGGCGGGCGACACGCTTGAGAAAGCCCTCGCGGTCATTAACCAGCGGATCGACGCCGCACTCGATGAACGCAACCTCGGCCTGCGCCTCAGCGACCTGCAGCAACTGCTCCATTTTTGCTTTCTCGATGCTCCATTCACTGTGCTGGACGGCGAACGGGAACGAGATCTCGAAAAGAGCTTCGGTACATGTCAGCCTAGGTGCTCGGGATGCACCGCTGACATAATTCCAAAAATCTTCGGCCGAATTACCACTCGACATTATCAGGTGAATTGGCGTTTCGGACGTTCTCGCTACAAACGCAAGGGCCTTTAACGCTTCATCTGTGCGGGCCTCAACTAGAGTTGAATGGCCGATCAAAGCGACGCCGTCGAGGGTGCCCGCCGAATTGCGGTAACCGTAGAATTTGCCGCGGTTAAGCTCGCTTTCGATACCGTTGTCCTGGATGAAGCTTTTCATCACCACGGTGTGGACCGGTCTGACCGAAAGGAAAGCCTGTACTTCTGCCGTGTTCTCATCCCTCAACTGGCGGACCTTTGACATGTCCGGCGAGAGCATGATAAACGGTGCAATGTCGTATTGCGGTGTTCGTTGTCTGGTTGTAGTAGTTAGATGTAGCATTTTTTAACCTCCCTTTTGCTTTAATTTATCCAACTATCTATTTGTCGTTGTTCCGGCTGTGTTCGTGTAGAACGAGTTGCCTCCACTGTTATATGCCCGCACCCTGTACCGGTAGGCCGTCTTGGATACGAGGCCCGTGCTCGAATATGTCTTGACATTGACACCGACCGTTGCTATCTGTACAAAGTTCGTGCATGTCGAGCCGGTACATCGTTCGATCTTGAACCCGGTTTCGTTTGTTGACGTCTCAGTCCAGGCCAGATTTATCTGGGTCGATGAATAAGCGGTTGCCGTCAGGCTGGTCGGAGCGGCAGTCGGGCTGCCGTCAGCAACAGCCATCATCGAGGCTGTAAGGTCACCATTGATGAAGGCGTACGCTGCTTGTGCCGCGATCGCGTTGGCACGTGTGGTATCGCCGACCAAAACACCGTCGCCGACCAGTACGCCGTCTCCGACCAATACTCCGTCGCCGATCAAGACGCCGTCGGCAAGGCGGACACCGTCGCCAACCAGTACGCCGCAGCTTATGAACGGAACTCCGTCACCGACAAGCACGCCGTTCCCGGTCAGGATGTTGTCACCGACGAGGACGCCGTCCCCGACGAGCACGCCATCACCGACAAGTACGCCATCGCCAACGAGCACGCCGTCACCGACAAGGACACCGTCACCGACAAGTACGCCGAGTTTATAGATGCCCTGATAGTTGGTTATAAGAGCCGATCCGCCCATGTAACCCCAACCGGCGATGAAACCCTGCGACCAATAGACCGTTTGACCGGATATCGTACTGTTCGGAGCCGGAGCGGCCGTTGTTAGAAACGTAGTGTTTAATGGAGTTGACGCCGTCAGGTCCTGACGAACGATCTTTGCCAGGCGAACCGCTCCGTCAACGTTCAACTGGCCGGCGCCTTGCTCGAGGCTGTTGGCTCCGTTGATGGTCTGTGCCGAATAACCAAGCAGCATTCTGACCATGTTTGGAGTCAGCTTTGGATTGGCCTGAAGCATCAGTGCTACTGCACCCGATACCGCCGGCGTCGCCATCGACGTGCCCGAAAGGTACATCTGTTCTTTGGCTTGTGAATTGGTTATATTGGCATCCAGGGTCGGATAATTAGTCACCAGATAGTTGATAGAATTGCTACCAACAGCAGACTGAGCGTCGATGATCTTATTGCCCGGAGCAACCAGATCGGGTTTGACCAGGTTGTCATAATGTTTGACGCCGAGCGTATCGGTATAGAACGAGCGTGTTGGTCCGCGCGAACTGTACGTCGTCATGACGTCATCCGAGCGTGAGTCCGTTCCGTAAGAATTTACGGCACCCACCGTGATCGCCGACGGCTCGTTGCCCGGCGAATGGATCTGGCCATAGATCTTCGCGCCGTTTGCGTCCTTACCTTCGTTACCGGCCGCGGCGACGACTACGATCCCGGCGTCCACGAGCTTGCGAACCGCTATGCAGATCGGATCCAGCGTATAGCTATCTACAGCGTTTGCACCGAGGCTCAGGTTGACGATCTTCATATTGTAGGTCGTGTTTGCCCGGTTCGTGTAGATCCAGTCCAGTGCCGCCAGGATGCTGCTTATCGTGCCGGTTCCCGTTCCGTTCAGAACCCGAAGGTTGATCAGTTTGGCGTTAGAAGCAATACCTTCATATGCGCCCTCGGAAACGATGTTGTTTCCGGCGGCGATCGAGGCGACATGTGTGCCGTGGCCGTACGGATCGTCAGTGCGGTTTTCACCGGTAAAATCCTGCGAATAGAGAACCCTGGTGACGTTTGAAGCATCCCTAAGGCTATGGTGGCCTGCGTCAATACCTGAATCGACGACGACGATGCCTATGCCGGTGCCGTCATACGGATTTGTACTGCCGTTCAGAAAGCGAATGGCGTTCGTACCCGTCGTTGACGTCATGTGGCCGAGCGTTTTGACCGTGTCGTCGATCGTCATGAAGTCAACGTCGGAGCGACCGGCGATCGCGTCAATATCTTGTTGTTTAATTCTATAAACCTTGAACGCAAAATTTGTGAACGCCTTTTTAAGCGATGCTCCCCTGCCGTTCAGATCAGTCGTCAAACCGCTCGTCCAAGTGGACGTGGGCTTTACGATCACGTCGATAAAGTCGGACGGCTGGACCTGTGTCATCTTCTTGGTAAGCTTTTCGCTCTTCTTAAGTTTCGGTGCCGCGCTGGCCGGACTGATCGCTGCGAACGCGAACACGACAACGCCTAACGCAACTAACGCGAAACGAAACATTCTTTTTAACTGGTTCTTCATATTATTTACCTTTGCCATTTTTTTCTCGGCCGTTCCCGCACATCATACGGCGGAAATACGGCATCCCTGGTCCTTCCTAATACAACCCGCGTGCCACAGTGCTAAATGCTGTAATACTTAGGTTTATCGGATATTGGTGGGTCTTAGTGGTAGTTTTGTACTGTCAGAATGATCGACCGAATCGGTCAGATTGACTGATCGTGACACGAAAAAAAAGGCCAAGCCCGGAGGCTTGACCTGGATTTGGAGGATTTTGGAGGGTTAGAGGCAGGATGCTGTAGGTTAGTTGTTGAAATTTAAGGTGCCGGCAGCATACAGGTCGTGTTGTCACCGAAAACAGAGGCCCCGCTGTCACCGACCAGCACGCCGTCGCCAACCAGGACGCCGTCGCCGATCAGAACACCGTCACCGACGAGCACTCCGTCGCTTACCAGAACGCCTTGAGCGTTATAGAATGGCGTCGGGCTGCTGCCCATCGCGTTTGAGCTGAGGAACAGTGTTCCATCACCTACCAATACGCCGTTGTTTTTGATCGCACCTTGATAGAGGCTCAGCGTTCCCGAAGTCATAGTCGTCGATTTGGAAAGCGTGGTTCCGGAGAACGTCGTTCCGTCACCGACGAGGACGCCATTGCCATACATGCCTTGCCACTTGATCATCAGGTCATTGCCGAAGAGAAAGCCGAAATTCGTGATAACGCCTTTGCCCCAACTGACTGTCTGGCCGCCGATCGAGCTGGTTTGCGAAGTCGGCAGAGCAGCGGTCAATAACGCAGTGCCGTTAGTGGTCGGCAATGTGGCTTTGACCAATTTTGTTATCCTCAACGCGCCGTCAACATTTAGTTCGCCGGCGCCTTGCTCCAGAGTGTTGTAACCCTGCAGAGGCTGTGCGGAATACATCAGGATCGCCTTTACCAAATTCGGCGTTAGTTTCGGATTGGCCTGCAGCATCAGTGCCACCGCTCCCGCCACCACCGGCGTCGCCATCGAGGTTCCTGAGAGATACATTCCTCGTCCCCAAGGATCGCCCGCGACACCAGTGACCGGATTGGTTTCCAAACCCGGATACGCTGTCGGTAGATTTGCCGGTCTGCGAACACCGGTCGCGTCACCATACATGATCATTGCTCCGATGAGTTTGTTACCGGGAGCAACCAGGTCCGGCTTAATTAAATTGTCATATTTTCGAACGCCGCTTACGGTTCTATAACCGCGGGTGGGGCCTCTCGAACTGTATGTCGCTACGGTATCGTCCGAGCGATAGTCCGTGCCAAGCGAGTTTGCGGCTCCGACCGTTATCGCCGAAGGCTCGATTCCCGGCGAGTTGATCGTACCGTACTGCTTCCTTCCATATTGATCTTTGCCATTATTTCCGGCCGATGCGACGACAACGATTCCGGCATTGACCGCCCTGCGAACCGCTTGACACATTGGGTCGTTGAGATAGCTGTCGCGAGCCGGTGTACCCAGGCTGATGTTCATTACGCGAATGTTGTAAGCGGCTTTATTCGCAATTGACCAATCAATTGCGGCGATCAGGTTGCTCGCCGAACCTCTGCCCTGGCCGTCTAAAACACGAAGATTCATAATATTCACATTCGGAGCAATACCCGAATATGCAGTATAGCTTGAGCGTCCAGCCAGCATTGTCGCAACATGGCTTCCATGACCGTAAACGTCAAGATTGGTGTCCCAGCACCAGGTGCAGGTCATCGTAAAATCCTTATTAAACGTTACACCAGGTCGATTTAGGCCGGGAGCTGCACCCGTAAGTACGTGGCTGCCGTCAACACCGCTGTCCAACACCGCAACGCCGATTCCGCGTCCATCAAGCGGAGTTGTGGTGCTGATCAGATTACGAACCAAGCTTGCTCCAGTTGTGGTTTCCAGATGGCCGGTTGGCAAAATATCGCTGTCCGGGCTGATGTACGCGACATTATCGGATTTGACGAGTTCGCGTATTTGCGAGAGCGGGAGTTCCGCACTAACAAGACCGAGCCTGTTGAACGACTTCTTCATCCGGCCGCCCGCCGCCATCAGGTCCGTCACGAGAATTCCGGATTTGTCTTTATTGTTCTGCACCTCAAGTGCAAATAGAGCCTTTTGGTCGGATGTGCTCAAATTGTTGCCCGACATTTCGTTAAGGCCCGTTTCCGATTTGAGCTGGATGATTACCTTTTGGGTCTCGTCACCGCGCATACCGGAGCTAAGCTCGCTCGTCCTTTCCTCGAGATCAGGAGCGATCTTGCTCTGAACACCTTCGTCCACTTGGTCGATCTGTTCATTATTCGAAACGTCGTCGTTCTGGTCTTTCTTAAACGATTGGCCAAAGACGCTAAATGAAACCATCTGGATCGACAGCGCGAAAAGCGCCAGCGTAGCAAGGGTTTGTTTGAAGCTAAGTTTGTTGAACATAATATTCCACCTAAGGGTCATAATCTTAATCCGGCCGTAGCCGTTGCTGTCTATGCATAGTGCAAAGCCCGTGCCAAAGAGCTAAATGAAGTAAACATTGCAGTTATATAGATTCGAAGGGTGTTTACTGCGGCCACAATTCGTCAGATTGAATGACCGAATCGATCAAACTGACCGATGGCACAAAACAAAAAAAGGCCAAGCCCGGAGGCTTGACCTTTTACGTCCGTGCAGCGGAATTGCTGCTCGGTCCTGGGCCTTTATAGTGCCGGCAGCATGCAGGCCGTATTGTCGCCTAATAGAGCCCCGTCACCGACAAGCACGCCGTCGCCGACAAGCACACCGTCACCCACCAGAACTCCGTCGCCTACCAGAACGCCGTCGCTGACAAGTACGCCTTGCCCGTTGACATAAGGCGTCGGGCTGCTGCCCATTGCGTTCGCACTCATGAATAACGTTCCGTCACCGACGAGCACGCCGTTGTTTTTGATCACTCCCTGATAGAGAGTAAGAGTTCCCGACGTCAAGGATGTAGATTTTGAGATGCTGCTTCCGGAGAACGGTGTTCCGTCACCCACCAGAACTCCCTTTGCATACATTCCCTGCCATTTGACCATCAGGTCATTGCCGTAGAGGAATCCGAAATTGGTGATCACGCCCTTGCCCCAATAGATCGTCTGGCCGGCGATCGGACTGGATTGCGAGGACGGCAGAGCAGCGGTCAATAACGCAGTGCCGTTAGTGGTCGGCAGCGTGGTTTTTACCAAGCGGGCAATTCTAACTGCGCCGTCGACGTTTAGTAAACCGGCACCCTGCTCGAGCGTGTTGAATCCCGAAAGTGGTTGAGCGGAATACATTAGAATCGCCTTCACGAGGTTTGGCGTCAGATTAGGCCTTGTCTGAAGAAGATTCGCCGCGGCCGCAGAGACAAGAGGAGCCGCCATCGATGTACCGCTCAGGTACATGACTTTTTCCGTTGTGACAGCCGAACTTCCGGTTGCCAGCTGCGGATAGGTTTGAATGATAGTGTTTGTCGTCGTGCTGCGGGCACCGATGAGCTTATTTCCGGGAGCGATGAGATCGGGTTTGATCAGATTGTCGTATTTTCTCGCTCCGTTCGAAAGCGTTCTGTAGCCGCGGGTCGGCCCTCGAGAGCTGTATGTCGCGACTGTATCATCGCTGCGCGAATTCGTGCCAAAAGTGTTTGCTGCACCGACTGTGATCACAGAAGGTTCGATACCCGGTGAACTAATCGTCCCGTAGAGCTTGTTTCCGAGCGTGTCCTTTCCGTAATTACCAGCCGACGCGACGACGACGATACCCGCGTTCACTGCCCGGCGGGCGGCCTGGCACAGCGGATCGTTTATGTAGCTGTCCCGTGCGCCCGTGCCCATACTCATATTGACAACTTTGAAATTCCACCAGTTGTTTACTTTTTGCTGAACGACCCAGTCGAGAGCGGCGATCGCGTAGCTGACATTCCCGGTCCCGTTCGCTTTCAAGGCACGAAGGCTGACTATCTGTGCACCGTCGGCAAGTCCGTGATAGGCCCCTGCCCCGTATTCGTACTGCCCGCTAAGCATCGACGCGACGTGTGTTCCGTGTCCGTATAGATCATTGGTGACCCCCTCGCCCGTAAAGTCATACTTCCAGACCTTGCTGCCGACACCTTCCCACTGCATTAAGCGATGGGTTGAGTCAACACCGCTGTCGATAACAGCAACTACTTGATTGCTGCCATTGAGCCAGGTGCTCGAGTTACCGTCACCCATGTCGTTGATACCGTTGTTCCAATAACCGCTTGTCACGTCAAGATGTCCGGTAGCGGTAGTTTTACTGTCGGGTGAAACATATGCTACCTCATCTTTTTCGACTAGCTCGCGGATCTTAGAGAGCGGCAATTCGGCGGTGACCAATCCGAGGTGATTGAACGATTTCTTCATCCGGCCGCCAACCGACATCAGGTCCGTAACCAATATGCCGGCCTTTTGCTTGTTGTTACGCACTTCAGAGGAGAAAAGCGCTTTCTGGTCGCTCTCGCTCAGGTCGTTGCCCGCCATGTCATTCAGGCCGGTCTCAGATTTGAGCTGGATGATGACCTTTTCCATCCGGTCGGAGCGCATTCCGTGAAATGCCTCGTTTGCCTTTTCCTCTAAGTCAGGAGCTATCTTGCCCTGAACACCTTCGTCCACTTGGTCGATCTGTTCATTATTCGAAATGTCCTCGTTCTGGTCTTTCTTAAACGATTGGCCAAAGACGCTAAATGAAACCATCTGGATCGATAACGCGAATGTCACCAGCGTAGCAAGGGTTTGTTTGAAGCTAAGTTTGTTAAACATAATATTCCACCCAAAGGTCATTATCTATATCCGGCCGTAGCCGTTGCTGTCTATATGTAGGGCAAAGCCCGTACCAAAGAGTTAAATGCAGTAATCATTACGGTTAAGTGAATTATGAAGATGTTTATTGCTTCCAAATCCCGTCAAGTTGAATGACCGAATCGGTCAGGATGAACGAAGTGCCGACTACTCGAATGGAAGGAATTTGAGCTGCAGATCAGCAAATCTACATTCAATAAAAAAGAAGGCCGGGAACCCGACCTTCTCTTTTCTGTAATTCAATTACGGCTTAGACAAACAGCGTTACGCATTTGTCGGTCGCCCTGTAGCCGGCCTTTTCAAAGCTGCGGTGAGCAGCCCCAAAATCGACATTGCTTAACAGGCAGATGTTGGAAACACGGTCCAAAAGTTTTAGCGTTAACGCCGCGAGGCATTTTGGCCCGACGCCTTTCCCGCGATATTCCTCTGCGACATAAACCCCTTCGAGATAGACCACATCGTTTGTCTCGGCAATAATGTCTGCCTTAAAGACCAGTTTGCCGTCTTCGAACACCGTGAAGACACGTCCTTGTTCGATCCGTCTAAGCACACGTTTCAGAAAACCCTCGCGGTCAAGGACCATTGGGTCTACGCCACATTCGATAAATGCAACCTCGGCCTGTGCCTCGGCAACCTGCAGGAGCTGAGACTCGTCGGCGTTCTCGATCGTCCATTCGCTTTTTTGAACGGCGAACGGGAACGCTGTTTCAAAAAGCATCTCTTCGCATCGCAGTCTCGGTTCCGAGAATCCGTTTGAATAAGCATTCCAAAATCTGTCCGCCGCGTCACCGGATGACATTATCAAATGGATCGGCGTTTCTGATGATTTGGCGACAACGGCAAGGGCCTCGATCGCTTCCTCGGTCCGGGCTTCGAACAATGTCGAGTGCCCTATCAAAGCGACTCCATCGAGCGTACCTTTTGCGTTTCTGTAACCGTAGAACTTGCCCCGGTTAAGCTCGCTCACAATACCGTTATCGTGAATGAAACTTGTCATTACCACCGTGTGCACCGGCCTGACCGCCAGGAACTCAAGCGTCTCGCTCAGGTTCGATTCTGTCAGCTCGCACAACCTTGACAGGTCGGGTGCAACCTTCAGGAACCATTCGCTGGCCTTTGGCTGCCGTCGGGGTTCGATTGTTTTGATCAGCTGTCTCATGGTGGTTACCTTTTTACAATTTATGCGGGGTCATTGTTAATTATCAGATAACTAATTCATACATGCCGTATTGTCGCCATTGATCAGGACGCCCTGAGGGTCAATTGTATCGCCGATCAAGACGCCGTCACCGATAAGCACGCCGTCGCTGATCAAGACACCGTCGCCGATCAGAACACCGTCACTGATAAGTACGCCGTTGCCCAAAAACAAGCTTGTGCCCATAAAGAAAGCTCCGTCGCCGACGAGCACGCCGTTGCTGGTCTTGATACTGTCGCCGACCAGGACGCCGTTTGTGACCTTTGTCAGGTCGCCGACCAGAACGCCGCTCGTGTTGATGGTGGTTCCGTCGCCGACCAGAACGCCGAGGTCGTAGATCTTCTGATATTTGGTGATCAGGTCAGTTCCTCTTCCGTAAGATTGATCAAGGATCATGCCGCCCGCCCACGGAAATGTCGTGCCGGCAACAGTCGACTGGGCAGTCGGTGCTCCCGAAGTCAACATAGAGGTTCCAAGTGCAGTTCCTGACGGCAGAGTCGTTTTGATCGACTTTGCCAATCGGATCGCACCTTCGATATTTAGTTGTCCCGTACCCTGTTCTAGCGTGTTGAATCCTGCCAACTGCTGAGCCGTGTAGGTCAGGATCATCTTGACCATATTCGGTCTGAGGCTGGGGTTTGCTTGCAAGACAAGAGCTGCTGCGCCAGCAGTAATTGGCGTCGCCATCGAGCTACCGCTCATGTACATATACCTATAGTTACTGCTCGCAGCTCCCCGGTCGAGGTTCGGATAGGTTGTGACAATGAGATTACCGTCTGCCTCGCCGAAAACAAGCTTGTTGCCCGGAGCTACGAGGTCTGGCTTTACGACGTTGTCATAATGCTTGACACCAAGTGTGTCAGTGGTGTAACTACGGGTCGGACCGCGTGAACTATAGGTGGTCACGATATCATCTGAACGGACGTCCGTTCCAAACGAGTTCGAAGCACCAACTGTGAGTGCCGACGGCTCATTGCCCGGCGAGTGGATGGTGCCATACTGTTTCTGTCCCGAGACGCTCTTGCCGTCGTTACCCGCAGCCGCAACAACAACCACACCGGCATTGACGAGTGACCTGACCGCCAAACAAATCGGATCGACCGTGTACGAGTTGATCGCCGGCGTTCCGAGGCTGATGTTGACAACACGGATGTTGTAGGTTGTTCGGTTTGTAAGCACCCAATTAAGTGCGCCCAGCAGTGCTGATGTCGTACCGGTTCCCTGTGAGTTAAGGACGCGCAGATTGATAAGATTCGCATTCCAGGCGATGCCTTCGTAAAGATTGCTGTTCGTGCCGGATACGCGAATACCGGCCGCGGCTGTGGCGACATGAGTACCGTGACCGAATGGGTCATCCGTGCGATTCTCACCGGTAAAATCCTTGCTGTATTTGATTCTACTGGTACTGGTAGGTTTTGAAGAAGGTATTAAAAACGCTTTGTGTCCGGAAAACATCCCGGAATCGATCACCGCGATGCCGATGCCGGTTCCGTCCAAGGTGTAAGTTCCACCCGTCGCGTTTGTCTGTGTGCGAACTGCGTCGGCTCCTGTGGTGTTATTGACGTGACCGAGGGAATTGATCGGGGCGTCATAAACAACGGAAACAACCTCATCCATAGACGCCAATTCGTCAACGACGCTGACTGGCAGCTCGACCGCAGTTGCGTTCAGCTTATCGAAATCGCCTTTGGGACGGACGCCGTTCTGCTTGAGCAGGGCATCGAGCTCGGGGCTCTTGGCACCGGTCCTCTGTATGATGACCTTTACCGTTCCGCTGCTCAGGCTCGCGTAATTCATCTTGTCACGCAGATCGTGAGAAACCTTGTCCATCGGAGCTACTGTTGTAGCGGCCGAACGCGTGTTCTTCTGAGCGTGGATGCTGTCACGCTGCACAAACAACGTAACGGCGACCAGCGAAAATAACGCAAGGCCGGCGGCTATCAGGCGATAAGTAAATTGTTTAGTTTCGTTTCTCATAATTCCCTCTGTCTCGGGTCTGTCTCTGTCGAGGCAACATTCGCCCAGACGCCATTCCTTATATCAAGGCGCGTGCCAAAGAGTTAATTGCTGTATCTATTAGGTTTACCGGAGACTGATTGAATTGAGGTTAGACCGAATTATGTCAATCTGATTGACCGAATCGGTCAAAGTGATTGGTTTAGAATCAAAAAAAGGGAGGCATGAACGCCTCCCTCGGGTATCCGACCGTGATAGTTCCAATCAAATGTTAAGTATGTCAATTAGTTCCTGAACCGCGGCCGCGCTCTTATGCAGAGCTGTCCGCTCGTCATTGGTCAGCGAAATCTCGATGATCTGCTCGACGCCGTTCTTGCCGAGCTTGACCGGCACGCCGACAAAAAGATTGCTGATGCCATATTCGCCTTCGAGAAAGACGGCGCAGGGCAGTATCTTCTTCTTGTCTTTTAGTATCGCCTCGGCCATCTCGACCGCGCCGAGACTCGGAGCATAATACGCAGAACCAGTTTTCAGCAAGCCGACGATCTCGGCGCCGCCATTGGCGGTTCGGGCAAGGATTGCGTCGATTTTATCCTTTGGCAGGAGTTCGGTGATCGGAATCCCCGCGCAAGTCGAATATCGCGGCAAAGGCACCATCGTATCGCCGTGGCCACCGAGGACAAATGCCGTGACGTTTTCTACGGAACAATCCAACGCCTCGGCCAAAAAACAGCGCATACGAGCAGAATCCAGTACGCCCGCCATTCCCATCACGCGGTTTTTTGGGAAACCCGAGCGGCGAAATGCAACCTGCGTCATCGCGTCGAGCGGATTCGAAACCACTATAATGAACGAATTTGGCGAGTATTTGGCGACCTGGTCGGTGACGGCGCCAACGATATCGGAGTTAGTTTTGAGCAGATCGTCGCGGCTCATCCCGGGTTTGCGAGGCAGGCCAGCGGTGATGATGACGACATCGGAATTAGCCGTTTCCTCGTAACTGTTAGCACCGACTAGCTTTACGTCAAAGCCGTCGATCGGCGCGGCCTGAGCCAGGTCGAGCGACTTGCCTTGCGGCGTGCCCTCGACAATGTCCACTAAAACTACATCCGCAAGTTCTTTGCTTGCGATCCAATGCGCGGCGGTCGCACCCACATTACCCGCGCCAACTACCGTAACCTTATTTCTTCCAGCCATTATTTTCCTCTCTTAAATAGTTAATAAAATACTTGCGTGATTAAAGAAACTATTCTATGACGAGCGGAAAATTCCCGCAAACAACGGCGTCGGAATGTCTCGAAAAACGAGAAAAAGCCCAATGCGCTCTCCCCTTCGCATCGGGCTTTTTCGTAATGGCCGAATGGATCTCGCCAACGACCAAACCTAAAATAAATTTTCAATAATCGAGCACGGGCAGCAAAACTTCTTTTCTCAGTTCGATCTCAAACTCCTGACCCTTTCGGATTCTCACTTCCCTGCCTTTTTTCACCAACGCAATGCTGGTCCCGGCACCCGCCCCGACTCCTGCCCCAATGAGAGCTCCCTTGGCCGAATTCGCCGCTCCAACCGCGGCCCCGACGACAGCACCGCCGAGAATGCTCAACACGGCAAAGCTATTCGACGAACGGTTGTTAAACGGGTGCGTCACGATTCCCTCGATCCGCCTTGCGTCATCGCCGAACTTCAGCGTTTCAAAGATCACATCAAGCTTGCCATTCTGCCCTCCGAAAGCGGCGCTTGAGGCCTGTATCACCCGGCCCTCGATAATCGTATCAACCGGGATCACGACCACCTCGCGGACAATAACCGGCGTCACGACGGCCGCGATAAAAGTATCATTAGGCCTCGAGACTCGCGAATTGATCTCAGCTTCCATCTTTAGCCTGATGCGTGTTCCCGCCGGCAAGCGGTAGATCGAATCCGTTTGGCCAAATACCACAATTGAATTTACAAAGATCAAAAACGAGACAATCGTTAAACTGGTGGCGGCTGTGAAGCGGTTCATAACTGTCCTCCATCCTCGCGCTTACAGCCGGGTCGTAACCGCGAATTCCAAATGCAATGACCGTGCCAATACGATTTTGATGCACGAACAAAAGAAAATGCCCGCTAATCGTGGCATTTTTCTCGCCAATCGAATGTCCTCAATTACGTTCGCACCCGTTTCCGTTATGGCATGCACGATATGGGAGCGTAGGCGATCTACTACCAGACCGCAGACTATTGGAGAATCGGATGGCCGCCGCCCCTGCTGTGGTCGGCCGTCGCAGCGTACCGGCGCCGGTCGTTATGATAAAGCACAAGATGCTCGCCCTCGTAGCGAACGACATCTGCAACGCGTTCAAAATTCCTTGTATGCTCCGCGATCACGAACGAGCACGGATCATTTGCGATTACCATTCCGGCTGCGTAGATATAACCGCCTTGATCATAAATTGTACCTGCGTATTGAGCCGAGCCGATGGCAAAATCAGGCGAATACTGCCCGGTGCTATCCTTTGTACGATCTGCCTTGCCGATGTAAATTGAATAGTTGCTGTAGTTTAGACGATTGCGATAACCATTTTTTCTCGCGACGGCAAAAAGGTCGGTCAGCCCAGTGTCAATTGCCCTAAGGACATTTGATGACGGACGAATGACGCCATATACATTCGCGCCTTTTGGGGTCCGCGTCCGGAAAGCAAAACTATCGCCCGTGACTCGTTGTGCTTCCGCCAGCACGCGTCGATCTTGCGCAAAACCCTGTTGACTAAAAAATGCGAAAACCGCTAATGCGGAAATCGTAAAGATGAAAAATACCTTCTTGTTCATGATCTGTAGTCCTTAATACTATCAACACAGCTATCCAACACAGATATCTATCGCAACTATCGTACCAACAAAAACAGGATGAACGACATTCGCCGTTCATCCTACAAATACAACGAACTTTGATGGTACTGGGGACGGGAATCGAACCCGTACGCCCCTAAGGGCACAGGATTTTAAGTCCTGGGCGTCTACCAATTCCGCCACCCCAGCACGATTTAAGAGATTAGCACGGATAAACATCAATTGTCAGTCGTCGGCAGCGGCGGCGGAAGCAGGTAGGCAGGAAACCGGCCAAGTGACTAAGACTAATGGTTACCTAACGGCCGAGATTGGTGTATATTGAAATCGGTGCAGGGCGTAACTTCGCCGTTATTATTTATATGGATCAGATCGTCTGGATTCTATGGGTCGTGCTCGGCGTCGGCCTGATAATTGCCGAAATATTCACTCTCGGCTTTGTACTTCTATGGTTTGGCATCGGAGCAATTGCAGCGGCGCTAGTCGGCACCATGGGCGGGGGATTTCTATTACAATTCTTGGTTTTTGCAATTGTTTCTATCGCACTGACCGCGATGTCGCGAACGATTTTCGCCAGGTATCTGCCGCACGGTGACGGCAATGCGATGAAATCGGGTGTCGATTCCTTGCCAGGCAAAATAGGTACCGTAACGACCGCAAGCAAAGGCGCGCTGAAAGAAAGTGCGGTCAAGGTTTTCGGCTCAACGTGGACCGCATTTCCGGTCGATGGAGAAACTGAATTAGTCGAAGGTGAAAAAGTTGAGGTGGTCGAGGTTAAGGGGTCGTCAATTTATGTCCGACGGATCAGGGACGAACTGCCAGAATGGCGGGACGGGTAAATAAAATCTCCGAGCTTATGTCTTTGTCTCAGTTATGACTTCTTCCTCGGCATTTTGGTCCGCCGTATCGTGAATTCCGCCTAGATCGATCAATTCCAATTGCACGCCGTCTTCTTGTGGTTCTATTAGGTCTCCGCCGGTAAATTTAGCTATCACAACGGTGATGTTGTCCTCGCCACCATTCTCGTTAGCCATTTTTACAAGCTCGGCACAAGCATTTTCCAGTTCGTCAAAATTATCGAGAACGATCTGCTGCATATCGGTCGCACGAACTTTGTTTGAGAGACCGTCGCTGCAGAGCAGGAATACATCATCCTTAAACGGCTGCAGGCGAGCCGATACGGGATAGATCTCATTCTGCGCTCCGAGAGCTTGTAAGATCACGTTCTTTAGAGTGTGCGTCTCCGCCTCTTCGGCTGAGATCTGTTGCGCATCGATCAATTGTTGGACAAGCGATTGGTCCTTTGTCACCTGATATATTTGGCCTTTACGCACCAAATATGCGCGACTGTCGCCGACCTGAATAATATCCGCAGCGTTGGGCGTAACGCCGATACCGGTAAAGGTCGCCCCCATTCCCTGAAATTGCGGATCGGTGCGGCCTTGTTGATGGATCAAATAATTAGCAAAAACGGTCGCTTCGTATAGTTTGCTTATCAGTTGATGGTCACCATCTTCTGGCGGCACAGTTTCTTGGGTGTCCTCGCCAAGCAGTTTTTCACTTACGGTTTCGACAGCCATCGTGCTCGCAACCTCGCCCGCGAGAGCGCCGCCCATGCCGTCCGAGACGGCCATAACAACACCGTTGTCATCTATTTCAAAGGACTGGCTTTCGATCACAAATTCACCGTCGCCCTGCGAACTCGTCCAGGCTTTTTCGCGCGAAACATTGAGCACCAGGTAATTATCCTCGTTGCCTTTTCGGACGCGCCCGATATGAGAGGTGGCGTGTATCTCAACTGTGAACATATTTCCTAAGTTTAGAGTTCAGGGTCCAAAGTTCCAAATTTAGATCAAATTAACATACAATCCAAATCTTAGAACATTGATCTTGGACATTGAGCCTTGCACTGTGAACTAGGCCAGTGCCTGATCGAGATCCTCAATTATATCCTCAACATCCTCGATGCCGACAGAGATCCGCACGAGACCGTCAGTAATTCCAAGTCTATCACGGCTTTCCTTCGGAACAGACGCATGGGTCATTGTTGCGGGATGCGAGATCAGGCTTTCGACACCGCCGAGACTCTCGCCGAGCGTGCAAAGCTTAACCGATTCCAGCACCTTTCGTGCACTATCAAGCGACCCGGTCTCAAACGACACCATTCCGCCAAATCCACTCTGTTGGCGCTTTGCTAACTCGTGCTGCGGGTGCGACACAAGGCCCGGATAGTAAACCTTTTGAACGCGCGGATGCTCAGCGAGAAAATTCGCGATCACGCAGCCGTTTTTGTCATGGGCCTCCATTCTTACCGCGAGCGTCTTGGTTCCGCGCAGGACCAAAAACGAATCGAACGGCGAAAGGATGGCACCAATTCCGTTTTGCACAAATCCTATCCACTCGGCGTCGTTTTCGTCATTCAAGGCAACAAATCCGCCGACACTATCGGAGTGCCCATTAAGATATTTTGTCGTCGAATGGACGACGATATCGACGCCGAACTCGATCGGCCGCTGAAAATATGGCGACATAAACGTGTTGTCGCAGATAACCTTGGCCCCTTTAGCGTGCGCCATGTCCGAGACTGCTTTCAGGTCAGTGATCGTCATTATCGGGTTGGTCGGCGTCTCAACGAAAACCAACTTAGTATTAGGCTTGAATGCACTTTCGAGATTGGCTATGTCGGAGGTATCAGCAAGGTCGAACTCGACGCCATAGTCGACGAGAATGCGGTTAAAAAGCCGAAATGTCCCGCCATAGGTATTGTCACCGAGGATTACATGGTCGCCTGACTTGACCAGCTTGAGGCTGGCATCGATCGCGGCCATTCCCGACGCAAACGCAAATCCGAATCGGGCACCTTCGAGCGCCGCGATATTTTTTTCCAGAGCGGCGCGTGTCGGGTTTTGGGTACGCGCGTACTCAAATCCCTTATGTTTGCCAAGCCCGTCCTGAGCATAGGTTGATGTCTGATATATCGGCACGCTTACCGCGCCCGTCGAGGCGTCAGGCTCATTGCCGGCATGAATCGCAGTCGTTGAAAAGCCCATAAAAAAGATCGAAAAATACCTAAAAAAAGTATACCTATCTTATATCTTTTGACCTAAATTCACTAACAAAACGCCACAGTTTCACAACTAATCGGGGGATTTCTCTGAGTTACTTCCAATAATGAAACCAGACCTTGAAAATTCGCCTATGTTTAGCCGGGAGTTTGGGTTAGAATGTGGTACAAGTCCAAAAGAGTTTGTAACTCGTATTTTTATTAAAATGGCGGGAATCAATGGCTGAAATAGAACTCGGTGACGCTCGGTCACCATCAGAACGTCGGGGCTCGGACCGCAAAAAGTTAATCGTTGATGTTCGCTTTGACGGCGGCGACGGCACGGGTATCGCTAATACGCGCGATATCGGCGTGGGCGGTCTCTATATGACGACCACGGCCGATCTCGATACCGGAATGCCGATCTTGATGTCTATCGGCGTCGGCGGGCAGACAGTCAATATCAAGGGTGTTGTTGTATATTCGGACCCTGGACACGGGGTCGGAGTGCGTTTCAAGGACCTACGCGAAGATGACCTGAAAATCCTGAACGGTGAGCTTTAATTCCTAAATCGTAACCACGTATGTTTGATCAATTTACACTCGGCATTGAAGAAGAATTTCAGATCGTCGACCCCGTCTCGCGAGAGCTGAAATCACACGTTTCGGAGATCCTCGACGAAGGGAAAATGCTGCTTGGCGAAAAGATCAAGCCTGAGATGATCCAGTCAATGATCGAGGTCGGCACGGGCGTATGCGCCAATATTCAGGAAGCCCGCGAAGATCTCTCTAAGCTGCGATGCATTATTTCCGGACTCGCGCGGAAGAAAGGAATGGCTATAGTTGCGGCATCCACGCACCCATTCTCTAAATGGTCGGAGCAGGAAATTTACGACGGCGACCGCTACAAGCTGCTTGTCGACGAGCTGCAGATGGTTGCTCGCTCGCTGCTGATATTCGGGCTTCACGTCCACGTCGGGATACCCGATATGGAAAAGCGGATACAGGTAATGAACGCTGCACGCTATTTCCTGCCACACGTCTTGGCTCTGACTACATCATCACCGTTTTGGCTCGGGTTTAATACAGGCTTAAAATCGTATCGGTCTGAGGTTTTCAAAAAGTTTCCACGCACCGAGATACCGGACACCTTCGAGTCGTACCAGCAGTATCAGGCCTACGTCGATCTGCTGGTCAAGATGAATTGCATCCAGAACGGATCGAAGATCTGGTGGGATGTGAGACCGCATCACCTTTTCCCAACGCTCGAATTTCGCATCTGCGATATACCAACTCGTGTTGACGACACGATCGCGATCGCAGCTCTGTTTCAAGCAATTGTCGCGAAATTAATGGTCCTCAACGAGGGCAATATCGGTTTTCGTATTTACCACCGTCGGCTAATTTTGGAGAATAAATGGCGGGCGATCCGCTATGGCCTCGACGGAAACTTGCTCGATCTCGGTAAACAAAAGGAGGTCCCGGCTAGAGACCTGATACGCGAACTGCTTGATTTTGTTAATGATGTCGTCGATCCGCTCGACTCACGCAAAGAGATCGAGCACATTCATACTATTCTCGATCGCGGCACCTCGGCCGACGAACAGTTAAGAGTCTATGAGGAATCAGGTCATGATTTTAACGCAGTTGTCGACATGTTGATGGTAAACACGCTCGAGAACGTTCCTGAGAATTGCTTTGATTGAATTCTGGCCGACGGCGGGCAAGAAGGTACATTATGAAAGATGACGGGTTCAATTGGCAGATTTTAGTTGGTTTTCTGTTGAGCCTCTTGGCGTTCAGTTACCCACTACTTTTCTCCGGGTGGTCACTCGGAAGCGATATTCGGTGGGCCAGCGTAGCGTTGTTCGTTTTTGCGGCGGTGTTTGTCATTGTCGGACTGCGCCGGGCGTTTGCATCGGGGCGAGGAAAACTGTCTAAGGTTATCGCGGCGGTTCTCACATTGTTCAGTGCCTTTACCCTCGGTTTATTTATTTTTCTTGCGTTCATAATGGCAACTTGGCTGCCAAAATCTGTTGGTGCTCCGCAGGTAGGGCAAAAGGCGGCCGATTTTTCGCTCGCAGATACAAGCAACAAACAAGTTTCGCTTGCAGAAACCCTATCCAAACAAAAGGGCGTGCTTCTGGTATTCTATCGAGGTTACTGGTGACCGTTCTGTATCTCCGAGTTGCGGGGAATCCAGCAAAACATCGACAAATTTGCCTCGGCGGGAATTCAGCCGATAGCAATTAGCGTTGATCCTCCTGAAACTTCGCGTGAGCTCGCCGAGCGACACGGTTTTACTTTTCCGATACTTTCCGATCCAACCCTCGAAACCATCAGTAAGTACGATCTTGTCCACGAAAACGCGGTCGAAGAAGGAGTCAGCGTCGCCCGGCCGGCTGAATTTTTGATCGATTCGAGCGGGACCATTCGCTGGCTAAATTTGACAGAAAATTATTGGTTGCGTGCTAACCCAGCGGATATGCTCGAAAAGGCAAGAGCCTTGCCTTAATCCTTGTGCTGTAAGGCAAGTTGCAGGAAATTCTCAAACAATATCCGGCCGTCGCGCGATTCGTTTGGATGTTCCCAACGTGTCGGGTTTTTAGACCAATCCTCAAAAGATTTTTCGAGGTGAAACTGTACGCAGTAAATCATCTGACCGTCAGACCTCTTGACCATCATCTGATTTTTACAGAGGTATGACGTCGCCAGGAGCTTAAATCCGGTCGGGACGCCATCGACCTGGACGCCGTGGTTTTGCCAAACGCGGAGTATGTCGTCTTCTTTTGTGTAATCCTGCCAGACACCCGATTTTTGGTCGTCATTCCCTTCAAAGATGGGATCCGATTTATCGACTATCTTTACAAATCGATATTGATATTCAACGACGCGGTCGGTACGTTTTGCCGCAAGTTCGAGATCGTCAAGCGTTTTCAGTTTAGCCCCAAAAGCAATTCCTACCAGCTGATGGGCACCGCAAATCGCCAATACGGGAATTTTGGTTTTGCGGATAAACTTCCTAAAGCTCGCAATGTAATCCGGATTGTAATAATCGAAATCGGCAAACGTGCCGCTCATTACGATCGCATCCGGACAAAATTTTTCGGCAGCATCCTCAAGCTCAGACAGGTGAACTGTCATTGTTTTGGGATTGTTGACAAGACGCAGGACGTTCTTGGCGATGTTGTTGCAGGCCATCCCGGAAACTTTCCGTTCGAACTCGAGCTTTGCCTCAGTCGTGCCATTCCAGTCCCTGCGGGCCAGATCAGAAAGGTCCGAGTCATATCGCAAAAGATCGTTGACGATCAGAACTTTGGCGTGTTCGATCTTCTTCTCGATCGGTTCGTACCGGCAAAAACTGCTCTTGTTGTACGGGAACGGAAGCTGTTCTGGTTCGCTTACCTTTGCCACTGAATCAAACATAGCTATCTTAAATCTCGAAAAACGCGCGTCCCGGCGCGCATCAAACGATTATATCATCAATCAAGGCTCCGTAAAGGCTAACAAACGCCCCACATTTGAAGACGGGCTCGTCCTTCTGGTCCAAACGCGTTAGATTGCAGAGAATTTCTTCGTTCGGATCGTCTTTTTTCTCGCACATCAAACACATCCGCGGCATTGGGATGCTTGAGGGATCGAGTTCGTTTCCATCGTCGTCGTAATACGGCATAGATCACGATTTTCGCTGCCGTGTTTTGCGATCAAACTGGGGCATTGCGTCACCGGCACCGATAGCACGTACTTCGTCGCGAATTGTCTTGATTAACCTCGAACGCATTTGGGATAAGCTTTTCGACGATCGATCGCGATTGCCTTCGTCAAATTGGAGCAATGTCAGCTGCCACGCAGTTTCCAACTCGTCCGCAGCCGCCGAGATTTTTGTGATATCGTACGGAATAGCGAATTCGTTACACCCAATGCGTGCAAACACCCGCATATACCGCGCCGTCGAGAGATCGGGACATGCAAAACGCCGCCTGCCCACCTTTAGTTCAATTCCGAGAAGCGTGTATTGTATTTCAGCTTGGTTTTCGCGCTCCGCGATCTCTAATTTTACCGAGCGGGTCCTTTGAGAACGGATCTTTTCCAAATATATGGTCGGCAACCACTTTTCGGCAAGGGTCTCACGAATTGTAGATTCAATTTTCACGGGTGTGGATTCTTGAAAACGCGGTCGGATTAGAGTGAATCGAGTATCTCCTGATACCGGATAAAAAATTTTCCGACATGGATACCGTCCATGATCGTGTGATTCGCCTCAACGGAAAGCGGCATTTTCTTGACAATACCTTCATCAAATATCTTTCCGAACACTATTCGCGGAACAGTCTGCCGGCCATCGAGTTTGCTTGCATGTTTGAAACTCGTAAACGAGACCCAGGGTATGACCGAATAATAGATCAGATCGACCCGATCCGACTCGACATCGAAAGATCTCAAAGCCTTATATTTTGCAAGGGCGCCGCGGCCCGACCTATTAAATTCGATTACGTCATCCTGCATCTCAAAATAGCAAAATGAAAACGTCTCGTCATCGTTTAATATTGTCTGAGTTGCGTGGATCTTATCAAATTCGACAAGGCGTCCGTCTAAATGCCGGATGCGGAATTCGCGAATCTCATTCGCCGCCTGCAGCGAACAAAACAAGGCAGTCAACGAGAAAGCCAGGTCGTTCCGCTTGCAAAATCGATAAGCGTGGCTAACGTCAACGTTCGCGGTAAAATTAAAAAAGGGGTCGTCGTAATCTTTGAAAAATTCGTAGGTTGTCTTCCGCGGCCAGGTATCTATGTCAAACTCGGTAAACATTGCCCGCTCAACGCTCTGCCCTCACAACGGCCGTCGATGGCGACTGATTAAATTTTTCGATCACCCGGTCGCTGAAAATACCAAAATACAACACCCCAAGCACCGCGATTATCAGTGCTGCAGCCATACTGATAGATATTTTAGGTTCGAGCCATTGAGTCGTGCGTTCGCGAAAAAACATAACGACTATCAACCGCAAATAGTAATAGGCCGAGATCGCCGTATTTACCACCGCAACAACGACAAGGATCGTGATCAGCGTGTTTCCGGCCTCAAGCGCTGGCCGAAAAACAAGCACTTTGCCCATAAATCCAGCAGTCAAAGGTAGGCCCAAGAGCGAAAGCATAAAGATCGACAGCGAGAACGACAAGACAGGCGACTTAAATCCGATGCCGTTGTAGTCTTCGAATTCGGTTCGGCGGTCGTTCTTTTGTGCAAGCAAAGTGACGATCGCGAACGCACCAAGATTAGTCACCGCATAGGTCAGCATATAAAATGCAACAGCGGCTATGGCCTCGTCGCGAGCCTGATCCGTGCGGGCCATCCCGGCGCCGACAAAGCCGACAAGTGCGTACCCGGCATGCGCGATCGACGAATAAGCGAGCATTCGCTTGACGTTGTCCTGCATGATCGCCGCAACATTACCGACGACGATCGTTATCATCGCCATGACTGTCAATGCCGTAACCCACGTCTCGTGTAAATAAGCAGACGCCTGGGCTCCCGCGATCAACGGCAGACCGAGCACGAAAACCCGTAAAAACGAGGCGAATGCGGCTGCCTTTGGTCCGGCGGCCATAAATCCCGTGATCGGCGTCGGAGCTCCCTCGTACACATCCGGCGTCCAGACGTGAAAGGGCGCCATCGCGATCTTAAACCCAAATCCGATTATCATCATCGCTCCGCCAACTAACAGCAACGCAGGAAAGTTCGGATTCGCGATCTTTTCGGCTATCTGCGTGAGGTTAGTCGAACCGGTCGCACCATAGATCAAAGCCATGCCATAGAGCAGGAACGCGGATGCAAACGAGCCGAGAATGAAATACTTCATCGCCGACTCGTTGGATTTTAGATCGCCCTTTCTAAGGCCGGCCATTACATACGTCGCGATCGAAAGCGTTTCGAGACCGAGAAAGATAACGACGAGATCATTGCCCGCCGACATCATCATCATTCCAAACGTCGCGAAAAGCAGAAGGGCGTGGTATTCGCCTACCGGGACATTTTCGCGCTCGACCCAGACGGTCGAAATAAGCACGGTCATCGCCGAAACAAACAGAAAAACAAACGAAAAGCTCAATCGCAGATTGTCGTGGGCGATCATTCCGTTCCAACCCGACGCCGCCGCGTCACCACCCCACATTGTCCCCAACACGATGCCGGAAACGGCCAATCCGACGATAGAGATCACGCCCGTGACCGACCGTTGATTTGGAAAGAAACTGTCGTATAACATCACGACAACGCCCGCAAGAGCTACGATCAATTCCGGAAGTATTATCGGAATATTCGTATCCGGGGCTATTAGATCTGATAAGAAAAGCGTGTTCATTTTAGTCTCGATTCAATCGCCTAATGCGGCTTATAGCCGAAATAATTAAATCTCTTTTCCCCTGCCGTTATCGCCGTATTCAAAGTGTTTTCCCGCGGCGGTATCGGGCAATTGTATTTATCGCTGCCGTAAGCGCAATTTGGATTGTAAGCCAGATTAAAATCCAAAATCACCTCTTTGCCCTTTGGCATCTTAATATCAATGTAGCGTCCGCCGCCGTATGTCTGTGCCCGGCTCGTCAGATCTTTGAAAGGGACGAACAATAGATCCGCGTACTCCGGAAATTTCGCCAGAATTGCTTCGTCGATCCGATAAACACTCAGCTTAAATGCTTTATTTCCAAGTCTGAATTTCAAAACACCGAACTTAACAAACTTCTTAGTGATACCTGACGAAGTCGGCATTTGAAAATACTTTTCGCTAGGCGTCCGCGTAAAACCTGCCTTTACGCGAAACTTCTTGTCAACCGGAAAGTAGTCAAGGCCCTCGAAGGCTGCATAATCTTCGTCCTTGAGGGGCGATTCTGCCTTGTTCCGAAACTCGTTGTCGCGTCCGTCGCGAAAAATTTTAATATCGGTTGACCCATAATAGGTTTGCCCGAACGCCGACGTAAAAAGTCCGAAAGCTAAAACGCAAAAAGCAAAATACTTCATCGGATCAATGCTCGACTGCCTTCGGGATTTCGATAGTTGGTTTCGCATCCGCTTGCTCGATCGTGCCACCGGCCTGGTGCATTACACGCGTCTGGAGCGCCTTGATTGCAGCTTCGGACCTTTTCAGAATCGGTTTGGGAAACACTCCCATATAAACCATCAGAACGATGAGCGGAACCATCAGCCCGATCTCGCGCCAACTCAGATCGGCCAGCGTCCTATTCTTGTCATTCGTCACCTTACCAAAAAACACTCGCTGGACCATCCAGAGCAGGTAAACCGCAGCAAAGATCACGCCCGTGCCCGCAAGCATTGTCGCGACATAATTCCAGTTGACGCTCGTTGTGACGCCCAATATTTGCGACTGGAACATGCCGACCATGATCAGAAATTCGCCGACGAAACCATTAAGAAATGGCAGCCCGATCGAGGCCATTGTCGTGATGACAAAAATTGTGGCGTAAACCGGCATAACATTCGATAGCCCGCCAAACTGTGTGATCTCGCGCGTATGCCGTCGCTCATAAATAAATCCGACCAGCAGGAACAAAGCGCCGGTTGTGACGCCGTGGCTCAACATTGTGAAAAGGGCACCCTGCATTCCGGCCTCGGTGAATGAAAACATTCCGAGGATGACAAAACCCATGTGAGCAACCGACGAATAGGCAACAAGGCGTTTGACATCGGGCTGAACCATAGCGACGAGCGCACCGTAAATGATGCCGATGATCGCGAGCGTGATAAACAGCCAGGCCGTGTCACGACTCTGATCCGGGAATAAGCCGAAGTTAAACCGCATCAGGCCGTACGTCCCCATTTTCAGCAAAATGGCGGCGAGAATAACTGAACCGGCAGTCGGAGCCTCGGTATGTGCATCAGGCAGCCAGGTATGGAACGGAAAGAGCGGAACCTTGATCGCAAACGCCAAAGCGAACGCACCAAACAAGAGCATTCCCGTCTTTGGAACCAACACCAGCGTGCCAGTTTTCATTGCGTTCAGGATCGCTACAAAATCAAACGATCCGCCTAGACCGGTCTGATCCGCGTAGATGTAATAAAGTGCGATGATCGCGACCAGCATCAACAGGCTGCCGAGTGCCGTAAAGATAAAGAATTTGACCGCCGCGTAAATGCGATTTTCACCACCCCAGATGCCGATAAGGAAAAACATCGGGACGAGCGATGCCTCAAAGAAAAGGTAAAAAACAAGCAGATCGAGCGAGACAAAAACGCCGATCATTGCCGACTCGAGCAGCAGCAAAAAGACGTAAAACGCCGTTGCCCGTTTCTCGACCGCGTGCCATGTCGAGATCACCGCGATCGGCATTATGAACGTCGTCAGTAGGACAAGATAAAAGCTAAGGCCGTCGACACCAACGTGATAGTTGGTATTGATCGCCTTGATCCACGGCACGTTTTGCTCAAAGATAAATCCGCCCGGCCCTGCGACAGCCGACTTTGAAAACAAGAACAGCGAGACGATGAAATTCAATATCGTCCAACCGAGCGTCACCCATTTCAGCTGGCTCTCCTGCTTCCAAAACACCTGGTGGGCGAGCGTCAGAACCGCTCCCATCACCGGCAGCAGGATCAATATCGTTATGAGATTTTGGTTAATAAAGTCCATCTAAACAACCAGTTTCAGCCCGTAATAAATAAAATATCCGATCACTACTAGAGCCCCGATCAGGATAATTGCCGCGTAGCTTCGGACAAATCCAACCTGTAATTGCCGCACAACGCCGCCCACTTCCATCACAAAATGGCCGATGCCATTGACGATACCGTCGATAAATCCGAGGTCAAAGCCTTTCCATAGACCGTTTCGCGCGAGATTTGTGATCGGATCGACGATGTAGCCGTTGTAAAGCTCGTCGACGCGCCATTTTTGTTCGAGTATTTGTGGCATTTTGCGAAGCGGATTATTGCGGAACGTAAACCATCCGATCGCAATGCCTATGGCCGCAAGTACGATCGAGAGCAAGGCGAGCCAACGCTCCTTCGCGATCACCTCAGGTGAATGGGTCTCGTGCGATGCTGCCGCGTCCGCCTTAGACGCTTCGGCGACCTTCGCACTGTGCGCAGGCTCTGATATCGCTTCGCGCGAATCGGCCGCGTGCAGCTTCGACGCTTCCTGTCCCTCTTCGGCAATGACAGGTTCGAGAGTTTGCTCAAAAACGTTGACATCGCCGGCTCCGGCCAACGAACTAATCGCGTACGGGATACCGACCAAGCCGCCGACGGTAGATAGTAAAGCGAGAACGATCAGCGGCAGCGTCATCGACCACGGCGATTCGTGCGGCTTAAAATCAGCAGGCAGAGCGTGGTGTTCGTCATCGTCATCGGCCGCGTCTACATCGGCGCGAGCGTCGTCACCGTGATCGGCATGATGCACTTCGCCCGGTATTGCGTCGTGAAATCGCTCTTTGCCCCAAAACGTCATGACCATCATTCGGGTCATATAAATCGCCGTGAGGACGGCGGTCAGCGTTGCTACCGCCCACAATATTTCTTCACCAGGAAACAATCCACGCGGAAAATAGTTGTCCGCTGCAAACGTCCTATAAAGGATCTCGTCTTTTGAGAAAAAGCCCGCCCAGATCGGAATACCGCTGATCGCCAGCCAACCCATCGCCATTGTAATGAAGGTTATCGGCATGTATTTCTTCAGGCCGCCCATCTTCCTCATATCTTGCTCGTGGTGCATTCCGTGAATGACGGAACCAGAGCCGAGGAACAAAAGCGCCTTAAAGAAGGCGTGCGTCATTACGTGAAAGATCGCGACAACAAATGCTCCGACACCCGCCGAGAGGAACATGAATCCGAGCTGCGAAACCGTCGAATATGCGAGCACCTTTTTAATATCGTTCTGAGCGATCGCTATGGTAGCCGCAAAGATCGCGGTCGCAGCTCCGATCACCGCAATTATCCACATCGCCGTCGGAGCGAATTGATATATTGCGTTTGCACGGACGACGAGGTAAACGCCCGCCGTGACCATCGTCGCCGCGTGGATCAGAGCTGACACTGGCGTCGGGCCGGCCATCGCGTCTGGCAGCCAAGTGAGCAGCGGGATCTGCGCCGATTTACCGGTCGCACCGATAAACAACAAAACGCCGACCGAGGTCAGTCCGCCAGCAAAGATCGCTCCCCAGGTAAACGGATCGGCGGACATATTCTGCGTGACAAACGTGAATACGCTCTGCACCGGCGCGCCGTCGACGACCTTGTCAAAAAACGAGATCGACCCGGTCAATGTAAAGATCAAAAATATCCCGATCAGCACGCCCCAATCGCCGATGCGGTTCATCACAAAGGCCTTCTTAGCAGCGGTTCGGGCCTCGTCTTTTTGGGTGTAGTAACCGATCAGCAAGTATGAGCAAAGTCCGACGCCTTCCCAGCCGACGAACATCAACAGGAAGTTATCCGCCAGAACGAGCGTCAGCATCGCGAACATGAATAGGTTCAAATAAGCGAAAAAGCGGTAAAAACCTTTATCGCCGTGCATGTAACCGGTCGCGAAGATATGAATCAGCAGACCGACGAACGTTACAAAACAGGCGTAGATACCCGACAGCTCGTCCATGCCCAGCGCAAAATCCGCGCGAAATCCACCGACCTGTATCCATGTCCATAGATGATCCAGGATCGGTTTGCCCTCTGGATCTATCAACGCACCCGGATGCGGCGTGCCGATGCCAAAGGCGATCGCAAACGCCACGACGGTCGAGATCGCGATCGTACCGCAGGCGACCAGCCCGCTGAACATCTCGCTGTACGGCGTATCCTTCAGATAGCCGCCGATCAGCCAATTGATCACGGCCCCGGCCAGCGGAGCGAAAATTATTAGACTTAAAAGATTGTTTTCAGTCATTCTAAAAACTCAGATCGTCGTCTTCGTCTACGGTGAAATCCTGTTCGACAAGCTCATGCCAAAAACCAATGGCAAACTCGCTCACGCCACGCTCTCGAAGAAGTCTCGCGACTTCGCCATCCGCCGTTTTTAATTCGGGAAATCGAACCAACAGCATCGCCAAGTCACGCCAGTCGGTTCCGGCCTTTGGTTTTCCTCGTCGCGATTCGTATGACAAAACCTTACTGATAATCAACTCAATGGGCGTCAAAACATTAATCTCTTCGATCGTTCTTGATTCCGGCAAATCACTCTCTAGTCGCACATCGACAAGGTGCCGATTACCTTCTTTTCGTACCTGATAAAGCCGCAATCCCTTGTCTTTAACTTCTCGCACACGAACTGCAATGTGAAACCGCTCGCTCAGATGTTCTCGGAGTTCCTCAGCAAATTCCTTTGCCCGCGATGAAATGATATCGACATCCTGCGTCGCACGCGGTTCGCTGACATAGGCGTTGACGGCCTGAGCACCGAACAGAGCTGCATCGTCCCGCCCTTTTAAGAACTCAAGCACGGCCTCCTGAATCTTCGATAGGGGCAGCGGTTCGTGCATCACAAACTCCTGAAATGTAAGTACGTCGGCATTTAACATCTAATTCTTCAAAATACTCGCGTCATCCACATCGACCGACTGGCTGTTGCGGAAGAACGCGATTATGATGCCGAGGCCGACCGCGGCTTCGGCGGCGGCGACGGACATCACCATAAACACAAAAAGCTGTCCGGTCACGTCTCCGTAATATCGCGAAAACGCCACAAACGTCAGGTTTACCGCGTTGAGCATCAGCTCGATGCACATAAACATCCCGATCGCGTTGCGCTTAAAGATCACACCGACGCAGCCGATCGTAAATAAAATTCCTGATAACGCCAGATAGCTGGCTAAGCTCGGTTCCATAAGTTAGTGAATAGTGAATAGTGAATAGTGAATAGTGCTTTTCGGATCCCGACGCCTTCTATTTACTAGTTTCTATTCACCATTTATTCATCCTCGAGTCCGCGCTCTTCGAGTTCGTGTTCGACGACTAATTCAAGCTGCGGCTGTGCCAGACGACGCGCCAAGATCACCGCACCGATGATCGCCATTAAAAGCAAAACACCGACGATCTCGACCGGCAGCAAGTACTCAGAGTACATCGCCCGACCTATTGTCAGGGTCTTGCCGGCACTCATCGATTGATCGGCTGCGACATTCGGCGCCCGCATTACTGCGTAAAAAATAAACATAGTTTGCGCGAGCAATATCACGCCCAAACCGCCGCCAAGTGCGTAAAGATAGCCAAGCCTGTTGCGGCCCGTATCGTCGTCGAGATTCAAGAGCATGATCACAAAAACGACGAGCACCATGATCGCCCCGGCGTAAATAAGTATCTGCACCGCCGCGATAAACGGCGCCGCGAGCGTCACATAAATACAGGACAGTGCAATAAAAACCCCAACAAGCGAGATCGCACTGTAAAGCGGATTTTTGTGATAGACCATCGAGATCGCGCATGCGATCGCAAACCCGGCAAATAAAAAGAATAAAGCGGTACTAACCATAAATTTAACCGCAGAGTCGCAGAGACGCAGAGAAAACTAAATCAACGGCACTAACTCTCAACCTCATCTCAAAATCTCCGCGTCTCAGCGTCTCTGCGGTAAAAATCACCTATTCAAAAAATACACAACAATAATCGTCAGGATCACATTTCCAAGAGCGACCGGCAGCAAAAACTTCCAGCCAAAGTTCATCAGCTGGTCAAAGCGAAAACGCGGCAGCGTTCCGCGCACCCAAATGTAGAAAAACAAGAATAGGCAAATCTTAAAGATAAAGAACCCGTGACTCACAAGCGCGTAAGGTATCGAGCCGACTTCGAACAGATGGCTCAGACCCGGCACGTACCAGCCGCCCAAAAACAGGACGGTTGCCATTACCGAAACGGTGAACATATTCACGTATTCGGCCATGAAAAAGAGCGCGAATTTCAATGCTGAATATTCAGTGTGAAAACCAGCGACGAGCTCGGTTTCCGCCTCAGGCAGATCGAACGGGACGCGATTTGTCTCGGCAAATGCTGAGATCAAAAATACGAAAAAGCCAATAAATTGGGGAATGATATACCAACGAAACGGCGATTGCTGCTGTGCGGAAATGATGCCGTTGAGGTCCAAAGTGCCGGCGAGCATTACGACGCCGATCACAGATGCTCCCATCGCGAGTTCGTACGAGATCATCTGTGCGCTTGAGCGCAGGCCGCCCATCAGGGAATATTTGCTGTTCGACGACCAGCCCGCGAGAGCGATTCCATATACACCGACCGACGTTATTCCCAGTACAAAAAGTACGCCGACGTCGATTCGGGCGATGGTCAGCGGCAGCACGCGGACGCCTTCGCCAAGGCCGAATGGTAAAAAGCTCCAGTCGACACTCGTGATCGCGGGGCCGAACGGATAAACAACCATCGGCATGAGTGCGCAAGTCAGGGCCACCAACGGAGCAAGAAAATAAACGAATTTAGTGGACTTATCAGGCGTTAGATCTTCCTTAAAAATGAACTTAAGAAGATCCGCAAACGGCTGCAAAACGCCCCAGGGCCCGACGCGATTGGGCCCGATGCGGCCCTGTATCCAGCCGAGTACCTTCCGCTCTGCAAGTACCGTGTACGCGACGATCATCATCACGGCGCCAAACGCCGCGCCTATGCCGGCCAGTACGACGACGAAAGGAAATGCAGTTTTGAGAATAGACTCCATATCAAAAACTATTTAACCGGCGCCGAACGATCGGAAGCTCCCACGGCGGCCGCTTCGGCCAAGCCCTCGTCACGCGACTGGCCGTCCAATCCGAACTGGACCAATGGCGAAACCAGCAAATTATCCGGTTTCGGATTGCCGTGAGCGAGCAAGTGAAACTGATCAGTTTTGCTCGTCATTGTCGTCAGGCGATGCAGTTTATGGCCGACTTTTGGCACGGTATTGATCTTTTCGGCGGAATCACTCATCGCCTCGACCTTTGTTTTCAGGGCTTTGACGTGCTTTGAGATATCTTGTTTACCGGATACTGCATATTTCACTTGCACCGGATTCGATTCGTCCTTGAGCATTGGATAACGAAGCCCATCGTAGGCCGGTATTGTCTCGGCAATAGCCTTAAAAACCATTGACGAAGAGAAATCATAGCCAAATTCAGTGCCCATTTCGCGTGCGATCAGGCTCGTGATCATCCAGTCAGGCTTCGACTGATGAACAGGCTCGATGGCCTTGCGGACACGCTGAACATTACCGGCGTTATTCGTGAACGTGCCGTCGACCTCGGCAAAACTCGCCGCGGGAAATACGACGTCGGCAAAGGCAGTCGTTTCGGTTTGAAAAAGCTCCTGTACAACGACAAAATCTTTGCCTTCAAGAACGCTGGCGTCCTGCAGACTACCGCCTATTAGCAATGCTTTAGAATTCTTTACGACGTCATCGACCGATTTCCGGCCCGGCGTCATATCGTGGGCGCCGACGGAATTGTTGTATTTCGGCAATGGATGCAATGTCACCCGGCGATTGTCTCCTACAAATCCAGCAGCCGACGCCACGATAGCAGCCTGCGCTTCGGCTGAAAGTTCACTCCCGAACATGATAATAACGTCACCGCTAGTTTCGCCGATCGTCTTGCGAACTGCCTCGATCTCATTCGCATCGATCCCAAGCTTTCCCGCGGCAAAGGAGTCACTTCCGGCATCGGCCAAGGCCAAAGCGAAGGAATCTACGGAACCGGCATTTACATGGACGAACTGTGTCGCACGCCTCGAAAGATTGATCGGCGTATCGTTAACGCAGATAAAATTTGCGCCGCCATTGCGAACTGCTTGCCGGATCTGTTTGGCCGTGTAGCTCTGCTCTTCCTCAGGCTCACCGCCGATGAGTACGATGGTTTTCGCGAAACGGATTTCCTTGTGCGTGCAGAGCGGAACGCTCAGATTGTCAAAGACCGGCGTCAGATCATTCACATCGGAAATTGCTATGTTGTCGCTGCCTGCGGCTTCCGAGGCGAACCGTTTGAGCGTGAACACAGCTTCATTCGTCAGCCTCGGACTTGCGATCACGCCAACCGATTTACCGTGTTCCTTTAGTTTGTCCGAAGCAAATTTTATAGCGGCGTCCCAGGTCGCGGGCATCAGATTGCCGCCTTTTGAATAGCGGATCATCGGTGTTTTGACGCGGTCCGGATGATTGATAAAGCCGTGAGCAAATCGCGCTTTTACGTCGAGAAATTCGCCGTTCAGACCATTTACATAGCGGTCGCGGGCAACTATTCTGTGGACCTCACCAGCGCGTGAGCCGATACTAAGCTGCATACCGTCCGAGCCGTAAACATCCGTCGTGATAGTCTGGTCGAGTTCCCACGGCCGCGTTTCGTGCCTATAGACGCCGTCAAGCAGCGTCCCAGTCGGACAAACCTCGATGCAATTGCCGCACTGCGAACAGTTGAGCCAGCCGCCGTAAGTTCCGATCACCGTATTTACACCGCGGTTACCGGCCTCGATCGCGTCCTCGCCCATCCATTCGTCGCAAACACGCGTGCAGCGTTTGCATAGAATGCATCGCTGCGGGTCGTTGGCGACGATCGGCGAGAGATATTTTTCGGGCTGGGCGTTCTTTTTCTCCGAGAATCTCTCCTCAACATTTCCCCAATCGAAAATGACTTCCTGCAGCTCGCACTCGCCGCCACGGTCGCAGACCGGACAATCGAGCGGGTGGTTGGTGAGCAAAAACTCGCCCATCGCCCGTTGTGCTTTTTCTACCTCTTCGCTCTCGGTGGTGACGACCATACCGTCCTGGCAAATGATCGTACACGAGGTTTGCAGCTTAGGCATCTTCTCGATTCGGACCAGGCACATACGGCACGACGCCTGCAATTCGAGATCCTGATAGTAGCAGAACGACGGGATGCCAAAGCCTTTTTCGCGGCACACATCTATCAGCCGGGCGCCCTTGTCGACCTCAAATTCCTGCTCGTTTATCTTTACTTTTATCTGTTCTGACATTAATTCTTTCGCGAATATCGCGTTTCAGTCGCCTTTGCCTCTTCGCCGTCCGGCGTAATGTTGTAGGCCGTAATCACGAGATTATTGCTGTCGATAACCTCGATCTCGGTTCGCCAACCCCAACGGGGAACGTCCGGGCCGCCGGCGTCATACGAGCCTAAAACCGCAAATTTCTCGCCCCGATCGCCCTCGGAAAACATAATTCCCGTGGACATATGAAAGCTATCGACCCACGCTGACTGAAACTTCTGCGTCGCAAGATCAAAGCCATAGATGGCAACACCCTCAAACGGCTCGCCGCCCAAGCTGCCCGCATACTCGTGCAGGATAAACCTGCCGCCGAGTATTGATGACATTTTACCGGTCATCGGCGATTCGTCACCGACAATGCCCGGCTCGAACCAAGTTGTCGTCGGCCCTTGCCATTCGCCTACATACGCGGCCAGCCTGCTGTGAGCGCCATCTGCCCTTGACTCTTCAAACTTCATTCACTTGCGGCCGGTTTCTTCGCTCTCTTTTTTGCCGGTGCCGGTTTTTCCGGTACGACTATAACCGTCGCTTTTTTCCTTTTAGGCCGCGTCTTTCCAAAGCTGCCAACCGCGATCTTTCCTCTGCGCGAACGCTTGTCTCCCTTACCCATTTATCTATTTCTCCTTGACGCCCGCCACGGGCAAAACTCTTCCGTCTAAAACTTTAATAATGTAATCCTGGATCTTCGAATTTACCGCAAGTCTGTTGTGTTCCTCGCAAATAAATTTGTCAGACGCATCGCCTACAATCGATTGCGATCCTACCGTTCCGCTCTTAGTTACGGCCTCGAGCGACCGTTGAGTTACGACACCGTCACCCGGCGTTTGCATGACCCGTTTTAAGTCCTCATCTGACACCTTGGTGCCATCGGGTCGCGTAAACCCCTTTGGTCGAAAAAGAGTCTTCCATTTGTCAGATCTCTCATCGCGATACACGATTACCGAATCTAAGGCCGCTCTACAATCTGACCCGACGATGAAGAAAGATATTCCGCCAGATTCGCCCGGAGCGGCATCAAGAGCCTGATACAAGCGTTTTGCCCGGTCAAGAGCGGCTGCGAAAAATACAGGAGCCGCCTTTAGCTCGTTCGCATTGTACTGCGACGGAAAATTTTTATCACTGCTCGCGTTCCATCCAAATTTAGACCACGTCTTGGGGTCGTAAATATCGAGATCGATCCGCTTTAGGTTATCGTCATAGGCACGAAAGGTGTTAGGTGCCGGCAAAAGCTGATACGCCGCCGGTATCGTAAATGCCGTAAACTTCGACGTATCTTGGACAAAAGGCAGATCGAGACGCATGCCGCCGTATGTAAACCCTTCAACCAGGCTGCCGAGTGCGAGAGCAGAACCCTCATTCGGCGTACCAAGCAGAATGATCTTGTCAAAGAACTTTGCTCCGGCCCAGGTCGGCAGCGGCTTGCTGCTCCCGGTCGGCAGATCGTTGTCGCCATACATCGCCGCGTACCGCGAAATGATCCCGCCCATCGAGTGGGCAACTATATCGAATTTCAGATCCGGCCGATCAAGCTTACATCTCAATGCCTCGACCCTTTCTATCAATAGGCGGGCGTTCTCAACGTTGTCGAGCCGCCAATCGTACGGAAAAACATAAAGCGAATCATGATCGCCCTCATCCGAAGGTGCATCCCACGATTCCTCGCGGTAGCCGCCCCGTTCAGCCATTGCCCTGATAAACCCGCCGTAAACGTCTGTCACCGGAAAGATACCGATCTTTACGGTTCGCAGCACGTCGGTTGCGATCAGCTCGTCACTGGTCTTAGTCGGATCGGCGACAACCGGCAACCTCAAATCCTCGGATTTTGATCTGATCGTCCTAAACCAGACACGTTCATTTGTGACCTTGTGCCGTAGCTCCGACCCTGAGAACCCCGGGATCAGTATCAGAGGATTGTTGCCCTGAGCGAACGTCGAAAAACTCAGTGCGAACAGCACGATACTCAATCGCAACCCGAATACACAGAACCCGCTGAGGTTTCGCTTACTCATTGATCCTTAAACGTTTGGCGTCACACCGTCTGTTTTGTCAACCAGCCACTTTTTAAAATCGTCCGGGAACTGCCTGATCGCGCTCTGTATCGGCCACGCTGCGGCATCACCTAGTGGACAAAATGATTTGCCCTCGATGTTGTCGCAGATATCAAGCATCAATTTTGCGTCTTCCGGCCGACCGCCGCCCGCGGCAATTCGATCGAAAATCTTGACCAGCCAATCGGTCCCCTCGCGGCACGGCGTGCACCAGCCGCACGACTCGTGTTTGTAAAACTCGGTAAGGTTCTTGGTCGATTCCATAATATCGACCGTTTCATCCATCACCATCATGCCGCCCGTGCCGAGCATCGAACCGGCGGCGACGAGGCCTTCGTAATCGAGCGTCACGTTTTTGCCGATGATCTGGCCAGCGTTCATTATATAAACCGACGAGCCGCCGGGAATAACTGCTTTCAGCTTCTTATCCTTGCGGAGCATCCCGCCGCAATCCTTCATAATGAACTTTTCCATATCGGCATAGCCCATCGGAAGCTCATAAACACCGGGTTTTTTGACATGGCCGCTGATTGACCAAAGTTTCGTGCCGCCTGACTTCTCCGTTCCCAAATCGCGCCATTTGATGCCGCCCATCTCGATGATCTGCGGGATGGATGTAAGTGTTTCTACATTATTGACGATCGTAGGGCTGGCATAAAGACCTTCGACAGCCGGAAACGGCGGCTTCATACGCGGGTGGCCGCGATAGCCCTCCAAGGAAGACAGCAAGGCAGTCTCTTCGCCACAGATATAAGCTCCGGCGCCCGTATGCGTGTGAATGTCACAAGAAAAATTGGAGCCGAGGATGTTTTTACCAAGCAATCCGGCTTCTCGCGCCTCGTTGATCGCGACATCCATTATGTCGATCAAATACTTGTATTCACCGCGAGTGTAGATGTAACCGGTGTTCGATCCAAGGGTCCAGCCCGCGATGATCATCCCTTCGATCACAGCGTGCGGATCGAATTCCATCAGATAGCGG
>Ga0209798_10000017_pt1 | contig 110532 bp, 123 predicted proteins | sample DOMMetBare3Fresh_FD_187475 | JGI IMG/M metagenome (GOLD analysis project Ga0209798, IMG submission 187475) | Wetland sediment microbial communities from St. Louis River estuary, USA, under dissolved organic matter induced mercury methylation -... | ecosystem: Environmental > Aquatic >...
CGGAAGGCAGATCCGTGGAAGCAGGAGATTGAAGTCGATGTCAGCAAAAAGGGGACTCAACATGGTGGCAAATTCACTGCGCCTCGCCCTGGCGGCGAGCGCGCTCTTATGGTTTGGCGCAGCCCACGCAGCGGGTGGCCTGCAGCTGAGCAACCAGGTTTTCCAGGAAATCGAAGTCATCGGGGCGGATGGCAAGCCCGAACACAAGACCGTTCCGGCCGCCATGGTGGTGCCCGGCACCGAGGTTTTCTACGTGATCTCGTACCGGAACACGGGCGACAAGCCGGCCGACAACGTCGCAATCACCAATCCGGTGCCTGCCGAACTCGAATACGTCTCGGTTCTTGGCCCGGCGCCTGCCAACCTGGTTTCCGTCGATGGCGGCAAGCAGTACGGCGCGCTGGCCAGCCTTTCAGTCGCCGGCGCCAACGGCAAATCGCGCCCGGCTGAGGCCGCCGACGTGACCCATGTGCGCTGGATGTTGAACGCGGCGCTGCCGCCCGGCGCTGGCGGCTCGGTTTCGTTCAAGGCCCGGCTGAAATAGTTCCAGGAATTCTGTTGAGCACCCATTTGACTAAGGAGCGATCAAAGTGAGCATGAATCATCTGAAATACCTGGCGGCGATCCTGCTGCTCCTGGGTGTGCAACAGGCCCAGGCCGTTGGCACCCTGCAGGGCACCAGCATTGGCAACACCGCAATCGTCGACTACGCCGTCAGCGGCGTCAACCAGCCGGATGTTTCCAGCAACACGGTGAGTTTCCTGGTTGACCGTCGTATCAACCTGACTGTCGCGGAAGTCGGCGGTGTCGCGACCAACGTGATACCAGGCGCGACCGATCAGGTCACGACCTTTACCGTGACCAACAGCACGAACGGCACGCAGGACTTCCGTCTGGTGCCGTCCAATGATACGAGTGGTGTGGGCACGGCGTTCAACGATACCGACGATCTCAACGTGACCATCATCCGCGTGTTCGTCGACAGTAACGGCAATGGAACCTACGATTCCGGCGTCGATACTGCGACCTTCATCGACGAGCTTGGCCCGGATCAGACGCGCACCGTGTTCATCGTCGGCAATATTCCGGGTACCGCGGTCAACGACAATACCGCCGGTGTCACGCTTCGTGCATTCGCTGCCAATTCCGGCGGCGTGGGAGCGCTCGGCGCGGATGCGACGCAAACCGCGGGTGCCGATACAGCGGCGGTTGATACCGTGTTCGGCGATCCTGTCGGCGCGCCGAATACAACCGGCGATGCGGCGCGCGATGGCAGCCATAGCGACGACGACGAGTACGACGTGGTCTCGGCTGCGCTGACGGTGTCCAAGAGCGTGGTCGTCATCAGCGACCCATTCAACGGCACCACCAACCCGAAGGCGATTCCGGGCGCCGTGATCGAGTATTGCGTCGACATCAACAATACGGGCGCATCGCAGGCCGATTCCATCGTCATAACCGATGCGATCCCCGCAAACACGACCTTCGACCCAGGTTCGATCAGGGTTGCCGCGGCTGGCGCCGGCACGGCATGCACGAGCGGCAGCGGCACGGCCGAGGACGACGACGCAGCGGGTGTTGGTGACGCAGGCGACTACAACGTGACCACGGCGGGCGCCGTCACCGTGCGAGGGGGCAACATCGCGGCCGCTGCGCGCTACAAGGCCCTGTTCCGCGTCACCATCAACAACTGACGCAGGAATCGTCCGGCAATAGACGTCCGCCGGGGTCGCAAGGCCTCGGCGGACTTTTGTTGGTGGTTCACGCGATGTTGCTAACGAGAACAGGAACAAGATCGCTGAGAATTGCAACAGGCCTGTTGCTGGCGCTCGTGCTCGGCCAGGCATCGGCGGCGACGATCAGTAACACCGCATTCGTTGGTTTTCTGAGCGGCCCGACACCAGTCACGGCCATCAGCAATACCGTCGCTCTCGAATCAATTCCTCCACCTTCGGCGGCGGCCATCGAATGGTCGCGCTACGCACCGGGTTCGCCGGGCAGCCTTGCCACGCCGGCTGACGGCGGCTCCTGCCAGGACAGCACGGGGACGTTCGCGCCGATACCGCCGGTGACGGATTCTTCCGGTACCGCCATCGACACGACCTCCGCACCCATCCTCGATGCCGCGTCCTATCAGCTCGGGGAGGCGGTGTTCATCCAGCTCACTGACGCAAACCGCAATCTCGACGCGGCAGTGCGCGAGTTCATCGATCTGCGTATCACGACCAGCACGGGTGATGAGGAAGTCCTGCGCCTGCAGGAAACCGGGACGAACACCGGCGTGTTCGTGACGGCCCTTCAGAGCGTCGCGATGCCACCATCTGCGACGCGCTTTGATTGCCAGCTTTCCGTAATCCGGGACGCTACGCTGGTGGCGGATTACACAGATGCCCTGTTCCCGGCCGATACCGCCGAGGCCAGCGCCGTGGTGGAACCGATCAGCTTTGTCTTCGACTCGTCCACCGGCCTGCCGGTCGACGGCGCGACGGTGACACTGATCGATGCCGCGACCGGGCTGCCGGCAACGGTGTTCGGCGTCGATGGCACGAGTACTTATCCCGCGACCGTCGTGAGCGGCGCAACCGTGACGGATTCCAGCGGGCGCATCTACACGCAGCCGCCGGGCGGATACCAGTTCCCGGTGGTCGCGCCAGGCAACTACATGCTTCAGGTGACGCCGCCCGGCAGCTATGGCGCGCCCTCGACCGTGCCGCTGTCCATCCTGCAGACGCTGCGCGATGCGGCCGGCAACCCCTATGTGATGGGCCAGGGCTCCTTCGGCGACATCTACAATCGTCCGGCGGGACCGTCTGCCCGCATCGATATTCCGATCGATCCCGTGCAAAGCGGCCTGTTCCTGCAGAAGGGCGCATCGCTGACCGAAATCGCGGTCGGAGAATTTCTGCAATATCAACTGAACTTGCAGAACCTCAACAACGTGAGTGCCGTCACCGATGTCCGGATCAGCGACACGCTGCCGCTCGGCATGCGCTACCAGGCAGGTTCCCTGCGCATCGCCGGTCTGCAGGTGCCAGATCCGGCAATCAGCCCCGACGGGCGCACACTGACGATTACGGTCGGGGTCCTCGCCGCCGCCGCGCGGATCGAAATCAGCTATGTGGTGCAGGTCGGCGCCGGCGCGCGCGCCGGGGAGGCCGTCAACAGCGCCACAGCCACCGGCGGTGGCGGGCTTGCATCCAACGTGGCCCGGATCGCGGTGCGCATCCGCGATCCGTTCTTCACCTCGGGTTTCACGATCATCGGCCGCGTCGTGGAGGGCGACTGCGGCACGCCCTGGCAGGCACTGAAAGGCGTGCCCGACGTGCGCATGATGCTCGACAACGGAACATACGTGCCGACCGATCACGACGGCCAGTATCATTTCGAAGGCGTGCGTCCCGGCACGCATGTCGTGCAGCTGGATCTCGACAGCCTGCCGCCGGATCTCGAAGTGACGCCCTGCATCCAGAACAGCCGTTTCGCAGGACGTTCGTTTTCGCAATTCGTGGAAGCCCAGGGTGGCACCCTGTGGCGCGCCGATTTCTATGTGCGGCGCCGTGATGCACAGGTTGGCGTCCGCCTGCAGAGCACGCTGACCGGGGAAAAGATCGGCGGCACGCTGGCGTTTCGCGTCGAGCTGGACGGTGGCCGGGTGGCGATCAGGAACCTGGTCGCGACCGTGCAGTTGCCGGAGGGCGTGAGCTACAGCCCGGGCAGCACGCGTCTGGATGGCGCCGCAGCCGCGGATCCCGCGGTCGCAGACGGATTCGCCACGTTCCGGCTCGGCGATCCTGGCGTCAACTGGCGGCACGTCATCGAGTTCAACGGACGCGCGCCAGCTGCCGTCAAGCGCGGGGACGTCAGGGAATACACGCTGCGCGCGCAGTTCGAGTCAGGCATGGCCAGCCTCAAGCCGGAAGGCGTGGTCTCGGTGAAAGATCTCATTGCGAAACTGCGCGGCACGAAAATCAAGCGCATCGCGGTGGTCGGTCACACTGACAGCCAGCTCATGACCGCAGCCCGCCTGAAGGTCTTTCCGGACAACAAAGCACTTTCGCGGGCGCGCGCACTGACCGTGGCGCAGGCGCTCGCGGAAGGTCTCGGCATGTCCTCCGACCAGTTCAGCACCGACGGCAAGGGACCGGATGAGCCACTCGCGGGCAATGACACGCCGGCAGGAATGGCGCTCAACCGCCGCGTCGAAGTCACCGTATTCAGCGAAGAGCCCCAGACAGTCGAAGGCGTGGCCTGCCCGGCGGCCGGTTTCGTCAGCCAGGCGGTGGCCAATTTTGCGACCCAGGGTGAGTCCAGCGTCGTGCGCACGCCGGTGGTCGAAAACCTGCTGGCCTGCGGCGACGTACCCGCGAAGGCCGAAAACGCCAGCAGCCGCAAGACGATCAAAGTAACCGGTGCCGGCGCTATGCGTGACGCCGATGTGGCGTATGAGAAGGCCCAGGCGACGCGTCGCGCGATTACGGACAATCCGGAAGCGGCCGGCGCCGATATCGATTGGCTGCTTGAGCAAACGCCCGGCATCGAGTGGCTGTTCCCGGGACCAGAGCACAATCCGCGCGCGCCCACGCAGCGCGTCGTGATCAAGCACGCGCCGAATCAGAAGATTGTTCTGAAGTACGCGGGACAGCCGGTCGATCCTTTGAGTTTCGACGGTGTCGAGATTAACGCCGCAGAGACAGTAGCCGTCAGCATCTGGCGGGGCCTGCCGCTTGGCGAAGGCGACAACCACTTCGCTGCCGATGTAATCGACGAGCAAGGTGCGACCGTGAGCACGCTGACTCGCGACGTGCACTATGCCAACAAAGTGGCGCACGCCGTGCTGGTGCCTGAAGAATCGGTGCTGATCGCGGACGGCCAGCACAAGCCCGTGATTGCCGTGCGCCTCCTCGACCGTGCCGGCTACCCGGTGCGCGATGGCGTGACCGGAGCCTTCCGGGTGAATCCGCCTTATGTGCCTGCGCAATTGATCGAGGGCGAGCAGCAGCGGCAGCTCGCAGGCCTCGATCGCTTCGCGCCGACCTTCCGGATCGAAGGTGACAAGGGGATTGCCTATATCGAGCTGGCGCCGACCACCGAAAGCGGCGGTGTCGTGATCAATTTCAGCTTCCCGCAGGATGAGCGCACGGCGCGCGAAGAGGAGTTGCGCGCCTGGCTCGAGGCAAAGCCACGCGACTGGGTGGTCGTCGGCTTTGCAGCCGGCACCATCGGTTACAACACGCTGAGCGGCAACATGCAGTCGCTCGCGAACACGGGCGCGGAGGACGGTGGCTACGATGACGGCCAGGTCAGTCTGTATGCCAAGGGTCGCGTCCTCGGCAAGTGGTTGCTGACCCTGGCCTACGACTCCGACAAGCCGACCGGGCAACGCGGCCGCCGGAGCCTCCTCTCGACCATTGATCCGAACGAGTTCTACACGCTGTACGGTGACGGGACGGAGCAGCTGTACGACGGCGCCAGCGCGGAGAAGCTGTACCTGAAGCTGGAACGCGACCAGTACTACGCACTGATCGGCGACTACGACACGGGCCTCACGCAGACGCAGTTGTCGCGCTACAACCGCACCCTGACGGGCATCAAGAGCGAATACCACGGCGAAATTGTGGAATTCACCGGATTTGCCTCGGACACCGCGCAGAACTTTGCGCGCGACGAAATCCAGGGCAATGGAACTTCCGGCCTGTACCGCCTTACGCGCGGCAACATCGTCATCAACGGCGAGAAGATCCGCATCGAGACCCGCGACCGGTTCCGTTCCGAGGTCATCATCGCGAGCCGCCAGCTACTGCGGCACATTGATTACGACATCGACTACAGCGCGGGCACGCTGCTGTTCCGCGAACCCGTCAACAGCCGTGACTTCGATTTCAACCCGATCTTCATCGTCGCTGAATACGAGACGCTCGGCACCGCCGACAAGCAGTTGAATGCGGGCGGCAGGATCGGGGCACAGTTTCTCGATGGCAGGCTGAAGGCCGGCGCGTCCTTCATCCGTGATGAATCGATTTCCGGCAAGTCGGATCTGGGCGGCATCGACGCGAAGTTCGAGCTCACGCCGGAAACCGAACTGCGCGTCGAAGTTGCGAAGAGCAAGGGCCAGACCGCGACCTCGGACCTGGAAGGAAGTGCTTATGTGGCGGAGGTGGAGCACCACAGCGAATCGTGGAACGCGCTCGCCTATCTGCGTCGCCAGGGCGAGGATTTCGGCGTGAACCAGCAGAATGGTGCGGAGAGCGGCACACTCAAGGCAGGCGTTGACGCGCAAGTGCGCCTCGGTGAGCACCTCGCGGTGCTGGGGCAGACCTACCGTCAGGAGAACCTGTCCAGCGGCGCCACGCGCGATGCAGCCGACGCACAACTGGAATATCGTGCCGACCTCTGGAGTGCGCGAGCGGGCGCGCAGTTCGCGCAGGACGAGGCGATTACCGGCGAGAAAGAGGAGTCGCGCCAGGCAATCGTCGGTGCAAACCGAAGCTTCTTCGACCAGAGACTCGAACTGACTGCTCAAAGTGAATTCAGCCTGGGCGGCGCAAACGACAGCGTGGATTTCCCGACCCGCTATCAACTGGGCGCGGCATACGCCATCACCGATGACGTGCGGTTGATCGGCGCCTATGAAATTACGGATGGAGAGGCATTCGACAGTTCGACCACCCGGATCGGCATGGAAGTCGCGCCGTGGAAGGGTGCGCGCCTGACCAGCACGCTGAACCAGAGCGACATCTCCGAATATGGCCCGCGGACTTTCGGGCTGCTGGGCCTGACGCAGTCCTTCCTGGCCGGTGAGCGCTGGAGCTTCGATGTATCCACGGATACCAGCCGCACGTTCAACGAAGCAAGTGGGCGGCCGCTGGTCATCAATGAGAATCACCCCATCGCTTCCGGCGGCGTGCTGGGCGATGGCGCGTTGACCGAAGATTTCTTCTCATTCTCCGGCGGTGCGACTTATCGCTCCGAACTCTGGTCATGGACCGGCCGCGCCGAAACGCGAAACGGCGAGACCACCGAGCGCAACGGCTTCATGACCGGCTTCCTGCGCCAGGCACAGGCAGGCGTCGCCTTTGCGGCCTCCGCGCAGGCGTTTGAGACCGATCAGGCCACGGGATCGAAAGGCATGCTCGCAAACGTGAGCCTTTCCTGGGCGTTCCGTCCGCTCGGCCGCCGCTGGTCGGTGCTGGAGCGCCTGGAGTTCCACCATGATGAATTGACGAACGGAGCGGGCGTCGCTGGCGGCGGACTGTTTGGCGACAACAGCCTGACGGTCAATGGCAATGCCAAGTCGCGCCGGTTCGTCAACAACCTGGTCCTCAATCGGGTGGCGCGCGCATGGAGTGTGGACGACACGCAAGGCAACCTGTTCGAACTCAACCAGCGCAATCAGTGGTCGCTGTACTACGGTTCAAAATACGTGTTCGATCGATTCGGCGGCAGGGATTACGACGGTTATACGGATATCCTTGGCTTCGAGTGGCGCTATGACATCACACGCAAGATCGATGTCGGCCTCAGCGGCAGCCTGTTGCACGCCTGGGATGCGGATAACTACGAGTACGCGGTGGGGCCGGTGATCGGCTATTCGCCATTCGACAATGCCTGGTTCAGCTTCGGCTATAACCTGCGCGGTTTTGACGACCAGGATTTCGGCACCGCGCATTACACTGCCCAAGGACCATTCCTGATATTGCGCTTCAAGTTCGACCAGACCACTCGTCTGCACGCGGACGAAAGGCGTGAGGGGGCAACGCCATGAGCCGGCGGGGTTTGTTCAGGTTCTGCATGCTGCTTGCGCTGCTCGGCGCCAGCACGGGCGTGCGCGCAGCGCCGATCGTCTACGGGATCAACAACACCTCGAGCGGGATCATTCGCATCGACACGGCAACCAGTGTCAGTACCGTCGTGTATACCGGTGCGCCGTTTCCGCTCGGTACGCGTTCCGCGGCGCTGGCCCAATGCAGCAATGGGCTGCTGTACTTCATCTCCGGCGGCAACAACGGCACTCTCTACCGTTTCAACCCCTACACACCGGCCATCGCGCCAGTGGCGATTGGTCCCACGGGCGCCCCAGATTTCATCCGACTGTCCTGCCGGCCCGGCACGGAAGTCCTTTATGGCATGGGCACGTCTCCCACGACGCTCTATACGCTCAATACAGGCACGGGTGCTGCCACCGGCACGACGCTGACACTGCCCGGCACGACTCCACCCGTATCAGGAAGCGGCGATATAGCGTTCCACCCGACGCTGGCTGGCAATCCCCTCTATTTTGTGGGCGAGACTGTCAACGGAGATGCCTCGACGGAACGGCTATGGACGATCAACCTGACCACGAACGCGATCGTGAACGTGGGCCCGATAACGGGTCTGCCGGCCGTCGTGAATGGTATCGAGTTCGACACTACCGGGGCTGTGCGCCTTTCGCTGACCGGCCAGACCCGCCTGTACACGGTGGCTGTCGGCGGGGGCGCAGCGACTGCAATCGGCGCGAGCGGATCCATGCCGGCTGTAACCGACCTCGGCGGCAAGGACACGGTACCCAACCCGGATCTTTCGATCACCAAGACGGACGGGCGCACCGGCATGTCGGTCGGAGGTGCGCTGACATATACGATCGTGGTGACCAACAACAGCACTTACTCGGTTACGGGCACCGTGACCGACACCGTACCGGCAACCGTCACCGGCGTGAACTGGACCTGCGCCGCAAGCGCAGGATCGAGCTGCGGCGCTGCCTCCGGCACCGGCAACACGATCAATACTACGGCAACCCTTGCGGTCGGCGGGACGGCGACTTACACCGTGACCGGCACGTTATCAGTCGGCGCGACCGGAACATTGACGAACACGGCGAATGTCGCACTGCCATTCGCATTTCTCGTCGATGCGACGCCGGCCAACAACACCGCCACGGACACTACGGCCATCAACCAGAATCCGGGCATCGCAAAGGCATTTGCCCCCGCGACTATCAGCGCCAACGGCGTCTCAATATTGACCTTCACCCTCAGCAATCCGAATGCGGCAGCGCTGTCGGGCATGAACTTCACCGACACCTATCCTGCCGGCGTCGTGAATGCGACACCGCTCGTCGTCGGCGGCAGCTGCGCGGGCGTGACGCATACGGCAACGGCCGGCGGCGCGACATTCAATGTGACCGCCGGCACGATACCCGGCGGCGCGCCGGGGACCTGCACGATCACCGTGCAGGTCACGAGCAGCGCAGCGGGAACCTACAACAACACCACGAGCGGTGTCCTTACCTCCGGGACGAGCATTGCCGGTGCGCCCTCCAACACGGCGACCCTGACCGTAGCGGCGGCGCTCACGCTCGTGAAGAGCTCTTCGGCCTTTTCGGATCCATTCAACGGAACAACGAACCCGAAGAGAATTCCGGGTGCATTCGTCACCTACACGATCGTCGCAGGCACTCCAAGCGCGCCGGTCATCGATGCAAACACGTTTATCGTTTTCGATGCGGTGCCGGCGAACACCGACCTTTTCGTCGGCGACCTCGGCGCTGCAGGTTCGGGGCCGGTCGCTTTCACCGCATTGACCAGCGGGCTCACCTATACATTTACGTCGCTCGCCTCCGCGACCGATGACGTAAGCTTCTCCAGCGATGGCGGCGCGACCTACACTTATACGCCAACGCCAAATGCCAACGGAGTGGACCCTGCCGTCACGCACATCCGCATCAATCCGAAGGGCACATTCAACGCTTCTTCAAGTTGCCAGCTGCAGTTCCGCGTGCGGGTGGAATAAGGCGGCTCAGTAGATCGCGATCTCGCGCCGGCCGCGCGAATCGCGCGCACCGCGGAACATGCCCTCGGTGTTGAAGTCCATCGAGAGCTCGCCATTCTTGTCGACGACAATGACGCCGCCGTCTCCGCCGATCTCCACCAGCAGCTTGTGCACGACGTCCTTCGCCGCATCGGCAGCGCTGACACCGGTGAGACGCACGCGCGCGCAGATCTCGTGCGCGACGACGGCGCGCATGAAGTATTCGCCGCTGCCGGTGGCCGAGACCGCGCAGGAGGCATTGTCGGCGTAGGTGCCGGCGCCGATGATCGGTGAGTCGCCGATCCGGCCCCAGCGCTTGTTGGTCATGCCGCCGGTCGAGGTCGCTGCGGCGAGGTTGCCCTGCCGGTCGCGCGCGACCGCGCCGACCGTGCTGAAGAAGCCGATGTCCTCATCGGCCGATGCCATCTTGTCGTCGCGTCGCGCCTCCTCGAGCTGCTTCCAGCGACGCTCGGTGTAGAAGTAGCTGCCCGGCACCAGCTTGACGCCCTGTTCCAGTGCGAATTCCTCGGCGCCCGCGCCCGAGAGCAGCACATGCGGGGACCGTTCCATGACCATGCGCGCCAGCTCGATCGGATTTTTGATATGGCGCACTCCGGCGACCGCGCCAGCCTTCCTGGTTGCGCCGTCCATGATGGCAGCGTCGAGTTCGTTGATGCCTTCGTGATTGAACACGGCGCCGAGCCCGGCGTTGAACAGCGGCGAATCCTCCAGGATGCGCACTGCCGTGACGGTTGCGTCGAGGCTCGTCCCGCCGCTCTCCAGCACCGCATAGCCGGCGTCGAGCGCGCGCTCCAGGTCGGCACGGTAGGCGCGCTCGTTCTCCGCAGTCATCTGGGCCCGGCTGATGACGCCGGCGCCGCCGTGTATGGCAATCGAGATCATCGGCTGGTCTCCGTCGGCCGCTCCAGCTGATTGCGCGGCAGCAAGGCAGCCCAGCAGGGCAAAGACGATATAAGCGCGCATGATTGCTATTATCCGTGAATTCACCGGCGGGGACACTCGATGAAGGAGAAGTGGCTGATTGTCCTGGTCGCGGTGCTCGCAACCGCGGCCTGCGGTGGCGACAACGGAGCGCTGCTCGGGACGCTCGAGCGCGACCGGGTCGAGCTGGTGGCTGAGGCGCAGGAACCGATCATCGAGGTCGCGGTCCGCGAAGGCGACGCCGTGACCCAGGGCCAGCTTCTGCTCAGGCTCGATCCAGCGGCGGCAAACGCGCAGTTTGCGCAGGCGCGCGCGGCAGCGGACCAGGCGGAGCGCCGCCTGGCGGAACTCGTCGGCGGTCCGCGCCGGGAGCAGATTCTAGAGGCGCGCGCGCTCGCCGGCGGCGCTTCGGCCAGCGCTACGGCCGCGTCCAGTGAGTTCACGCGAATCGAGAAACTGGTCGGCGACGGCATGCTGCCGGTGAGCGCACTGGACCGTCAGCGCGCAACGCGCGATGAAGCGGTGGCGAATGAACGCGCCGCAAGAGAGCGCCTCGCAGAGCTTGAGCGTGGCACGCGCAGCGAGGTCATCGAGCAGGCAGCCGCGGCAGTTGAAGGAGCGCGCGCACAGCTCGCGGGGTTCGAACTCTCGCTGGCGCGGCACACGGTGCGCGCACCGCGCGCCGGCGTCATCGACGCCCTGCCTTATGAACTCGGTGAACGCCCGCCGCGCGGCGCGCCCGTCGCTGTGCTGCTCGCGGCCGGGCAGCCGTATGCGCGCGTCTTCATCCCGGAGCCCCAGCGCGCGTCGGTGAAGGCGGGAAGTCCCGCCACCGTGCGAATCGACGGTTCAGGGCGCGACTGGCGCGGTGAACTTCGCTATGTTTCCTCGGAGGCGGCGTTCACTCCCTATTACGCGCTCAACGAACGCGACCGCAGCCGGCTGTCATTCCTCGCAGAAGTCGTATTGACGGAGCCTGAGGCCGCCGGTCTCCCGACCGGCATGCCGGTCGAAGTGACGATGCTGGAATCCGGGGCCGGGCCGTGACGGTTGCGATCTCCGCACGCGGCCTGACGCGCCGCTTCGGTGCTGTCATCGCCGTGGACGGCATCGACCTCGATGTGCCGCGGGCGCAGATCTACGGATTTCTCGGCCCCAACGGTTCCGGCAAGTCGACCACCATCCGCATGCTGTGCGGCCTGCTGGTGCCCACCCGGGGCACGGTCAATGTGCTCGGCTACGAAGTGCCGCGCGAGGCCGAGACCGTGCGCCGCAAGCTCGGCTACATGACCCAGCGCTTCTCGCTGTGGGACGACCTGACTGTCACCGAGAACCTGGATTTCATGTGCCGGATCTTCGGGCTCGACAGCGCCACCCGGCGCGCGCGCATGGAGGACCGGATCCGTGACTACGATCTTGTCTCACACGCAAACCAGCGAGCCGGCACCCTGAGCGGCGGCGAGCGGCAACGTCTCGCGCTTGCGGCGGCAACGCTGCACGACCCGGAGCTCCTGTTGCTCGACGAACCGACCAGCGCGGTCGATCCGCAGAATCGCCGCGATTTCTGGGAAAACCTGTTTGCGCTCGTCGCACGCGGCACGACGATCCTGGTTTCAACCCACTACATGGACGAGGCCGAGCGCTGCCACCGGCTTGCAATCCTGGACCACGGCCGCATCGCCGCGGAAGGCGAGCCAAAGCAGCTTGCGCGCGACATCGATGCGACGGTGATCGAGATCGAATATGCGGATCTCACCTCGGTCCGGCGCGTGCTGGCTTCAGTGCCGGCAGTCCGGAGTGTCGCGCAGCTCGGCAACCGGCTGCACGTGCTGGTGCATCGCGACGCGGCGGAACCCGAGCGCGAGCTTCGTGCGCTGCTTGCCGGTCCCTGCGCAGATGCGCGCGTCGAGCGCGTCGGCGCGACGCTCGAAGATGTGTTCGTCGCCGCCACGTCGCTGCGCCGGGTGGCCGGTGCGGAGCGTGCTGCATGATCTGGCTTGAGCGATTATTGGCGATCGCCGCGAAGGAAGGGCGGCAACTCGCCCGCGACCGGGTCACCTTCGGCATGATCATCGGCGTGCCAGTCATGCAAATGCTGCTGTTCGGCTATGCGATCAACTTCGACGTGCGCGACGTTGACGCGGCCGTGCTGGACCAGTCACGTACGTCCCTGTCCAGACAGCTGGTCGGCGACCTGCAGGCGACCCAGGTGCTGCACATCGTGCGCGAGGCCGGCAGTGAACGGGAGCTGAGCGAACTGATGCAACGCGGAGTTGCAAGAGTGGGCGTCGTCATCACCGCTGATCTTGAACGGCGCCTCTTCGAGGGCGACCGCCCCGCGGTGCAGCTCCTGGTGGACGGCAGCCAGCCCTCGCTTGAGAACCTCGCACAGGGCCTGAGTTCGATGCCCGTCCTGCAACGCGCAGCCACGCGCGCATCGGGCGCGCGTTCCTTCGAGATCCGCACCGAGTACAACCCTTCACGCCGCACGGCCGTGCAGATCGTGCCGGCGCTGATCGGCACGATCCTGACGATGACCATGGTCATATTCACGTCTGGTGCAATCGTTCGTGAACGCGAACGCGGGAACCTGGAGCTCTTGATCACGACGCCGGTCACGCGCGGCCAGTTGCTGGCCGGCAAGCTGCTGCCCTACGTGATCATCGGCCTGGTCCAGACGACCCTGATCCTCGGCGTCGGGCGGATACTGTTTGGCGTGCCGATGGTCGGCAGTTTCCTGGATCTGTACCTCGGGGCGCTCGTCTTCATCGCCGCGGCGCTTGCCCTCGGCCTCTTCATTTCGACCCTTGCGCAGACCCAGTTCCAGGCCTTCCAGATGGCCTTCGTGACGATGCTGCCCTCGATTCTGTTGTCGGGCTTCATGTTCCCGTTCGAAGGTATGCCCGCCTTCGCCCAGGGTCTCGCCCAGGTGCTGCCGCTGACCCATTTCAACGAGATCATCCGCGGCATTACGCTGCGCGGGGCGACCATTACCGACATGTACGTCCCGCTGCTGAAACTGGTCATATTCCTGGCGGTCATGCTTTCCCTGGCAGCCGCCCGCTTCCGCAAGCGGTTGGATTGATTCGCAAAATTGGCGCACCGATGCCAGCTGCCCTGACCGGGTCGGGGCCGAAATGGTGCCGACTCGGTCACCGTGTTATTCTCCGGGCCGATCGCGGCCTGTTCACCCTGCATTTTCAAGCGCTTGAAAGCGCCCCGGTGCATCGTCTACATCCAGCGATCAGGTGACAGGAGCTGTTCGAAGATTCGCCCTAGCAAGGCCCACGCCCGCCAGACGATCCCGACCGTGTTTCCTGCCGTGTAGTGAATGGTCGCTGCCGCCCATCGGTTTGATGGCGGAATGCGGCCCATTGTTAATGAAAAGTGAGAGCTTGAGTCATGAAGATCTACGTTGGAAACTTGCCTTTTTCGGCGACTGAAACACAGGTTCGCGACCTATTCGCCGCACATGGCACGGTTGAGTCCGTTGCGCTGCCGTCCGATCGTGAGACCGGTCGTCCGCGCGGCTTTGGCTTCGTCGAAATGCCGCAGGCCGAGGCCGCGAAGGCCATCGAGGCGCTGAACGGCTTCTCGCTGGGCGGTCGCCAGCTGCGCGTCAATGAAGCGCAGGATCGTCCCCGCGGTGGCGGCGGTGGTGGCCGTCCGGGTGGCGGCGGTCGTCCGGGCGGTGGCGGTGGCTTCCGTTCGGGTGGCGGCGGCGGCGGTGGTGGCGGCGGCGGTGGTGGTCGCTGGTAAGTCTCCACTTTCTCTGCTGATGAAGGGCCCGCTTCGGCGGGCCTTTCTTTTTCCGGCTGTTTGGACAGACTGACATCGTGGCGCAGGCAAGTCGCAATCCGGAAATCAGGATCCACGGCTTTCCGCCAATCGAGCATCGCGGCGCGCGGGTGCTGGTGCTCGGCAGCATGCCGAGCGTCGCATCGCTTGCGGCGGGAGAGTATTACGCGCATCCGCGGAACCAGTTTTGGCGCATCGTCGGCCAGCTGTATGGATTCGATCCGGCGGCGCCCTATCGGTTTCGCGCGAATGCCCTTCGTCTTGCGGGCGTGGCGTTGTGGGATGTGCTCGCGTCTTGCGCGCGTCCCGGCAGTCTCGATGCCGACATTGACGAGCGGTCCATCGTAGTAAATCCTTTCGCCGGGTTTCTGGATGCGCACCCGCATATCCGCCGCGTCTGCTTCAATGGGCGCAAGGCGGAGGCCGCCTGGCGGCGCTACGTGCTCACTGGATCACCCCGGGCACGCGAACTGGGCTACGAACTGCTGCCATCCACGAGCCCGGCCTTCGCCGGGATGTCCTACACGCGTAAGCTACGCGCCTGGCGGCGCGCACTCACCGTCTGACAGGAGCCCGAGCTTGCATCGACCTTTTTCCCGGGAACGAAGGCGGCTGCTGCAGGGCATTGGCGCCGCGGCCACTTTCGGCGGCTTCGGCGCGCGCCTGCTGGCCCAATCAGCCCCGATCGACGTCCTGGTCATCGGCGCCGGAGGCGCGGGACTCACCGCGGCGAAGGAGCTGCAGGCGGCAGGCTTCCAGGTACTCGTGCTGGAAGCCCGCGACCGCATTGGCGGGCGCGCATTCACGGACACGAGTCTCGGTGTGCCATGGGATCGCGGCTGCTCCTGGCTGCACGCATCCGAAATCAACCCATTGGTCGCATATGCGCGGCAGAACGACTTCGATCTGCTTGCCGATCATTTTCCGCGCCACATCTACGATGGAGCGCGACGCATGAGCGGGGCCGAGACCGCCGGTCACCGTGCTGTCGAAGAGCGCATGGGGCGCGAAATGCAGGATGCCGCGCGCCGCGGACTCGACATTCCGGCCGAAGCCGCGTTCACGCAGACGACGCTCGCGGATCCCTGGTATCGCATGGCCGAATCGGGCCTGACGTCCTGGGAAGGCGTCGAACCGCCCAATTACTCGGTGCTCGATTCGCAGCAATTCATCGAGAAGGGCGACGACCTGATGATTCCCCGCGGTTACGGGACGCTGCTCGCACACTACGCAAAGCAGGTTGCGGTGCGGCTGCGCACGCCGGTATCGCGCATCCGTTGGTCGGCGCGCAGTGTCACCGCGGACACCGCCGCGGGCGCAGTCACGGCCCGCGTGGCGATCATCGCACTGCCATCGGCAGTGATCAGTGATGGCGCAGTGATCTTCTCGCCGCATCTGCCCATGGAAGTGCTGCAGGCCCACCACGACCTGCCGCTCGGACTGATGAACAAGGTGGCGCTGAAATTCAAGCGCAATGTGTTTCCGTCGGAGCGCACGGAATTCTGGCAACTGCGCCGCAGCGACGGGCGCGGTATGGATTATCTGACACGGCTGTGGGACAGCAACGTCTGTGTCGGAATGTCGGCCGGGCGTCTTGCGTACGAACTCGAGGCGGCGGGCGAAGCCGCGGCCATCGATCATGCGCTCACGGAGCTTACGACGATGCTGGGCGGAGACCTGCGTCGCCAGTTCGATCGTGGCGCCACGACCGCCTGGTCATCCGATCCATTTGCCCGCGGCTCCTATTCGCACTGCCTGCCGGGGCGTTACGGTGCGCGCGCAATCCTGACCCGGCCGGTTGGTGGTCGAATGGTATTCGCGGGGGAGCATACCGAACAAACGGCCTACGGTACGCTGCACGGCGCGCACATGTCGGGGCTCCGCGCCGCACGCGAGGCGCGCCGCCTGTTAGTGGAGTCTTCGGCATGAGTATCGTTCTCTACGACTACCTGCCTTCGGGCAACGGCTACAAATGCCGCCTGGTGCTGAAGGCGCTCGGCATGCCGTATGAGCTGAAGAAGATGAATATCGTAGCCGGCGCGACACGCACGCCCGAGTTTCTGGCCATCAATCCCAATGGCAGGATCCCCGTGCTGATGGTGCCGGGCCGCGGGCCGATCGCCGAGAGCCACGCGATCATCAGCTACCTTGCGGAAGGCTCGGCGCTCATTCCCGCCGATCCCTACGAACGCGCGTTGATGTGGCAATGGATGTGCTTCGAGCAGTACCAGCTCGAACCCGGCGTGGCGACCGTGCGTTTCTGGCTGACGTCCCTGAAGAAGACGCCGGAGGAACTGGGCGAGCGTTACAAGGAACGTTTCCAGCGTGGAGCCGACGCGCTCGCGGTACTCGAGCGCGAACTCAAGGGGCGGCGCTGGCTGGTCGGCGACAAGGTCACACTCGCGGACATTGCGCTCTTCGCTTACACGCATGTCGCCGACGAGGCGGGTTACCGGCTCGCGGACTATCCCGCGATCAGCGCCTGGATCGCGAATTTCAAGGCGCTGCCCTGGTACGCGCCGATCACCGAAGCCTGACGGAGCCGCTGCGATGGAAAAGGACAGCGCGGCGCTCGCTTGCGATCGTGCTGCCGGTCGTCATCCTGCTGATCATCTACCTGAGCTGGCTGCTATTCCGCCAGACAGCACCCCGTCGCGCCGCGAAGCGTTCCGCTTCTGGCTGAAGCTCGGCTTGATCTCGTTTGGTGGCCCGGCCGGGCAGATCGCGATCATGCACCGCGAAATCGTCGAACGGCGAAACTGGCTCGCCGAACGGCCATTCATGAACGCGCTGAACTTCTGCATGCTGCTGCCGGGACCCGAGGCCCTGCAGCTCGCGATTTATCTGGGCTGGCGGTTTCATGGCGCATTGGGCGGCGTCGTCGCGGGCTTGTGTTTCATCGTGCCGGCGGCTGCGTTGCTGCTCGGACTTTCTTTCGTCTACGCGGTGCATGGCTCGGTGCCCATGATTGCAGCGCTCCTGTTCGGTCTGCAGGCGACGGTCATCGCACTCGTGCTGCAGGCGCTCTGGCGTATCGGGCGCCGTGCGTTGTCGGCTCCGACGCATTTCCTGATCGCGGCCGTTGCCTGGGCAGTGATGACCTGGAAGCTCGCGCCGTTCCCGATGCTGCTGCTCGCGGCGGCGTTCGCGGGCGCATTGATGCGACGGGCAGCACCGCAACCGGCCCCGGTCACCGCAATCTCGTTTCCCTGGCGCCCGCTGGTCGCCGGCATCGCGCTCTGGGCGATTCCCGCTGCCGTGGTGCTCTCGCTGACCGGGCGGGATTCTCTTTTCACGCAGGTCTACGGTTTCTTCACGAGCGCCGCACTCGTCACCTTCGGTGGCGCCTATGCGGTGCTCGCCTGGGTCAGCCAGCAGGCGGTCGAGGTCCACGGCTGGCTCACACAGGCGCAGACGGTGACCGGTCTCGCGCTCGCCGAAACGACGCCCGGGCCATTGATCATCGTGCTGCAGTTCATCGGCTTCATGGCGGGCTGGAATGCACCGGGAGCGGCGGGCCCGGCTGCAACCGCGACGACGACCGCGTTGCTCGCGTCCTGGGCGACATTCCTGCCGTCCTTTGTCTTCATTTTGGTTGGCGCGCCCTATGTCGAACGCCTGACCGCGATCCCGCGGCTTGCGAGCGCGCTCGCCGGCATCACGGCGGCGGCGGTCGGCGTGATCGCGAGTCTCGCGGGGGTGTTCGCAACGGCCGTATTCTTCCCCGCCGGGCCCGCCGCACCGGAGTGGCGCGCAGTCGCGATTGCGGCGGTGGCGCTCCTGCTGCTCCTGCGCACCCGCCTCGACGTGCTCTGGATCATCGCCGGCGGCGCGCTGGCGGGATTTCTGGTAGGTTTTCTGAAATGAAATACCTGCATACGATGGTCCGGGTCACCGACCTCGACCGCTCGATCGATTTCTACTGCAAGCATCTTGGCCTTCGCGAGTTGCGCCGCCAAGTCAATGAACGCGGCCGGTACACGCTCGTATTCCTCGCGGCACCTGGCGACGATGGGGCGCAGGTCGAGCTGACCTGGAACTGGGATCCGGAGCAGTACACGATGGGCCGCGCCTTCGGCCATCTCGCTTACGAGGTGGACGACATCTACGCGCTGTGTTCGAAGTTGATGGCCGCCGGCATCACGATCAACCGTCCGCCGCGCGACGGGCACATGGCTTTCGTGCGCTCGCCCGACAATGTATCGATCGAGTTGCTGCAGAGGGGCGAAGCGTTGCCGCCCAGGGAACCCTGGGCGTCCATGCCGAATACCGGAGTCTGGTAGGCCGGAGAAATCTCAGCCGGCGATGTAGCGCCTGAGATCGTCGATTTCGTGGCGCTGCTCGTCGATGACAGCCTTCACGCAGTCTCCGATCGAAATCACGCCGATCAGTTCGCCGTTCTCGACCACCGGCAGGTGGCGGATGCGCTTGTCGGTCATCAACATCATGCAGTCATTGACGGTGTTCTGCGGTGCGACGTGAATGACCGGCGAACTCATGATGGTGGCGACCTTGGTTTCCGTGGAATTGCGGCCCATCAGCACGACCTTGCGTGCGTAATCCCGCTCCGAGACGATCCCGACCAGCCGGCCGCCGGAGAGCACGGGCAGCGCGCCGACAAAATGGTCGGCCATCAGCTGGATCGCGGTGCGAACCGGGTCCTCGGTGTCAATGGTGTGAATGCCGCGCGGCTTGCTGTCGAGCAGTTGCTTGACGGTGCGCATGTGGCCCCCTCGGTACTGGCCTGACCGGGGCATCTTACGCCCGATCACGGACGGCACAACCAGCGCAGCGCTCAGGCCGGTTTTCGCGCGTGCCAGGCCGCCAACAGCCTCGTTTCCTGCTCGACCGAAAGCCCTGACCGCAGCTGCGCCTGTCTTTCGGGTGGCCGGGTCGCGTGCCAGGCGAGCGTATCGCGGACCGTCTCGTCAAGCGGGCGGGATCGCAGGCCCTCCGCCACCGAACGCGTGATGCCCGTCAGGGAGGCCCCGGCCTCCGCGCCGTGCATCGGCCCCCATGGCGCGAAGTTCATCTCTTCGGGCTTCAGCTGCTGCGCGAGGAAGTCCTCATCGATCCACGTGAACCGGGTGTCAGCGCCCGAGACGCTCTTGCTGGTGTCGATCATGCCGCCCATGGTGAGCGCACCGGGCGGCGTGACGGCATTGAAGAAGCCGTCCACGCGACGCTCGACGAGATCCAGCATGAAACGCGCCAGGTCGCGGACGTCGATGATCTGGATCGGATCGGCGGGCGTGCCCGGCACCGCCATCTCGCCGCCGCGCGCCACGCGCACCGGCCAGTAGGTGAAGCGATCGGTCGGGTCCAGCGGACCGACGATATAGCCCGGACGCACGATGGACGAGCGTGAGCCGAAGGCCTGCCGCACGTAATCCTCGCAGAGCGCCTTCATCGGGCCGTAGGTGTCGTTGGTGACCTGTTCCTCGTCGGGATTCGCGAGCACGCCGCGGGGCGATGACTCGTCGTTCGGCTTCAGGAAGCTTGCATAAGCGGAGATGCTCGAGATGTAGAGGCAGTAGCCGGTGTTTGGCGCGAGAAGGTCCGACGACATCTTCTCGTATTTCGGAATGTAGCCAGTGTTATCAACGACCGCGTCCCAGCTGCGACCCTTCAGCGAATCGAGCTGGCCCTTGCGGTCCCCGAGCAGGGTCTCGACATTCTCGACTTCGGCATCGCGCTTGCCGCGGTTGAAGTGCGTGACCGAGAAGCCGCGCGCGAGTGCCTGCTCGGTCAGGTGCGGGCCGATGAAGCCGGTGCCGCCGAGGATCAGCAGCGTTTTGCGCTTCTGTTCGCCTGCCACGAGCCGGCTGGCGGCGATAGCGAGCGCCATTCCGGCGCCGGCCTTGAGGATGCTGCGTCGGGTCCTGTTCATGTTTGCTCCGTCTGCTAGCGTGCGCCGGCTGGCGCGTAATGCGCCAGCCAGTCCCTGACTTCCTGGTACCAATACAGCGAATTCTGCCGCTTCAGAATCCAGTGATTCTCATCCGGGAAATACACGAGTCGGCTCTCGACGCCGCGATTCTGCAGCGTGTTGAACAACTCGATGCCGTTGTTGAGCGGCACGCGCTGGTCGAGCTGGCCGTGGATCACGAGCGTCGGGGTCACGAAATTGCCGGCAAAAGTGCTCGGCGAATAGCGCGCGAATTCCTCGGGCCGCTCCCAGGCCTCGAAGAAGCGCCGCTTGCCGGCGCCGTAGTCCGCGCCGTATTGAGTGTACTCGCTGTACACGGCGGCGTGCGCGACCAGCGCCTTGAATGGATGCGGCTTGCCATTCAGCGTCGCGGCCAGGAAGCCGCCGAAGCTGCCGCCGCCGGCGATCATGCGGTCGCGGTCGATCCACGGCTTCGACTGGAACCATTCGGCCGCGTGGATCGTGTCCTGGTAGGGCTTGGTGATGTGGTCCGGGTTGATGGAGTCCGTGAATGCCTGGCCGAATCCGCTGGATCCGTGGAAATTGTGCCAGGCGACGACGTAGCCCCAACCGGCGAAGACCTGCGCATTCCAGCGGAATGTCCAGGCATCGGTGATGCCGTTGTGGGGCCCGCCGTGCAACAGCAGGTATAGCGGATATTTCTTTCCGGGATCGAAGCCGGGCGGGTAGATGACCCACATCTGGATGTCTTCGCCGCCCGAGCCCGTGTAGGTCACGCTCTCGACTTCTCCGAATGCAACGCCTTGGAGCAGCGAGTCATTGAGATCGGAGAGTTTCGTGGCGCTGCCGTCGCGAAGGTTGATGCGCACGAGGGTCGGCGGTTCGCTGAATGACTGGCGGATTCCTACGAGCGTCGCGGGCGAGCCGGCGACGGCAAGGCCCGAAAAGCTCGAGCTCCTGGTCACGGGCGCATGCCGGCCATCTGCAATGTCGATGCGATGAACCCGCTGTGTCCCGGCATCGTCGATCGCCGCGTAAAGACTCCTTGAGTCCGGTGCCCAGACCATTCCGTTCAGTGACCGATCCCAGCCCGCCGCTATCCGCCGGTGCGCATCGTTCTTCCGGTCCACGAGCCAGGCTTGGTAGGAATCGCCATAAAACCCCTTGATAGTCTGGCGCGCATGCAGCAGCCAGCGGCCGTCTGGGCTATATGCCGGATTTTCGTCATCCGCGGAATTGTCGGACGTCAGGTTTCGCGCCTTGCCGCCCGTAGCCGGCACGACGAAGACGTCGAAATTCTGGTCCACGCCGGTCGGATCGGTGTCGGCGACGAATGCGATCTCGTTGCCGTCTGGTGAGATGTCATAGGCACTGCCGTCAAGCTCCAGTCGCGTCAGCTCGAAACCGGTGCCGAGCGTGACGGCGGTGGGCACGCCGCCCTCCAGGGGAATCGAGAAGATGTGAGCCTGGCGGTCGTCAATCCAGTGATCCCAGTGGCTGATCGGCGGCCGGGTCCAGGCTTTCGCCGTCATCTTTGATTTCTGCCGCTCCTCGAGGCGCTCGCCCGCCTTCTTCCAGTCCGCCAGGTCGGGCCAGACGCGCGATATGAAGGCGATGCGCTTCGAATCCGGAAACCACTTCGGCGCCGAGACGCCGGTCGGCACCTCGCCGACCCGGATCGCCTCGCCACCATCGGTCGGGATGACGTAGAGCTGCGATTCCTTGTCCTCGCTGCGCTTGGCGACGAAGGCGATCCAGCGTCCGTCCGGGCTCCAGGCCGCTTCCGATTCCTTGCCTGGCATGCTGGTCAGGCGGCGCGATGCGCCCCCCGAGGTGGCGACCAAATACAGGTCCGCTTCGCCCTTGTCCTGTTCATCGTCGTAGAAGGTCACCGGAAAAACGGCCTGCTGGCCGTCGTGCGACAACGCCGGGTCACCGATCCGCTGGATCTTCCACATCGTCTCGGCACTCAGGGGCGCCGTGGCGACATCCGCGGCCAGGGCCGCGAATGAGGTAACGGCGAACGGGGCGATGATCCATCTTGCGGCAGGCGGCATCGGGATGTTCTCCGGCACCGCCTGGCGCGGTGACCATACATCGGCCGCCGATTCTGACGGCCGGCGCATGGCACTTGCAAACCGGATTCGACCAGACGTTGCGCGCGGGCGGCGATTGGCTGACAGTGGCGCCATGCGTGATCTCGAGGAACTGAAGCAGCGCCTGCGCGCTTTTGTCGCGGAACGCGACTGGGACCAGTTCCACAGCCCCAAGAACCTGTCGATGGCCCTTTCCGTGGAAGCCGCCGAACTGGTCGAGCTGTTCCAGTGGCTGACGGAAGCGGAGAGTGCGGCGCTCGATGCCGACCGCCGTCAGCGCGCCGCCGAGGAGCTCGCCGACGTCCTGGTCTATCTGGTCCGGATCGCCGACCGGCTCGACATCGATCTGCTGCAGGCCGCCGCGCAAAAACTGGAACGCAACGCGGTCAAGTACCCGGCCGAACGCGTACGCGGCCAGTCGCGCAAGTACGACGAGTACTGAACGCGCTCGACGCCGAGGCGGTGATGACTCCGTTCATGCCGGCGGCGGCGCAGGCGGTACGGGTGCCGCCACTGGTTCGGCGGGTGCTTCAACCTGGCGCTGCAGGAACCAGTGAGTTGAGCCCAGTTCCTTGGGTCCGACATAGTGGAACCACCGGTGCTCGATGCGGTCGGCCGAAACAAACCGGATTTCGCCCTGGTGAACATGCCCGTCCAGCTCCGGATCGAACCCGGTGCCGCCGGCGAACTCGAGCAGCATGAGCTCGGCGGTTGATTTGTCGCCAAGGCGGTAGCTGGGCTGGTTTCCGGCCGCGCAATAGTGCGTCGCCTGCAGCTTGCCATTGGCAAGGTAATAGACCGTCACCATTTCAAAAGACTTGCCGGGATTCTGGTGCTCGATGACGGCTTTGCCGTCACTCACGACCTCGTAACGCACGGTCACCGGAGGGCCCTCTAGCGGATCCTCCATCATGCCGGTCCAGGTACCGGCCAGCGACTTGAGCCGCTCGTAGGTCGCGGCATGATCTGGACCATCCGCTCGCACTGCTCCAGCGTAAAACAGGCAAATTGCCAGGGTCAGGGTGGCAGTCAGGACTGTGCGCAGGGTCTTTGGCATGGCGGCCTCCTTCATGCACGATGATACTAGGACTGATTCCGATGGAGCAGGCATGGCAGCAAAGAGCCGCAAAGCGGGAGCAGTATTACTGCGGCGCATGTATGTGGACTGCCGCTACGGCCAGTTGCACCTTACAACCGCCTTCCCGCCGAGCGGCGGCTTCAACGAACAGACGACACTCGTCTTCCTGCATGCCGACGGCGGCACCGGCGCAGATTTCAATTCCTGCGGGAAGCTGCTGGGATCCGATCGATCGGTCTATGCGCCGGACCTGCCGGGCAGCGGCGCTTCCGACGGTCCTTCGGGCCACTTGACGGTCGCGAAGCTGGCACTCGCGATCGTCGATCTGATCGATCAGCTGCGCTTGCGCCAGCTGGACCTGATCGGTTGCGGCCGCGGCGCGCTGGTCGCCTTTGAGCTCGCAACACTCCGGCCCCCCGAAGTCCGTCGATTGGTTATCGCGGGCAACCAGCAGCCGCAGGCCATGCCCGCGCAACCAATGCTGCATCTCGTTGAAGATTCCGCGGCGCTGTTCCAGGAACCCATCGCGCCGCAGGTCGCGCGGATCCGGAAATTCCTCGATCACTGAGCCCGCTGCCGGCGGGCGGCGATCGCAAGCGAGAGCGGGACCGCAGCCAGCAGCGGCAGTGTCGCGAGGTTGAGGCGTTCCCAGCCGATCGTCGCGAGCGCAACGCCCGCCATCAACGACGCGACTGCCTGGGTCCCGAATACCATGAAATCATTCAGGCTCTGTACCTGGATGCGTTCCTGCGGCCGATAAGTGCTGGTGAGCAGCGTCGTGCCGGCGATGAACAGCAGGTTCCAGCCGGCACCCAGCAGCACGAGTGCCCAGCCATAGTGCAGCACGCTGTGCCCGATGAAAGCAGCGACGGCCACGCAGGCAGACATCAGCAACGCGCCCGCGATCATGACCGGGCGGATGCCAAATCGCGTGATGATCCAGCCGCTCGCAAGCGATGGCAGGTACATGGCGAGCAGATGGCCCTGGATGACCCGCTTGGTCGCGACTTCATCGTGCAGGTCGATTACGTGCATGCTGATCGGCGTCGCCGTCATGATGAAACTCATGACTGCATACGAAACCAGGGCCGCCAGCACCGCGATGCGGAAGTCCGGCTGCATCGCGATCCTGGAAAGCGGTCGTGGCGGCCGCGTATCCCGGGCTGCCTCGTGTGTCGAAACCGGAGTCAGTACGAGCAGGATGGCCGCGAGCGCGTACAGACCGCTGCCGACGAAGAAGGATCCTGCGTAGTGCGAGCCCTCGACGATGTCAGCGAAGCGCACGGCAATCTCCGGGCCGAGCCATGCGGCGCCGAGCGCCCCGCTCATGACGATTGCGATCGCCTTGCTGGCGCGCGCGGGGGTCACGTACTCGACCGCCGCGAAGCGGTATTGCATGACCATCGCGTTGTTGGCGCCAAGCAACATTGCGGCAGTGCAAAAAACCCAGAAATTGGAAGCCTGGATGCCAAGTCCGGCGGCGATGCAACCGAGGCTGGCCAGCAGCGCAGTGACGAGAAATGCCGGGCGCCGTCCGATACGGCGTATCAGCGCACCGGCCGGCAACACGCTTGCCGCAAGCCCGATGATCAACACCGATTGCGGCAGGGTCGCGAGCGCAGGCGCCGGGGCCAGCTCGGCGCCGATGATGCCGCCCAGCAGGACCACCAGGAAACTACCCGACATGCATAAAGCCTGGGTCGCCGACAGCATCCAGACCTGTTGCATGGACGCCATCTTACACTGCCCTTTCAATGGGTTACGAACGCCTGTGACGGGGCTCACTGTTTGCGGGAGGGGGCTCCGGGATACTGCACAAGTGGCGGACCGCCGCCTTGCGACATATCACAGCCGGCCAGCGCGGTAACATGGCGACCGCGCCAGGGGATGCGGAAATGACAAACAAGGATCCCAACACTCCATCAGATGACGGCTTCATCGCCGAAGACGTCACTCAGCTCATGGAGCACATCGAGCTGACCGGGGAGCGCATCACGCCGAGCGGCCACGAATGGGAGAAGGCCAGGCCTGCCGACGACCTCGAAGACGCGCCGATACAGGTCGATGACGGTCTGGATGAGATACCCGACGTCGAAGCCGTCGAGCTCGGCGAGGACATCGAACTATTCACGGAAACCGAACTCGATCTCACCCGGCGCTTGTCGCAGGTCGAGGACGAGCAGCTCGAGCTGGCTGCCGGCATAGGCGCCGAACGGGAGCGCTGGAAGAAACGCGTCGCAGATCTGCGCGCGGAAATGAGCGAGCGCGGTCGCCTGCTTGCGGAGCGCGAACGCGAAATTGAGGACCAGTCCGCACGGCTTTCCAGGATGGCAATCGAGCGCAACCACCTTGTCGAGGAACTGCGTGAGCTTCAGCGCTCCGTCGGGCAGGCTGAGGTCGTGGAAATCTGGCGCGCCGCACCGTCGCCAGCGGATCAGATCATCGCGAGCCTGCACGAGCGGCTCCGCGAGCGCAGCCGCGCGCTCGTGGTCGCGCGCGAGGAACTTGACGAGTTGCGCGCGGAGCGCGATCACTTGGCAGTAGCCATTGCCGAACGTGACCAATTCATTCAGCGATTGCACCTCAGCCTGCGCGAACTGGAAGCTGAGGAACACGGTGGCAGCGAGTTGCGCAAGCTCATGCGCAGCTTCTTCGGCAGCGAAGAGACGGAAGAAGCATCCTCGGCCGTCATGCCAGTCGATCCTGCGCAGACCGCGCAGTTGCCAGTCATGCAACAGTCAGATTTCGAACCAGCTGCGCAGGCCTCCGCGCCGTTGACGATCGCGCCTGATTTGAAAGCCGAAATGCCGCTGCCCGAAGTGCGAATCGAGGACCTCCAGCATGCGCCACCGGAGGTTGAAGCGCCGGTTTCGGCACGGGGCGAACAGCAGATCCGCCACTACTTGATCGGGCTCGACATGGTCGGCTCGGTGTACGAAATGACGCTGCCACGCATCAATGTCGGGCGCACCCGGGACAATGACCTTCGCATCGTCGATCCCACGGTCAGCCGCCTGCATGCGGTGCTTAAAGTGCGCGGTCGCGAGATAACGGTCATCGACGCCAATAGCCGAAATGGCGTGTTCGTCAATGGCATCCAGCTCCGCTACGCGAAGCTTGAAGACGGCGATACGCTGACTTTCGGCACGGTGCGATTCCGCTATCGCGTCGGTTCGGGGCCGTCAGGCGGAGCCCACGGCCCGGATTGAGCGGCCATTCGCGCGATCGAGCGCAGCGCCAGCAGCGATACCAGGCACAGGCCCATCAGGGTCGCCGCCAGCGGCACCGGCGAGTGATTGGCGAAGAACGCGACGAGCTGCGTCGCACCCGCCGCGACCAGCAGATGAACGAATCCCAGCATCCCTGATGCCGCGCCCGCGATGGAAGGGTGGCGCGTGATTGCGGCGGTCGTCGAGCTGGGTGTCGCGAGCGCATTGGCGAATCCGATCAGCATCCCCGGCAGGAACAGCGCGAGCGGATGCCAGATACCCGCCAGCGAAAGCACTGCCATCGACGCCGCGCCGGCAAATGCAAGCAATGCGCCAGTCTGCATCATGCGCAATCCGCCAACCCGGTGGACCACTCGTGAGGCGACGAGGAAGCCGCCGAAGGATGCGATGGCCGGGAAGAACAGCAGCAGGCCCAGGCGTGCCGGCGAAATGCCCAGCACGTCGATGGCGACATACGGCGCACCGGTTACGAATGTGTAGATCATGCTCATGAGGCTGGAGCCGAACGTGAGGTAGATCAGGTAGCTGCGCGAACCGAATAGCTGCTGGTAACTCGATAGCGTGCGCGGCGATGGGCCGGCAGCCGGGTTTGAGGGCCGGGTCTCGACCAGTTTGCGCACCGCAAACAGCATCACGGCACCGCCGAGCAGACCCGACAGCGCGAACACGGCGCGCCAGTCGTACCATTCGATCACCAGCCCGCCGAGCGTCGGCGCGATCATCGGGGCCAGGAGAATCGCGGTGGCCGTCGCCGCAATCGCGCTGGCGGCGCGCGCAGGCCCGAAGAAATCCATGATGGTCGCACGCATGACGGCCATCGCCGCACCGCCACCGAAGGCCTGCACGATGCGCGCGAATACCAGCAACTCGAGCGATGGCGCCACGACGCCCACCAGGCTGCCGGCGACGAACAACCCAAGTCCCGCAAGCACGACGGGGCGGCGGCCATAGCGATCCGACAGCGGGGCAATGACGAGATTGCCGAAAGCGATTGCGACCAGCGAAAGGCTGATCAGGAGCTGCGCGGCGGCAGGATGCACTCCCATCCCGGCAGCGATCGCCGGCAATGCCGGCAATAGCACGTGCAGGCCGAAGGTGCCGATCGAGCCGATGATCGCCGAGCCGATGATCAGCCGCCGGGCCGGGTCGAATTTCTCCAAGCTTTCTGGTCCTTTGCGACATCTTGCGGCGCGCGGGTGTGGCCTGCAACCGGATGACAAGCGCGCGGCGGTCCCAACTGCTTGACTAATAGTTAAACAGTTGTTGAAATGATTCATCGTGAACCGGGCAAGAGCCGTGAAATCGCTCGGCGCACTCGCGCAGGAGACGCGCCTCGAAGCGTTCCGGCTGCTGGTGCAGGCCGGTCCTGAGGGGATTGCAGCAGGCGATCTCGCCACCAGGCTGGACATCTCACCACCGGCGCTATCCTTCCATCTGCGCGGACTCGCAAACGCGGACCTCGTCCGCTCGCGCCAGGATGGCCGGTTCATCTACTACTCGGCCGACTACGATGCGATGCAGTCACTGGTCGGCTTCCTGACCGAAAACTGCTGCGGCGGCGCCAGCTGCGCGCCAGTGCGCGCGACTGTCCGCAAGGCCAACTCCAGGAGTCAGTGATGTCGGGCGATCATCGCGTCTACAACGTGCTGTTTCTCTGCACGGGGAATTCAGCGCGCAGCATCCTGGCCGAGGCGCTGCTGAACCACTGGGGAGGAGGCCGCTTCAAGGCCTGGAGCGCCGGCAGCTACCCGACCGGGCGCGTCAACCCGCTGGCGCTGGAATTGCTCGCGCACATGAAGATCCCCGCGACGGGCGCGCGAAGCAAGAGCTGGGATGAATTGTCGGCGTCCGGCGGCGTCGAGTTCGATTTTGTCATTACCGTCTGCGACAAGGCTGCCGGGGAAATCTGCCCAATCTGGCCGGGGCAGCCGATGACCGCGCATTGGGGTGTCGATGACCCCGCTTCAGTCACCGGTAGCGACGTCGAGAAGATGCTGGCGTTCCGGGATGCATTCCGCGCGCTCGAGCATCGCATCCGCATCTTCGTCAGCCTCCCCATCGCATCGCTCGATCACCTGCGGCTGCAGAGCCGGCTCGACGAGATCGGTCGGTTGCAACCGGCCACGGTCCATGCGGCCTCCGGCGCCTGAACTCGGGTTCTTCGAGCGATACCTGACGATCTGGGTGCTGGCCTGCATCGCAGCCGGCATCGGTCTCGGCCAGCTCGCCCCCGGCATGGTCGCGTCAATCGCGCGCCTGGAATTCGCAAGCGTCAACCTGGCGGTCGGAATCCTGATCTGGATCATGATCATCCCGATGCTCGTCAAGGTGGACTTCAGTCGACTGCATGAAGTGCGCCGCCACTCGCGCGGAATCGGCGTCACGCTCTTTGTCAACTGGGCCGTCAAGCCATTTTCGATGGCATTGCTTGGCTGGATTTTCGTCAGGCACCTGTTCGCTGGCTGGCTCCCGGCCGGGCAACAGGACAGCTACATCGCGGGGCTGATCCTGTTGGCGGCGGCGCCCTGCACCGCCATGGTATTCGTCTGGAGCAACCTGTCGAAGGGTGAACCGAATTTCACCTTGACGCAGGTCGCGCTCAACGACCTGATCATGGTGTTCGCCTTCGCGCCGCTCGTCGCCCTTCTGCTGGGCGTCGCGTCGATCCAGGTGCCTTGGGAAACACTGCTGATTTCCGTCGCGCTCTATATCGCCGTGCCGCTGGCGATCGCGCAGGCCTGGCGCCGCCGGTTACTGCGGCGCGGCCCGGTTGCGTACGACGCGGCCATTCGTGGCGTCACGCCGTGGTCGCTGGTCGCGCTGCTCGCAACGCTCGTGCTGCTGTTCGCATTCCAGGGTGATGCGATCCTCGCACAACCGCTGGTTATCGCGTTGCTGGCGGTGCCGATCCTGATCCAGGTGCTGCTCAATTCATCCATTGCCTATTTGTTGAACCGGCACCTCGGCGTTGCACACTGCGTGGCCGGGCCCTCCGCGCTAATCGGCGCGTCGAATTTCTTCGAACTGGCCGTCGCGGTCGCGATCAGCCTTTTCGGGCTCGAATCCGGCGCGGCCCTTGCAACAGTCGTCGGCGTTCTGATCGAAGTTCCGCTGATGCTGCTGGTCGTGCGCGCGGTCAATGCCACGCGCCCCTGGTACGAGGCAGCGGCGCTGGCCCGGGGTCGGGCCAGTGGCGAATAGCTGCTAGAATCGGTCCAGCCGGCACGCCCGGCACACGATGCTGGCCTACTCGCTGATCCTTTTCCTGCTGATCCTCGTCAACGGCCTTTTCGCGATGGCCGAACTGGCGGTCTTCTCGTCGCGCCCAACGCGGCTGAAACAGATGGCCGAATCCGGCAGCAAGGGCGCGCGCGCGGCGCTCAGGCTGCTCGATAACCCGACCCGGTTTCTGTCGACGGCGCAGTTCGGCATCACGCTGATCAGCGTGCTGGCCGGTGTCTACAGCGGCGCGCGCTTTGCGGAGCCGATTGCAAACTGGCTGGCGGGCTTCGAGCTTCTGGCGCCCATCGTTCAGTACACCGATACGATTGCGAACGGTATCGTCGTGGTCGGCGTTACCTATCTCTACCTCGTCGTCGGAGAACTCGTCCCCAAGCGCTGGGCCCTGGCCAACCCCGAAATGATCGCCGCGCTGATCGCGCCGCCGATGGAGCTGATCGCGCGCGCGAGCTCGCCCGCTGTCTGGCTGCTGCAGGGCTCGACGGAACTCGTGCTGGGCATGCTTGGCCTTCGCAAGTCCACGCGCCGCGGCCTGACGGAGGAAGAAATCCGCTCGATGATTGCCGAGGCGACGCGCGCCGGCGTATTCCACGTCGACGAACACCGGATGATCGAGGGCGTGCTGCGACTGCCGGACCGCACCGTGCGCAGCATCATGATCCCGCGCGGCGAGGTCGTGTGGCTGGACGTTGACGACAGCCGCGATAACGTCTGGAGCATCATGCGCGCCAGCAGTCATTCGCGCTATCCGGTCTGTCGCGGCGACCTGGACGAGCTGCTCGGTATCGTGCAGACCGGCGATCTCGCCGACTGGCTGCGCGATCCCTCGGGTGGCGACCTGGTTTCGAGACTGCGCGCCCCGCTGATCGTTCACGAGTCCACGCGGGTGCTGCGGCTGCTCGACCTGTTCCGTGAATCGAAGCTGAACTTCGCCGTGGTCGTGGACGAACACGGGTCGATCGAGGGGATCGTGACGCCCGGCAACATCCTGACTGCGATCGCGGGCGAGTTGCCCGAGGCTGCAAGTGAGGAGGTGCCGGAAGCGATCAGGCGCGACGACCAGTCCTGGCTGATCGACGGCAGAATGCCGATCGACGACGTCGAGCGGCTGCTGGCTTGCGGCAACATGCGCTCCGGTGATGACTACACGACACTTGCGGGATTCGTACTGGCGCAACTCGGCCACCTGCCGGCCACGGCGGAGAGTTTCCGCTGGCGCGGCCTTCGATTCGAAATCGTGGACATGGACGGCCGCCGGATCGACAAGCTGCTGATCCAGCGGCTGGCGCCGGAGTGAAGCGATGAGCTATGAGCCGCGCCGGCCCGCCCGGCAGGAAATGATGCTCATCCGCGGCCTGATGCACCGCGTGTTGCGCTGGGGCCCGGATTCCGAGGATCCGGTGCTGCTGCTGCACGGCTGGGCCGACAGTGCGGACAGTTTCCAGTTCATCGCGGATGAGATTTCACCACGGCTGCCGCTGGCCGCGCCCGACTGGCGCGGCTTCGGGCACAGCGAGTGGAGTCCGTCCGGCTACTGGTTCCCTGACTACTACGCCGACCTCGAGTCGCTGCTCGACCAGTTATGTCCGTCGGCTGCCGCGCGGCTTGCTGGCCACAGCATGGGTGGAAATATCGCGATGACCTATGCCGGCATCCGGCCGGCGCGCGTCAGGAGCCTCGTCAATCTCGAGGGCTTCGGGCTGCCGCGCACCGATTCCTCGCAGGCGCCGGGACGCTACGCGAAATGGCTGGATCAGTTGCACGAGCCGCCCGAGTTCGGCGATTACACCGACATCGATGATCTTGCACGGCGGCTGATGCGACGCAATTCGCGCCTGACTTCGGATCGCGCCTTATTCATTGCGGAATGCTGGTCGAAACCCCTGCCGAGCGGCGGTGTTCGCCTGCGGGCGGATCCAGCGCATCGCCTGATAAATCCCTATCTGTACCGTCGCGAGGACATGGAAGCCTGCTGGCGCCAGCTCACGGCGTCAGTGCTGATGATATTCGGCGGGAAATCGGATCTTGCGACGCGTCTCGGCATGGAAGGCGGCGAGGCGGTATTTCGCGCTTCCATCCCTGGTGTGCGGGTAGAGGTATTGGCCGAAGCCGGTCACATGCTTCATCATGAAGAACCCGCGGTTATCGCGCGACTCATCGAGGGTTTTCTGGGAAGCGCATGACGAAGTCCGGCAAGGAATGGCCCCGCGCGCTGCTCTGGATCACGCTGGTCGTTGCACCCGCGCTCGCCTGGTCCGGCATCGCGCCGTTCGACCGGCTGACATGGTATCTCGAAGTGTTTCCGGCCGTGATCGCCTTCATGGTGCTGTACATGACCGCGCGGCGCTATCCACTGACCCCGCTCCTGTACTGGCTTATCGGCTTTCATTGCCTGATTCTGATTGTCGGCGGGCACTACACCTATGCGCGCGTACCACTGGGTTTCTGGGTGCAGGATTTCTTCGATCTGTCGCGAAATCATTATGATCGGCTGGGACACCTGGCGCAGGGCTTCATTCCCGCGATAGCGATCCGTGAGATCTTGATACGCTCCTCGCCGTTGAAATCCGGGCCTTGGCTGGCATTCCTGACAGTTGCGACCTGCCTGGCGGTGAGCGCCTGCTACGAGTTCCTCGAGTGGTGGGTGGCGATTGCCGCGGGTGTCGCCGCCGAAGATTTCCTGGCGACCCAGGGCGACGTCTGGGACACGCAGTGGGACATGTTCCTCGCAACCTGCGGCGCGATTGTCGCGGTGGCGACGCTCTCGCGCGTTCATGATCGTGCGCTTGTGAAGCTGGTGGCGCAATGAGGGCTCGCCTGCGCCCCTGGTTGCGCCGGACGATCACCTACAGATGGGCGCGGCGCATCGCGGTCGCGGTCATCGGCGGCACCGTGTTCCTGATCGGCATCGTGATGATTGTGCTGCCAGGGCCGGCGATTATCGTGGTCCCTCTCGGGCTCGGCATACTCGGTCTCGAATTTGCCTGGGCACGCATCTGGCTGCGCAAACTGCGCGCAGCGGCAACCGGCGTCGTCAATCGCGTCCGCGGCCGGCGGGCTGCGGATCCGCCCCAGGACAAACCGCCACAATAGCTGGCCCCTGGCTGGCCGCATCGCGACTGCCCTGCGGCACTAGCTTGCGAACAACTGTCCCGCAATGTCCTTGAATGCCTTGAACTCCAGCGCGTTGCCACTGGGGTCCAGCAGAAACATCGTCGCCTGCTCGCCCGGCTGGCCGGAGAAACGCAGGTGCGGTTCGATCACGAAACGCATGCGCGCTGCGCGCAGCCTTTTCGCCAGCGCCTCCCAGTCGGGGATCGTGAGAACGATGCCGAAATGCGGCACCGGCACATCGTGCCCGTCCACCGGATTGCTGGCAGCAGGTGTCGCGATGTCTTGAGGATTGGCTACATGGCAGACGAGCTGGTGGCCGAAGAAATCAAAATCCACCCAGGTCGCCGCGCTGCGCCCTTCCGGGCACCCGAGCATGCTGCCGTAGAAGGCGCGCGCCTCACCAAGATCGCGTACCCGGATAGCGAGGTGAAAGGGCGTCATGCGGTGCGCAGCGCCTCCAGTGCCTGCTTGATCAGGAACTGCAGGTATTCCTTGTGGGCAACACTGGCCCGGTCATTGCCGCGAGTGACCAGCATTTGCGATATGCGCTTCAGCTCGTAGCGTACCGCCGCCTGATCCATCGCCGTCGGGCCATCCGGATCGGCTGGCTTGGCGAGCACCAGCGCGGCCATCCGTTCCACGTACTGCTGCTGCAGATTCTGCCGGCGGCTGTTGACCGAGGTCTTCGCATCGGCGGCAAATACGGCGTCCGTGAGGTCGGCCAGCATTTCGGACAGGCTGTATTCGTTTCCATACAGCGCAGTATCGAGCAGGCGCTTGTGCACGACCGGGTGCAGCAGGTGATCGAGAGCCCCCTTCTGCACTGCCCAGATGCTGTCGTGCATCTTGGGGTCCTCGGTCTTCCCGTAGAAATAGAAGCTGCGCCGCTGGCTCTGCAGGTGAGTTATCAGGTCGGCCGGCGCTGCCAGGGCGTCCGGCGCAAACACTTGTTGTGTCAGCAACGTCATGGCACGCCGCTGCTCCGCGGCCGGCACCGGCACCAAGGGCGTTGCGGCACCGGCTTGCCCGACCAGGGCCCGGTCCACCTGCACGCCGCCGATGTAGCGCGACAGCACCATGGCGTGGCGGCCGGCGTCCGTCATCAGCAGGCCATAAGCATTGACCAGGTTCTGGTATGACTGCCCGGGGCGTGCCAGCTTCTGTCTCAGGTTTCCCTGCAGTTGCTGGATCAACTGAAGGTGATCCTTGGCAAAGCCGATCGCATCGCTCGACATGTCGAATATCATCGAACGCGGGTCAATGCCGGCGCCGGGTGCCCGCATGTCATCCGCATCATTGCCGAATGCGAGCTGCGGCTCGGTTGAGCGGGCCAGTATCTTCTCCAGGCGGGCGGATTCGGCGGCTGGTTCCGCAATCGCTTCGCTGTAACCGTACTCGATTGCCCAGTCATCATAGGAGCCGGGAACCGTGGACCAGTAGTGTCCCTGTGCTTGTCCCGGTGGCGCCACGTTGGTCGCCTCGTAATCCATCACCGATGCCGAGACGCCGTGCACACCCGTCTCGTTGCGGTCGCTTAACTGCCACAGCGGCCGGAACTGGCTCGCACGGAAATTGTGCTGGAGGCCGAGCGTGTGACCTACCTCGTGCACGACCAGTGAGCGCAGCCAGTCGTCCACCATGCCGGACTGCTGCCCGGCGTCCGCGCCCATCGCCGTCAATGTGGCCAGGCCGGAAGCAAGCCGCCGGTACAGTTCCTGGTGACCGGTGGCCTGGCCCGCGAACAGCCTGCTGTTGTCATAGATGTTCTCGACTTCCTGGTACCGGCGCAGGCTGGAAAACTCAAGCACGACGTCCGCTCCCAGGATCTGGCCCGTGCGTGGATTGGCAAAGCTCGGGCCGAAGCCGCTGAACTGCGGGCTTGGCGCCGCGATCCAGCGCAGCACGTTGTACCGGATATCGCCGGCATCCCAGTCAGCATTGTCCGGCTGGACCCTCACGTCGATGGCATCGCGAAATCCTGCCTTCTCGAAGGCGGTATTCCAGCTGAGGGTCGCCTGGCGTATGGCATCGCGGTACTGCAGCGGCGTCGTGTTCTCGATCCACCAGACGATGGGTTCGACAGGTTCGGAGATGGGCGCACCCGGATCCTTCTTGCGCAGGTTCCAGCGGTTGATCAGGTCGCGCCACGGTGTGACGGCATCGTCACTGGTCATGTCCTGCACGATCTGGCTGAAATACCCGATGCGCGGGTCATCGCGGCGCGGCTGGTAATCATTGTCCGGCACGGCAATGAAACTGTGCCGCACGGTAATGCTGATATTCCGGTCGTCATTGATGGCGAGTTCAGCCGCGCTGAATGCGGTATCGACATCGCGAAACGGCGCCGGATTTTCGTAGACGTATTCAACTGTGGCGTCGGTGTTCTGCGGGTAGTTGTTCACGGCCAGGTAGCGTGTCTTTTCGGCGCTGAGTTCGCCGAGCGGGAACTCGTCGCCCGGCTTCGCATCCGGATTCGGCGTGGGCTTGATCTGGCGCAGCGCCTCTTTCAGGAACAGCTCATCAGCTTTGATGTAAACATCGCCGTTCTTGTCGTCCTCCGCCAGGATCGGCGTGCTGACCAGCACCGAGCGGTTGACGTTGGCAAACCGCGCGCGGTGCAGCGGAGTCTGGCTGTCGAAATAGAGCGAGGAAGGCTCGCTGCGGATTTCGATACGGTTGAAGTATCGCTGGATGGAATAGATGCGGGCATCCGATTGCGCCCCGCGGAAGGAGCCAACTTCGGGCAGGGCGTCCAATACGTGCAGGAAGTGGATGTATTCCTTGCCGATCTGGTCTTTTCTGAGCTGCAGGTACAGCGTGCCGGTCTCCATGTTCTGATACAGCCCGAAAAGGCCGGGATGGGCTGTGGTGTCCTTCAGCAGTTCCGTGACGGTCTTTTTTTCTTCCGGCGCGGCTTTGTCCGCGGCCACCTTCGGCTCGACAGCACCCGCGAAGGCAATCTGCAGCAGCAGCATCGGGGCAAATACCCGCGCCAGCACCCGCGAAAATGAGGTCATCTTGTCGACTCCAGATGGGCGGCAACCGCCGCGTTATTCAGCCGGTGAGTTTCGCGTTCATCGTGATTGCGGCGTTCAGCACTCTGCTGACGGGGCAGCCTGTCTTGGCCTTCGCGGCCGCGGCCTCGAACTTGCCGCGATCCGCGCCTGGAGCGCGGACAGTGACGTCGAGATGCACTTTGGTAATCGAGAATCCGGCATCGGTTTTCTCGAGCGTAACGGCGGCCTGGGTGTCGATACGTTCCGGTCGGATGCCGGCCTCGCCCAGCATCATGGATAGCGCCATCGAGAAACAACCCGCATGCGCGGCGCCAATCAGCTCCTCGGGGTTGGTTCCGGGTGCGTTTTCGAAGCGCATGCTGAAGGCGTACGGAGTTCCGGAGAGTACGCCGCTTTCGGTGCTGATGCTGCCCTTGCCGTCCTTGAGCCCGCCCTGCCATACGGCTGATGCTTTTCGTTGCATGATGCTCTCCTAGTTATTTCGTGTCTTGCGCGTGCCGAGATAGTAATGCCACAGAAGTCGCGCCGCGACCGAACGCCATGGTGCCCAGGACGCGCTGATTTCCTGCTGCTCCGAATCACCGGGTTTCCCCGGCAGCCCCTTGACGTCACGCATGGCGACGGCGAGCGCCAGATCGCCGCACGGCCACACATCGGGCCTGCGCAGCGCCATCAGATAATAGACGTCCACGCTCCAGGGACCCAGGCCGCGCATCGCGAGCAGGGTCTGCCTGCCATCGGCATCTTTGGCGCGCGCGACCCGGCCGAGGTCCAGCCGGCCATCCCCCACGGCGAGTGCGAGTTCGTGGCAGTAGGAAGCTTTTTGCTGCGTCAATCCAAAGCGCCGCAGGCGCGCGACGCCGTGCGCCGCGACCGCTCGCGGCGTCATCTCGCCAAGCTGATGGCGGAGGCGGGAAAACAACGTTCGGGCTGCGGCGATCGAGACCTGTTGCTCCAGCACGATGTGGATCAGCGTCGCGAAGCCGGGTCGGCGGGCCCACATGGGCGGCAGACCGTGGCGGCGGAACAAATCCGCGAGATCCGGATCCCGGCGGGCGAGGGCGCGTGCCCCGGCCGCGAGGGTCGCATATGTCAGGGCACGGGGCGGCTCAACGATCATTGGCACGGCACTTGCTCAATCGGCCAGGTAATACTCGACGGTCGAAACGACCCGGACTCTCTTGATGTGCGGCGTCGTGCTGTCGCGATTCTCGATCGAAAACTGCCCCTGCTGCGCGGAGCGGATCTTGCCAAGCCGGCTGTCCGAATCCGCTGCGAACTTTTCGGCAACCGAGCGTGCGTTCCTGGTCGCTTCCTCGATCATGTCGGGTTTCAGGGTACTCAGGCCCGAAAACACAAACTGCGTCTGGCCCTGATAGCCCTCTCCTGACAGGGCGACACCCTTCTTTCCAAGCGAGATGACATCCTGCATCGCCGCGCGCACGGCCGCGACATTGCTCGAATACACCGTCACGGTGGAACTGCCGGTGTAGCGAAACAGGATATGGCTCTTGTCGCCATAACTTTGCGCATATTGATCGGTAACAGCCGGCGGCGCGACGGTGATTTCTTCGCGCGGGATGCCGTGACCGACCAGGAATTCGGTGATCAGCGTGTTCTTGCTCTGGATGGCCGCAAAGATGCCATTCAGCTCCGCGTTCGCTTCCTGGAAGGTGAGTGGCCAGATGACGATGTCAGCCGGCACTTCGCGTTCCGAAAGACCTTTGACGACGACCGTGCGCTCCAGCTCCTTGACCGATAGCGCGGCGTGGCCGACCTGCCAGCCCAGTGCAATGAAGCCGACCAGCAGGCAGCCGCCAAGAATCATGATGCTTTTAGCGATCGAGTCGTTCATGTCGATCATTCCCGGGTGAGGAGGGGCATTTTTATCCGGCAACGCTTGCATCGCAATTCGCCAACACGGCTATGCATCTTCGGCAAACACTCGCTCGATCCGCCGGTCCGGCACCAGCCAGATCAGTGCGACCAGGACATAGATCGCGATCGCGAGCCATTGCACGTAAAAGGCCAGTCCAACTCCGATGGCGTAAAGGAACAGCGAGAGCTTGCCTTTCCAGTCACCCCTGATGGCTCTCTTCAACAATGACTGCGGGCCCTGCGAGGCGATAATTAGCTGCTGCAGCGTCCAATAGGCGAATGCAGCCAGCAGCAGTACGATTCCGTAAAGAGCCGTGGGCCCCGATGCGAGCTGATTCTCGCTGATCCAGCTGGTCGTGACCGGAAACAACGACAGCCAGAAGAGCAGATGCAGGTTGGCCCACAGGATCGGCCCCGTAACCTTGTGCACCGTGTGCAGCATGTGGTGGTGATTGGTCCAGTAAATGCCGATGTACAGGAAACTGAGCGCATACGCGAGCAGCATCGGCAGCAGAGGTCTCAGAACCGCAACATCGGTACCGTGCGGCACCTTCAATTCCAGCACCATGATCGTGATGATGATAGCGAGCACGCCGTCACTGAAAGCTTCCAGCCGGCTCTTGCCCATTACGGCCCGTCCCGTAGGTGGTTCGCTCATGATTTCAACGGCTGCGCCGCAATCCTCGCAAGCAAGGCCTCGCGTCGCGCCAGGCTTTCCTTTGGCCAGTACCGCTCGCGGTCGTAGTACTCGGGCACCGCTGGTGTGTCTGGTGGCAGTACGATCCAGGGCTGCTTCGACTTCGTGAATATGTGGATCTCGGGTGGCAGGTGATCGGGCTCGTCAAGCGTGCCGACCCTCACAAAACGGACCGCAGCCCCGGCACCCGCATAGTTGCTCCACACCGCGACGCGGCACCTCGGGCAGCGCGCGATCTTCTGGCCCCGTCCGCTCTCGGAGGGCGTATCCACGATTTCGGGTTCACCCGCGAGCAATGATATGCGATCAGCCTCGATCATTGCATTCAGCGCGAATGACGCACCGCTTTCGCGCTGGCACCATCGGCAGTGGCAGCAATGCACAAAAAGCGGCCGCGCATCCATGCGATAGCGCAGGCTGCGGCAATCACAACCGCCAAACAGGGGGAAAACGTCAGCAGCGGGCATGGGTCAATCTGGCTCCTCGTCCGTGAGCCGGTGGTCGTAACTCAGGACGCGCGATAGCCTCCAGCCGCTCGCATCTTTCTTCCACACATTCGTGAATAGCGAAACTTCGACCAGTTTCTCGGGCTCGCCCGGCAGCAACTGATAGAAACGATGCCTGCCGACCTCGATTGCGCCATAGTTGTTCAGTGGATAGACCTTCATGCTGCCCGGAACCAGTTCGCGCCGCGCGCGATAATCTTCGCCGGTCTTCTGACGTTCACAGGTTCCCGCGATCGCCTTGACGAATTGCTCGCCGGACGTGGACGAAAGCCCATCCTTGTCGTGAAAAAACTCGAAGTCGTCGGTAACCAACGTGGACAACTTGGCGATATCGCAGGTATCGAAGACAGCGGCGAACAGCACGCGATCCATTTCGGCAATCTCGTCATGGAGTTCTTGCGTCTGGCGTGGGCCAGCCCTCGGCCCACCGTTTGGCTCCGCCGCGATAGCGCACGTCCCCATGGCCAGCCACGCCACGGCTACGGAAGAAAGGCTGACAAGTGATGGAAATCGACTGATCATCAAGTGCGGGCGTGCGACTCGTGCCACAGCATCGTCGCAATTCCGCCGGCAACGACAAATGCGATCCCGCTGAGCCAGACCGGGATGGTCAGGCCGTTGACAGTCACTTCCCACGCCAGCACGAAGCGTATCAGCTGCATGGTGGCAATCAGGGAAAGCAGGATTACAGCCAGTGTCGCGAATGGTTTCATGGTGCATCGCCGCATGCGAAGACGGGGTCGCAGCGTACCTCTGTCCTGACCGAATTGGCAATGAAGCACTGTTCATGCGCCTCGTGGTGCATTGCCAGGACATCGTCGTTCGTCGGGTACTCGTGGCCGCTGAAGTGCGCCTCGGGATGGAGCGTCACCCGCGTCAACGCCAGCTTGCCAGCTGCATTCTTTCCGATGATCCCGGCCGCGTGGTCCTGATAACTGTCGACCACGAAGCCTCGCCTGGCGGCGATGGACAGGAACCACAACATGTGACAACTGGCCAGGCTGGCGACAAACGCCTCTTCCGGATCGATGGCCGCCGCGACGGACATCGGCAGAGGAACGACATGCGGGGATGACGATGCGGGCACCTCGATGCCGCCATCGAACAGCCAGCGGTGACTGCGGCTGTAGCGGTTATCCGTGAAAGCCACGCCGTTGCGGCTCCACACGATCACCGCCTTGTATTCAGACATTGCCGCCGACGGCTCTGCTGACCGGCGGAATCGCCACACTCGTCATGTCAATGATGAATCCCCTGAATCTACTGTCGACATTCCTGATGAGGGAGCCTAGTGAACAACTTTGCGGCGCCGCGTTCAACCGGTAGTTGTCGCGTCTCATGATCGGGTGCCGGGGGGGTGGCCGCGCTACACCTCCAGCGGCTTTCCAGCGTCATCTGGGAGCGCGTAGATGAGGAGCGCCCCCGCGATGAAGAAAGCGGAGGTCAGGGCCAGCGCGGTGCCGATGCCGAATCGAGGCATCGAGGCCAGCGTGCCGATCACAAATGGAGCGAGAGCGCCGAGTCCGCGGCCGGCATTGTAAGCGAGCCCCTGGCCGGTTGCCCGTGCAGCAGTTGGAAAGAGTTCGGCGAGGAATGACCCGAACAGACTGAAGAAACCGTGACCGGCGAAGCCGAGCACGGGGCCAAGCAGCATGAGCACCGCGGGGCTGTGCGCCAGCTGTCCGTAGATCGGCACCAGCAAGGCCGCGACGAGCACGAACAGCACGAACGCGCGCCGGCGTCCGATCAGGTCGGCGATGAAACCAAACGAGAGATAGCCAAGATACGCGCCGATCTGCATGGGAATGATCCAGCTCATCGAGCGCAGCAGCGTCATGCCAGCACCGCCCTGTTCGACGGGAGCGGCGAGAAATCCGGGCAACCAGAAGAACAATCCCCAGTAGGCAAACTGGAGACAGCCTGCGAGGAGCGTCGCCAGCACGGTGCGGCGCCAGAGTTTCGGGCCGAACAGGATGGTAAATGGATTTGCACGGGGCACGCCGTGGCTCCGGCGCTCCACCCAGATGCGCGGCTCGGGAACTCGTCTGCGGATCCACAGCGTGAAGAAAGCGGGCACGGCCCCCAATACGAACAGCCAGCGCCAGGCTTCCGCACCGAGGGACAGGACGTCGAGCATTACCGCCGCAACAATGGCTGCCAGGATGTAACCCAACGCCCAGCCGGACTGCATGATGCCGATCGCCTTGGTCCGGTGTTCTGCCGGCCAGGTCTCGCTCACAAGAGCGGCGCCGGTTGCCCATTCTCCGCCCATGCCGAGTCCAAGCAACGCTCGCCAGATCATCAGTTGCATCAATGTCTGGGACGTGGCTGCGCCAAGCGAACAGAGTGAGAAGATCAGGATCGTGAAGATCAGTGTCCGGGCCCGGCCGAACCGGTCTGCGATGAATCCAAAGAACAAACCACCCGTTGCGGAAATCAGAAGAGTGATCGTTCCGAGCAGTCCGGCCACCGCGTCATCGAAATGGAAATACGCCTTCAAACGGCCGATCACCATCACGTAAAGCATGAAATCCATGGCATCCAGCATCCAGCCGAGCTTGGCGGCCAGCAGCACGCGCCATTGCTCCGCCGTGATCGTGCGATACCAGGGGATCGACATCAGTCAGCAATCCGCTGTCCCGCAGAGACTGGCGATGCGCCTCACTCCGAGTTGAAGGTCTCGTCCAGGTCCATGGGCGGTATGGCGTGCGCAAGAGTCGTGAATGTACCCTTCGTGGCGATCTCCGTCGCCGCCTGCATAAAACCGGCCCAGGCGGCGCGAGCCAGTGCGCCACCGACACTGATGCGCCGCACGCCGAGATCGGCGAGCTCCGCCACGGTCGTGAAATCGCTGCTGACCAGCACATTGACCGCCTTTGGTGCGACCGCATTCACGATGGTGACAATGTCCGTCCTGTTGCGGATGCCCGGCGCGTAGAGGCAATCGGCACCGACTTCAGCGTAGGCAGTGAGCCGGCGAATTGTCTCCGTGAGGTCGGGGCGACCCACGATAAAGCCCTCTGACCTTCCTGTCAGCAGTATTCCCGTGCCGCTCTCGTCGATTGCACGTCGTGCCGCACGGACTCGTTCCACGGCAAGTCCGAAATCGAGCAGAGGGCGTGATGCGTCGCCGGTGGAGTCCTCGATGGAGAGTCCGGCGATCCCGGTCGCGGTCGCGGCGGCGACATTGGCGCCGACTGCGGCCGGTTCGATGGCGAAACCGCCCTCGAAATCCGCATTGACCGGTATCTTGACGGCGCCGGTGATCGACCGCAGGTGCGCCAGCACTTCTGGAAGCGTTGCACGGTTATCGGCCTTGCCCAGGCTCCAGGCAAATCCGGAACTGGTCGTTGCAAGTGCCGGAAAACCGAGCATGGCCAGCAGGCGGGCACTGCCGGCATCCCAGGGATTTGGAATGACGAAACAGCCGGACTGGTGCAGCTCGCGAAAGACGCGACAACGCTCGCCGGGGTTCAGACTACTGTCGGGCATCTGGTGCAGACCTATGTCAGGGGACGGCTGATTGAATGCATCCGTGCTTCTTGACGATCCGTTCCGTCGAGGCGGGATGCCGCACTAGTTCCTCCGGCGACCGGCCGGGCCTTTGTGTGAGCACCCCTCCGCAATTGGGGCAGCGACCATGAAGGACATCCAGTGCGCAGCTGCGGCAGAACGTGCACTCGAACGAGCAGATGAACGCATCGGGGGAATCGCCGGGGAGGTCCTTGTTGCAGCATTCGCAGTTGGGACGCAGCTGCAGCATCAGGCTACTCGAATGACTTGCCGTACACGAAGAAGGTCTCGTCGCGCACCCAGTCCAGCGACTCGTAGAGCGATTGCGCGATCGTATTTGTCCTTGCCGTCGAGAGTTCCATGCGGGCGGCGCCGGTCTTCTTCGCGTGTACTTCGGCGACCAGCATAAGCGACCTGCCGGCTCCCGTGCCACGGGCTCCGGGGCTTACAAACAAATCGTACAGCACAAAGGTATGCGCCGCCCTGACCGAGCAGAATGTTGGATACAACTGGCAGAACCCGACCACCTTCCTGGCGTCAGTTTCAGCGACGAACAATACTGATTCATTACGCTGCAGGCGCTCCTGGATGAATTGCCGGGCGCGCGGCAAGTCGGGCGGTTGCTTGTAGAACTGCCGGTACGCATCAAACAGCGGTGCGACGGAATCGAGGTCCTTTATGGTCGCGAGTCTGGTCGTGATTGTTGTCATTGGATGGTCTTCTCCAGCACCTCGAATTCAATCGACGGTGATTTCGGATATCCATGAGTATCGTCGGCGACGAACGGCTTCTTCCGGCTAGTCCGTCGATAGCCGCGGCGCTGGTAGAAGTCAATCAGCTCGTGCCGGACCGAGATCACCGACATTGTAATCACTTTCACACGCCAGCTTTCCCGGGCCACGCTCTCCGCTGCCTGCATGATCTCTTTTCCGATGCCCCGGCCTTGCAGTCCCGGTTTCACCACCAGCATTCCGAGCTCGCAGCGGGTGTCGTGGAGCTCAAGATGTGCGCAACCTATGATCTCGGCGTCTTTGATGCAAAGGAGGATCTTGGATCCTTCCCGCGCCATCAAACCCTCGATATCCGCCTTGTTCGTCCGGGTGCCGTCGAGGAGGTCGGCCTCGGTCGTCCAGCCTTGCCTGCTGGAATCGCCTCGATAGGCCGAATTGACCAATGCGGCAATCCGCGCCGCCTCAACCGGCAACGCCTCGCGAAATAATAACGCTTGATGTGCTGTCAGATACCCGCCTGCAGGTATTCCCGGAGGGATTGCCGCTGATTCACGGGCAGGATGCGCAGCGCTTCCATCATGTCGATCGCGTCGCCATGAGCATAGTAGAGCATCAGCGCAGCGAATGATTTCTGCAGAGAGTCGGTTGCCGCGCCGTATTGTGCGCGAAGAGCCTCTTCCGGCACATGCTGGACATGAATCGTCTTGCCAGCGATCTGCTCCGCCAGCCGCACGACTTCCAGCGGACTCATCGCATCCGGGCCGCCCAGCTTGATGACGGTGTTCTTCGCCTGCGGATTGCCGACCGCGGCCGTGACGAAGCGGGCGACATCCTGGAAGGAAATCCAGCTCGTCTTTCTCTGCCCGTCACCATAGATCCTGGCGGTGGCGCTGGCGACGTCGAAGCCCAACGCTGGACCCAGCCACACCTCCATGAAACACGTCGGTTGGAGGATTGTGTAAGACATGCGGCTGCGTCGTATGCGTTCTTCGACGGCGCGTTTCGCGGACTGCAGCGGGAAATCCAGATCAATTGTCGGAAACGAAACCAGGATGAAATGCCCGACGCCAGCCTGTTCGGCTGCCTCGACGAGGTTCAGCTGACCCTGCAGATCGACACTCTCGATCGAGTCGCCTTGCTGTCTCGCAACCGTCGATGAGACAGTTGAGATGACGGTGCTTGCACCGCGGCACGCCGCTTTCAGCGAGCCGGGATTCTTCAGATCGCCGTGGATGATCTCTGCGCCGAGATCCTTCAGCCGTGCGACCTTGTCCGGATTCGACGATGTCCTGACCAGCGCCCGGACCGCGCAGCCCTGTACCGAGAGCAGGCGGCAGATCTCGCTGCCCAGCATGCCGGTTGAACCTGCGACGAGGCAGAGGTCGCCAGTCATACTTTGTGTGGACGTCATGATGCCTCCGTCAGTCCAGCCCGCAATTCACTTCGCAGCCAGCCAGGTGGCGCATTGATGTCCGAATCGTGGCTGGGGAATTCATTCGCTCGCGGCTCACAGTTTTAAGAACTTTGGAATAATTATAAGCACGATCCCGATTGCGACAAGAACGATCGTGTTGGAAACAAAGTACGGGAAGATCATGAGCGCCAGACCGCAGACAAACGGAACGACAGCACGCTGCTTCCTGCCGTACATGAAAAAACCGAGCCCGATTGACCCGAACAGCAGACCCCAGATGATCCAGGACTCATTCATCGTTCCTCGTGACCTCGCTGGCAGATGGTCATCGCCGGGTGGCGTTCACAGGAGCGCCTTCACTTGCCTGCGTAGCGCGGGTACGACCTCCCGCATGAACCAGGGATTGCGCCGCATCCAAAGCTGATTCCGGGGGCTGGGGTGCGGAAGAGGGAGACGGGAAGGCCAGTAGCTGCGCCAGCTCTGCGCTGCTTTCGTCACGGACCCTGCGGCAGCTCCGAGATGATACGCCTGCGCATACTGGCCAAGAATCAATGTGAGCTGGACATTTCTGATGGCGGCCAGGAGCCTGGCCTGCGATGAGAATCTTCGCTTCGGCGTGGATCTGAAGCACGGGGCGCGCGCCAAAAGGGAGTGCAGGCTCGCAGATCCTGCAGGCGCGCACCCGTGGCAGCAGCTGTCGCAGGGAAGTCATGTTTATCCGATATGACGGAAGTGACTCACGGGCCAAAGTCAGTGATCGCATATTCCAGTTCATCGTCCGCGCCCCCGAACACAGGATCGATCCGGAGCGACGTGGGATATCCGAACATGGGATCGAACTGCACCTTGAAGCAGTCAGGATGCAGCGCGACCTGGCTCTCGATGTATTGGAACAATCCGTCAACCGTGAGTGACTGCAACCAGGCCGAATCGACGCCCTTGATATTGCCCGATGCCCGGCCGTCACGAACCGTGAGTTTCAGAGGCGTGGAATTGGGCCAAACCGGCAGTTGGCGGAATGAGGCCCGCTGGATCGTCATGCTGTAGCTGTTGATGCCGGTTCCCTGCCACCTGGTTTTCGCTGCCGCCAGCGCCGCTGGCAGGTCATCGTACCGGCAAGCGTCAGGTACGTTGGCGGGACTGATCGTCCTGTTGTCGACCGCGACACCGGCGGGCTGCGGCCGGGCCTCCGGCGGCAGTTCGGGTGAAGCGCGGACATTTGCCGGGCGCGTCGCCGCTGCCTCGCCTTGCGCCGTTTCTCCGCGCCCCGGCTGCTCATTCGAGCAGGACAACACCACGACGCAGACCATGCCGGCCAGGCTGATCTCGACCATCGCCAGCAAGCCACGAGGGCCAGTCATTTTCTGACCGGCTTGCCATGGGTGCGCGAACGACTTGCATCCGCTCGCGCAAGAATGGATGGCATCAACGCAAACAGCAGCAGCATTGCCAGATAGACACCGCCGGAGACGGGATCTCTGCTTGCGATGTACTGTGCGATTGACTGATCCTGAATTACGACCGTAAGCAGGAGTTCGGCGGCGATCAACAGGGCCAGTGCCAGGCATCCGGTAGCCAGCCGAGTTCGGCATGAGGGCGCCAGCGCGAATCGGTTCGCAACGTATCGGGCGGCAACCACGATGGCCACAAGCATGAGCGGCATTTCGATGAGTTCGGCCGCTCGAACGCCCAGGCGTGGCACGAGAAATGGTACGCGAATCGAGCCCAGCACGAAGCCGGTGCCAAATACCAGCGCGAAATAGCAAAGACCAGCCTTGATGATGCTCATTCGATGATCTAGTCGAATACCTGCCCGTCGTGTCTTATCCACCCGGCCGCGTGGCTTCCTTCCGGGTCCCGATGGGTCCAATGGACGATGCCGCCCTTTGGATTCCATTCGTATTCACCACTGAAGGCGACGACGTCGCCTTCATGCAAGGGCGAAACCCTGGGGGCCAGATCAATGTTGTGGGCAATCAACACGGTCTGCCGCGGGCTCACCCGGACGATGAAGCGCTGATGATGGCTGCCGTCATTGTCATCGGAAAGGATCTTGACGACAGTTCCCTGGCCCTCGACCACGACATTACTGGCGTGGCTGTCGAAAGCGGCGGCAAGTGTCGAATCATTGCCGGCAGCGGCTGGTGTGGCAACGGCAGGCGTGCGTCCAGCATGGTCCCGAACGGATGCCAGGACCGCGACGACGATGACGACGACCGCCGAAAGCAGGAGTCTTTTCGCGCGCAAGCTCATCTCATGTTTGGGCTGTGCTGCTGGCACACGCTGCGTTCAAACGAGCCGTCAAGTCGCATATCCCCGGGCCTCTCGAAGCGGAATCTTGCTTCGTGCGAAAACTCCGCTTCCCCTGCCGATCTCGTTTCCCGCTGAGTCATAGACCACCGCTTCAGCGATGAACTGCGCTCTCTTGCGATCAACCACGCGCCCGACGGAACGAAGCGTTCCGGACGAAATGGGCCTCGTGAAGCATGTCGTGAACGCGGTCGTCAGCACGAACATATCCCGTTCCAGGGAATTGGCGGCGAAGAAAGCGGCATCATCCAGCATCTTGAAATAGACGGAGCCATGCACGGCTCCCGCAGAGTGAAACAACTTTTCGGACACCTCGATCTCGATCGTTGCCTCCCCATCGGATACCTTGATGCTCGGGCGGTAGAACGCGTTGATGGGAGCCGCCAGGTACATGTTCTGGAGAGCGAGAAAATGCGGATCGTCACTCATGTTTTCGCACCCGCATCCAGCGAACAGCGACCACTATGACGAGCAGATCAAGCAATAGCGCAATCAGGCCAAACATCCTGCGCCCGGGAACAGACGCTTGCCAAGCGGTGACAACGCGTTGTCAGGCCGCATCGTGACCTTGCCGTGCCTCAGGCACCAGCCACAACAGGAAGCGACCGTGGATGGCGCCAACGGCAGCACCTGCGGCCGCGAGCGCGACGCCAACAGCGAGCGCAACGGAAATCTTGTCCGTCAGGTAGCTGCTGGCGTGGGCCCCAAGAAAGATGATCGGCATGCCGACAGCCCAGGCCAATGCATTGGCCGGCAACCACCAGCCGGCGCGGGCGACCTGGTGGCGAAGACTTCGCCATTGAAAGAAAGCCAGGATCGGTCCTGCGACCAGACCCATGCCGGCGGCAAGCGCGAGTTGCAATGACTCGCTGATTTCGGGCGGTGGGGTCGTATCGGTCGACTGGCTGAGGCTCATGATGGTGCTGGGCACCATGCCGATGGCCCAGGCAGCTATGGCGCCGACGACACTTGCGCGCACCCAGCCCGCAAGTTCCGGCAGCCTGGCTTTCAGCACCCTGCCCTGTGCCAAGCCGACCACCAGTCCCTCGAACGCGCCGAGCAGGATGAAGACGGCAGCCAGCGTCAACGCCTCGGGAAGTCCATGCGGTTCGCCCATCCGGCTGGCAAAGACATAGCCCACCGCGGCGACTGTGCCGAGGCCCAGCAATTCGGCAAGACTATTGGCAGCCACCCAGCGCCACCAGAAACGGCTGTACAGGAAGGTTGTGTGGAACATGAGCTTGTCAAGGCTGGGCTACTCGCCCCGACTCCGTATTGGCATTGAATTTCGGGGCGAAGTCTTCGCGTGGAACGACCGGAGCGCGCTTGTCGTCTCCGGTCTCTCGCACGGCTGGCAGCAGGTACCTCGGGGTGATCTCCATCTGGACATAGAACGTTCCGCTGCTGCTGTAGTTTCCGCCATAAGTGGCGATCACAAGATCAAGCTCCGGAATCACAATCACTGCCTGTCCGCCCGTGCCACCTGCGAAGAAGGCGCGCACGGTGCGAGCCTTGTAGGGATAGTCGATGCTCCACCAGAGATAGCCATAGTACATGCCGCGCAGGTGGTACAGCGGCGCGGTCGCTCGCGCTGCGTATTCACGACTGAGAATCCGTTGATCCTTCCAGGTTCCGCCATTGAGCAACAACTGACCAAACTTCATGAAATCGCGCGGCAGAAACTGCACGCTGCCAGCGCCATAGGGATGCCCTGCGGGGTCCAGTCCCCATCCATAACGGTTGATTTTCAGTGGCACAGCGACCAATCGGTCAAAGGTGTCAAGCGGCGATTCACCCATTGCGCGATCCACAACTCCGAGTGCGAGGTTTGCATTTGCACTGCAGTAGACGGCCGTATCGCCAGGCGCCGTGGCCATCGGGACTTTCAGCGTGTATCGGTAGTAATCCGGTTCGTCGGTTTGATCAAGCATCGCGTCTTCATTGCCTGGCGCAGCTTCGTCATTGTCGTCGCAGTAATATCCCGATGACATCGTCAACAGGTGCTCCAGCGTCATGGCGCGTTTCCGGGGCTCCAGGTCCGGCGGGAAAATACCGCCATTCATGATCTGGTAGACGGGCGTTGACAGCTGTAACGGTGCGCCGGCCTGCATGGCCGCGCCCGCGATCACGGCCGTCACCGATTTCGACGCGGAGCGCGTCTCGTGCAGCTCGTCGCGGTGCTCGCCGTGAAAGTATTCTTCCAGCACAAGCTTTCCATGCCGCGCGATCAGCAGACCGTGGACCGTTGGCGTTTCCGGCTGCTCCATGGGCGCGTCGAGGAATACCTGGATGAGCTTCTCGATGCCAGCCTGATCGATCTCCGCCTCATCCAGCGTTCCCGTCGGCCAACCGTCATCGCGAGAAAGCGGTGGATGATAGGCATAGCGACCCGGGTGCCTGCCGCGGGGATAGAAGTCACTGGAGTCGCCATCGCGTCGGAAATCGTAACTCCCTCCACGGTCCGGAAATGTCAGTGTAATGACTTCGTTATCCGCATCGTAAATGCCACTCGCCACTTCGCGTTCATTGCCATGACGTCTGCCGATCAGCTTCACGGCATTCCCGTCGCGAGTCATCCGATCGACGCCGAGCCAGGCGCCGTAGTCGCGCTCGGGATTGCGCAGCAAGACGGCCAGCGTGCCGTCCGGTCGTTTCCGTGCCATGAGATAGAAGGTGAAGTGGACAGGGGGCGGATCGACGTTGCCCCGCAGGCGATCAGGCCCATCGGCGCTGAGCAATATGGGGGTCGCACTGTGATTTCCGCTGACGGGTGTTCCAGTCGAAATCCAGTGACCGGCGAGGCGGCGCCCGCCTGGTTCCATGCGTCCGCTGAACGAGCCCTCACCATTTGGCAAAGCGAAGGCGAATTTCTCGCCGTCAACGTGCACTGGAATGGTCCGGCCGAGAAAATCGGCAGTCCACCCGGAAGGTGTCCGCTGAATGATCAACGGTCCATGTGAATCGAGGCTAAACCAACGCTTTGCTTTCCAGAGACCCGCAAGTTGGTCGACCGACCCCGCAGGCGATTCGACCAGTTGCGCCGGCGTCTGGGCGGAAGCGGCCAGCGAAAATAGGATCAGCCCGCAGGCGAGTCTGGAGTCAAATCGCATACGTGCCTCGGATCCCGGATCCCGATCCCATGGTGCTCGCGGTACCAGGCGCGCGACGCCTGAGGATCCTCTTGCCTTGAAGAACGCGCCAGCGATTCCAACGACGCGAGTCCTCGTCACAGCTCATAATTCGGCGAGCCATCGGCCAAATTCCCGCTCGGTGCGCTTGCCGACCTTGACGGCTGCGCTGCGCGCGAAGGAAGTGCTCCCGTGGATGTGGATATAGCCGCCGAGGTCGCTTGGCAAGTAGAAGTCCCCATACTTCAATATTGCTGTCTTCTTCTTGCCGAAGTGCCCGTAGAAGTAGCCGAACTCGAAGAGCACATTGAGATTCGGCACGAGGACGGATTTCTTTCTGACGGTTGATCTGGCTTCAGGCGAGAACAGCAGGACAGCACCATCCACCCTGCCGCGGATATGGTCGAGGTCCTCGAGCAATGTTCTGCCCGCGGTGAAAGCGTCCCACCAGGGCAGAAATCTCAGGACCGGACTCTGGAACTTCGTGACAAAGGCTCGTGCCTGCGACTTTGCAGCTGCCGACGAGCCGATGAATAAAGTGGTCTTGGGCAAGGCTGCCTCCCGCATGGCTTCTCGCTGCCAACTCCAGCTGTCACCGGGCTTCCGTTGAATTCACCGCCTTCCGTAGTGCGGCTCGCGCCAGCAGCCGCGTCGAATCCAAGGTGGGCAAGGGCGAGTTCGCGTCGCTCAGGATCAACGGTATCTCGGTACAGCCGAGTATGACCGCGTCGCAGCCCTGTTCCCTGAATCCCTGGATGAGCGACTGGAAACAGGCGACGCTCCCGGGCTTGAACACGCCATAGACAAGCTCGTCCATGATGATTCTGCTGATCTCGTCGCGTCCGCGTGTGTCGGGCCTGACGCATGCGAGTCCGTGCTGGCTCAGCTTTTCCGGATAGACCTCGCTGTCGACGAGCCAGCGAGTACCCGTGAGGCCGAGGCGCCTGTAACCGCGCGCGGACGCCTCCGAGGCAACGATTTCAGCTATGTGAAGCCAGGGGAGGGGGGATCGGGCCTCGACGTACGAGAACGCCTGGTGGATCGTGTTGTCCGGGCAGATCAGGAAGTCGGCGCCCGCGCCCGCCAGTTTCCGGGCCGACGCAAGCATCAGTTCACCGACTCCGGCCACGTCGCCGCGGTCAAGGCACTTCACATACCCGGCCAGCGAGGGCGTGTGCATCGATATCTCGGGGTGGGCGTGCGGCCCCAGCAACGCCGCCCCTTCCGCACAGATGGTCCTGTAACAGAGCGCAGCGCCCTCAGCCGAACAACAAACGATACCGATGTGTAACGGCACTTTCGTCCTAGCGCCGCTTGAAGAACTGGATCTCTCGCTCATGCTGCTCGGCAGCCGCACGCGTCGCGAATGTCCCGAGGTTGCGGCGCCTGCCTGTCTTCGGATTTATCGACCGCGAGTACAGGCGGTACTTTCCCGAGGGGAGTTTCCGGATCACTTTCCAGTCCTTTTGCCCGATTACCAGGTTTCTCCGAACGGTCTCGCCTCAACCTCGAATGACCATGCTGAGCGGTCCTGTGTGCACAGCTGATATACCGTCGCCGCGATCGCGGACGGTTTTATGAAGAATGCCTCGCTCTTTCCCGGCATCTTCTCTCTTGTCGATGGCAGGTCAACGACGCCGTCGATGATCAACAGTGAGACATGAATTCCAAGAGGCCAGAGATGCCGTGCCATTGATTCGGCCAATGCTCTCTGGGCCGCTTTGGCAGGAGCAAATGCCGCCGTCTTTGCGCCGCCACGTCGCGATGCGGTAGCGCCAATGAATACAATGCTTCCATGGCCCGATTTCTTCATGGCAGGTATGACCTGCTGCGCAGCGAGAAAGGAACCGAGCGCATTGACTTTCCAGTTGTCCTCAAGTGTGGATGCCGTGATGTCCTCGATCGTTCCCCACGACCCGGATCCGGCGTTGTAGACGAGGACAGCAATGTCGCCCAACCGCTTGCGGACCTGGGCAAACGCCGCCTGCACGTCCGCCTCGATCGTGACGTCGCAGGTCACCGCGATGGCGCCATTCAGTTCCTTCGCCAGCGTGGACGAGAAATGCGGGGTACGCGCCAATAACGCGACCTTGTAGCCGGCCTCCGAGAATCTACGCGCGATCGCGGCGCCGTTGCCAGGTCCTGCTCCTACGACCACGCATACCGGGTTGCTCATGGTCGGTACCTTGATGAAAGTTGTAGCCGCCAGCCATCAGCTAGTACTCGACAGTCCGCGCCAGCGAAGGCGCATGCGCCTGGGTGCTGAGTCATTCACCATCTCGCGTATAGCGCTCGTGCAATTCGACCGGCCGACCAGCGCGTTTTCTCATCCGGATGTTGAGCACCTCGACAGCGACTGAAAACGCCATGGCAAAGTACACATAACCCTTCGGCACATGATGATCCAGCCCGTCAGCGATCAATACAACGCCAATCACCAGCAGGAATGCAAGGGCAAGCATCTTTATCGTTGGGTGTGCCGAAACCACGCGTCCGATCGCGCCTGCGAAGGCCATCATCAGCAACACCGAAATGACGATCGCTGCGACCATGACTTCCACCTGGTCGACCATTCCCACGGCGGTGATGATTGAGTCGAAGGAAAAGACGAGATCAATGATCGTGATCTGCAAAATCACGGCCGAAAACGTGGCGCGGACCGCGGCCGACGCTGTGCCCGAAGTGCCCTCAAGTAACTGGTGGATTTCCTTCGTGCTCTTCCAGAGCAGAAAGAGCCCGCCGCCGATCAGGATCAGATCGCGACCGGAAAGCTCCTCACGGAACAGGGAGAAGAGCGGCTCGGTGAGTCCAATGATCCAGGACAGCAGGAACAGCAGCCCTATTCGCATGAACATGGCAAGGAGCAGGCCGATCTTTCGCGCCAGCTCACGGCGGCCCTTGGGCAGCTTGTCAACAAGAATCGATATGAAGATGACATTGTCGATTCCGAGCACCAGCTCGAGGGCGGTGAGCGTAAGAAATGCGATCCAGATCTGTGGGTCGGATAGCAGGTCAATCATGTGACTTCTCTCGCAGCAATACGCCTGGGTCTTTGTTCACACTTGCGCGCGCCCTGGAAGTTTCATCGCGGCCCGATCCGCAGATTGGCGGTCGCTATGAATATTTCGCGCAGAAAGCACAATAGGCCCACGAAGAACGTGGACATGGCGCCGACGAAGAGGACGGCAACCGGAATTGAGGCATCGAACTGCAGGAAGGCCCCGACGAACAGGGTCGCGATCACGGCGCAAACGAGGAGTGCCGTGATCGTGCAGAAGGTAATTGCGAGGTTGATGAACTTGGCGCGGCGCGAGAAGATTCGCAGGTGCCCATGCGAAGACGCGAGATCGCCGGGGGCCTCGCCTGCGAGACGAGCTTCAACTGCGCGTGCGCGGTCCACAACACGCGCCAGGCGATTGGTCATCACGGCGAGCATTGCGCCAATGCCCGAGAGCAGGAAGACGGGCGCCACAGACAACTGGATGACGTGGCCGACGGTGGCAAGGGCGGTTTGTTGTTCCACTGCGACTCCTAGAGCGACGCCGGCATATTATCGGCTACCAGGACCCGTGCACGTCTTTCAGCGAACCAATCGTGGTCTTTCATTTCGCCTCATCAACCATTCTTATGGTCTTCTCCTCGACCTCTTTCGCAACTTGCAGCAAGGCCGCATCCTGGGACAGCATCGAAAGCATCTGTAAGGGCTTTACAAGCCCGATCTTGGTCTTGCCGTTGTCGGTAAACACCGAGATACGACAGGGCAGCGCCATGTTCAGGCGCATGTCGGCGGACAAAACCTTTGCGGCTTGTCCCGGGTTGCATACTTCAAAGACCCTGCACTGCTCCTGGAACGGAATGCCCTTGCCGCGAAGCGTGGTCCCAAGGTCGTGGATGTGCAGCACACCGAAGCCATGGCGCTTGACCGCCGACTCAAGGTCCACTGACGCCTGGTCAAATGACTTGTTGGTGTCAACGAGGTAGTACACGAATCACCTCAGTCCATGTGGTCGACTCTTGATGTCGGTGCTGAAACACTGGCGGCCGCTAGCTTCGGCTCGATATGGCACTGAAGCCAAGCCACACGGCAAGCAAGCCAATAACTACGGTAGAAAGCACATAGCCTCCGGCCACCAGGACATCACCCCGGCGCAGGAGAAAGAACGTTTCGAAGCCGAACGCGGAAAACGTAGTGAAGCCGCCGACAAGGCCGGTAAAAAGAAAGATGCGCGTATCGCCCATGAAGAAGTCGTGCTTGACGGCTAGACCCCCGAGAAGTCCGACCACGAGGCAACCGATGACATTAACGGCGAAGGTGCCCAGCGGAAACCGCCAATCTACGGAGTGATGCAGCGCCCAGCCGGAGAGGAGATAGCGAGCGATCGACCCCAGCGCGCCGCCCAGACCAACGAGCAGGAGTGAATTCATCTCATGCCTGATTGCGGGCATGCCTGCCCCGCTGCTCGAGATTACTTCTCACGTCCCGGGCCATTGCAAGGGCTTCTCGGGCATGTCCTGGTCGCGGTTGATCGGAGTCACAGACCGAGGTCGGAAAGTGCTGCATGGTCGTCGGGACGCCGCCCCAGTGGCCAACGATATTTCCGGTCGCTCTCCCGGATCGGCAAGTCGTTGATGCTCGCGATCCGGCGCTGCATGAAGCCGTGCTCGTTGAACTCCCAGTTCTCGTTACCGTAGGATCGAAACCAGTTTCCTGAATCGTCGTGCCACTCGTACGCGAAGCGGACCGCAATGCGGTTGCCGTGGAATGCCCAGAGTTCCTTTATCAGGCGATAGTCCAGCTCCTTGTTCCACTTGCGGATGAGGAACTGGATGATCGCTTCGCGACCGGTCAGGAACTCGGAGCGATTGCGCCAGGTGCTGCCGGGGGTGTAAGCGAGCGCAACGCGTTCCGGGTCGCGGCTATTCCAGGCATCTTCGGCCATGCGCACTTTCTTGGCGGCCGATTCGGCATCGAAGGGAGGAAACGGTGGCCTCGGGCTTTCAGTTGCGCTCACGTCGATTTCCTGTGTGATGGATGGCGGGTCACCGAGTGGCCCAGAGGATGACGCCCGCGTACACCAGTGCATTGCATGCCAATACGGATATACCTGCCACAAGCTCCAGCTGCCGTGGCATCCCTCGCGGGTAGACCAGTTGTCCGACGTAATGCTGCACAAAGCCGCCCGAATATTCCAGCTGGCCGGCGCGGCTTCGCAGGGACTTTTCAAGTGGCGTCAGGGGGCAAGTCCAGCTCATCAGGTTTACGACGCCAGACCATAGCACCACCGGAACATGCACCCATGACCACGCGGGGTTGTAGAAGGCCAGGGCTCCCCCGAAGACAGCAAACGCCGCGAACAGAAAGTGCGCCAACAACACCAGATCTGCGCCAATTCGATACAGCATACCCGTAAGACTATGACTGGCGCGGTCCTTCACTTGCCGGGAGGGGGTTCCCAGAGTTCAACCTTGTTTCCTTCCGGGTCCATAACCCAGGCGAACTTTCCGTATTCCGACTCCTCGGTCTTCTCGAGCACATTGCAACCTTCCGCCCGCAAGACTGAAACGAGAGCGTGAAGGTCCGCGACGCGGTAGTTGATCATGAAGGACGCTGTACTTGGAGCGAAGTAAGCGCCGGCGGCAGTGCCGATAGACCAGACGGTTGTTCCCGCAGTTGGCTTGCCTTCTTCGTCAGTCCATGAAAACGCAGTGCCACCCCAGTCCTGAACATCGATGCCCAGATGCTGCCGGTACCAGGCCCGGAGCGTCACGGGATCCCGTGCATTGAAGAAGATCCCTCCGATACCAGTGACTCTCTTCATCTACGTCTCCATGGCGCATGAGTGCCCGAAGTGTCGCCCCTGGCTGGCGGCAAGCGCAAGCGTGCCGACGGAGAGGGCGAGGCCCGTATTCAATAGCAAATCAGTGAATGGCCCCTCGGGCGGTACGGTGCTGCGACCGGAGAGATGGGCCACCAAGCGCATGGCAGCCCGGAGCAGGACAATCTCATGGATTCACTTGTCTGAACCCCAGTGCCCGCAAGAAGCCCATTGAGTCGACGTAGACGTCCTTACGTGCGACAAGGTTGCCGTGGAACGGAATTACATCAACGCCATTCCAGGAGACGATCTTTCCTGTTGGCTGCACGGTGGCGGCGTCCTTAGTGTATGGAATGGCCAGCGTGCCAGTCGCTGTCCATTCCTGCGTCACCAAACCGTCCCGTACGTAGGTCCGGCGCGCATCGAAATGGATATCGGGAAATGCGGCGAAGATCCCCTTCAGGAGCTCGCGTATGGCGTCCTTACCGACAGCCTTTCCGCCGCTCGTGTGGTTCTCGAAGACGGATTCCTCGGTATGCATCGCGAGGATGGCCTCTACGTTGTGGCTATTCCATGCTTCTCCGTAAGCGGCAATGACCTTCTCGAGCGGATGCTCAGCGCTCATCGTACCCTCCTTAGCCGGAAGCAAAGCCACTCATCAACTGGGCGCAAGGTTGAAGTGACGCCCAACGACCCGGTCCACCACCGCAGCGTGTCGCCGACAAACACGCTGCAGGCCGTCAGAGGCCCAACGCCCAAGGCGAGCATCGACCGGCCGACCATTACTTGCCACCCGTCTTGGAAGCGAGCCAGTCCAAGAGCAAGAAGCTGCATACGATGTACGGAAACACGCCATAGAGAGTGTCACTGACAGAGTGGGAGTGCCGATCAATTGCAATGAACACCTGAACACAAAACGCCAGGACAAGTAATGACGCCACCCACCCCGCAGCTGACACTGGCCAGAACAGCCAACCCCAGGAACGAAACCAACGACGATTCATGCGATCGGTCCTGTGCAAATCGAGATCCAGGCTCGATGACTGCCCGGAAAGATACGCCGCAAGGATGCGGTTGGGTAGGCCGGGACCAAACTGGCTGCGATGCCGCCCGGAAAGTCGCTGCGGGCGCGCTTGAGCGAGGGCTTGAATGGCGCCGCTGTTTGGGACCCGGACAGGAGAAAGAACACCCGGTCAGTTTGGCGGTCGGTGCTCACGAAGAAGTCGTTGCTTCCGACGCAGGAAAAGCCCGCCTTCGAGCAGAAGAAGCTGGCTCTTGGATTGCGCTCCCACATGCCTGGCCATAGGTCGCGACCGCCGAGCTCTCTCTGTGTTTCATGCACCGCGAGCATGAGTGCGTGTGACGCAGCCTGGCGGCGCCTTGCGCCGAACCTGTGCGTAGGCGACAAGCACTCGGTCCTGGTGGGCGAGCAAGGTGATGACCTTTGGATCCGCAAGCTCCGCCGCAATGCCATGTAGCGCCGCATCCTTCATGCAGACTCGCTGTGAGTCACGATTTCGTATTTCATGCCTTCGGGATCTTTGAAGAAGAACGCGTAGTACCCGGCGGGCGAGTATTCTGGGTACTCTCGAGGTGATGAAACGATCACGGCCCCGATGCCGGCGACTTTCTGGTGGAGCTCGTTTACCTCGTCGCGAGACTTCGCGCGAAATGCCAGGTGGTGCAGGGAACCCGGTCGTCGTCTGTGGATCTTGTCGGCTCGAAAGGCCTGTCTTGGAGAGGTGATCGCGAACGCAAGTCGGGGGTGACTGTATTCCACTACTTCGAAGTCATGCTCCGGGATGGTTGCGCGGGAACGCTTCTCTGGCTTGAAACCAAGCAGAGGCATGAGACGGTCGTAGAACTGGATTGCCTGGGCCAGGTCTCTGACCGTGATCTGAATGTGGTCGATTATGGGTTCCATCAGATGCCTCGCGGCTCGCTCAATCGCGCAAGCAGTCTCCGCCCACGGCTCTTCATCGCGGGGCCTCCGGTTCGAGTGAGTCTCTTCAGTCGCTCCATGATCGGAGCGCGCAGCTCAGGATCCTGAATCGCGATGTCAGCCAATGCCTGCATGGCAAATGTTTTCACAATCCTGCTTGAATCTGTGAGGTATTTGGTTAGTACATCCACGGCCTGCCGACGCTCCGTTGCGTTCAGCTTCAGGCGGGAGAGGAGTTGCGCGAGGTGCCAGCGGACTTCCTGTTGTTCAGCGATGGCTGCCAGCCGGAGGACGCGCTTTTTGTACGGGGCCAGGTAGTCCGGACGGACCGCGGTGATCTTCTCAACGGCATCGGCACACCGCATACGGACCAGTAGATCAGCGTCGGTCATGCCGTCGAACACGACCGGAAAGAGCACAGGATTGGCCATGACCTGGTCCACGACTTCCGGAACACCGCGTATCGAGCGTCGGTCACCACCCTTGAGCTGCCCGAGAACATCCTTCATCCGGTGTCACCCGAAGTGCTGCCCATTGCGTCGCTAGCGGCAGCCATGATGGAAATCACGAGGTACCGAAGCGCAATTTCTCCGGCATAGTCCGGCAGGCAGTATGGGCTGACAATCCCGCCCCACCATTAGCATGGAGACCACGAAGGGTACCGGCCGGGTCGGGAAACCAAAGAGGAGCAACTTGATCATTGAAACTGGTGTCGTTCCCATCTGTACGTCGCGAGCGTGGCAGGTATTGGCGGCCTGACGTCCACGATCAGCGGCAGCGCGTAGAAGCAACGGCAGCGCCACGAACAGCGTCAAGGAAGGAAGCGCGAGCCAAAGTATGCTTTGCGACAGATCGGCGACGCGCTGCGCGCTCCCGGTGCCCAGATACAGCCAGATGAAGGCTAGCAGCAATGTCAGTGGAAGTGAGGCGAGACCGGCGGCCGAATAGATGCGCGGCATCGTCATAAGCATACGTTCCGCACGCCGCAAAGCACGTCCACAGTGAAGGGCGCGCGTCGCTTTTGCACGCCTCCCCTCGACTGTGCTGCTAGAGCGCAACCGCGCGAGATATTGCCCAGACATGGCAGTCGGCATGGTGCTCCTCGGGATGTTTGGCACGTAACTCGGCCTGCACTTGTAGCGCCCGAGCGTGCGACGTGAGCAAGCCCTTGGAAGAGAGTTCGTTGTTCGAGAATACTTCGGGAAAACCGCCGCAGTTTGTCAGTGCGCTGGCGCTTCCCTTCACATCCACAAGGTCGTAGCCCAGCAATTCAAACTTGACCGTCCCCTTGTAAGAAGGCGGTGGTCCTTCCGGGTTTCGATAGACACACAAGAGGTTTCGTCCTCGAATATCTGGCACCTGCTCGAGGAGAAACTTCAAATCGACAAAGAAGTTGAGCATGAAGTTTTCATTGACGATGTATGGCCAGTAGTCGTCCTTTATCTCTGGAAGGACAGTCGGGCACAGTATGGGATCCAGAGACACCACCTCATCCAAGTGCCGAAGGCCAGACCAGGCAGTGTACTTCGCCCAAGCGTCCTTATCACCGGAGGTGAAGCGTTCGGTGGCTATGAACCAAGGCTGCATTTGTTGGGCCCTGATGTTCGAGCTAAGCGGTCGTTGGAGGCCCGCTTGAGCGAGGGTTTAGACCGCACCGGTGATGATTCACAATAGCGTGGGGTTGAGCGTCCATGTGGAGAGCGTCAGGGCAGAGGCGAAAGTTATCCAGACCAGGTATGGAAGCAGCAGCAGTGCAGCAAGAGCGCTGAGCCGCCAGAACAAAATGACCGTGGCTACGATGAGACACCACAGCAGCAGGATCTCTGCGAACGCGAGCGCACCCTGGTGCCAGACGAAGAACAGCCAGGTCCAGAGTGCGTTGGCAGCGAGTTGGATGACGAACAGGGCAAGGGCAGTGCGACCTCCCTTGAGTCCGTGCTTTCGCCAGACAATCCACGCGGCTATGCCCATGAGGAGATAGAGAAGCGTCCAGACAGGCGCGAACAACCAGCCGGGTGGTGCCCAACCCGGACGCGAGAGCTGGCTGTAGAACGTACCGGCGTCGGCCGAGGCAACTGCACCGACGGTAGCGGCGGCAAAGGTCAGCAGGAGCCAGCCGAGAAGACCGAGCGCTTGACGCGAGATTGAGGCGGGTGACATGGGCGTTTCGCTGCGGCGCGCAGTCAGGCAACCGCTTCGCCTTGTTGCGCTTGGGAAATGAATCCGGCAGCAGATGCCATCAATCCAGGCGAAATGAAATAGCCCGTGGCAGAACCGAGCGGCGACGTGATCCACCAGGAGGCCAGCCAGGGGGAAAGCGCCACCAGGAGAAACGCAGCGCCTGAACAGCCATAAAACATGAGTAGTGTAGTCACCCGAAACTTGCGTGGATGCACGGACTTAAAGCGGGCCTCGATACGGGCAAGCCACCGAGAATAGTAATACAGCACAAGCGCAAGGGCAGCCGATGCCAGAAGCGCAAAGGCGAGATATCGGCCTGGGAGGGCGGTGTTGCGCGCAGCCAATGCCAAGGAAGCAGTGCAGAACACCCAGAATATCGTCCGCCGCCAAGTGAAGTGGGAAGAATGCGGCAGCATCATGTTGTTGTCCAACGTGGAGCCAAGCGGCCGGAAAGAGCAAGGCCCGCAAGTCGCGTTATGAACCTCGGCGCTTCGCGGCCCCTGCTGTTGGAGGTCCGCCTGAGCGCAAAGTTAAGTATCACTCCTTCCCCCAACGCCAACGCGGCGGCTCCCCTTTTGCCCAGCATATCGCGACGAGGGCAATGGTCAGAATGGCAGTGTAAGCAAGGCAGGCGAGGGACCCTTTCGAAACTTGCAGCACCGGGATCCCGCCGAGGACAAGGACAATGTAAACGATGAGAACTGCCCATCCTTGCCAGGTAGCTGGAAGCCCCCAGCCCCAGCCGTAACGCTTGGCGGAAAACCAATACTTCGGGGTTGTCATCGTTGGCCCTCCCACGCCTCCTTGCCAGGTACCAGCGGCGCCAGGGTCTCTGCACTCAAGGTGAATAAGGGTTCGAGCACCAGACCGAGAGGGGGACAGCATACTGCTGCCGCTCGCCGTTGGGGACGGTCGGCATCTGCTGCCTCATGCCGCCTCCTGCCAGAACTTGGTCGACAGGCGCAGACTTGTCCGCACAGGCTCGATGCGGTCGCTGGTGGTGTTGAGCGAAGTGTTGGGTCTCATCTCGCGCCGTCGGCAGTTGCGGGCATTTGCCGCATGAGCACGACGCCAACCGCAGTGCCCAAGACAGCGAGCGACAGTAGTTGGACAAGGGCGAGCAACTGCGTTTCATACACGGCCAGGGTCAAGAGCCCGGCTAAACCCCCGAGAAGACCGATGACGAGAACTGCCACGGGCAATTTGTGACCGCGCCAGAGTAGACAGCAGTAAAGAACCTGACCAACCCCCCGGGCCATCAGGCCCGGATCCGCTTGAGCAGAGGCAGCAGTGGTCAGGGAAAGGTTTGCGGCGCTGGCGACGAGCGCGGTCTCGGTCAAATTGATGAAGCCCATCGTTTGAGCTCAGCCGCCTGCGAAGGCTTGCGGAATCAACCGTAGCAGGTCGGCTGGAGCGAATGGTTAAGACTCACCGCGTCAGCACTCAAGCTACTTGGAACGTATTTGATAGCGCGCAAAGTGTTTCCAGGAGCCATCAGGTTGCGAAGCTTCAATGACGAATGACCAGGAGCGATCTTCGGGATGGAAAGTCAGTGTGTCGCGGAAGGGGCCATCATCGTATTGAATGGTGAACTGGATGGTGTTTCCAGAAACTTGGCCGGTTCCGTGAGGGATGGAGTACTTCGCGCCAAAATTGTCCAACCAGTGTGTGATAACGAGCTGGCTGTCCGGGTCGACACCGATGAATACACGTGCCTCATACTCTGAAGGGACCTGCACATCTTTCATGTGCATTTCGGTAAAGGTGTCATGAAGAGTGGGTGCGGCCACCATGTCATAGGTGACGGCCTTGCCAAGGACATCGCCTGTCATGACCCAATGTCCATCCAATGCTTGCAAGAGAGCTGGCCTCTTGTCGGCCTGTTGCGTCTGATCTTGCGCGAAGCCGCTAGATGCAGCGACAACCATCGTCAAGAGTGCGGGTATTATGCGGCGCATACGGAATGACTCTTGAGTGCTAATGGTTGAGCTGAGCGCCACGCGCGCTCCAGCGACTTGTTAGGTGGCAGGCCGATCTTTCTCATAAAGCGTCTCTGCTCCATGACGGACATACCAGATTTCCGAGGCGTCTGGTGTCCCGATCCAGATCTCCGAGCCGTCCGAAAGGCGGTATACATATATGTGAATACCGCTACCCGCGTCCTGATCCGGCTCTCCGAGCGATTGGATCACCTGAACCATCGTCGTGCCCTTGGTGATGAATCTGAATTGTTCGATTGATCGTGGTCGTCGCGCCAAGTCTGACGGCGCAGCACGTTCGGCGATGGCCGAGGATGGATCAGCCGTCGGTGAACAGCCGGTGCTTGCGCAGGCGATCAATAGAGCGGTCAGCGCTCGGATAGTCACTTGCCTTGCCACCCGGCGTCGGCCGCAAGCTGCGGCACGCTCTGGCGCGGGATGTGCATTGCGCTTAGTCATCGCCCAGTTCCTTGCATATTTCCCTCAGCACATAGGCCGGAATCGAATCCGCCACGTTTGCCGCCGCGCGGTGCAATCCCTTGTTAACCGGCACGCGACACGACTGAATAGAGATAGAAATCCCGAGGGACGCCGCAGGCTAAGCGATGCCCCGTAAGTATCTTCTCTCTCCGAAAGCCAGTGCGTTCCAAAACCGCGATGGACGGCTCGTTTGTTGTCATCACAAACGCCTCCACACGACTGAGCAACCCAGTACCAAGTGCCCATGCCACTGTGGCTCGTACCGCCGCGCTCATCAAGCCAAAGCCCCAATAGGCGGGAGCGAGGTCATATGCGAGCTCCGCAGTGCCCTGCTCACCTGACCAGCGTGTGTATCCACATGAACCTATGAGCTCGTCGTCATCTTTGCGAGCGAACGCCCAGCGCAGTGATTTCAGCTCATCGTAATCAGCGACTATTCTCTCAACCAAGGAAGTGATTAGCTCAAATGTGATCGGCGGCCAGCTGGTGTGCTCGGTCACGCGCGGGTCCATTAAGTAGGCATACCAAGCAGCGGCATCGTCATTTCGAAACGGTCGGAGAACGTACTCACCGAGCGCGAGAGTCGGAGGAGTGAACGCTGGCGTAACCACTGTCCGGCTAACGTCCACGTTGAGCGGGCCGCGCTGGAACCCGACCAAGCGTCACGGGCGCAAAACTATTCAAGGCGCCCGCGGTGCACCCCTGCCAAGCTGTCATGGACCGCTCCAACGCATAGTCAGACCGAACCTGAGAGCAGGACCGTGCTCCATTTACCGAGCGCCGAAATGGCCTGCGCTTCGGTAAGCTTTTTCGCCTGCCGTTGAATCTGGACCGAGACCCACGCCGGAAAGGCGGTCTCTTGAACTTCGTGGCGCCCCGTTGCGGTGTGCACCTCGTGAATCATCGCCAACTGCCGTCGTGGCAAGTTCGGCGCAATGCGAACAAGCGCAGGCCAAAGCCGGCGATGAACATAGGTAATCTTTCCACCAACGATCCGGCAAACGCAGACATCCTTTGAATCGCGCACTGCACGAGTAAGAGCAAAAATCTCGTGACCTTTAGAATGTCCCCACCAGCTACCACGAATTGCTCGTCCGGCCACCGCATCCGCCAGGCAAATCACTGGCCCGCGTCCGGCTTCGAGTACGACGCCATGCTTTCGAACAAACGCCAAGGCTTGCGTGCGCGTCATGGTCTGCGCAGTCTAATGTTGCGGCAAGCGGCGCGCGACAGGAGGCGAAGCCGACTCTGGCGCGTCTGGTTGAGCCACAGATTAGGCCGCAGCTGATTCATGGGATGATTCGTTGAGCACGAGCACGATCTTGCCTGCCACGCCTCCCTTCCCGAGCAGTTCGTGAGCCTGTCTTGCCTCGGCCAGGGGAAATCGCTGCGCAATGAGCGGCTTGATCTTCTTCTGATGAAGGAGGTCAAACAGGGCGATCAAATCCTGTCGAAACATTGCCGGCCTCAGCCTCTTGAGCCACTGGATGCTGTAGGGAACGACCCGTTTCCGGCCCGGGAGAAGCCAGCCGCCAGCGATGTACACGCCGAATATCGCGATTCCACGAATGCGATAACGACGACCTGAGCGTCCTGAAGCCAATCGTCCCCCACGTAGCGAGGAAGTAAGACCGTAGGCCACTACCGTTCCGCCGGGACCGAGAGCCTCGCGGGAATGCCAGATATGGCTGCCACCGACGCACCCGTACTTCGGGCCCGCCGTAGTGAGTCACGATGATGCGCGTGTGTCTCATGGAACTCTTTCTGTCCTTGCAGACGCTTCAGTGTTAGCAGGGTGAACTCCAAGAATCGGCGGCAATGACGGGCCTACTCGATGAACGCCGCGGATTCTGCGCAAGCACGTCCCTGCACCAGTTGCACTTCGTCGCCAACGGTAATCTCGCCGCCTTCGATCACGAAGCAGTTGAGCGCAAGCTTACCGTCGAACCGCCGATAGATGCTTCGCGTGATTTCCTTATCCTGGACCAGGGTGTCGGGGTCGTATGAAGTCATGATGCAGCGCAGACGCAGATCCTGGACACCGATGAGAACTTTGGCGGTTCGCAGGCACGCGCCCGGCCACTCACGTTCGGTCAGGCCCTCGACGCCGCCAATCACGATGTTTGGCCGCAAGCGGCGACGGTCGTGGCCGAAGGCCGCGATCGCGCCGTCGGTGGCCACCAGCAGCGGCAGCACGTCGAAGCGCTCGGCACCGTCGTAGCGCACGAGCTTTGCATCCGGCCCGACGATGTCCACAACCTTGGCGGCAACCTCCGGACTGTCCCAGGGCCGACCGTCCACCATGATTTCGCCATTCGGGCCCAGCGAACCCTTATGGCCCAGAAAGCGCGGATGCGAACGGGAGGTGATCACCTTGCCCTTGGCGTTCTCGACATGCACGACCCGATCACCTTCGATACCGAGAGACCCCACGGCTGCCCGTCTCAATTTCTCTCCCGCCATCGTCTTGACCGGATATCGCCAGATTTCCGCGATCTTCATCGCCACCTCTGGTTTCGGGCCGCTACACGAGCCTCCTAACTTCCACGTTGAGCGGCCGCGCGCGGCGCCCGAGGACTCGCATCACCGCCTGCTCGAACGGGCAGTTAAGCGGCTCTGGAATAGGTTCTCTCATCGAAGTGAATATAGAACTGGCGCTCTGCGCCTGACTACCTTTCCGCGCACTTCAAGTTCTCTCAGGCAAGTAATTGTGTACCAAGGAATGGAACCGCTGAAACCGCGCACTTTGCGTGTGACGCGAGTAACGAGTTCTGAGAACGTAATAGGCGTCTTGGTCAATGACAACAGAATTGCTCGGGAAATGGTCTCGTATTTGTCTGCAGCGATGGAGCTGACCTTACTCCACCCCTTGCCACGAACCTGGACGCGGGTGCTCTTAGACTGCTTACGCATTGTTGTCACCTTGCCGCCTAACGCTCCGGTTCAGCGGCGGTCCGCGCCGCGGACCGCCGCTGCAACCGGTTGTTAGGCGACGACACGTGCTACTGGACTCGGCGATCCTTCCAGGTCACAAGGACACCGAACATCAGGGCCGCCGCGAGGCCCGCGGAAAAGTCGGTGACACGATTGCCCACGGGAACGCCGGGAAGGGTTCGAGCCAGCGCCACCAACATTGCCGCGCACGCCGCCACCAAGAACCATCTGCTCTTCTTGCTCATGTCAAGAGCTCCTCAAGGTTGTTCGCCGAACGCTGCATCGCATAGTTAGGCCGCTGTTACTTTGAGCGTTTCCACGTCTCGGAGATCAACGCTGCGTTTCGCTTGCCACAAATCATAGCTGTGCTGCATGGCAAGCCAACTCTCAGGGGAGCGACCGAGGCACTTCGACAGACGCAAGGCCATCTCCGGGCTGATACTGCTGACACCCGTCAGAATGCGATTCAGGGTGGACGGCGCCACGCCGAGCTTGGCCGCCAACTCGCGACCACTGATGCCATTCGGCTCCAGATACACCGAAGCAATGAACTCGCCCGGGTGAGGGGGGTTATACATGGCCATTAGTGATAGTCCTCGTAATTCAACAAATAGGCATGCCCGTCTCTAAACTCAAAGGTTACGCGCCAATTGCCATTGACCCAAATCGACCACCGGCCCCGATCGGAGCCCTTTAGCGGATGCAGTCTGAATCCTGGTATGTCCATGTCGCCAATGAGTTGGGCGGTTTCTAGGGCGATCAGCAACATCCGCAGTCGTTTCGCATGCTTCGGCTGGATTCCGCTGAGGCCGCCGGTTTCATGAAATCGCCGCAGCCCCTTGTGGCGAAACGACTGAATCATGGGCCAAGTATAGCGCGTTGCGCATCACGCAACAAGCGCGGCCTAACGTTTGAGTTCACCTGCGGGCGACAGGCGGCGAAGCCGGCTGGCGCTCGTCAGGTGGAACGAAGGGGTAGGCCGCATTATCCGCCGCTGATTCTGCGGCGTGAGGCCAAGGCGCGGACCATGATTGCGACCACCAAGACATTGACCAACAGTAAGGCCAAACCGTGCCAAGTGGGCTTGCGGAACAGTTCGAACAGCTCAAACGGGACATAGACGGCCCCGCTCAACGCGGCAAGTACTTCAGCCCACGGTCGTTCGTTGAAGAGCCCATACGCCTCGACAAGGCGAACCGTGCCGTACGCGGCGGCTCCGATGGCCAGGAGAAGAAGTTTCGTGTCTTGTATTCGACTCGCTGCGTCGAGGAAGATCCGAGGGTACTTTGACGCTGGGTTGAGGTAGGTGTGCTCGACGAGCATTGCCGCAACGGCGCTGACATCACGATGTATGAGCGACAAGAGGCCCGTGGCTGCCAACAGAACCACCGCGCCCTTTGCTGCTTCGACGAGCGCTACGACGTCAATCGCGCGAGACCTTGCCATGCGGCCTAACGACAAGCGCCGAACGCTGCATCGCATGGTTGGGCCGCAGTGCTCTAGTTAGTTGGACTCACTGAGGGAACAGTATCGGTAGATCCCTCATACGCAATAAAAAGGATGCAGGGATCGCCATTTGCGCAGCTCGCCTTGTGAGGCAGCTTGGCAGGACCATATGCATACATGCCCGGCTTGAGGATGATGGGCTGCTGACCGTCATAGGTAATTTCCAGTTCTCCCGAAACCATGACTATGCGTTCAGACGAGGTATGCCAGTGACGGGGAATAGTAAAGTTTGCCGGCACTTTCAAGAAGATATCTGCATTGTTCTTCCACATGTCTCTGTGCAGGACCGCAATTTTACATCCCTTCGGGATGAAGGCAGGGCAAGACCCCCACTTAAGCTGGGTGTCATTTATTGAGAAGGCTTGGGCCGGCGTATCTGCCAATGCAAAGGGAGTGATAAGTAATAAAGCGACTGACAAGACATCTCGAAGCAACTGCAACACGTTACATCTCCCTAGTTGAGTGAGTGAGACAGTCCTTCGCACAGCATAATCGCTGCGGCCCAACGCTCACGATCAGCGGCGGCGCGCAGTCTGCGCGCCGCGTGCCTTGGTTGCAAGCGGCGTGACGACAAGTGCCGAACGCTGCATCGCATTGTTAGGCCGCACCGGACCTCTAATCGTGGCGCCTCAAGAATGCCCGAAGCTGTTCAACGAACGTGGTCATCGCGGTGCGAGGCGCTGCATGTCCGCCGGGCAACACCGCTGTTTCGATCTGTGGAAACGCGCGTGCCAGCAAAACGTTGATCCGCCGGTGAAATGCCACCGTATCTGACCCAGTCAGCAACAGAACGGGGTGCGGGAATCGCGCGAGGCGCGCGAGATCCTCGCTATGCGCAGGTATCGCGGCGAGGCCACGCATCGCCGAGCGACTGACATCCCACTCGGCGCGCGCAGCATCTCCCAGGCCGGGAATACCCGACGGGCACGCGCCAAGCAAACAGCGGAACCGAAAAAACTGCTCGTCTGACGGTGCCGCCGATGATGTCATGGCGCTCGTCAATTCGAGCATCTCGCGAAGGACAGGATCACGCTCGTACTCTTCATCCGGAAGAACCCAGAAGGCGGGTGGCTCAAATAGTGTCACGGTTCTGACGCGCTTGGGATATGTGGCGGCGAAATGAAGCACGACGACTGCTCCAAATGAAGAGCCAACCACATCGACTGGATCGACTATGCCGATCGCATCGAGCGTACGAGCCAGCGCATTGGCTTCAACCGCCACAGTGTAATTCGGCGGCATCGGCGCGCCGCTCTGGGCAGTCTGCACATTCAACGTCTGGACACGAATAACGTCAAACTGGTTCGATAGTTCGTGCGCGTGAGGTGCGAACATAGCCGCGCCGAAAGTGCCGCCTCCCAGCATGACCACTGTTCTCCCAGCACCTTCTCGATACCACTCTCGCGGTGCCGTCGGTGCATGCCCACGGCTGGTCGCGCAGCCTTCATAAGCGAATACAAGCAGAATCAGGACAGCTACATGGGTGCCGGTTTGGTATGGCCGCATTGTTTCCGCCTCGCCGGCCTAACGCTCAGCATCAGCGGCGGCGCGCAGCGCCGGCCGCTGCATACTGTTGTTCGGCAGCCACCTATCAAGGCACGCACTGGCGGTACCAGTCATCGCTTCTTGATCTCCTGTGCGCCCGGGTCAGCTGCAGCTTTTGGTTCGGCCGCGACCGCCTTCAGGAACAGGGACTCGGTGGTGTAGTCGATCACGGCCGCATGAGCGTCAAACACGTCCGCCCCGAGGATCACTTCGACCTCGGCCGACCCGTTCGCTCTGAGGGGGGGCGTTCACGTGCTCGAAGTCCAGCCCGGCCGGGCCGGCCAGCCGCGGGATAAACGATCCGAGCTGCAAGACCGCCCCCTCGACCCGGTACTGATCGAGGGCACCGCCCGCCCCGCCCGCCTCGCAGTTCAGCCATTCCGAGCGGAGACCGACGGCCTGAACCACTGACATGGCGACCACTGTGATAGCGGCCCCAGTGTCCACCAACACCTCGACCGGGCGACCGTTGAGCGTTCCGTCCGTGTGGAAATGACCCACGACGCTGCGTCTGAGCGGCACGCGCACATAGCCATGGGCCGTCAGGAAGTCGGTCAACTCACTCACTTACCTTACCCTGCGCGGCCGAACGCATGTCGGACAAGTCTGCCGCCCGCGGCGCTCACCACCAGACCTTTCACGGACCGCTCCAACGCATTGCTGGGCCTCATCATCGCTCAAAGAACTTACGCGCAGCGGGATGCATGCGTGCAACCATTTCGGCGTCGTACTTTCCTTTGCGCCTCCAGACTTCCCATAGCGACTCTCCCGCTGAATCGGCGATACCTTCGTCCTCAGCCTCCCTCTGTACGATCGTCAATAGTGCTTCCTCAACCGCAGGTTCGTCGAAGGAGCCGAGGTCCATCGCTGCATCGCTGCGATCTCCGAATTCAGCGCTCGTGTCCAAGAGAACCGCGATGAGCCCGCTGGGCTGTGTTGTTGGATTAGTCATAGAATTGCGTGGCCCGTCTTGATGAGGCCCAACGCATAGTTAGGCGTCACTCAACGATTTTCCAGTACGAATCTTTTCGTACAACTTTCCCGTCGCGAAATTCATAGTGATCGCAACCTCGAACCTCGATGGTTACTCCCGACTTCAGGGTTCCCGTAATGAGCCACTCAGAAACGCCCATCTTCTCAGTCGCAAAATGGCGCACGTCGCCGTAGTGGACATCTGGCAACATCTCAAAGCGGGTCTGTAACCCCTTGCGAACCGCAGTCTTCCCGACATACCGGGTTCCCCACGGAGCCCGACCACGCGGCATGTCTAATGTACAGTCATCAGAGAAGAACTCCATGATCCTTTCGAGATCGTGGTCGTTAAACGCTTCAACCAACCTTTCGAGAACCTTCAGATTGTCGGATACGTCAGACATGTCGCTGGTGACGCCTAACGCTCGCGTTGAGCGGCCCGCGTGAAACGCGTGCCAGGCACCGCGGGCGTGAAATTGTTCCATGCGCCGGCGGCGCCCAGTGCCAATTCGTTCACGGACCGCTCCAACGCATTGTTAGCCGCCGATCACGCCACACGCTAGCCGAGCGCCACCGCCGCCAAGCGGCGCCGGATGATCGGAATGATTGTCACCACCGGCGTGAACCATCAGCGAACGATTGACTACATCTGCAAACTTCAGTCTCGGCGCCAACACGGGGTTGCTCGCGCTACCGTCAGATGCCACGTACAGAGCAGGCAGATCTCCGAGATGTCCGTCGCCCCACGGCTCGCCGTGTCGCTTCGTTGCCTGTGGGTCCAGATGGTTACCGGCGGCTAAAGCAGCCGCAGTGACACCGTCACGCACTCCAGGCGCGCATGATGGATTCTCGTGTACGTGGAAGCCATGAAGGCCCGGTGGTAAGCCCGTGAGCGCTGGATAGAAGACCAACCCATAGCGCGTTTCGACAATGCGAATCGTACCCACAGAGACTCCAGTACCCTTTGCGTTGACAATGTTTAGTGCGACGGTTGTCTCTGCACCATGGGCAGTAGCAGCAAACGCAAGACTAGCGACAACTACCACGGAACGTTTCATAGACGACTCTCCTGGTGAAACACGGCTGATTCTCGGCGGCTAACGATGGAGCTCAGTTGCGCCGCGAAGCGGCGTCGGCTGCAGCGACGTGTTAGGCGGCATCACATGCAACCTCACACTGTCAGTGTGAATCCGCCATCGGGCGTCAGTGTTGTACCGGTGATGTAACTGGCCTCATTCGAGCATAGGAAAATAATGGATTGAGCGATCTCCTCCGGGCGACCTGCGCGCTGAAGATGAACACTCGGGAGCAACCCCTTGTCGTACAACTCGTCGCCGAGCAACCCTCGCGCCCGGCGGTGCATCGGCGTATCAATGAATCCCGGACACACAAGATTGACTCTGATCCCCTGCGACGCTAACTCAGCGGAAACGCTGGTGGTCAGCCCGATCAGGCCATGCTTTGAGGCGACATAGGCCGAGCCAGTCTGGAAGCCGAGGAAAGAATTGACGGAACCGATGTTGATTATTGCCCCACCGTGTCCGCAATCGAGCATGGCTCTGGCTTCATACTTTAGGCAGAGAAAAGTGCCTTTCAGGTTGATGTCTAGAACTCTGTCCCATTCGTCCTCGGCCAAGTCTGTGATTCCAGCCCACTGTCCCTCGATGCCAGCATTGTTCACGGCATAGTCGAGACGGCCGAAGGTCTCAATCGCGTGGGCCACCATCCGGTCCACTTCCTTCGCTGCGGACACATCAGTCTTGATGGCGGTCGCTTTCCCTCCCCGAGCTTCAATCTCGGTCACAAGCGAAGCGAGTTCATCTTGCCGCCGTGCGGCCAGCACAACCCTTGCACCCTTCGCTGCAAAGGCCTCGGCGGTTGCCCTCCCAATCCCACTGCTCGCGCCGGTAATCAGTGCAACTCTATCGTTCATATCTGACATCTGAATCCTCCCGTGTTTTGCTCACCCATCAACTTGCCGCCTAACGTCCGCGATCAGCGGCGGCGCGCAGTCGGCGCGCCGCTTGCTGACCAAAACCGTTGGTAGCTGCTTGCGGTCCCTGCAAGCGGCGTGACGACAAGTGCCGACCGCTGCATCGCATAGTTAGGTTTCACTCCTTGCCGCGTGGGATCGGAGCCTTGGCAAGGCGATCCGCCATGCGCGTCTGCCAACCAGGGCCGGTCGCGCGCCAGCGCTTCACTACCTCGGGCGGTAAGCGAAGAGAAATGAGCTGACGCGGATTCGGGGAGCGTGGTCGACCGCCCTTGTTGACGACGGCACGGCTCAACATCTCTTCGGTCAGTTCCGGAAGTTCCTTGTACTCCGAGCGTCGAATGCGGTGCGCGTCAACGCGCTTCAGATCCGAGCCCAAAGTACGGCGCGAGGCGGTCTTGCTCACGTCTATTGGCCTTTCTCATGCTGAAGATGTGGCGATCCGCGCCACGCGGGGTGTAGCCGATGACGACCAGGCGTCCTTCAAGCTTGCCGTAGCAGAGCAGCCGAATCTCGCCATAGTCCTTGCGCGTGTCCTGGACCTCGACGGTCAAGCCGGCGAACACGAAAGGGGCATCTTCAAAGTCCAGCCCTCGTTCCTTAAGCGTCCGAGCTCGCTTGTCAGGATCGTAGGTAATGCCCATAGGTTAGTGTATATACAACAACTACCCGAGGCAAGGCGAGATGAATTTCGAGCTTAAATCGCTAGATACGCTCTCGAGAGTGAAACCTAACGCTCGCGATCAGCGGCGGCGCGCAGTCGGCGCGCCGCTTGCTGACCGAAACCTATGGGAGCTACTTGCCCTGGTTGCAAGCGGCGTGACGACAAGCGCCGATCGCTGCATCGCATAGTTAGACCGCACACCCTGATTGCGAACTCAACCGACCTTGAGTTCTTCTCTCAGGACTCTACGCAAAGTTGCCTCATCGACCGGAGAAGCACCGGAAATGCCACGCAGCTTTTGATTAATGAGGGTCTGATAGCCGATACCTTCTGCCTCGGCCTTAGCTCGGAAAGTCATCAGCAAGTCGTTATCCAGCATGATGGTGATTCGAGTCTTTCCCTTTGCCTCCGCCTGGAGTCGGGTGAGGTGTGGGACATCCTTGGCACGTTTGGCCTTCGAGAAATCGTACTGTTTACGCATAGTATTTGGCCTCTTTACGCGTGGCTCGACGCGCAGAAATGAGTCGAACTCGATCTTGACGCCGCAATGTGTAAATGACCGTCAACAGTCGCAACTGGGCACTCATGCCAATCAGGACCCAACGCGGTTCGCCCGCTGAAGCGACATCCTCCCGGGCCAAAGCCATCGGGTCGAGCAGGGCGGTCGCGGCTTCCTCGAAGCTAACCCCATGTTTCTTGAGATTCGAGTCGGCCTTGTCCGAATCCCACTCGATTTCCATATGCATATATTATGCATATAACGAATAGGATTGCAACTAACGCGGAAAGAGGCCCGACATTGTGCGGTCTAACGCTCGCGATCAGCGGCGGCGCGCGGTCGGCGCGCCGCTTGCCCTGATTGCAAGCGGCGTGACGACAAGCGCCGAACGCTGCATCGCATAGTTAGGTGCCTTGTCAGGCAGCCACGCGGGAGACCCGCAGATCTTTGCGCCGCTTCTCGGCATGCCACAGGTCGAACTGCGTCTGCTGGTTCATCCAGCTCTCGGAGCTGGTGCCGAAAGCGATCGACAGCCGCACCGCCATCTCCGGGCTAATGCCAGCACGACCGTTAAGCAAAGCCGACAACGTCTTGCGACTGATGCCCAAAGCGGCGGCGGCGTCAGTGACCGAGAGATCCAGCGGCTCGAGACAGAGCTTGCGGATGATCTCGCCAGGGTGGGGAGGGTTATGCATCCTCATGGGCTACCTCAGTGATAATCCTCGTAATCGACGTCTACCGCATCCTTGCCTTCAAATCGAAACGTGACCCGCCAGTTGGCGCGAACCGTTACGGACCAAGTACCGCTGCGACCACCCTTCAAGGGGTGAAGTTTCAAGCCCGGCAGGCCCATGTCGCCCGGAGTAGTAGCAGCATTCAGAGTGCCCAGGATCAAGCTCAGCGGCTCTGCGTGAGCGGCCTGAATCCCCGCCTTCGACCCCGTCGCAAAGAACTTGGCCAAGCCTTTGTGGCGGAATGTCCGGATCACGAATCGGAGTGTAACCCATAACGTTACGGGTTACAAGACACCTAACGCTCGCGATCAGCGGCGGCGCGCAGTCGGCGCGCCGCTTGCTGACCGAAACCTGTAGATACCGCTTGCGGTCCCCGCAAGCGGCGTGACGACAAGCGCCGAACGCTGCATCGCATAGTTAGGCCACCCTGAGCTCGGCATGGAGGCCTGCTCGCCCCGCCAGTGTCAGCAACATGTCGAGACTGAAGTCCTGCCAAGCACCCTTGTTTAGCTTCGAGACGCGCGGTTGTGTGACACCGAGGCGCTTTGCCGCTTGAGCTTGGGTCCAGCCTTTCGCCTTGAGTTCCTGTGAGAGTCGAAGCATAAGCTCGGCGCGCAGCGCCATCACGTGTGCCTCGGCCTCATCAAACCCGAGGTCCACAAAGACGTTGCCACTGCTGGGCGTAATGCGGTCGTCTTTCCAGCGCCGGGTCGATTTCTTCATCTCAAACCTCCAATCAACTTGTACCGTCTTGCAGCCAATTCGATATCGGCTCGGGCCGTTCTTTGGGTCTTCTTCTGAAAGGCGTGCAGCACGTAAATGGCCTTCTCAAATTTCGCTACGTAAATGACCCGCCAAGCGCCATCCAGATGCACACGAATTTCATAGGCACCTGAACCCGCTTCTTTCAGTGGCTTGAAGTTAGTGGGCACACCGCCAAATTGAACACGCATCAATTCGACACCAATGGCGTGGCGGACAGCTGCCGGGAAAGCACGCACATCATCCAGGCTGCTTCCGACAAAGCTAAGGGGCTTCATAGCCAAGATCAGTATACAAGAACCTGCATACTATATGCAAGTAGTTGTATGGCGCCAAAGACCGCGTTCTGGGGTGGCCTAACGTCCGCGATCAGCGGCGGCGCGCAGTCGGCGCGCCGCTTGCTGGTCGCAACCTGTCCAATCCACAGCCTTCTCCTGCAAGCGGCGTGACGACAAGCGCCGAACGCTGCATCGCATAGTTAGACGGCTCGCTCATATCGTCGTTGCGGTTGTCGCCCGGAACACATTGACGAGTATCATGACGATTGCGATGGCTCCAATCACGACAGTAGCCCAATAAAATGCGTTGGAACCTTGAATGGTCCGTAACTTGTTGCGGTTCAGAAGGTACGCTGGATAGGTCACAATGAACAGGAGCGCCATCGCGATCCCCCATGCCATGGGGGAAATGTTCAAGAACGTCTTCTTGCCCGGGACTTTGTAGATACCCGACTTCCAGGCATCGGCGAAAGTAACGCCGCCTAATGCGAGGCAAAGTGCGGCACCGACGGGACCTCCAGCCGGCAGCGACAGTAGGCCTACCCAAAGTACAAATCCTACGACTTGGCGCCACAGCACATGAGGGTTTGCTAGAGGCGGCCTGCCTTGTGTGTCGGCCAAAGTGGTTGTCGAAGTTTCCAATCGCACCTCCTCGAGCCGTCTAACGTCCGCGTTGAGCGGGCCGCGCCACGGCCGAAACATGCGCCGCAGGCGCGACAATCTCAAGCGCGCCTGCGGCGCACTGTCGAAAACTTGTCACGGACCGCTCCAACGCATTGTTAGGCGGCGTACGTCATGATGTCACTGCGCTGCGAGTGTCGCCTGAGACCAGACGACCTGCCATTGACCGCCATGCTTCTCGTAGGAGTCTGTATGCCAATACTGTGCTTCGGGTACGCGTTGCCCGTCGACCACGATTTCCAACCGCGAGCGATACCGGATGACGGCGGCATCGCCATGCATGCGGACGCCGATGGTGGATACTGGCTCCCAGACTAAGTAATCCAATCGGCCCGACTCGATGCCCCCGAGATACTCGGCCTTCGAAAGTGTCTCGCCGCGAGGATTCACTAGCTGGAACTCGTCGGAATGAAGCTCGCGCGCCCGCTGCACATCCGCCTCGACAAGTGCGCGAAGGCGCTCGCGCTCGAGTTGGCGGAGGGCATCCGCCTCGTCTTCGATCGAGGACGTAACGCAGCCGGTGATGAGAACGGCGAGCGCGAGCACCAAAACTTGATCAATTCGAAGGATGGACATGCGCTACTCCAGTCCGGGTTGCGTCCAAGCCGCCTAACTACAATTGGATGTGAAGAATGACTGCATCTTTTACGTCATTTGAGCCCATTAATCGCCCGACCGGCTCCTAAGTCCTTGTCTAGGCTCGCGGTCAACGTAACTTAACATCGACCCATTGCGAGCCAAGGATGGCCCAGCCCCCACGCCTGCTGGATCAGGTCCGGGACCGCATTCGCGCCCGGCACCTGAGCTTCCGGACCGAGAAGACGTACCTGTATTGGATACGCCGTTTCGTTTGGTTTCACAAGCGGCAACACCCGCGCGAACTGGCCGGCCCGGAGATAGAGGCCTTCCTTACCGCGCTGGCGGTCGAAAACAAGGTTTCAGCCTCGACACAGAATCAGGCGTTGGCCGCGCTGTTATTCCTGTACCGCGATGTGCTCGAGGTGGACCTGCCGTGGCTTGCCAATGTAATCCGGGCTAAGCGGCCGCAACACCTGCCGGTCGTGCTGACCCGCGAAGAAGTGAAAGAAGTGATGGCGCGACTTCACGGCACCGTTTGGCTGGTCGTGTCCCTGCTATATGGCGCTGGCATGCGGGTGACGGAGTGCCTGCAGCTGCGGGTGAAGGATGTGGAACTTGTGCGGCGCGAGCTCGTAATCCGTGATGCCAAGGGCCAGAAGGACCGGGTGACCGTCCTGCCGCTCACTCTGGTTCCACACTTGCGGAATCACCTCGAGAAGGTCCGCATCCTGCACACGGCGGATATTCGGGCAAATCGGCCTGGCGTGTCGTTGCCATTTGCATTGCGGCGCAAGTATCCGAAAGCGGCCACATCATGGGCTTGGCAATGGGTGTTTCCATCACGAACCTTCTGCCGCGATCCGTATTCTGGCGAGCAAATGCGCTTCCACCTGCACCCGCAGAACATCCAGCGCTCGGTAAAGTTTGCGATCCGTGCCGCCGGCATCGAAAAACCCGCGAGCTGCCACACCTTCCGCCACTGTTTCGCGACCCACCTTCTGGAGGACGGCTACGACATCCGCACGGTGCAGGAATTGCTGGGTCACGCGGACGTGAAGACCACGATGATCTACACACACGTCCTGAATCGGGGAGGGCGCGGCGTGAAGAGTCCGCTCGATCGCAGCTAACTGGATACCCGCTAGGCTAGAATGAAACGACGAGCGAGCTGGTGGGGAGAGGACATGCCAGGCCCTGGTGACGCGGACGGACATGCTGTCGGGACCGGGCATCCCCAACCCGAGCTGATCGACTTCCGCGACCCGGCGCGTTCCCGCAAGGCACTGGAAACGCTCGGCGCCGGTGTCTGGAAAGAAGCGCTCGACTGGCTTTATGGCGAAGCAATGCGCCGTCCGACCGCGCCCGACCGCTATCCCGATATTCGACGCTTCTATTTCGGCCAGACGGCTGCGCCTGGCCCGGCGCCGGTTACCGGCGAGACTGCTGAAGCGGTGCTCGTGAAGTTCCGGGAGCGCCTGGCGCCGTTTACCTTCAATGCGCAAAATCCGGGTGCCTACTCATACTTCACACCGCCGCCCCTTCCGATCGCGATCGCCGGTGAGGTCCTGACTGCGTGGACCAACCAGGGCATCGACCTGTGGATGTCAGGAATGGTCGGTCCCCTCATCGAAGAAGAGATTACAGCGTGGCTCTGCAGCTTGACCGGTCTTGGCCATGGCAGCTGGGGCGTGCTCACGTCCGGCGGGATGATGGCAAATATCATGGGCCTGGCGGTGATGCGCGATATTCACCTGGCAAAGTTGCGCAATGCGACCGATCCTCCGCGCGGCGCTGCACTGGAGGGCGTGCGCGTGTACGCCAGCGATCAAGTGCACTTCTCGATTGCACGCGGTCTGGACATGCTGGGTTTTCCACCTGAAACGCTGCACATCGTGGCCTCCGACGACGGTTTCCGGCTGCGTGGTGGAGCGGTGGCCAAAGCTGTCGCTGCCGACCGCGCCGCGGGTTTGCTGCCGCTCGCAATCTGTCCGATTGCCGGCACGACGAACACCGGCGCGGTCGACATGATTGACGAGCTGGCCGACATTGCCAAACGCGAACATCTCTGGCTGCATGTCGATGCGGCTTATGGTGGCGCAGTTTTGATGTCGTCGCGCTACGCGGACCGGATCCGAGGGCTGCACCGCGCCGACTCCATCACGATTGACCCGCACAAGTGGTTCTTCCAGCCATACGACATTGGCGGGCTGCTCGTGAAGCGCCGTGCGGACCTGCTTGAGACCTTTCATCGTTCGCCGGAGTACCTGCGCGATGTACTGCCGCAGGACGAGCCGCTGCATTGGTATCAATACTCGGTCGAGGGCACGCGGAGATTCCGCGCCCTGAAACTCTGGATGTCGTGGAACTTTCTCGGCACTGAAGGCTTTGCCCGGTTGATCGAGCACAACATCGACCTGACGAACCACCTGGCCGGACGCTGCCGCGCGGAAGGATTTGAAGTGATCCAGCCGGAACTCTCGGTGTTGTGTTTCCGCCATCTCCCGGAAGGGGTCAGCGACGTGGACGCCTATCAGGACCGGCTCCAGCGGGCCCTCGAGGAGAGCGGCGAAGGATGGGTATCGACAACGACGCTGCGCGGCCACACATTCCTGCGCGCCGGCATCGTGAACTACCTCTCGACCAACGCCGATGCCGATCGCATGGTTGACGCGCTGCTGCGCCTGTCACGCGGGCTGAGGTGAACGGCGACGGGGTGCCGGGGCACAAGTTCGATCAAATGCGACGCGGACCGTGTTTTCATCAAGCGCGATCTTGCTTCGCGTAAAGCACCATCTGCGTGCAGCGGAACATCGCGATCGTCTTGCCGGTCTCACGGTGGGTGACGATGGCATCCCAGACCTGCGTATTGCGCCCCATGTGCTCGGCCGTTGCAACGCACTCGATGGTGCCCTCGCGCGCCGTGCCCAGGAAATTGGTCTTGAGTTCGATGGTCGTGAAGCCGGTGGCGCCTTCCGGCAGGTTGGCAACGCAGCCATAACCGGAAGCGGTATCTGCGAGCGTGACAATGGTCCCCGCATGCAGATACCCGTTCGGTGCAATCAGCTGCGGCGTGATAGCAAGCTCCGCGCACAGCTCCCCGGATCCGACCTTCGTGATGACGATGCCAAGGTATCCGGGCAGGAATCCGATGCCACGCCTGTTGAGCTGCTCGAGCGTGATCACGAAACGTCCTTTCCTCCGCGCAAGATCTTGATTGGTCGTGCCATGCCGTACTGCGCGGAGAGTTCAGCCGGGTGCCCTGCGTCCCAGAGCACAAGGTCTGAAATCTTGCCGGCCTCGATTGTGCCGCGCTCCGCGCCGAGGCCGAGGGCGGCCGCCGCATGGCGCGTCACACCGGCAAACGCTTCCTCTGGCGTCATCCGGAACAAGGTGCAGGCCATATTCATGTTGAGCAGCAGCGAGGCGATCGGTGCGCTACCGGGATTCAGATCGCTCGCGACCGCGATTGGCACGCGATGCCGGCGCAGGAGTTCCACAGGCGGCAGGCGCGTCTCGCGCAGGAAATAGAATGCCGCCGGCAGCAGCACGGCGACGGTGCCACTTGCCGCCATGGCGCAGACGCCGGCCTCGTCCACATGCTCGAGGTGATCCGCGGACAAGGCGCCGTGGCGGGCGGCGAGCGCGGCGCCATGCTGGTTCGATAATTGCTCGGCATGCAGCTTGACGGCGAGTCCGAGTTCACGCGCCCGGGTGAATACGCGTTCGACCTGCGCGGGTGTGAAGGCGATGGTCTCGCAGAAGGCATCCACGGCGTCCGCGAGCCCGGCTTTCGCTGCTGCCGGCAGGATCTCGTCGCAGACACACCTTATATAGTCATCCGCACGGCCCTGGAACTCGGGAGGCACGGCGTGGGCGGCGAGGAGTGTCGTGCGAACCGTGACGGGCAGGCGCTCAGCGACCGCGCGCGCGACCCGCAGGAGTTTCAATTCGTTCGCCAGATCGAGCCCGTAACCGGACTTGATCTCGATCGTGGTAACGCCCTCGGCGATGAGGCGAGAGGCGCGTTTCACCGCGAGTTCGAGCAGTTCGGCCTCGCTCGCGGCGCGCGTCGCCTTGACGGTGGAAGCAATGCCGCCGCCGGCTTTGGCGATATCTGCATAGCTTGCACCGGCAAGGCGCTGCTCGAATTCCCCGTGCCGCGAGCCCGCCCAGACCAGGTGCGTGTGGCAATCGATGAGCCCCGGCGTCACTAACGCGCCGCGGGCGTCCTCGACCTGGGTGCCTGCGGGCAACCGGGCGGGGATCTGTGCATCGGACCCGGTCCAGGCGATACGCTCGCCCGCGATTGCGACGGCACCCGGCGAAACCAGCCCATAGGCCGCGCCGCCGGCGCTGCTCGCGACGCTCGCATTGCGTATGACTCGGGTCCAGCCGTTGGTGTCCATGGTGCCCAAGCCGCGCAGCTTACCGGAAGGCCCTGCCGCCGCGTTATGCTCTGCCTGTGACCGAGAAAGAAATCACGACCGCCTTTCTGGCAGAGCTACCCAAGACCGACCTGCACGTGCATCTCGACGGTTCGCTGCGGATCGGCACACTGATCGAGCTTTCGCGCCAGCACAAGGTGGAATTGCCGAGCTACACCGAGGGCGGCCTGCGCGAGACCGTGTTCAAGGATCGCTACGCCAGCCTCGGCGAATACCTCAAGGGCTTCAAATACACGGTCGCCGCAATGCACGATGCGGAGGCGCTCGAACGCGTTGCCGCGGAACTCGCCGAGGACAACCAGGCGGAGGGCGTACGCTACCTGGAGGTGCGGTTCGCGCCGCAGTTGCAGGTGCGCCCGGGGCTCGACGCCGTGCAGGTGATCGCCGCGGTCGATCGCGGCCTGCGCCGCGCGCGCGACGAATTCAATCGCCGCCCCGCCATCGCTGCCGGCAAGGAGCCGCCCTTCGAATACGGCATCATCTGTTGCGCGATGCGGATGTTTACCCGCGGCTACAGCCAGTACTACGACACGCTGTTCGCAGCCCATCCGTACACGCGGCCGAAAGACCTGTTCGCGATGGCCTCGATCGATCTCGCGCGTGCCGCAGTGCTCGCGCGCGACGTGCACGGCTACCAGGTCGTCGGGTTCGATCTTGCGGGTGAGGAGGCCGGCTACCCGGCAAGTGCGCACCGGGAGGCCTACGACTACGCGCACCGGCACTTCCTGAAGCGCACGGTGCACGCGGGCGAATCCTACGGCCCGGAGTCGATCTTCCAGGCCATCACCGACCTGCACGCGGACCGCATCGGTCACGGCACTTACCTGCTCGAGCCCGACCAGATCCGCGATCCGGAAATCACGGATCGGGAGCATTACATCGAGCGGCTCGGCAATTACATCGCCGACCGGCGCATCACGCTCGAGGTCTGCCTGACCAGCAACCTCCAGACCAACCCGCAGCTTAAGCGCCTCGAGGATCACACCTTCAGCAAGCTGCGCGCGCAGCGGCTCTCGACCACGCTGTGCACCGACAACCGGCTGATGAGCAACACGACCATGACGAATGAGCTGGCGCTTGCGATCAAGCACCTGGGCGTCGACCGCTATGACCTGAAGTCCATCATCATCTACGGCTTCAAGCGCAGCTTCTATCCGGGCAGCTACCTGAGCAAACGCCAGTACGTGCGCCAGATCATCGATCACTACGAGGCGGTCGAGCGGAGGCATTTCGGATGAACGATTCCCCGCAATCGGCTCACTTGCCGCGCCCGGTGCGCGCGCCGCGCGGCAACAAGCTGACTTGCGGCAGCTGGCTGACCGAGGCGCCGTACCGGATGATCCAGAACAACCTGGACCCGGAAGTGGCCGAGCACCCTGACAAGCTCGTCGTCTACGGCGGCATCGGCAAGGCCGCGCGCAACTGGGAAGCCTTCGACCGGATCCTGGCGGTGCTGACGCGCCTGAAGGACGACGAATCGTTGCTTGTGCAGTCCGGCAAGCCGGTCGGCGTGTTCAAGACGCACGTAGATGCGCCGCGCGTCTTGATCGCGAACTCGAATCTCGTGCCGCACTGGGCGACCTGGGAACATTTTCACGAGCTCGACCGCAAGGGCCTGATGATGTTCGGCCAGATGACGGCGGGTTCGTGGATCTACATCGGCTCGCAGGGCATCGTGCAGGGCACCTATGAAACCTTCGGCGCCTGCGCGCGCGAGCATTTTGGCGGCGATGCCGCGGGGCGCTGGATCCTGACGGCAGGCCTCGGTGGCATGGGCGGCGCGCAGCCGCTCGCGGCAACCATGGCGGGCTTCTCGATGCTCGCGGTCGAGTGCGACGAGTCGCGCATCGACTTTCGCCTGCGCACCGGTTATCTCGATCGCAAGGCGACGACGCTCGACGAGGCGCTTGTGATGATCGACGGCGCGCGGCGCGCAAAGCAGGCGCTTTCTGTCGGGCTCCTCGGCAACGCGGCGGATGTCGTGCCGGCGCTGGTGATGCGTGGCGTCGTGCCGGATGTCGTGACCGACCAGACCTCTGCCCACGATCCGCGCAACGGCTACCTGCCGCGCGGCTGGACCATGGCGCAGGCGGCGGAAGCGCGGCAAAAGGATCCGGCCCGCATCGAGCGCGAGGCGCGCGCCTCGATGAAGATCCACGTGCAGGCGATGCTCGATCTCAAGGCGAAGGGCGCGGTCGTCTTCGACTACGGCAACAACATCCGCCAGGTCGCGCTCGAGGAAGGATTGAAGAACGCCTTCGATTTCCCGGGATTCGTGCCTGCCTATGTGCGGCCGCTATTTTGCGAAGGCATCGGGCCGTTCCGCTGGGTCGCGCTGTCGGGCGATCCCGAGGACATTTACCGCACCGACGCGAAGGTGAAGGAGCTGATCCCGGGCAATGCGCACCTGCATCGCTGGCTCGACATGGCGCGCGAGCGCATCAAGTTCCAGGGCCTGCCGGCGCGCATCTGCTGGGTCGGTTTGAAGGATCGCGCGCGGCTCGGGCTCGCCTTCAACGAGATGGTCGCTAAGGGCGAGCTCGCAGCGCCCGTCGTGATCGGGCGCGATCACCTGGACTCGGGGTCCGTTGCGAGCCCGAATCGCGAGACCGAAGCAATGAAGGACGGATCGGATGCGGTCTCGGACTGGGCCTTCCTGAATGCGCTGCTGAATACCGCGAGCGGCGCCACCTGGGTGTCCATTCATCATGGTGGCGGCGTCGGCATGGGTTTCTCGCAGCATGCCGGTCTCGTAATCGTCTGCGACGGGACGCCGGCCGCTGCCGCGCGCATCGCGCGCGTGCTTCGAAATGACCCGGGCACCGGAGTCATGCGTCACGCGGATGCCGGCTACGAGCGCGCGATTGCCTGCGCCAGGGAGCAGGGTCTCGACCTGCCATCGGTGGATTGAATTGGCGGTCCTGACGCTGAAACCGGGCTCGATGACGCTTGCGGAAATTCGCCGCGTGGCGCGCGGCAACGATTCCATCGCGCTCGCTGAGGGTTGGCGCAAAGGTGTCGAGCAGTCGCTGGCGGCAGTCGGCAAGCGCCTTGCGGCCGGCGAGGCGCTTTACGGCATCAACACGGGTTTCGGCAAGCTCGCGAAGACCCGGATTTCGACCGACGAACTCGCGACACTGCAGCTCTATCTCGTGCGTTCGCATGCGGCCGGCGTCGGCGTCCCGCTCGCCGATTCGACCGTGCGCCTGATCCTCGTGCTGAAGGCCGCGAGCCTCGCGCGCGGATTCTCGGGCGTGCGACCGCTCGTGATCGAGCGGCTACTGCAGCTCGTCAACGCCGGCATTCATCCGTTGGTGCCGGGCCAGGGTTCGGTCGGTGCCTCGGGTGATCTCGCGCCGCTCGCGCATCTTTCGCTCGCGCTGATCGGCGAGGGCCGAGTGCGTATCGGCGGCAGGGAACTGGATAGCGCGCAGGCGTTGAAAGACGCGGGCATCGAGCCGCTGGTGCTGGGCCCGAAGGAAGGTCTGGCGCTTTTGAATGGCACGCAGGTCTCGACCGCGCTAGCGCTGGAGGCGTTGTTCGCGGCCGAGGACCTTCTTGCCGGCTCGATCCTGAGCGGCTCGATGACCGTGGAGGCGGCGCTCGGCAGCCGCGTGCCCTTCGATGCGCGCATCCACAGCGTGCGCGGCCAGCCGGCGCAGATCGCGGTCGCGGCCGCGTTCCGGGCAGTGCTCGGCGAAAGCGAGATCGGCCATTCACATGAGAATTGCGATCGCGTGCAGGACCCGTATTCGCTGCGCTGCCAGCCGCAGGTTGCGGGCGCCTGCCTGCAGCAGATTGCCGACGCCGGCCGCACGCTGATGCTCGAGGCGAACGGCGTCTCGGACAACCCGCTGGTATTTGGCGCGGAGGGCGAGGTGCTGTCCGGCGGCAACTTCCACGCCGAGCCGGTCGCGTTCGCCGCCGACAATCTCGCACTCGTGATTGCCGAGATCGGTGCGCTGGCCGAGCGGCGCATCGCGATGCTGATCGACGACAGCCTGAGCCAGCTGCCGGCGTTCCTCGTCAAACAGGGCGGCCTGAACTCGGGTTTCATGATCGCGCAGGTGACGGCCGCGGCCCTGGCTTCGGAGAACAAGTCGCTGGCGCATCCGGCGTCGGTGGACAGCATTCCGACTTCAGCGAACCAGGAAGATCACGTCAGCATGGCGACTTTTGCCGCGCGGCGCCTTCACGCAATGATCGAGAACACCCGCGGCATCATCGCGATCGAACTGCTGGCCGCGGCGCAGGGCATCGATTTCCGCCGTCCGCTGAAGACGAGCGCCGCTCTCGAATCGGCACATGCACAGCTTCGCAAGCGCGTGGCCTTCTACGATCACGACCGCCACTTCGCCCCCGACATCGCCGCCGCGAAATCCGTCATCGCCAGCGAGGACTTTCTCTCGCTGATCCCATCGGGCCTCGTGCCAAGTCGCCTGTAATTCAGCGCGCGGGATCCGGCGGGGGTTCTCGCTCGCAAACTCCGCCGGAACTTACGAGTTTGCTCGCGAGACCCCCGCCACCTCGCGCGCCGGGTACTGCCACAGTCGCGCGGGCCAGGTGGGCGGGGTCCCGCGAGTGAGCGCGTAAGTTCCGGCGGCGCGAACGAGCGGGAACCCCGCCCGGATCCGGCCCGCGCGACGCCATGTGCGGATCCCGCGGGCGCCGCGAGTGGTGGTCGAATTCCGCGCGCCGGGTAGTGCCGCCAGTTACGGACTGCCGGGCGGGTGATCGGCGAGCCAGCGCATGGCTCGCTTGACGCGGGTGCGGCCGCTCGGGTGGTCGAAGAGGATGATTTCCTCGAGCCGCGACGGCTCGAGCTTGCGGTAATTCGAGATCCGCATTGCAGCGCTCGCGAAACCGTGTGGTTCGCGTGCGGCATTGAGACCGAAGGCGTCGGCCTGATGCTCGGCGGTCCTGATGATTGAGTTCTTCACCGGCGACAGCAGCAGCAGGACGACCGAGAGAACCGCAATTGCAAGCGGCAGGCCCGCCGGGTCCGAGAGGCCGCGGACACCCCAGCGTTCGCCGTGGCGGTGCTGGATGCGACTGAACAGGCGGTTTACGACCCAATAACCGAAACCGAACATGAGAGCGAGCGCGAGCGTCAGCCACAGCGAGTGATGCATGACGTAATGACCCATCTCGTGGGCCATGACGGCGCGAATTTCGGGCAGCGTGGTGTCGTTCAGCAAATTGTCGTTCAGCGCTATGCGGGTCGTGCCGGCAAAGCCCGACACATTGGCGCTGATGCGCCTGGTCTGGCGCGAGGCATCGAACCAGAAGACGTCATCGGCCGGCACGGCGGATTCGCGCGCCAGTGTCAGGATCGACTCGCGTGTCTCGCCGGGAGGCAATGAGTGGTAATCGTTGAACAGCGGGGCGATGAACACCGGGCTGATCATCAGGGTGAACAGCATGAACGCGCCGGTGACGGCGGTGGCCCAGCCCACCCAGCGATTGCCCACCCGGCGCACGATGGCGTAGAGCCCCGCGATCGCAAACGATCCGATCACGAGGCCGATCGCGAGCGACAAGCCCCAGTCGCGCAGGAATCCGGGGATGTTCTGGTTCGACATGCCGTACTGATGCTCGCGGAAGTAACCGGTGTACAGGTCCCAGGGAAGCGAGAGAACCGAGAACACCACGAGAAAGCACGCGGCATAGATGAAGGTCTGAAGAAATGGCCGCCGTGTGCGGCGTTCTGAGAAGTCGCGCAGCCACGCCGATATGCGCGTGCTGAGCAGCAGCCAGGCGATCAGCACCGTGATCAGCGTGCCCCAGACATCGATCCAGTAGCCGCCTTCGAAATAGGCATCGGACTTCGCGCGCTCCGTGGCGGGAATCGTCGCGATGTAGGCATCCGTCGCCCGGGCGGCGTCGAAGCCAGGGCTCCACTGGGCCTCGGGCGGCAGGATGATCTGCGGTGTCGACGTGCTGCTCATGGCTTCATTCTGCCCGGCGTCAGGCTATAGTGCATTCGTTGCAGCGCAACAAGCGAGTGGATTGCGACGATGCGACGAGTCGGGCTGATCGGCTGGCGGGGCATGGTGGGTTCGGTGCTGATCGAGCGCATGCGTGTTGAGGGCGACTTCGCGCTGATCGAGCCCTGGTTCTTTTCGACCTCGCAGGCGGGTGCCGCGGGTCCGGACATCGGGCGCGCGAACGCACCGGTCGGTGACGCCAATGATCTCGCTGCGCTCAGCGCCTGTGAAATCCTGATTTCCTGCCAGGGCGGCGATTACACCGAAGCGACCCATCCGAAGCTGCGCGCCGCCGGCTGGAATGGCCACTGGATCGACGCGGCCTCGGCGCTGCGCATGAAGGACCTTTCGGTGATCATCCTCGATCCGGTCAACCGGCCGGTGATCGATGCGGCGCTCGCAGCGGGCCGCCGCGACTGGATTGGCGGCAATTGCACCGTGAGCCTGATGCTGATGGCCTTCGGCGGACTGTTCCGCGCGGGGCTCGTCGAGTGGATGACGACGATGACCTATCAGGCGGCCTCGGGCGCGGGCGCGCAGCAGATGCGCGAACTGCTGCAACAGATGGGACGCATACACGGCGCCGCCGCGAAGCTCCTGGATGATCCGGCGAGCGCAATCCTCGACATCGAGCGCAGCACCACGGCCGCGCTGCGAGACCGCGAGTTGCCGGTCGAGCATCTCGGCCATCCGCTGGCCGGCAGCCTGCTGCCCTGGGTCGATCGCGACCTGGGCAACGGCTACAGCCGAGAGGAATTCAAGGCCGGCAGCGAAGGCAACAAGATCCTCGGACGATCGGCAGCGCCGGTTCCGATCGACGGCCTGTGCGTGCGCATCGGCGCGATGCGTTGCCACAGCCAGGCGGTAACCATCAAGCTGAGGAAAGCCACTGCGCTCGGTGAAGTGGAGAAGATCCTTCTCGCTTCGCATCCCTGGATCCGCATTGTGCCGAATGAACGCGCGGCAACGCTTGCCCGCCTGACACCGGCCGCGGTGAGCGGCACGCTCGACATCGCCGTGGGTCGCATCCGCCATCTCGCGATGGGTGCGGATTACATCACCGCATTCACGGTCGGCGATCAGCTGCTGTGGGGCGCGGCCGAGCCGCTCAGGCGCATGTTGCGCCTGCTGATCGGGCGCTGATCGCAACGCATGACCGCAGCGGGCAACGACAGTCAACGCCTGGGCCAGTTGCTGGCCCACCCGGGTTTCGCGCGTTTTCTGACGGCGCGGCTCGCGGTTTCGGTCGCCGTGCAGATGCAGACCGTCGCGATCGGCTGGCAGATTTACGCGCTGACGCATGATCCGCTCGATCTGGGCCTGATCGGTCTCTCGCAGTTCCTCCCGTTCGTGCTGCTCGTGCTGCCGGCGGGGCAGGTGGCGGACCGGCGCAATCGCGCGCGCATTCTGACGGGCTGCTATGCGCTCGAATTCCTGTGCGCCATCCTGCTGCTCGCATTCACGCTCTCCGGACTCACCGTGGTCTGGCCGGTGTTTGCGGTCATGGTGCTGTTCGGCGTCGCGCGCGCCTTCTCGATGCCGACCGGCCAGGCCTTGCTGCCGAATCTCGTGCCGCCCGAGCATTTCAGCCGCGCGATCGCGGTCAATTCAAGCACCTGGCAGGTGTCCATCATCGCCGGCCCCGCGCTCGGTGGCCTCATCTACCTGCTGGGTCCCGACGTGGTCTACGGCACCGTCGCCGCGATGCTGGCGGCGGCGGTCATCCTGATGTTCGGTGTGAAGGTTCCGCCGCCGGCACCGAGCTCGGAGCCGGACAGCTGGCACACGCTGCTCGAGGGATTGCGTTTTGTGTGGAAGCGCAAGGTGATCCTGGGTGCCGTGTCGCTGGATCTTTTCGCCGTGCTGTTCGGCGGCGCGACGGCGCTGCTGCCTGCCTATGCTCACGATGTGCTGATGATCGGGCCGGATGGCCTCGGCTGGCTCCGTGCCGCACCGGGAGTGGGAGCCGCGTTGATCGCCATCGCCCTTTCGTGGCGGCCGATCACCCGGCATGTGGGAAAACTGATGTTTGCGGGCGTGGCGCTCTTTGGCGCCGCAACTGTCGTGTTCGGCCTGTCTGAGAGTTTTGTCGTGACGCTGCTCGCGCTGATCGTGCTGGGCGGCGCGGACATGGTCAGCGTCTACATCCGTCACATGCTCGTACAGCTCGAAACACCGGACGCGATCCGTGGACGGGTCAGCGCAGTCAACGCGGTGTTCATCGGCGCCTCCAATGAACTGGGTGAATTCGAGTCCGGCCTGACCGCGGCCTGGTGGGGGCTCAAGCCCGCGGTGGTCGTCGGCGGCGTTGCCAGCATCGCCATCGCCGGTTTGTGGATGCGTTGGTTCCCTGGGCTGCGCGACATGGATCGGTTCTCGGAGTCCCGATTGCGCGAGCGGACCACGGCGGGGGAGCCGGCGTCTCCGGCCAGTTGACCGGCGGTTGCCATGGCTGTATATCCATACAGTCATGGCAGCCAGGGAAATCCGCGGGCGTGGGGCCGTCTCAAACCGTCCCGGGCGTTTTGAATCACTGGCGGTCGAGACAGTGGACGACGGCTGGGGGCTGCTGGAAGAATCCCTGCCGCCGCTCGAGACCACGGTCCTTCCGGAGCCGGCGCAAAGCGTCATCACCCACAACAACTCTCCGGACGTTCCTTTCGATCAGTCGATCAACCCCTACCGCGGCTGCGAGCACGGCTGCATCTACTGCTTTGCTCGCCCAAGCCACGCTTATGTGAACCTCTCGCCGGGTCTCGATTTCGAGACCCGGTTGTTCTTCAAGAAGGACGCGGCGCTGCGCCTGCGCGAGGAACTGAACCGCAGGGCCTATCGCTGCAGCCCGATCAATCTGGGCGCCAACACCGATCCCTACCAGCCGCTGGAGCGACGTCTTGGGGTCACTCGGGGAATTCTCGAGGTGCTGGCCGAATGTCATCACCCGGTCACAATTGTGACCAAGTCGGCACTCGTGATCCGCGATCTGGATTTGCTCAAGCGCCTCGCCGCGGAACGGCTGACACGCGTTTTTGTCAGTGTTACGACGCTCGATGATGATTTGAAACGGCGGATGGAACCGCGGGCGGCCTCACCGGCCGCGCGGCTCGCGACGATCCGGCGACTGTCGGAAGCCGGCATTCCAACCGGAATGATGTTTGCCCCGGTGATTCCGGCCATCAACGATCAAGAACTTGAGAGCGTCCTCGAGTCGGGAGCTGGCGCCGGCGCTGCGATGGCCGGGTATCTGCTGCTGCGGTTACCCGGAGAGGTCAGGGAACTCTTCTATGAATGGCTCGAGACCCATTACCCCGATCGAGCGAACCGGGTCCGGAGCCGGATCCGCCAGCTTCGTGGCGGTCGTGACAATGACCCGCGCTTCGGATCGCGGATGCGCGGCCAGGGTCCCTGGGCCGACTTGCTGCGCCGGCGCTTCGAAACTGCCTGTCGCCGCTACGGTCTCGCACATGGCCGCGCGGAGCCTCTGGAAACCGCCCTGTTCCGGCCGCCGGGCCGGGCGCCGGGCCAGATGGAACTGTGGTAATCGCAGCGTATACTCGGGTCGAATTGCTGCGGCGCGGTCAGGAGTTGTCTCATGCGACGGCTGAAAAACAGGTCATTTCTGTCTCTGGTCGCCGCTGCGGCGATCCTGCTGTCCGGCTGCATGACTGCGAAGTACGAGGAGAACCGCAACACGACCACGGCAATCACCTCGACCGAAGCTGTCGTGCTGCTGGCTAAACCGCACGTCGAGGGCATCAGCGCCGAAGACGAATTCATGGATTGCGTTGGCAAGAAAATGGCGGCGTCGGGGGACATCCAGGTGCGGCCCAATGATGATTTCGTCGACTCGATGTTTCCCTGGCTCGAGCCGTCGACGGCGCCACAGCGCCCCGAAGGCGTGACGAAACTGCTGGCGCGTGATGTCGTGGCCGAACGCGTGCTGCAAAGCGGCGTCCGCTACATCATCTGGATCGACGGCTCGACTCGCCAGACGGACAGCGGCGGCAGCCTGACTTGCTCAATCGGTCCGGCGGGCGGCGGATGCCTCGGCTTCGGCTGGTGGGAAAAGGAATCCGACTACCAGGCCGTGGTCTGGGACCTGACAACTGCGAAGACCGCAGGCTCGGTTTCGACCAATGTAACGGGCACGTCGGCGCTCGTTGGAGTGCTGGTTCCACTGCCATTCATCGCGCGAGTGCAGGGCGCCGCCTGCAGCCGCCTGGCCACCGAATTGAGCACATTCCTCCATGGCGAGGACCCGGCGGCGGCCGGCGGGGCGGGCTGACCGCTGAATCTGCGGCATAGCCGATGAACCAACGGGCAGTGCGGCCCTCAAACTTCGAGGGGCAGACCTTGCATGGGTTCTTGCGCGGTAGCCCGACTGGGAGATGGACATGATTCCGAAACGACTCTTGCGTGGACTGGCGATCGCGGCGGTGTTCGGCTTGCTGGTCGGCTGCATGACCCAGGGCGGCATGTCGCGGCCCGACTCGGGTAGTTCTGCGCCCAGCGGCGGTGGTTCCTCGGGAGGCGGCGGGAATAGCGGCGGATCTTCGGGCGGTGGATCGAGCGGTGGCGGGTCGTCCGGAGGTGGGACTTCCGGAGGGGGTTCCAGCGGTGGCGGCGGCTCTGCTTCGGAATTCCCAAGTTCCGGTGGAAGTGGCAGCGGCGACGCCGCCCTTCCGATGCCCGGCAGCGATGACGGCGTTGTGGGTGGCTCCACAAAAGGCAAGGATTCCGGTTCGGCCGGCGGCGGAACGGATTCGCAGAGTGGCAGCGCGGCGGGCGGCAGTGCCGGCGCGGCGGGCGGTGCCGCAGGCGCGGGAACCGCTGGCGCAGGGTCCGCTGGGGAAGGCACCAACGGACAAGCGGGCGATCAGCCCTGCGTGACCACCAATGCAGATCCCGCGAATGACAAGCCCGAGGATTGCGCTGGTAGCGCGGGAGCCGACGCGAGCGCAGCGGCGAACAAAGGGCAGAACGCGGGTGCCGGTGGCGGTGCGGTTCAGGCGGGCGAGCAGGGCAAGACATCCGGTGGTGCGGGCGGCGCTTCCGGAGACCCGGCGCAATCGCCGGCTGGCGGTCCTGGTCAGGGTCCTGCGGCAGGTGGCGGTGGCTCGAATCGCACCGCGGAAATCAACCGGCGTCTCGATGAGACGTTTGGTGTGTTCGACGAGACGGTGCGTGATACGCAAGCCGCGATAGCGAAGGATCGTGCCGATCAGGAAGCCAGGGGCGGTGGCAAACCGGGTGAAGGCGAGGCCGGCAGTGAAGCGGGCGGTTCCGGCAACGGCGGTGACGAGGCCGGCGGCAGCGGCCCCAAATCGCCGGGCGGGCTCGAATCGGTGGGTCGCGGCGGCGAGAGTGAGGGCAAGGGCGAGGGCACGGCCGAAGACCAGCAGGCCAGCACGCAGGGCGGCGTGGGCGGCAAGGCGGGCAGCGCCGCCGGCAATGGCCCACGTTCGATTCCGGCGGACATTCCGGATGGCAAGGACGACGACATCGTCGCGCGGCAGATACGCGAGGCCGCAATGAAGGAAACAGACCCGGAGTTGCGTGCAGCGCTCTGGGAAGAGTACCGGCGCTACAAGAAAGGAAGCTGACGCGAATTCCGCGGGCGAACCAGACATGACCAGACTCAATTTACTGTGGATCGCATCGGCGGCGGCACTGCTCCTCTCGGGCGGCTGCGTCGTCAAGGAAACGCGGCCGCTGCCGGTGCTGCAGGCGACGCAGGCGACGACGGAAATTCCCGCCGACCAGTTGCTCGATGTCGGCGTCCACATCCTGAATCCCGGCATTCCGAAAGAGATCGAGGAGGATCCGGGTCTCGCGGACAAGAAGCGCATTTATCCGGACATCCGCAAGGCCGAAGCGCGTTATTTCGCGATGCAGCTGCGTGACACGCTGGAAGGCACCGGTCATTGGGGCACTGTGCGCGTGGTGCCAGCCACGGTCCTCAGTTTCGACATCACCGTGGACGGCCGCATCCTCGAATCCTCCGGCACGACGCTCAAGCTCGTGATGACGGCGACAGATGCGACCGGTCGTCTCTGGATCAAGGACAAGGAATACGAGGGACTGGCCGATACCCGCGCCTACAAGGACGGTTACAGCGCCGGGCGCGATCCCTTCCAAAATGTCTATGTCGCGATCGCCGAGGACCTGCTGGCAGCGCGCAAGGCGCGCTCAGGCGCGGAGCTTGCCAATATCCGCCGCGTCAGCGAATTGCGTTTCGCCGCTGACTTCGCGCCCGTGGCTTTTGGCCAGTACCTGGCAAAGGACGCAAGAACCGGGCAGTACCGCGTGCTGCGCCTGCCGGCCGATGACGATGTGCTGCTGCAACGCATCCGCCAGATCCGCGACCGTGATTACAGCATGATCGACACGGTCAGCGAGAACTACGCGGTATTCAGCGAGAAGATCGAAGAGCCGTACACAAGCTGGCGGCGCTATACCTACGACGAGATCGTCGCCGAGGAAAAGATCAAGTCGCAGGCGCGCAGCCGCATCGCGATGGGCGCCGCCGCAGTCGCGGCGGCAATATTCATCCCGGACAATTGCTCGAGCGGCAGCACCTGCTCACGCGCCGCGAGCGTTGCGCGCACCGGCGCGGCGATCGGCGGCGCTTCCGCCATCATGAGCGGTATTCGCAAGCGCGAGGAAGCCAAGATGCACGTCGAATCCCTGAAGGAAATTTCAGGCTCATTCGAGTCCGAGGCCGCGCCGCTGGTCGTTGACGTAGAAGGACGGACGCTGCGCCTGACCGGTACGGCAGAGGAGCAATACGCAGAATGGCGCCGGCTGTTGCACGATCTGTACCGGGAGGAAACCGGCCTGGTGCCGACCGCGCCAGCTGCGGATGCGACCACGACGCCCGGAGCGCAGGCGGGCGGCACAGGCTGATCCAGGATGATGGACCTGACACCCGGGCTCGAACTCGGCGCCCGGTTTGTACTCATTCGCCGGCTGGGAACTGGCGGGAGCTCGGAGGTGTGGCTCGCGAGTGATTCCATGCGCGGCGAGGATGTCGCGCTCAAGATCTTCTTCGCGGCCGATCCCGGTCTCGCTGCGCGGCTGGCAGCCGAAGTTGTGCACACGCAGTTGCTCGGCGCCGATCATGCGGTCCCGATCCACGATGTGGTGCAGGCCGATGGGCGAACGCTGGTCGCGATGGAATTCCAGGAGGGCGGCGATCTCGGCCAGTTCCGGGGCCGGTCATCCGAGAGCTGGAAACAGGCGGCGGACGATGTCATCGCGGCGCTCGCGGCCGCTCACGCGCAGAACCTGGTTCACCGCGATCTGAAGTGCAGCAATGTGCTGCTGGATGGCTCGGGACGCGCGCGTCTTGCGGACTTCGGACTGGCGGCGCTCGTCGACGGGCCGGCTCCAAAGGGCGGCTCGCCCTATAACGCCAGTCCGCAGCAATTGCGCGGCGAGCCGGCGGCACCGGCCGACGATCTCTACGCGCTGGGCGCGCTGCTCTACGAGCTGATCGCCGGCCATCCTCCTTACTATCCTGAAATCACCCGGGAGCGCGTGCTCTATGAACCGGTGCCCGCGCTGGTGCCGCGCAGCGCGGTGCCGGTCGGCGTGCGCGAACTGGCGCTGCGGCTGCTGGCCAAGTCGCCGCAGGAACGGCCAGCGAGCCTGGACGATTTGCGCAGGCAACTGGCGACGCAGTCTGACGACGGGGGTGAGGCGAGCGAGATATCCCTGCTCGCAGCAGGCACCCGGCCAACGAGAAGTCCGGCACGACGCTGGTTGCCGGCGGCGCTCATCGCTATCGCCGCGGCGATTGCGGCCGTGTTCATCTGGCTGCCGCGGTATTTTGCCGAGCGTGACACCGGCATTGCGCAGATGGCGCGCGAAGAAGCCGAAGCAAAGAGTCGTGAGCGCAAGGCCACTGAACAGAAGTCGGCCGATACCGCGGCACTGCGCGCGGCTGCGGAACTATCCCGCGCCGGCTTCGATGCCGCATTTGCGGCGCTCGATGGGCATGCGGCCGCGATCTGGGCGACCGAAGCGTTTGCCGCGGCCCGGGCACTGGGCGGACAAGCTGCGCAGAGTCATGCGGTCGGCGACTACGTTGCCGCGCAGCAAGCCTGGGAATCGGGCAGCGGGAAATTGGCCGATATCGAGAAACAGCGGCCGGCCGCACTGAAGCAGGCCATGGATCGCGGCAAGGCGGCGTTGGAGCATGGCAGGACTGCGGAAGGCCGCGTGGCTTTTGAGTCCGCGCTCGCGATCGAACCCGGCCATGCAGCAGCCAAAGCCGGCATTGAGCGCACGACGCGGCTCGATCAGGCCTTTGCGCTGGTGGAAGCCGCGGTCGCGCAGGAACAGGGGGGCCGGCTTGATGAAGCCGAGCAGGGATTCAGGAAGGCTCTTGCACTCGATGCCGCAACGCCCGGCGCGCGCGAGGGCCTTGCGCGACTCGCTGCGCGCAAGGCTGGTGATGCTTATGCGGCTGCAATGTCGCGCGGTCTGCAGGATCTCGCGGCTGGCCGCAGCGAGGCGGCGCGCGCGGCGTTCCAGCAGGCACTGGCACTGCGGCCGGATTCCCGGGAGGCGCGCGGCGCGCTGGCATCGCTCGATGAGGGGCAGCGCGCGTCCTCGCTCAAACTGCTCGAGGTGCGCGCCATGAGCGCCGAAAGCGACGAACGCTGGCAAGAGGCGCTGAATGCCTGGCAGGAAGCTGCAAATCTCGAACCGGGTCTCGTGGCGGCGCGCGAAGGAGTCGCCCGCAGCAAATTACGCGCGGAACTGCAGCAGCGCATCGACGCCCTGCTGCAGAGGCCGGAGCGGCTCTGGGATGCAGCGGGCCGCGGCGAGGCGCATACCGTGCTTGCGATGGCGGCCGATGCCGGCAATCCGCGGGAGCGTCTGGCCGCATCGGCACGAACCCTTGAAGATCTGGCCGCGGCCGCCGACAAGCCGGTTCGCCTGCGTCTCGAATCGGACGGCCTGACCAGCATCGCGATCTATCGCGTCGGCCAGTACGGTACCTTTACGCGGCGCGACATCGAACTGCTGCCCGGCCGTTATACGGTGGTGGGCACACGCACGGGTTTCCGCGACGTACGTCGTGAAGTGGTATTGATGCCGGGTTCGGCGCCGGGAGCGGTCATGGTGAAATGCGAGGAACCGATTTGAGCGAATTGTGGCTTGCCGAACCGCTGGGTGAACGGCCGATTGTGCCGTCGGACCTGCCGCTGACGGTCGGCGGCCCGGGCGCGGCCATCGTGATTCCCGGTTGTGCGCCCGGCGAGATCCGCGCGCGCGTTGACGTGGATGCGCAGGGCCTGCGCGTGACACCCGAAGCGGGCAACCAGGGAACCATGGACGGCGTCAGTTTCGCGCTGGAAGAACGCGATGGCAGGCGCACGATCGTCGTCCGCCACGGCGGCGTCGCGAATGTGACGCTACCGCCGGAATTCGAAGGCCAGCCGCTCGAGTCAGGGACGGAGCAGGGTGACCGGCTGCCCATTGCGATCGTCGCCTATGAGCCGCGCCGGGCGGATCGCGCTCGCTCGCTCCCGCAGCGGAACTGGCACAAGGTCGTTCTGTGGGGCGCGGTGGCGGCAGCAATCATGGTGCTCGGTTTCATCATGTATGCGACAACTGTGCGTGTCGTTACAAGCCCCGAGGTCAATCCGGACGACATCGAGTTCAGCGGCACGATGTTCGACTTCGGATTCAAGGGAAACTATCTCGTCCCGCCGGGCCAGTACGAACTGCTCATCGAGGCAGAGGGCTTCGCGCCGGCGCGCATGCCGGTCACGGTCGGGCGCGTGGCGGATCAGCGCGTCGTTGTCGCGCTTGAGCGCCTGCCGGGGATCGTTGCATTCGACACCGGCGGCGTCGCCGCAACGCTCGCAGTGGACGGCGCTGCGCGCGGCAAACTCCCGGGAGAATACGAACTTGCGGCCGGCACGCGCGAACTCCTGATCCAGGCGCCGCGTTACGCCGAGCAGCGCATCCGGTTCGAAGTGGCGGGTGGTGGCGAGCGCCAGGATCTCGCCGTAAAGCTCGATCCGCTTTATGCGAAGGTCACCATCACGAGCTCGCCGTCCGGCGCAATGGTCGTGCTCGGCGGCAAGGAACTCGGTCTCACGCCGCTTGCGACTGAACTGGATGCCGGGCACTACACGCTCGCAATCGTGCATCCGCAGTTTCGTCGATTCGAAAGCCCGGTCACGGTGCGCGCGGGCGAGCCGCTCGAAATCGGCCCGGTCGAGCTCGGCCTGCCCGACGGCAGCTTGATCGTGCGCAGCAATCCGTCCGGCGCCGATGTCAGCATCGGTGGCCGTTATCGCGGCCGGACGCCGCTCACCATCGCCGTCGCGCCCGGCCTGCCCCAGGAAGTGCTGGTCAACAAGGCGGGTTATGCGCCGGCGACTCAGACCGTACGTGTCGAGAGCCGCGCCGAGCGCGCGCTGTCTCTGAACCTTGCGCCGGTGCTCGGCGAAATCCGCGTGCGCGGCGAGCCGGCGGATGCGGTGCTGTACGTGGACGGGGCATCGCGCGGCCCCGCGAACCAGGTGCTGTCGCTGCCCGCTGCGCCGCACCTGCTCGAAGTGCGCAAGCCCGGTCTCGAGACATTCAAGGCAACCGTGACACCGCAGGCCGGTCAGCCGCAGATCGTCGAATACGCGCTGCAAACCGCGGGCGAGACCCGTGTTGCGGGTATCGCGACGCAGCGGACTACGTCGCTAGGCCAGGAGCTGGTCCTCATCAGGGGCGGTCGCTACACGATGGGCAGCCCGCGCCGCGAGGCGGGACGGCGCTCCAACGAAGCCGAGCGTGTCATCGAACTGAAGCGGCCCTTCTATCTTTCGCGTTACCAGGTCACCAACAAGGATTTCCGCCAGTTCCGCGCCGAGCACCTGTCGGGAATCTTCAAGGACGAATCGCTGGACCTCGATCGGCAGCCGGCGGTGCGGGTGAGCTGGCAGGATGCGGTCGCATTCTGCAACTGGCTCTCCGACCGCGAAAAGCTACCGCCCGCCTACGAACGCCGCGGCGACCGGCTTGAACTGATTGAACCGGTGACGACCGGGTATCGCCTGCCGACCGAGGCGGAATGGGAATTCGCGGCGCGCAACGACGGGAAGCAGGCGACGCGCAAGTACCCTTGGGGCAGCGATCTGCCGGTGCCTGCACGCTCGGGCAACTGGGGTGACGCCTCGGCCATCTACCTGACGCCCGTGACCGTCACCGGCTACAACGACGGATTCCGGGTCGCCGCACCGGTCGGCAGTTTCGCGGCCAATCCGCTCGGCATCCACGACCTTGGCAGCAATGTATTCGAATGGATGACCGACAGGTACTCGATCTACGTGGTCGGGCCGGATCATGTCTCAACCGACCCCGTCGGTCCGCGCGCCGGTGAAAACTATGTCATTCGCGGTGCGAGCTGGCTGACCGGAAAGATTCCGGAGCTGCGTGTCGCTGCGCGTGACTCGGGAAGCGGCGCACGCCCGGACCTCGGTTTCCGCATTGCACGCTACGCGGAGTAAGCCCATGCGCTCATTCGTCCTGCTCTTCGCTGCGCTCCTGGCCACCGTTGCTTTCGCAATCGATCCGCCGAAACCGGCGAATCCGCCGCCTGCGGCGCCGCCGGCAACGGAACAGAAAGCGGAAGCGCCGGTGCCGGCGGCCGAGCGGCCGGATATCTCCGAGGCCGAGCAAGAAGCGGCCGCCAAGGCTGCGGCCGCCAAGGCTGCGGCCGCGGCCGAGGAAGAAGAAGTGCTGCCGCCCCTGCCGGCGGACGCGACACCGTCGGGTCCGCCGCCCGCGCGATTCAATCCGACCGAAAAAGTCCGCGCAGACTTTCCGGTCTCATTTCCGATCGACATCTGAGGCCCCCATGAAGACCCGTTATCCCAAAGAATTCCTGTTCAGCATGATTTCCCTGCTGGCCGCCACCATCCTGATCCAGGCGGTCTGGTCCACGTGGGTGCGGCCGAATGCGCGGGCCGTGCTCGCGGTGCAGGCGGAGGCGATGGCCAAGGATCCGAACTACGTGCCAGAGCGGTCGCTGTTCGTGATCATGAAAGACTGGGAGCAGGAGAGTTGCGTGATCCTCATGATCTGGGCGCTCGCGATAATCGGCTTCAAGGTCCGCACGGCGCGCGCCGAGCAGGATTTGCTGGACCAGGACCCGGTTCGCGTGCCCGAGGGCATGCGCATCCTGCCGGAGGACACGCGTGAGTACGTGCGCCAGCTCGAGTCGCTGCCGGCCATCCAGCAGCAATCGTTGGTCGTGCGCGCTTCCAAGGCGGCGCTGGCGCGCTTCGGCGCGACGCGCAACGTCCAGGATGTCTCGGACGCGGGTCACGCGGTCTGCCAGTCCGAGGCCGAGCGCCTCGATTCGGAGCTGTCGATGGTTCGCTACATCGCCTGGGCGATTCCGGCGATCGGCTTTATCGGCACGGTGCGCGGCATCGGGGATGCGCTGGCGGAGGCGCACAAGGCCGTAACCGGCGACATCTCCGGTGTCACCGAGGGTCTGGGTGTTGCCTTCAACTCGACGCTGGTCGCGCTGCTGCTGTCGCTGCTGCTGATGTTCCTGTTGCACAACCTGCAGCTGGCCCAGGAGCGCCTGGTGCAGGACGCGGAGACTTACCTGGACAACCGTCTGCTGCGCAATCTGCAGGTACGCTGACGATGGCGACGATTGGCCTGGAACTGGTGGATGCGGCGCTCGTGGCGGTTCGCGACGGCGCCCGCGTGGCGGCAAGCCCGGGCGTGGCGCTGCTCGATCCGCAGGGTCTGCTGGTCGGCGAGGCCGCGGTTGCCGCGGCGCGACTGAAGCCGGTACTGGCGACCGACCGCTTTTGGGCCGACCTCGCGCTCGATTTGCAGGCACCGGCGGCGGGACTTGCTGTTTCGCACGCCGATCTCGCGCATGCGCATCTGTCCTTGTTGTGGCGCTCGATCGGGCAGTCCGGCGACCAGGTGGTGCTCGCGGTGCCCGGCTCGATGCGCCTGGAGCAGGTCGGCCTGGCGCTCGGCATCGCAAGGCGCATTGCGATGCCGGTTGGCGGAGTAGTAGATGCCGCGGTCGCGGCCTGCGCGGAACTCCCTGCCCGCCAGACAGTTCTGCACCTGGACATCCATCTGCATCAGTCGGTGCTGACGCAGATGGAGGGTGCGAGCCTGCTGCGCCGCTCGCGCATCGAGATCGCGCCGCGTGTCGGCATGAAGGTGATGCTCGGCGCCTGGGCGCATCTGATCAGCGAGGCCATGGTGCGAAGGACACGCTTCGATCCGCTGCATCAGGCTGCATCCGAACAGCAGCTCTACCTGCGGCTGCCGGTCTGGCTTGCAGCGTTGTCTGCACAGGAGACCGTTGATGTCTCGATCGAAACGGATACGCGCACATTCAGCGCGGCGCTGCGCCGGGACCAGTTCGCGCTGGCCGCCGAGGCGTACTACGCGCAGTTGATCGATCTCGTGCACAGTGGTCGCCGTGCCGGCGAAGCCGCAACGCTTGCGCTGTCTTCGCGTGCCGCCGCGCTGCCTGCGCTGCGTGAGAGGCTGGCGGCGCTCCCGGATCTCGAACTCGTGATGCTCGCCGAATCGGCCCCGGCCGCCGCGGCAGCGGCGCGTATCGAGGAGATCGGCCCGGCCGAGCCGCCCGTGCTTGCGACGGCATTGCAGCGCAGGCACGCGGCTGCGCCCGATCCGGGATTGCGCAGGACGGGCGCTGCCTGCCCGACCCACGTCATCCTCCATGGCCGCGCGCACGCGATCAACGAGCATCCGCTGCAGCTTGGGCTTGGCGACGGCCCCGGCCGCCGCCTGGCGCTTGACGGTCCGCTGGCCGGGGTTTCGCGATTGCACTGCACGCTGCTGCTGCGCGACGGATCCGCGGTCATCCGCGACCACAGCCGCTACGGCAGCTTTGTCAACGGCGAGAGGGTGGACGGCGAGGCGGTGCTCGGGGTCGGTGACCGGTTGCGGCTCGGCACGCCCGGCGTTGTCCTTGATCTGGTGGCGGTGGCCTGAGCATGGCGCGGCGCAAGACCCAGACGTTCAGCATGTCTTTCCTGGACGTGATCTCCTGTGGCTTTGGTTCGGTCGTGCTTTTCTACACCATTATCAGCGCCCAATCGGGCCTGGACCGTATCAAGGCGAGTTCAGATCTCTCCGCGGAGTCCCGGCGCCTGGAGAAGGAGGTGCTCGACGGTTACGCCCACCTGGCGGAGTTGCGAAACGTGCTCGCGGAGACGGATGAGGAGAAAGTCAAGGCCGCCGGCCGTTCGCGCGAAGTGCTCGAGAAAATCCGTCTGACACAGGAGGAACTCGCGCGCTACGAGCACGATACGCTGGCGCGGCGAGAAAGCCTCGAGCGCCTGAAGGCCGATCTGAAATCCCTCGAGGAGGGAACGCGCCGGCTCAGGGAAAAGGCGCCACCGGTCAGCGGCACGTCGGACGTGCGAATTGCGGACCCGCAGCAGCTCGCGACGCTGCGCATCGCCGGGCAGCGCGTACTGGTCCTGGTCGACGCCTCTGCGAGCATGCTCGATGAGACCGTCGTCAACATCATCCGCATGCGCAACATGCCGCCGGAGCGCCGGATCGCCTCGACGAAGTGGCAGCAGGCAATCAGCACGGTCGAATGGATGGCTGCGCGGCTGCCGCGGACCACGCAGTTCCAGGCCTACGCCTTCGACACCGAGGCGCGACCACTGGTCGAAGGCAGCGATGGCCGCTGGCTGAATATGAAGGACGCCGGGCAGATCGCGCTCGCACTGAAGACGCTTCGCGGCACTGCCCCGACCGGCGGCACCAGCCTGGAAAATGCCTTTGCGGTGATCCGCAAGCTGTCGCCCGCGCCGGACAACGTGATCCTGATAACGGATGGCCTGCCGACCCAGGGAGACAAGCCGCCGCTGATCCGCAGGCTGGTAACGGCGGAGGACCGCGAGGATCTGATGAAACAGGCGGTGAAGTCGCTGCCGCCGTCGCCGCCACCGATCAGCGTCGTGCTGCTGCCGATGGAGGGCGATCCCTCGGCGCCGATCTTTTTCTGGCGCCTGGCGCGCATGACTGGCGGCGGTTTCCTGAGCCCGGCCAAGGACTGGCCATGAAGCGCCGGCAACGCCGCGAGGCGGAGGTGTTCAGCCTTTCGTTCCTGGACTGCATATGTTGCGGGTTTGGAGCGATCATCCTGTTGCTGGTGCTGAGCGAATTTGGTGCGCCGATGCAGCTTGAGCAGACCAAGACGGATCTCGATGCCCAGATCGCGAAGCTGCAACAGGAACTGTATGAATTGCGCGGCACCTCGAGCGTTCTGGAACGGGAGTTACGTGGCCGCGTCGAACAGCTTTCCGTGGAGCAGAGCCGTGTCGCGAGGTTGCGTGGCGACCTGTCGGCAATCGAAGGCAAGCACAAAGCCAGCGTTTACGAGGAGGAATCCACCAGGAAGATCGCCGAAACGCTCGCGGCGGCGCGCCTCGCGCTGATCGAGGAGACGCGCGCGCAGCAGACATCTGCGCGCAAGCGCGTTTACGATGAGCCGATTGCCGGTATTCCGATCGACAGCGAGTATGTGATCTTCGTCGTCGACACCTCAGGTTCGATGCAGTCGCAGAACTGGCGTTATGCAGAACAGAAACTCGCCGAAGTCCTGAATATCTATCCGAAACTGAAGGGCATCCAGGTGATGGATGACGAGGGTGGGTACATGTTCTCGGACTACCGCGGCAAGTGGATCCCGGATTCGCCGGCACGACGAAAGGTGATCCTGAAACTGTTCCGCGGCTGGCAGGCATTCTCGAACTCGAGCCCGGTGGAAGGCATCATTGCCGCCATCCGGACATTCTGGACCAAGGACCACGCGATCAGCATTTACGTGTTTGGCGACGAATTCACGGGCCCGTCAATCCAGGAAGTGGTTGACACGGTGGACCGCATCAATCGCACGGCGGGCTCCGGCGAGCGCATGGTGCGGATACATGCGCTCGGATTTCCGATTCCGAACGAATATCCTCAGCATACGAGCATGCGTTATGCGACGCTGATGCGCATACTCTCGGCGAGAAACGGCGGCGTATTCGTCGGTCTGCAGGAAGGCGAAGGCAACGCGCGACGGAGCTATCCATGAGGTCATCGGTACTGCGGCTCGGTCTCGCCGCCCTGTTCGTGCTGCTGCTGCCGGCCTGCACGGAGACAAAACTGTCCGCCCAGTCCCAGCTGCCGACGCCCCTGGTCGAAAAGCTGCCGGTCCGGGTCGGCATCTACTACTCGAAGGAATTCCGCGAGTACGTGCACAAGGAGACGCGCAGCGACATCGACTACCAGATCACGCTGGGCCCGGCCCATGTGCAGAATCTGGACTGGCTGTTGAAGGCGATGTTTGCCGAAGTCGTTCCGGTCGAGGACCCGACGCAAGTCGCTGGCATTCAACCGCCCCTGGTAATGGTTCTGGAGCCGCGCTTTCAGGAGTATTCGTTCCTGACGCCCAAGGATGTCGCGGGCGACGCGTTCATCGTGACGATCCGCTATCTGCTCACTGTCTATGATGGCGGCGGTGCGCGCGTGGATGCTTTCACATTCACGGGTTATGGTCGGCAAAAGTCGCGATCGCTAGGCAGCAAACAGCCCTTGCAAATTGCGACCCAGCGCGCGATGCGGGATGCCGGCGCCAAGCTGGCTGTCGAGTTTACGGACCAGGATTCGGTGCGCCTGCTGCTGCGCAACGCGGCGCAACCGCTAGCGCTTCCGCCGGCAGTCGCAGATCCGCCGGTGGAACCGACGCCGGCGGCCACCGACCCGCCGGGCGCGCCGCCACCCGATTCACGTTCCGGCGGCTGACGGCGCCTCGGCAGGTTCGAGTTCGTACCACTCGCTTGTAAATTGCACCCCTTCGGTTGCGACCGGCTTGCCGTTCTCAAAACGCGGGCTGTAGATCGAACGCCCGAGCGCCCGGCGGCACTGAGCCAGTTGCATCTCCGACATATCGGATGACACGACCACAATATCCTGCGGATTGCCGGCCTCCGTGACCAGGAAGCTGAAGACCGTCTTGCGTACGCGGAGTTTTCGCGACGCCGTTTCAACGCTTCGCATTGACGCAGCTGGAGGGCGATAGAAGACCATGCGTGGGGCGTGCATCGGATTGCTCTGATCCGGCTCCGTCATCTGAATCGCCGCTGCTTCAGAGTAACTGGCCATTGCTGCGTTTGACTTGGCAGTGACTATCAGCCAATCGCCCATTTCAACCAGGGCTTCGAGCAGCAGTCGCGGTGGCGGATCGGGGGTGCTTCGCAGCAATCCCACTGCCTTTTCGATCGCGTTCAGGCCGCTTCGGTTCACGTGCGGAGGGAGTCCGGCTGACCGGGCGACCTCGGGCATCTGGTCGCCGAAATTCGGATCCCGCAACGTTATCTGGTCATCAAGCGAAGCCGGATCCATCGTGTACTGCAGCCGATGGGTGCGTGCGATGGCAACCAGGCTGCGAACCGTGAGCGGGTTGAGGCCACCATGCTCCTTGATGCTGATGTCATACATTCGCAGGTACAGCCCGCGAGCCGCTGCGAATTGCGAGGTGGACTCGTAAAAGGATGCCAGTTGCGTTACGGCCGGTAAGGTTCGGGTATCGTCGAATCCGTAATTCTGTTCCGCGATCCTCAGCGCGTAGTACCGTTCGTGCTCCGCGCCGGTGTAGTCGCCCAGCACCTTGAGACTGTTGACCAGCTGGTCTATCAGTGGGAGCTGCGAGAGGTTGAACAGGCCCTCCGAGCGCCGGCTGATTGCCAATGCGCGATTGAGATGCTCGGAAGCTGCAGCATGCTGATCGAGCGCAGCGTAAACCGTCCCGAGGCCCTGCAGCGGGATGATCATTCGAGTCGACGAGATGCCCTGGCTGGCTTCCAGGATCGCGAGTGACTTCTTGTAACTCGTTTCCGCCGCCTGCAAGTCGCCGAGCCGATATTGCGTTGCCGCGAGATTGTTATAGGCGATCGACAATTCGTATTCACGGGTGCTCTGGGCTTCCGTCAAGTCCACAACCTGTTGGGCGAGTGGTAACGCTTCCACGAACCGCCCGAGATCGAACATCGCCCGGAACCGGTTGTATGCCTCGGTGCGTTGAATGGGCGCCGGCACAGGAGCGTTGGTCGGTTGCTCGGTGGTCGGCGCGGTGGAATCCTGTGGCACCGCGGACTGCGGCGGCGAAATCTCGGGCGGCGAGGCGGAAACGGGCAGCGGCTCTTCGGGCGGGGCGGTCACCGCCGCCGCGGGTACTTCGGTTGCGGCGGCTGCGGCGAATGCCGCAGTGGACAGCAGCAGTGAGGCAAGTACCGGGGTCATGCAGACAACGATAGACCATGCTGGCCCGATGGTGTTCCCGTGCTGCGGCCCGGCGTTCAACGAACGGCCCCATCGCGCTCGAACACGGCAATCAGGCAGCCGGCCGCGATGGCGAGCAGCGGGTCGGTGATATCCGCCGTATGGCCTGGCAGCCAGGTCTGCAGCAATTCGACCGAGAAGACGATGCCGGCTCCCAGCATAGTGGCCGGAAAGACCGACAGCCCGCTGCGGGCCAGCAGCCAGACCAGGGCGCCATAGCTGTAGCAGCGCAGGAACATGTCCGGCAGATTGGTCGCGCGATAGCGCGTCAGGGATTCCCCGAAAGGCATCAGGGCAAAACGGTCCTGGGCCAGCTGGAAGTCGAATGGTGAAAGTCCCTGGATCGCGATCAGCACGATCAGTGCCGCTGCAAGCAGGCTCGCGGCGCGCTCGGCGGGCAGGCGCAACATGAAGCCGGCGAGGGAGAGCGCGATCGCCATGCCAGCGAGTTCCGCGGGCTCGAGCTGGATGCCCGCGAAAAGGATCCGCCCGATCAGCACGACCAGCATCGCAATCGCGGCCACCCGGCGCGCCCGTCCCGCGGCGAGTTGCTCGCAGGCCAGAATCAGCACGAGCCAGGCGAGCGCATGCGGCAGGATCGCAGCCGGACTCCACCAGCCGCCTGCGGCGAGCGGCGCAAATGCTGTTGCCCATTTTCCGGGATCCAGTACCGGCGCAAATGGCGCGAGGCGATAACCGACCCAGGACACCAACAGCGCGGTCGCGACCGGATGGCGCAGGATGCCGGACAATGCCGATGCACGCAGACGGCGGTGTGTCGAGGCGATCGCCAGCGCAATGAAAGCGCCGGCAGCCGCGCCAATCGAGTTGCAGGCGACATCGGTCAGGCTTGCAACGCGCCGGGTTTCGTAAAGCTGGGCCACCTCGATGACCAGGGACAGGCATGTGCCGATCACAGTTGCAGCGATGACGGCCAGCAGGCCGCCGAGCCGGGAGGCGAGGAGCCACGCGAGACTTGCGCCCAGCGGCAGGTACAGCAGCACGTTGGCCGCAAGATCACTGCGCGTCGTGCGTGCGAATGTCAGGCGGTGCAACAGCTCGTAGAAACCGGCGCCTTCCACGCCCGCGAAGCCGAATGGATAGAGCGAACCATAGCCGATCAGGAATGCGATGACGGCGAGCAGCCAGGTCGCGGTTCTGGTGTTGGAATCCGCCACGTCCTCCAGTCTACCGGCCCGGGCGCGCAGGCGCTGCCGCCTGCAGCAGACCGACCGCACGATACAGGGCTTCGACCTCAGGGGCACGCAGCTGCCGGTACCGACCGATCGGCAAGCCGCCAAGCTGCAGCGGCCCGAGCGCCACGCGCTCGAGCCTGCGCACCTTGACGCCAACGCGTGCGAACATGCGGCGGATCTCGCGATTCTGGCCCTCGCGCAGGGTCACGGAAACCAGCGACAGGTCGCCACGGCTGCGGTCCTTTTTCTGATTCAGCACGCGCAGGCCCTCGGGCCGCGCACGCTTTGCGCCACGTGAGGGATCCTTCGTATCGGCGAGATAGAATCCTCTTGATAGCCGCGCCAATGCCTCGGGCGCGAGCTGCCCCTGCACCGTAACGCGATATTCCTTCGCGACACCATGGCGCGGATGCGCCAGGCGATGCGTCAGTTCGCCGTCATTGGTCAGCAGCACCAGCCCTGTGGAATCCGCATCGAGCCTGCCGACCGGATAAACGCGCTCGCCGGATGACAGCGCGGGCTGGACCAGGGCGACGACATTCGGGCGACCCCCCGGGTCGCTTGCCGTGGAAATCACGCCGCGCGGCTTGTTCAGCATCAGGTACACGCGCGGACGTTCCCGAATCGCAGTTCGCTGGCGCGTGTCGATCACGACGCCGTCAAGCTCGATGAGATCGCGGCCGGGCAGCACGAGGCAGGGCAGGGCCGTCACGCGCCGGCCATTGACGCGCACGCGGCCCGCGCGAATGGCAAGTTCGCAGTCGCGCCGCGAGGCGACACCGGCATCGGCCATCACCTTTTGCAGGCGTTCACCGTCGACCGGCGGTGGTGCAGCGGCGCGCGGTCGCTCGCGAAAGCGCGGATCGTTCAAGGCCAACTCCCGGTCGGTCGGGTTTCTTCAAGCCCTGGACATGGTATCCGCACTGTGTGAATGCCGGCCCGACCGTCGCCGATCCGCCCGGACCCCGAGGCACCCCAGTCTGCCGGGGCCGGTTGGCGCGCCAACGGCCGGTACCGACCGCCGGAGTTTCGCGACGCGGCGCTGAACATGAACTGAACGAAAAGGCCCGGCGCCTTCCGGCCGCCGGGCCCTTGAATCATGGAATCTCCTGCCTGCTGGTGGCGTGTTCAGCCGACTTTCGCGTCAGCCGCCTGCACCCAGACCTTGCACCATCCCTGGGACTTGACGAGCTTGCCCTGGAAAATGACGCAGGGACCATCGGCCGCGCCCGCTTTGCCCTTGAACTGGATGCAGTTCGCGCAAGTCTGACCCGGCTTGTAGGTGGGGTTGGTCTTTGCGACGACCTTGCTCGCGTCGCCGACATAGCCAAGCGACTTTGCCGCCGGGTCGTCCGCGGACAGCGCTTCCGCCGCGCCCGCGCTGCGTGCAACCAGCGTGGCGGCAGGCACGGCGGCCAGGCCCGCAATCGCAGTCTGCAGCAACTGGCGCCTCGAAAACTTCTCATCGATCATCTTGAAAGCTCCTGAATGGGGGACTTGGGGTGCCGCCCTGAATCGAGCACGCATTCTCTCAAGTCCCGACGCCGCGTGCGAGAACTCGGCCCAAATGAGAATGATTCCCAACGGATACAGCGCTGTCCGGCCGGCCTCTTGTTGTTAGACTTTCGCCGGGCCTGTAGCTCAGTGGTTAGAGCAGGGGACTCATCTTTTGCAAAAGGTGCCTCGGCCCCGAAAGGGATCGAGTGGACGGGATGAATTCAGGGAAACCTTCCAGCGCCCAGGGCGGCTGATGGCGATCCTGAGCCAAGCCGGCGGTACACCGCCGGACGGTGCAGAGACTACCTGAGGGCTTCCAGTGCCCTTGATGACAGGCAAGAGCGTCCCGCACCCTCACGGCAGCCAGCGCCGCGGGTGAAGAGATAGTCCGCGCCCGCCGGAAACGGCGGGGCCACGTGAATCCCTTGGTCCTGGGTTCGAATCCCAGCGGGCCCACCATATTGCGGTGCGTCAGATGAGTGCGATTCCCGTTGCTAGTTCACAACAACTCTGCAGACTTGCGGGAAAACTGCTTTGCATGGACACTCTGACATAACAACACGCTTGGCACAGCCGGGCAGCAATGGGGAGCTAGAGCATGAACAGCATTCTTGGTCCGCGGGCGGCTTCTTTGGTGGCAGCGGCGGTAGCACTCAGCTTGGGACACGCCGCTTACGCGCAAACCGCGCTCGGTGAAGTCACGGTAACCGCGCGCAAGCGCGCCGAGTCGGTGCAGGACGTACCGTTCGCGATCAGCGCGCGCACCGGGGATGCCCTGCGCGAGGCGGGCGCTGCGAATATCGAGGACGTCTCTCGAAACGTTGCGGGCTTCACGGTCCAGAACCTCGGCCCTGGCCAGAGCCAGGTCGCGATTCGCGGCATCTCTGCTGGCAAGACCGACCGCGACCTGCCCGGCGTCAAGGAGCAGGTCGGCGTCTACATGGACGAATCGGTGATTTCACTGTCGCTATTCACGCCGGATCTCGATCTTTATGACCTGAATCGCGTCGAAGTGCTGCGCGGCCCGCAGGTCACGCTGTTCGGTTCCGGCTCGCTGGCCGGCACCGTGCGCTATATCAGCAACCAGCCGGATCTGGGCGGCAGCTATGGCAATGTTGAAGTATCCGGCAGTTCGATCGAGGGCGGCGATGTCGGTGGCAACGTGAGTGGCATGTTCAACATGCCGATGGGCGACACGGCAGCGCTGCGCGTGGTGGGCTATTACTCGGATATTCCGGGCTTTATCGACGCCGTGCAGCCCGGTGGCTCGGTGAACAAGGATGTCAATGGCGGCACGCGCTCGGGCGTGCGCGTTGCAATGCGCTTCGAACCCAATGACAACCTGGTGATCACGCCGCGGGTGATCTACCAGGAAGTGGACATGGACGGTTACAACCGCACCGACGTGTGGAACATCCTCGCCAATCCGTACACAACGACGGAACCCGCGATCACACTGAGTGATCGTGAGCAGTACACGCAGTTGCAGGAAAAGTTCACCGATGATTTCCTGCTTGGCGATCTGACGATCGAAGTCGGCATTGGTAACCACACCCTGACCTCGGTCAGTTCCTACACAGATCGCGACATCCAGGTGATCCGCGATGCTTCGCAGCTGACCGGCAGCGTGACCTTCGATCTGGGCGGCACCGGGAACCAGCCGCGTCTGGATTCACCGCTTTACGACGATACGAAATTGAAGGTATTCACGCAGGAATTGCGCATTGCCTCCAACTATGACGGCAACGTGCAATGGCTCGCAGGCGCGTTCTACAGCGACATCCAGCGCGATTATGGCCAGACGCTGCCGACGCCGGGCTATGACGCCCTGATGATCAACTTGCTCTGCCCCAGTCCTCCGACGAACTGCGGCGTGACCAGCCCCGACCTGGGCTCGCCGACGGATACGCCGTTCTTCTCCCGCATCCCGTATGACTTCACGCAGAAGGCGATCTTCGCCGAGGTCAACTTTGGTCTGGGCGAACGCGCGAACCTCGCGGTTGGGGCACGCTACTATGATTTCAAGGAAGACCGCGTGTTGTATTTCGGCGGACTCTTTGCCGATTCGGATGGCTTGCCGACCGAGCCGACCAACGGCCCGGGATCGGCGAAATCGGACGACGTCCTGCCGCGTGTGCTGTTCTCCTATGACGTCAACGAGGACGTACAGCTGAACGCACAGGTGGCGCAGGGTTTCCGTCTCGGCGGCATCAATGACCCGCTGAACCAGGGCCTGTGCTCACCTCCCGACCTGATCACATTTGGCGGCCGGGATTCCTTCAAAGACGAGAAGCTGACCAACTTCGAGCTTGGCGCGAAGATCGGCTTCGCGGGCGGTCGCGCTCAGTTCAATGTTTCCGCGTACCGCGCGGAGATCGACGATTTCCAGGTCCCGGTGGTGGCCGGCACCTGCTCGTCGCGCATCATCTTCAACGTGCCGAAGGCACACGCGCAGGGCGTGGAAATCGAACTGGAAGCGCAACCGACTGATCACTTCGATTTCGGGTTGTCAGCGAGCATGGTGAATTCCGAGCTCGATTCGACGATTACGTCGACGAGCGCGGGCGGGGCAGTGACCGTGGTCGGTGCAATGGAAAAGGGCAACCGGATGGCTTCGGTGCCAGAGTTCCAGATGGCTGCCAACGCGACCTACAAATGGCCGCTGACTGCGGCGCTGGAGGGCTATGTCACCGCCAGTTACCAGCACGTCGGGGATCGCTACACGCAGGTAGCGGATCAGGCCTCAGGCTTCGGGACATTCAACATCCGCAGCTATGGTTCGCCGACGATCACGAGCTTTACTTTCGATCCACTGCTGCCTGAATACGACATCGCCAACCTGCGTTTCGGTGTGCGCACCGACGTGTGGGAGGCGGCACTGTTCGTCAACAACCTGACGGACGAGTCGGCGCGTCTCGGCCTCGACCAGGAACGCGGACGCGTCGCTCGTGTCGGGTTCCTGACCAACCAGCCGCGCACGATCGGTATCACTTACCGCCGCAACTTCGGTGGAGCGGAACCGGCACCGGCTCCGGCGCCGATGCAGGAGCCACGGCCGACGGTCACGCCGTCCAGGATGATGGCGCCGGCGCCGATCCAGCAGCCATCCTCGATGGAGATGCCCTGAG